>ODAI010405763.1_pt1 | contig 87959 bp, 127 predicted proteins | sample 1539321 | NCBI WGS metagenome assembly ODAI01 (sample SAMN02144231, study PRJEB22623) | gut metagenome | biome: sheep rumen | host: Ovis aries | place: New Zealand | reverse complement strand
TATTGAGGACGAGTATCGCATCCATTGCGAAAACTATGAGTGCTTCGGGCTCGACGAGCCTAACGTAAAAGAGTTTGTGATCAACGCACTTTCTGATTACGGCTTTTATAATTATTGCGAATAAGATCGATAGTAGAACTCAAAGGGCGCGAAATACCGCGCCTTTTTTATATGAAACAAAAGTGAAGAATTTGGAGGTAAACGCATGCGACTGAAAAATAAGTTCTACAAGAAGTTCCATATGCACAAATCTAAGTACTGCGCGAACATATCTCCAGTTGCCGTGTCGGACTACATGAGCGGCAAAATGGAAAACATCGCATCAATTAGTACAAGCTGCGAGCACAACCCGATCTGTATTGCCAGAATGAAATCGGGAGATAGCGTGTGCTCAAAATGCTTTGCTGATGTAACGGTGCGCCGTTATAGTGGACTTGGCAAAAACTGTGCGGACAACTACGACTTGTTAACGAGTGAGGTGTTGCCAGTCGATATGTTGCCAGTGTTCAAACCGGATGTCGAGATCGTTCGTATCGAATCGTTCGGCGATGTCGGAAATGTGACACAGGCAATCAATTATATCAACATTATTAAGGCAAATCCGCATGTTATGTTTGCCTGGTGGAGCAAAAACGCCTGGATCATCAATGAGGCTTTCGAACTGTGCGGCAAGCCGAAGAATGTGGTGATGGTAGAGTCGAGCGAAAAACTCAATGTACAGAAAGAGAAGAGCGCGAACTTCGATAAGGTTTTCACGGTGTACGATGCAGAGCATATTTCTTCTGGCAATGTGAAGATCAACTGTGGAGCTAGAAGTTGTGACACATGCCGCCGGTGTTATTCGAAACGAACCGGCGCGGTAGTAAACGAGAAACTCAAAGGAGCGAAAGCGGCATGAGATTGGAATATTGGTTAGTGCTTGGGTTGATCCTCGTCGGCGCAATTTGTGCTGTTCTGCTGTGGTACGATATATGCAGACACAAATCGACGACAAAATTAGAACAAGAGCGACGAGAAGTTCGCGAAGCCAAGACAAAGTACTATAACGCCGACGCAGTGTCGGCGATGAACGGCAAGTGATTAAAAAAAAGGAGGTTTTTAAAATGAATGCTCGGGTTGAAAATGTTACTGTTAGAAGAGTGGTTTACGAGGCCTTCGATGGGACCCAGTTCGAAAACGAACGAGAATGTTTGGATTACGAGGCGAAACACGCATCTCAGAGCACTATTGCGGCAGATGAGATCCCTCATACGATAGTTTGTCGCGATTATATCGATGCGTGTGCTTGTGAAGCCGATTTAGTATTGGTTTTCTTTCCAAAAACATTTAACGACATGTTGACAATAGAGGCTTGGGCAAAAGAGAATCAGGTAGAGTTTGATATCGGTAAAATGCCTATTGGCGAACCAATACTGTTTGATATCGGAGAGTATGTATACAGCGCGGCGTACGATAGCGAAAGCTTGCGTGGCTGTTATGAAGTATATAGATGTATTGGAACTATGAGGGATCTTAAGATTAGTTACTGCAACGCAATTGACGTAATGGTTGAGGCAGCAAGGAAAAACGCGAAGGTGGTGCGGTGATGAAAGTTACAATGCATGGTTATCTCAGAGTGCATATGACGACCGATATCGATACGAACGATGAGGATGTCGCATATGAGGAGGCGTCTGGCAGATTGTACGATGGACTGCGAGTTCTGTTGCATGTGCCGAACGCAGATTTTGATTGGGAGTTTGATGACGCAATTGCGCTAGAAATGGATGTAGAAAAGGAGGACATGTAAATGGGCACGCGACACTTGACGATCGTAAAGAAGAACGGAAAAATGAAGATTGCACAGTATGGCCAATGGGACGGATACCCGGAAGGGGCCGGTAAGGAGATCCTGTCATTCTGTCGTGAGCATCTCGCAACGTCAGAAGGGCGCGAGGTATTCGTTGCTCATCTTGACAAGTGCCGATTCCTGACTGAAAACGAAATTGAGCTGATCAACGAACTTATTGATAAAGATGAGACGTTGCACCGTTATAATCCAGTAACGTATAGCGCAAATTGGACGAAGAGGTGGCCAGAGCTTAGCCGCGATACGGGTAATAAGGTACTTGAAATGGTGTTAGAGTCTGAAAATGGTTTAGGCCTGGCAGATCAGTTTGAGTTCATTCACGACCACGTCTTCTGCGAGTGGGCATGGATGATCGATTTGGACGAGTGCATCTTCGGGAATGTAGTTGGCGTAGAGTCTCATAACCGAGAACCATATTTCTTTGCACATTGGTGGGATTTGAATTATCTGCCAACAGATGAACAATTTTTGAGCGTGTATAAGGAGGAAGAATAAGATGGGTTATCGGTCTGACGTTGCAATTGCACTGCGCAGAGAAGACATGGTTGACCTGCTAAAGCGAGCAGAAGCATTGGACCGTGATGCGTTTGGTATTTTGCTTCGAGGTGAGCACATCATGTCTGATAGTGGGCGGTATGTGGTATGGCATCAGCAGTGGATCAAATGGTACGAGGATTATGAAGAGATTAGGTTTATCATGTCGATCGTTCGTGGCTATGACTGTTATGCATTCAAACGTATTGGCGAAGATTTTGATGATATTGAAACCGAAAATGGATATTCAGATGACAACGATGATGGGTTTGTCTTGGATGAGCTAATCGATATCAATCGTAGTTTTGATATCTCTGGCGATATGGTAGATGCCCATTGGCTTATGGAGGTTTCAAAATGAAAGTAAAAACCAGACGTATTTAATTGGTACTTGGATACCGGCTTGGATATGGAGGTCGTGGACGATGCCTGCGATAACGAATCATGCGAAGACGCGGATTAAAAGCCGCGTCGGAGTTCCAACTAAAGCGATGAAAAAGATGGTGCGTCGTGCTTATGAGCGCGGCATTAAGGTTGAAGACACCGATGGTGAACTGCGAGAGTATTGCCAGTCGAAACGAATTAAAAAGCACGGGCGAAGAACTGATATTCGCATTCATGGCGGATTTGTGTATATCTTCGACGGGATGGCATTACTGACAGCATACCAAATACCGCAAGAGTACAGGGTGGAGGCGGAAGCGCTCCAGGCAAGGCTGAAACGGATACGAAATGAAGGAGGAAATGATAATGGAACCGTTAGTGAAACAGAATGTGATTCAGTTTCCGGTTCAGGAAGTGCAAGTCGGCAAGGTCCAATGCAAAGCGTGCCATGCATGGATTGACGATGACGCGTTGTTCTGTTGTAGGTGCGGACAGAAGGTTGCCAGAGCAGAAAAGAAGACGCGATACACGCCAAAGCGCAAGTGCACAAAAGTGCCGTTGAAAACGAGTGAGGAAATTGAAAGATGGCAGAACTATCTATCAACTCCGAAAAGCGATACTCCGGCAAGGCGTCGCGTTGCGTATCGAAACTTTGTTCTGTTTACTCTCGGCATTTCACTGGGCTTGCGAGCGAGCGATCTTGTGCTGCGGACAGTAAACGATTTTAAGAGTGAGAAGATGTACGTGATCGAACAGAAGACCGGCAAAGGACGTGAAATCGCGGTAGATTCAAGGTTGCGTGATATGGTTGCCAGATACGCTAAAGACCTGAATCTGGGCGGAAACGATTATTTGTTCTGGACATCGTGTGGGGATAAGCATCTGACACCGAAGACGATCACGGATAAAATTATCAGACCGGCAGCAGTTGCACTTGGACTTGATCCGATGCTGTACGGATCCCATACGTTGCGCAAGACATTCGCATACCAGTATTACAAGGCGGCGAATGCGATTTCAAAAGAGCGAGGGTATCGAGCACTTTCGGTTTTGTGCCGTGAATTGAATCACTCAAGCGAAGCGATCACGCTGCGATACATCGGCATTGATGCGGAAGAGAGCGCGGAGATTCTTGGTTTGACGGTTGATCAATATAACTTGATGTGTCCGATGTTAGATGAGGATGAGGAAGAATGAAAATTTGTTGCATTGTTTCATACGAGTATAGAGACAGGACAATCAGTAAGCAATTTCAAAAGTTCGAGAGCATGATGACTTTTGTTATGAAACTTAATGAAAGAGTACAATGCTGAACGTGCGCCGGATATACAGTGAGCGTCATGCGATACTTTTAACGGGGTGATATCGTTTTATGGATATAAAAAATCTAATAGATATGCTCGACGATTTGTATAAAAACATCTTGCAGTGTAAAGATGCGGCGGTCGTAGTGGATATGTTTGATGATACGTTTTTTATTAGAAATATAACAGCATCTTTTGATGTAAACACAAATGAGTGGCTAGTATCTTTACACCTTGATGGGTCGACGAATAATAGTAGGAGGAATCGAGATGTCAGTAAGTGATTTGATTGTTTTGCTTCAAACAAAACTTGAACAGCATGGGGATCTGAATGTTGTTATTAGACATGATGAGTTTGAATTCGACAATTTCTTTGTATACGGAGATTCGAATGTCGAATGTGATGAAGATGTGATCGTGATCGAGTGCGAGTGATCCGATTTATAGTACAGGAGACTATATAATATGTGTTTAGAAACTTTCAGATGAGCGATGAAGAAGATAATTATGATTGATTGGATTTCGGTATATGAGGTTACGTGCAAATGAGTGAGTACGAGACGTGTTATTGGAAGGAACTGTTCGCGAAAACTTTCGATATGCATTGGCTCGGTGCGGACGACTGTCCGTTGGCACGCCGATGCGAGTTACACCGTCTATTCCAAGAAAAGGAGGTCGCCAATGAAAACGATTTGCCCTAAATGCGGCAGTGAAGTTACTTCTATTATGCTTACAAGTTTACCTCCTAAGCATGAGCATGTTTGTATGCATTGCGGCTGGCGTGGAGAAATCTATCGCTATGGTCGGGAGTTTGTCGGTCGATGTGATTCGTGCGGTCGATCTTTGTATAACGACATGGATCGATATGCCGCCAAGGTCGGAGCGACAGAGCTTTGGCTTTGCGATAATTGTGTGACGTTGATCGAAGGAGAAAGCTATGTATGAAGATTTTGTGGCGCACCTACGCGACGAAGCCGGTGCGCTTGATTATGGTGGCTGGGTCTGGACGGCGTGCGACTATGAGCGGGCAGCCGACGTTATCGAGGAACTGAGCGCTAAGCTGAGCGCGTATGAGAAAACCGGAGTGAAGCCGGAAGAGGTTGACATTCTGGCAAGGACGCTCAGTAAACATCGTATGGCGCTTGGCTTTTCAACGGTCGAAAAGTTTCAATCATTTCTCGATAAAATAATACAAGAAATGCGCGAGACTGGAACTTGTTGCCTTACGATGGATCGAAAGACAAAGGAGTTTAAGTGATGTATTGGATTAAACTACTAGACGCTAGACGTGGATTGTCAGAGAAATGCCGGAAGCTTTTCGGCGGCGATGAAACAATTGCTAAAAGCATATATCGATTTTTATGCGACGGTCTTGAAGAATGTGATTTTATTGAACTTAATGATGAAATGATGAGTGGACTTGAAATCCACGATGGTGGATGATAAAATATTATATAAAACACGAAGGAGTGTTGCGTGATGTCAAAGATCTTTACTAGCGGATTTGCATCTATTCTAGACGATCTTGGGTGTGATGGATACGGCATCGATGCGGATCGAGTACTTGCGTCTCTTAACAACGGTGATCCTTTAGAAGACGCGAAGGAAGCAGAAATCATAACAAGTCAATATTATCGGTTTACAGGCGCGATTGGAAGTATGCGAAGCCATAAAGGAAGGCGGTTCCCAACCGGCGGATATATTGAAGTTCTATTCGATACGGTAGCCGCAAAAAGTACGCCAGCATATTCGTCGTACGAGCATTTCTGGTACGAAAGGTGGGTAAATGCGCATGTCAATTTAGTTCTGAATAGGATTTATGGCACGAACAAGCCAGAAATCGACAACTTCCTTTTACTGAATGATGGCGCCTTGGAACATATAATCACTCTCATTTTTGGCGGCAAAGAAACAATTGACGCAGAACAGGCATATAGCATTGCGATGATGGTTGCGTCTCGAAACAAGGGTGATACACTAACTGAAGTAGAGACCAATCTGATCCGCGCTCGGTTTTTTAAGCTTTCGCATGATGAACTTCAGCAAATTAAAGATAAATTGATTCGCGAAATCAGAGCAGAGTGGGACACGTTTTCTAGTCTATCTACCGAAGAGATTCTTGGAGAGGAGATGCTTGCATGATATTTGGAGCGCTCGTTAGCTTGATTACTGCTGGAGCATACGCCGTTGCAGATGAAATCAGAGCTAGACACAAAATCGCCTCATACCGTCCTGTAACAGAGACAAAGAGACGAGCGTATGATGTAAGTAAGGCAATAGGGCTTTCAAGGCTTTTTTATGCGAATTGGTGCTACGGTGGAGCTTCGCTGTATCCACAAAAATTGATTCCGTTTTTAGCGTCCGATGAAAAAATCAGGAGGCTCTGGGTCGATCGTGCCATAGAGCTGATCTTAGGTGGGGAGGACCCTTATAAACGAAACGATACGGAAGAATATATTAAATTTGATCCGCAGTCTAAGATGCGTGTTAGTGGGCCCCAATTGTACGAATATGATTTTGTGGCAACATATTATCCAGAGGACTGGGAGAAGTACAAACAGTATAAAGCCGAACAAAAGAGGCAAGCAGAAGAGAGCAGGTTAGCGGTAAAGAAAAAACGATTCACACAAGAGAAACAATTATGGCGATATCCAGTGCCAAACGACAATTGGAAGATCATCTTAACTTGTGCGATTGTATCTGCACTCATTATCACTATAGTGCTATTATTCATTCTGAAATAGGGAGATACGCATGACAGAACAAACAAGGCAAAAACTAAACGATCTCAAAGACCGCATCGATCAGGTTCGCAACGCGATTGACTGTATCCGTAGCGATGAAGAGGATTATATGTATAATATCCCGGAAAACCTACAGGAATCGGATCGATATTACGCCGCAGAGGAAGCCGTGGACAATTTAGAAGCCGCATTTGACAGCATTGAGTATGCTATGGACGAAATCGATGAACTTGCGGAGGATGATGGAAATGAATAAAAATCGACGAAAAGAAATTGAGAATGTCCAGGAAGACATCCGCGAAATAGATCTTTATATTGATCGACTCATCGATGAATGTACGAAAGACGGAGAAGATGAAAGTGTTATCGTGACCTTGCGATCAGTACAAGACCACCTAATGTCTGCGGACTCATATTTAGACAGTGCTAGAAATTAAATACGAAATGAATTAACTCCCGCTTCGGCGGGAGTTTTTTTGTTGTCATTTTGCAAAGACGCATTGTGATACACTATTTATAAAGCAATGTAAAGAAAGGTTTTGTGATCTCAATTATGAATCTAAAAATATTCACAGATAACATCGACGGTAAAGCTCTTGATCAGATATATACGCTCTGTAAGCACCCGGCATTCGCTGACTGCAAGGTGAGAATCATGCCAGATGTTCATGCTGGTGCCGGATGTGTTATCGGGTTCACCGCAGATCTTGGCCAGAAGGTTATCCCGCAGGTTGTTGGCGTTGACATCGGGTGCGGCATGTTGACAACATGTCTCGGTAAAATTGATATTGATTTTGCTAAGCTCGATAACGTAATTCGGGAATACGTCCCATCTGGTCGCAGCGTTCACGACGCCCAACGAATTAAGATTGATAAGCATTTGCATTGTTATGGTGCTTTACAAAACATAGATTGGCTCGAACGTAGCGTTGGTACGCTCGGCGGAGGAAATCACTTCATCGAAATCGATGAAGATGAAGAAGGTAACAAGTACTTAGTTATTCATTCTGGCAGCCGTAACCTTGGCAAACAAGTGTGCGAGTATTATCAAAACCTTGCGATTTCAAACCTTATGGGTCACAACAAGCTCGAGCGTGCAATAACGAATTTGATCGAGGAGTACAAGCGAACTGGAAGACAGCGCGAAATTGCATCTGCGATTGACACCATTAAGAAGTCTGAGTTTGCAGAGAAGATTCCAAAAGAACTATGCTATTTAGATGGTGAGGACCGTGAGAATTATCTCGCAGACATGGCATACTGTCAAGCGTTTGCCGAGGTGAACCGAGCAAACATCGCTTCAATCATCATGATAATGATGAAATGGAAGGAATGCGATCGTTTCGAAACAATCCATAATTATATTGACCATGAAAGTAACATTGTTCGTAAGGGCGCAATTTCCGCAAAATTGGGCGAGCGAGTTCTTATCCCTTTGAACATGCGTGATGGTTGCATCATCGGCGTCGGGAGGGGAAACGAAGATTGGAACTGCTCTGCGCCACACGGAGCCGGTCGCATCATGAGCAGAAGCCAGGCGAAAGAGACCGTATCACTTGATGAGTTCATGGCGGAAATGGAAGGAATCTATACGACGTCTGTGAATGAAGGAACGATTGATGAAAGCCCAATGGTCTATAAGCCAATGCACGAGATTGTCAAATACATCGAACCGACTGTTGAAATCGAACGCATCATCAAGCCGCTGTACAACTTTAAGGCATGTGAGTAAGAAAGGATAATTGAGATTTGAAAAGATACGCTTTTGATGTAGTTGTAAATGATCACCCGTACATTTGTGAAATTGATCTTGAAGCAGATGATATTTGGGACGCGAAGGAACAGATTTTTGAAACGATTTGCAATAAGTACTCCAGAGATAAGGATGACCAGAAGGTACTGTTCAAGCAAGCAGCCCGCCAATTCTATTTGGAGTTCTGCAAGGCGCTCGATGCCGGACAGTTGGAGGATATCAGATATGCGTAATTCGACATCTTTCCGATTTATCGGACAAGACATGATTTATACTGGAAGCGTCGATGTGGCATCGAGTTGTCCGCCCGATGGCAAGGGCGGGGTGGGGCATTGCAATAGTCATATTGTGAAGAACGAAAGAATTGTGTAAAGGAGGCTACTTATGACTAAAGTTGCAATCGATAGCATCGTGGTGAACGATCGAATCAGGAAGGACTTCGGAGACATCGAACAATTGGCAGAAGACATCAAAGCGAACGGGCTTATCCAGCCAATCGTTGTGTCGAAAGATCTTGTTCTCTTGTGTGGAGAGCGACGTCTGAGAGCATGTCAAGCAATCGGTCTCAAAGAGGTTGACGTTGTTGTGAAAGAAGCGGCTGATGCGCACGAAGCACTGGTAATGGAAATCTCAGAGAACGAGAACCGTAAGCCATTTACCGTGTCCGAACGGCTTGCTTACGCGGCGAAACTTATCCCGGTTGCCAAAGAGGAAGCGAAAGAGCGTCAGTCTGGAGAAAGAAGTCGCCGTGAAAGCAAAGGTAAGGTGCGAGATCTTGTTGCAAAGGACGTCGGATTTGGCTCTGGCAAGACTTTCGAGAGAGCAAAGGCGGTTTCAGAAAGCGGGCAAAGCGATCTTGTTGAAGCGATGGACTCTGGCGAAATGAGTATCCGAGCTGCATACGACGAGCTTCAGAAACGCGTCAAAGATCAACAGGCACTGATTGACAAGCAAAACGAAACGATTAAGGCTTACGAGCAGGCCGAGGATGAGCAATCGGATGCGTATGAAGCGTTAGCCCAGAAGTACATGGATATCAAGCAGAAACTGAGGGCGGCAGAAGCGAGTAGCGATTATCATAATCGCGACGCGATCGTACAGAATACAATTGATCAGTTAACGAGCCAGCGTGATGAAGCTATCAATCAGCGTGATAAAGCGCTTGATGAACTCGATAAGAGAGTACGTCCTCTCATGACAAAAGATCCCGCAGCGACCGCTTATGTAGCGCTTGGTGGTGTTCTTGCGGATGCTCCGGAAGATAGACGTAAAGAAATCGCAAAGATCGTTGAAGCTGCAGTTGCTGAAATCGAAAAGCTCTGCGCGTGACAAACAGGAATAATTTACTATGGTACAATAAGAGCATCGAAAGGTGCTCTTATTTTGATTTTGAACTGGTGGTCCACGGACCACCAGTTCGTTATGTGTGCTTGATGGAGGAGTATAGCGTGCTTGATAAAGAAAGAATACCGTCCGGGCTGTTGACAGAAACCGATGAACTACGGAGGCTGATCATCGAGAACCCAGAACTGCCTCTGGTTATTATGGCTGGCCAATACTGTAATAACGGCGATTGGTATTATATGAGTTGCGGTTGTTGTAGAGCAGAACTTGGAGAAGTTCTTGATTGTATGCAAGAAGTGAATGACGAAAAAGTCTACTCAGATCGCGATGATTTTAGAGAGGATTTGGAATATTGTTACGACGATTTCGAAGGATCCGATCAGGAATTTGAGAAGCTTATTACAACAGAACTTGAAAAGTATGAGCCGTATTGGAAGAAATGTATTTTCCTGTATGTCGACAATTAAGGCAAAGGAGTAATTGATGTATTATTGCACGTTGACGAAAGAGTGTTTCATTCAGAAGAAAAAAGTGTGCTGTCATGAATGCGAACTGAAAACGAATTGTCCGGGCGCGTGTAAGCAGAGCAAATATACATGTGGCTATTCCGTTCCCGATAGATCTAACAAAACGAAAAATATGGAGGAAGAAAAGTAATGAAGAAAGTTCTGATTGTTCTGGCAACGCTTGCTGTTGTGATTCTGCTGATGTGTGCACTCTGCGTACGTTGCGTTCCAACCGGCCACACAGGCATTCTGACGACGTGCGGTCGCGTCGAAGATACCACTATGACTGCGGGCGTTCATCTGATCGCGCCGTGGCAGAGCATTGTTAAGCTCGACAACCGTACGCAGAAAGTTGACATTGTGACACAGACCTTCAGCGCTGATATCCAGCAGGTCGATGTGAAAATGAGCATCAATTACTGCATCGATCAATCGACCGCGCAGGAACTGTACCGCACGGTCGGAAAGGAATACTACGACACAGTGCTGTATCCGCGGATTCTCGAAAACACAAAAGCTGTATTTGCGAAGTATACCGCAGAGGAACTCGTTTCGAATCGCAATGTGTTGTCTGGAGAAATACAGGCGTTGCTCAGTGATGACGCGGCGTATTATGGCATTACGATCGTGAATTTCAGCGTCGAGGATATTGACTTCACAGATGCGTTTACGAATGCGGTCGAGGCTAAGCAGGTAGCCGCGCAGAATAAGTTGACTGCGGAAACAGAGCAGGCGCAGAAAACAATGGAACAGCAGGCTGCCGCAGAGCGCCGCATCATTGACGCGAATGCCGCTGCGGAAGAAGCGAAGATTCAGGCAGAAGCTGACTTGGAGGTTACGAAAATTCAGGCAGACGCGGCAGAATACGCCGGTCTGAAGGAAGCCGCCAAGAATAAGGCCATCTCGGAATGGTTGTCACCGTTACTGATCAGGTATTACTACATCTTGCAGTGGGACGGCAAACTCCCGAATTACATGATGTCTGGCGATGGATCAATGCTGTTCCAAATCCCAAACGAAGATTAACTGAATACAAACTTAATGCCGCCCACAGAAATGTGGGCGGTGTTTTATGACCAGAATTGAAAGGAGATTTAATGAGACAGCTTGCAAGTATTAAGCGAGTCGGCGACATCTTCCCTATTGAAGGACGAGATCGAATCGTACTTGCGATGATTGATGGATGGAGCGTCATCGTTAAGAAGGATGAATTTCAAACCGGCGATCTGTGTGTGTATTGCGAAATTGATTCTGTATTGCCAGAAAGAGAAGAGTTTGAATTTTTGCGGAGCAAGAACTTCCGCATTAAAACTATGAAGATGGCTGGCGTTGTCAGTCAGGGGATCTGCTTCCCACTCAGCATTCTTCCGGATGGTAACTATGAACTTGGACAGGACGTCACCGACATTCTCGGCGTTACGCAGTACGAACCGACGATGGACAAGGAACCTGAACTTAAGAACGCAAAAAAGCCGAAATATCCGAAATGGCTGATGCGCTGGAAGTGGTTCCGCAATCTCGTAAAAAGACGTAGCGGTGGAAAGGAAAGCCGCGGATTTCCTAGCTTCATTCAGAAAACCGATCAGACTCGCATTCAGAACATGCCGTTTATTCTTAAGACTAAGGATCCGTTCGTTGCCACTGAGAAAGTCGATGGTCAGTCTGGTACGTTTGCTCTCGTACGACATCGGCGTTTGTTTGGGACTAAATACGAATATATTGTTTGTAGTCGAAATCTGAGACTGTTTACTAAGGATAATTCGTCTTATTGGTTTGTGTCAGACAAGTATAATATCCGCAAGGTACTCGAAGATATTATTGCGGATAATGAGTGGGTTGCGATTCAGGGAGAATGCATCTCTCCGAAGGTTCAGGGTAATAAGTACAAGGTTGACGAACCGGATTTGTATGTATTTGATGTCATCACTCCGACCGGGAAAATGGACACCATGCTTGCGAAAGCGCTTGTCGAGGAACACGGCATGAAATTTGTTCCGATTATTGCGACTGACTATGTGCTTCCAGATACAGTACAAGAAGTGCTCGACTATGCTCATGGAGAATCTGCTCTCGGGCACACGATTAGAGAAGGCATTGTGTTTAGAGCACCTGGCGGGAAGGTGTCGTTTAAGGCTGTCGACCCACTGTTTTTGATTAAGTATGATGCGTGATTTTACAGTGACTTTTTGCAATAGCCAAGACCAGGAACGCGTGATAGGTGCTTTCCAGAGCGCAAGTGATAACGAATATTATGTTGGTTCACAGTCTATCATCGCAAGTTTCCTTGAAGAACATCATTTTGTAAGTCATTATCAGCGATCTACGAAAGTGCAACGGCGTGGAATTAACGATGTTGAATGGATTGATGTTGGGAGCTGGAGTGAATTTTTCTACATTTATCCGGTTTGTCTTGATTTGTTAAATTTGGAGGATGCTTTTGATGGATAATCCGACACTTGTGTCTAAATTAGACGCAATAAAGAAAGATATCAGAATGGTAGCTAATAAGAAAAAGGGTAAGTCACTTTCCGAGTTAGTGGATGATATCATAACGAAGTTGCACGAAGCAGAGATCGCATTGAACTACACAATGGAAGATCCTGAAATGACGAAATGGGGCGACTGCTTTGTGTTTTCTAGTCGCTTGAGCTATTTCTTTATTTCACATAGCAATACAGATATTGTGATCAGTTGTTGGTTTGTCACTGGATCCGGAGAAACGCCAGAGATCGCTTTGTCATCCGCTCTTCTTGGAGCCAAAGAACGATTTTTGCTGTACTATTTTGATGTTCCCAAAAAGGATCTGGATCCGGCTACTATCATTAAACAGGAGCGTTTCGAGCTTGAGTCACAGCGTGCCAAAGAAATGCAGTCTATTCTAGATAAAATGCACGCAAGGGTACGTGAGCGTATATTGCATGATCCCGATTTCCAAAAGGCAGTTGACGAAACCACAAAGGGGTTCGTTCGCGTCAACGGAAAGCCGTCGACAAACTACTACGAGATTAAAACACTGGAAACCGCACAGGCATTGAGCCGCGCTGTTGACAAACTGTTAAATGCGTAAGTGGTATAATATGTATGTAAATGGCGACATGCGTAGTGCGTGTCGCCACTTATCATAGAAAGGAAAACGAATGAAGTATTTTAGTGAAGTGACGAATGAGTTTTACGACTCTGAACCTGCTTTGCGTAAAGCTGAAGCAGATTACCAGCTTGCGAAGATAGAGGTTGAGCGTGAACGTAAAAAGGCAGAAGAGAAAACTAGACGATGGAGAGAGGTTGAAGAAGCGGAGCGAAATTACCGAGAACTTCTCAAGCAGTATACAAGTGACTATAATGATCCGGCTGCAATGTTTGTACGCCGCATGTTAGGGATGGTATAACTATGGAAATTGATAAAATGAATCTTGTTCAGAAGCTTGCGTGCATTCGTAAGATGGCTGCGGTTGTGAAGAAGTCAGCGGACGGATACAACTACAAATATCCTCCTGAAGACGCCGTTCTAGCAAATGTGACGGCTGGTATGGATAAATATCGTGTGTCTCTCCATGTAGAAGTAGATCCGCTATATGAGGTCATACCATTTTCTTATAAACAGTATAAGAAGGATAAAGCCGGGAATGTTACTGAAACAGAGGTTAACGAATGGCTTTTTAAGGGCAATCTGCATTATCAGTGGAAAAACGACGATAACCCAGATGAAACCATCACGGCGAATTGGCCTTTGGTTGGTCAGCAGAGCGATGCGTCTCAGGCATTTGGAGCTGCAACGACTTACTGTCAGAGATATTTCCTTCTGAAATACTTCCAGACCGCTACAACGAAAGACGATCCTGATAACTATCGTGACAAGCAGAAAGATGCGGCAGAGCGAGAAGAAAAAGAGGAAGCTCGTGCAATTATTGATGCAATGCACATGGCGATTACAGAGTTTACGGAAGGGTATGCAGAGGCTAGATCCGAGCTTGGTAATATTATTAAGAAGCATGTCCGCGTGAAAGGAAAACCGAGCGGAGACTATTTTAGTGTAACAGATAAAACTGTTGCGGCTGAGTTGCAGAAGGAAGTCTTGGACTTTATCGAAGCGTATAAGAAAAGAAAGGAAACGAAATAATGCAGAAAATTACACTGATCGGTAACCTTACACATGATCCTGAAACCAGAACTACGCCGAAGGGCGATACCGTATGTACATTCACTTTGGCTGTTAATCGCAGATTCCAGGTGAACGGAGAGCGCGTTACAGATTATTTCCGTATCAATGCGTGGCGTGCACTTGGTGAAACATGCAGTAAATTTCTCTCGAAAGGGAAAAAGTGTGCCGTTATCGGAGAACTTCAGCCGCGTTTGTATGACGACAGAAACGGCGAAACTCGGCTGTCTCTCGATGTGAGCGCCGACGAGATTGAATTCTTGTCACCGCGCGGTGAAGGCGCGGCCTCTGCTGATACCGCAACAGCTATGGAAAGTAGCATGCATACGAACGATGCGGTCGCAGACAAAAATGATGACCTCCCGTTCTAATTATTCGATCGCCCTCCGTTAACGCGGAGGGCGTCATTTACTATAATGAAGTACACATTATTGATCGACAATATGACGTTCTCATATTCACGTCTGACGTCGTTCGAACAATGTCATTATGGGTGGCTCCTAAATTATATTTTCCACGAGCAGAAACAAAGCGGCTATTTTGCGGAGTATGGATCGTTTATTCATGACATTATCGCAAAGATCCTAACAGGAGAGATCTCAAAAGAGGATGCGCCGATGTACTATATGAAACACTTTTATGAGAGTGTTACGACGCCTGCGATGTCTAGTTCCATATGGGCCAAGTATTATACTATGGGGCTTGAATACTTACGATCTTTTGACTTTCCGCACAAGGATATCGTAGCAGTGGAAGAAAGAGTGAGGTTTGACCTGGATGACGGGGTCCCATTTATTGGATATGTTGATGTGATCTCAAGAGAGCAAGGGAGGCTTGTAATTACTGATCACAAGTCTCACGACTTGAAACCGTTTAGTAAAAAATACCCGGAAAAGAAAACAAAAACAGATCTAGAGCTCGAATTGTATTTGCGGCAGCTTATACTGTACGCCTACGGCGTCAAGCTTAAATATGGGGAGTACCCGGCAGTACTTGAATTCAACTGTTTTAAGACTGGTACATGGATTACGGTTCCATTCAATGAAGATTGGGTCGAACATACCCTGCAATGGGCAAGAGATCTACATAATGCTATTCGTAATGAGACGGACTGGAAACCGAACGAAGATTATTTTTTCTGCCATAATCTCTGTGATGTACGAGGTTCGTGTGAATATGTAAATATATGAGGGATTAAATGCGATTTGAGGATTTGTCGTCTCCTGTTGCAGAGGCTGGAATTATTGCAACGCTTATCAAGAATCCGCAGTTTCTCTACCAGATTGAAGGGCTCGAGGCAAGGGATTTTACTAATGCAGATAACGCCTCTATCCTATGGGCGATTTCTGAACTCGCCGCCGAGGGCGTTACATCAATTGACGCATTCCAGTTGGCCGCGCAACTCTCCTCGGCGAAGGCTAAAGAAGCAAAGGTTCGCGATATTAGCACACGAGAATTACAAAGTATTGTCGACTTGTCGGAGTGTGCCTGTCGTAGTACGGTTGAGGAATTCGTATCGCTCGTTCGCGAATTGAAGGATTATAGGGCGAAACGAGAACTTTATGTCGGGGCTCAAAAGCTCCAGAATGCGTGTTTGTCAAGTATGACGGCAGACGATCTTCAGTCAATGCTATATTCTTTGACTGATGCGCATTCAACACTCTCTTCGCGCAATAAGCCGATTGAGATGTTTGGTCAGATTGCGGATCAGCTCTGGCAAGAACAGCAAGATCGTATTACTGGCAAGCTCGCAACAGTGCCGATGCATATCGATATCCTTAATAACTATACAGAGCTTGAGTCCGGCGAGCTTGTAATCGTTGGTGGCCCTGCTAAGATAGGCAAATCTGCGTTTTTGCTTTCAGCGACGGTCTCAATCTTGAAACGCGGTATGTGCGTTCTTGTTGTTGACAGCGAACTGTCTGACCGATTGTATCTTTTGCGATTGATAGCCCACGTCTCGCAGGTGCCTTTCCAGATCGTTAAAAACGGTAATGGAACGCCTGAACAAAAAGAGTTGATCGAATCAGCTCGAAGCTGGATTAAGAGACAAAAGCTTTACCATATTTATGTTCCCGCTTTTGATGAAGCAGAGTTGCTGGCTACGTTCAGACGTGTGAATGTTCAACAGAAAATCGACGTCCTCGTGCTCGATTACCTAAAAACAACTGCAGCAGGCGACGCTTTTGATGTCTCATATAACCTTGGGAACTTGGCAAACACTGTCAAAAATCGAATTGCAGGCGACTATGGAATCCCGGTGTTGAGCGCCGTGCAGACCACTGATAATGGCGCAGTTGCTCTGTCTAAAGGTATCCAGCGATACACATCGACGCTGTTTACAATGCGTCGCAAAACGCCAAAGGAGATTGAAGCCGATGGTGGTCCATCGTTTGGAAACACGTATATTTTCTGCCCATTCAATCGCAATGGCAGACAAATGAATTCAGACGAGGAGCGGATTTCTCTACAGTTTGATGGAGACGTCCTTACATATAGACAAGCTGATAAACAGCCAGTTTATCAACAACCGTATTAAGAAGGGATCATATGCAGATTGCGGATCTTATTGCAGAAGCGTCGATGCGCGATTATGCATCGCAGTACACGGATCTAAAGGAGATCAAAGGTGAATGGTGGGGGATAAGTCCACTCAACAGTAAAGATACCAATCCGTCATTCTCGGTTCGCGATAATATGTACTACGACTTTTCAGCAGGGTGTGGCGGAAATATCTTACACTTCATCCAGAGGCATGACAAGTGTGATTTCAAAACAGCGGTAAAGACTTTATGTGAGTGGATGGGTGTTGACGAAACATATGAGCCGCATCACGTTATGCTTATTTCGTCACTTAAACAGTTTAAGAATAACGCCAAGAAGTCAATCGATCACAAACATGAATATCTCGATGAAAACGTCGCGACGCAGTATAAGTGTCGCGACTTCCACTTTTGGGACGACGAGGGCTTGACCAGTGACATAGTAGCAAAATATGGCGTTGGATATGATAGGCGCGGTGAGTGTATTACGATTCCAGTTCGCGATAATAGCGGGCGTCTGATCAACATTCTGTGCCGTACGACGAATGAACATGCTAAGGAACTCGGCATCCCAAAGTATATCTACCGCAATAAGCTCGGGAGCCTCGATTTCTTTTGGGGTTGGTCAGACAACTGTGCGAGTATTCACCAGAAGCGAGAGGTCATCTTGGTCGAGGGCGCGAAGTCTGTCATGAAACTCGCCGCAATGGGGTACGACAACGCTGTTGCGATCCTGACATCACACATGACGGATGATCAATTAAAGATTTTAATCAGAAATGGATGCGATGTAGTTATAGCGCTCGATAAAGATATCGATCCATATAAAGACGACAATATCAGAAAGCTATCCCGGTATTGCCGAGTATATATAGCTATTGATCGACATGGGTTGCTTGACGCAAAGGATTCACCGTGCGACAAGGGCGTGGAAACTTGGAAGAAGATTTACGAAGAAAGGAAATTGATACGTTGTTAAAGCAACCGATTTTCCAGTTAGAAGAAGATTTCGATTATTCAAAGCTTAAGTTTTATCATGGGACAAGCACGGCACTTTCCTCGCAAATGATCCGACTTAGACCTCCGGCACGCACTGGAGTAATACGCGAGGAAGGGAGAACTAACTTCCTTGACAAGGTGTTCTTTACGACAAGTTTGATGTCCGCAAGACGGTATGCAGTGAAGGCCGCTGATAGATTTGGAGGGGAACCTATTGTGTATGAAGTAAAGCCAATCGGGGATATATGGAATGTGAAAGATATGGAGTTCGTTGCTGATGAGGCAATGATCGTTGTCCCGGAGGTGTGGTATGGAAGATAATTATACAATGATTCACTGCCACACAGATTATTCTTTGCTTGATAGCTGTACAAGTTATCAGGAGATGATCGACACGGCAGTTGCTGCGGGTATGAAGACAATTGCAATCACGGAGCATGGACTACCGCGAGGGTATATAGCAAAGGCATTATATGCGCAGTCAAAGGGTATCCGGTTTTTGCACGGCGTTGAAATTTATCTGACAGAGCATCTTGAGCCGAAAGTGCGAGATAATTATCATACGGTGCTGATCGCGAAGAACATGGACGGTGTTCGCGAGCTTAATAAGCTCATTTCGAGATCATCTGATTCCTCGCATTTCTATTATACGAACCGTATATCGTTCGATGAATTCCTCGATATCAGTGACAATATCGTAAAGACTAGCGCATGTCTTGCCTCTCCGTTAAACAAGTTGCCGCATGATCACCCTCGTTACATGGAACTTGCGAAGCATTATGATTTTCTCGAGGTGCAGCCACATGATCATCCAGAACAAAAAGCATTCAATGCATGGCTCGTTGAGCTTGGCAAACAGATCGGGAAACCTCTTATCGCCGGTACTGACACGCACAGCTCATCATCGTATAAAGCCGAGTGCAGAGAGGTTTTGCTGGGCGCAAAAAACAAAAGGTATGACGATGACGGATTCGATCTCACATTTAAGACGTATGATGAGCTCGTTGCGGCATTCGAACGACAGGGCATTTTAAGTACCGATCAGTATATGCATGCCATCGAAAACACTAATGTGCTGGCAAATATGTGCGACGAGTTAGAGCTCGACACATCGATTAAGTATCCGATTCTTTACGGAAGCCGTGAAAAGGATTCTGAAATGTTCGTGAAAACGATTGATGAAAAGTTCGCAAAGAAAGTGCGCGATGGCGTTATCCCGCCCGATGAGGTTGACGCGTTTAAGGATGCGATTAGCGAGGAGCTCAAGGTTTTCCAGAAGCTCAAAATGGACGGGTGGATGTTGTCGATGAGCGAGCTTGTTTCGTGGTGTAAAGATCAAGGATACGCTATTGGTCCGGCACGAGGATCCGTTGGAGGGTCGCGCGTCGCATATGTCACAGACATCATCGATCTTGATCCGGAAAAGTGGCACACCGTATTTTCTCGATTCTGCAATGAAGACCGAGAGGAAATCGGTGATATTGATATCGACTGCATGACATCGGATCGTCCGGCTATTTTTCAATACATCATCAATAGATTCGGTCAGGGTTATGTCGGTCGTGTGTCTGCCTATACAACGATTCAGGGGAATGGCGTTATTGATGAAATCGGTCGTCATCTCTCAAAGAAGTGGGTAGAAACCAACAATGCTGGTAGTAATCCATGGTCACTCGCATGTATTGATAAGATAAAAAAAGAGTTTGCAGTCGACGAAAAGAGAACACGCGAAAAGTACCCAGAGCTATTCTATTATTTCGACGGATTGTTTGATACGAAAGTAGCTCAATCTGTGCACCCTGCCGGTGTTGTGATCAGTCCGATTACTCTCGACGATAATTATGGCATGTTTTTCAAAGATGGCGAGTGGTGTCTACTACTTGATATGGAAGAAGTTCATGACGGATGTGGTCTTGCTAAATACGACTTCCTTGGTCTGAAGACAGTGCAGGTCATTAAGGATGCGTGTCAATATATTGGTATTGACTATCCAAAGATGTATCTGATTGATTTCGACGATCAAGAAGTATGGGAGGATATGTCGCGAGATCTCAGTATGATCTTTCAGTTTGAATCTCCGTTTGCTGCTGATAGCTTTAAGAGATTTCATCCGCATAGCATATTTGACATGTCGTTGGTCACCGCATGCATCAGACCATCTGGAACGTCATATCGTGACGCGCTTCTTTCGCACAAACCGCATAGAAATCCATCAGAACTGATTGATAATTTGCTTGCAGATAATGGCGGATATCTCGTGTATCAGGAAGATATCATCGCTTTTTTGCAACAAGTATGTGGACTATCCGGTTCGTACGCAGACACGGTACGCCGTGGAATCGCGCGAAAGAAACCTGAAATTCTCGAGAATGCGATGCCTAAAATTCAGGATGGATATTGTGCCAAGTCGGACAAACCTCGTGAAATTGCAGAGCAAGAGTGTTCTGAATTTTTGAAGATCATAGAGGACGCGAGTGCCTATATGTTTGGAAAGAATCACAGCATCGCCTATTGTTTGCTTGGGTATTTGTGTGGATACTATAGACATTACTATCCCATTGAATTCACAACTGCTTATCTTAATAATGCGGCTAACGATAATGACATACAGACTGGCACAGCATTTGCAAATCGTATTGGTATTAAGGTTGTGCCACCTCGATTTGGCATATCAAGAGGTGCGTGGCATTACGATCGAGAGCGCAACATTATCGCTAAGGGATTGTCATCGGTCAAGTATATGAGCGATGCAGTTTCTGAAGAGCTATATTGTATCGCAAACGATAACACATATGACACATTCGTAGACCTCTTATATGATATCTCTACGAAAACATCTGTTGATTCTCGTCAGCTTGATATCCTCATACGAACCGATTATTTCTCGAGCTTTGGCAATCAGACAGAGCTCACGGCAATTGCGTCCACATTCCAGGATTTGTTCAAATCCGGTGAAGCGAAGCAAATTGCCAGAACGCGGATTGACGGAACTGCATATGAACAGCCGGTTCGACGTCATGCAACTTGGCTCACGAAAGACGGCAAAGAGGCGAAAAACTATAAATTGATAGATGCGCATGCGGCGCTTGTTGAGATCGAGAATGCGATCAAGGCGCTTGGTTTGAGGGACACGCATATTCGCGATAAGATCCAATATCAGCAATACTATTTTGGTCACGTAGCTGCAACAGGCGAGCAATCAGATCGTGCGAAGCTATTAGTTGATAGCGTTTACGATTTGTATCGGAAAAAGGACGGATCATTATGCGGATATTCTGTGGTAGCTACGTCAATTGGAAGTGGCAAACAGACTCGATACACAGTGTGGATTGAAGATTGGAAACGGTGTGGTGATATTGCAAAGGGAGATATTATCCATATCCTTAATTATAAACGTGATGGTAAGTGGTTTACAATGACTGATTACGATCTCGTGGTGTGACAATCTACATGGGTTTAACATGGTATAATATGGGTGTGGCGGGAGATGCCCCGCTCACCATATCTTAGAGGTTTATGACAGATATAGAAGTAGGAATTATTAAGGAATTCATTGCCAGACGGTTCAAGCATGATAATGCGTGGACCGAAGGAAACTGTTATTGGGCTGCGTGGATCATCAAGGAACGATTCCCGTGCTTGCAGATTTACTATATTTCTGATGAGGGGCATTTTGTCGCTGGTGATATCAGTGCGAATGTCTTTTTTGATGCTCGTGGATTATATGATAAGGCGCTAGCCACTGCGCCGTGCTCGATAGAGTGGATCCGCATTTTTGACACTTCGTGGTATGAAAGGTTGATGAAAGATTGTCGAAATTGAAAAATAAAGTTTTCGTTTTACTGATGGGCGAGTCCGGCGTTGGTAAGACCACTATTGCGGACTACATGGATCGCACATACGGGTTAAAACAGGTTGTTAGCTATACCAACAGAAAAAAACGATTCGATGGCGAACTCGGGCATCACTTCATTGAAGAACGCGACATTGAGAAAATTAAACAAGAATATCCAAACAGAGTTGCCGAGACAGAGTATAACGGCAACTTTTACTTTGCAACAAAAGAACAGGTAGAAGAGTGCGATATCTATGTGATCAACCCGTCTGCGGTGGAAGAGTTCAAGCGACGTTATTCCGGTGACAAGATCGTTAAAGTCGTGCTTCTAGTCGATACCCCAGAAAACAAAGTTAAACATATGCTCTGTCGCGGGGACTGTATTGCTAAAATCAACGAACGACTTAATTACGATCGCAAGGAGTTTTGCAATGCTCGCGAGCTAGCAGACTATATCATTGCCAATACAGGGATTGAAAAAACGGCACGTATTATTCGAGGAGCAATTTGGGGGTGGAATGTTATTGCAGATCAAGCCAAGAGTGAAGATTGATATAGACAATGTGCTTAACGACCTGACACGCACAATGCTTGTGATATATAACGAGCGGCACAATACGAATTATACACTCAATGAGTGCACCTCTTACGATTTTATGTGCTTCCCGACTGCAATGCGCAATGAGTTATTCAGAATGTTCCGTGACGACGAGTTATATGAGCGCATGCGTCCGGCTGATGATGCTATCCATTATTTATTCCTAATGATGCACGAGTTTGATGTAAAGATCGTTACATCCACGAAACCGGATCAACTGTTGAAAAAGTTTGCCTGGATGGATAGATGGTTCCCGTTTGTGAAGTGGGATGACATCATCGTATGTACGGACAAGAAATGGATTGTGGCGGATTATGCAATCGATGATCATTACGGATATTTAATGGGAGATATCGCTACGCGCATTTTGATTGATATGCCGTGGAATCGTGGCGTGATCGATTATGCGTATAGCATCAGTAGAGTCGCTAATTTGAAAGAGGCATATCAAATAATCACTACATCTGAAAGGGAATTAGAGGAAGAGTATGAAGTCGAGATTTGAAAAAATTAGTCGTGCTAGGTTTGAAAAGGATTGGATTGAATTATTTGGAACAGCACCCGACGATGACGTATATGATAACATCGTCATCCCGCGTAGAGCAACGAAGTTTAGCTGTGGCTACGACTTCTTCTCTCCTATTGATATTGTGTTGGGACCCGGCGAAACGGTGACTATTCTGACGGGTATCCGAGCGCTAATGCATCCGAATCAATTTCTTATGTTGGCACCTAGATCTGGCCTTGGTTGCAAATACAGAATACAGCTTGACAACACGGTTGGACATATCGACGCAGACTATCCTCAGTCAGAGAATGAGGGACACATTTGCGCTAAAATTACAAATGACAGCAAGGATTTCCGCACCGTCCATATTAAGGTCGGTGATGCATTCATGCAGGGCGTTCTCAAAACATACTGCACAATGGACGAAGAGGAAGTACCCACAAAAGAGCGTAATGGTGGATTCGGGAGTACGGACAATAGATGAAAGTATTGATCGCTTGTGAAGAGTCACAGACGGTCTGCAAGGCATTTCGAGAGCGAGGGCACGAAGCATATTCGTGTGATATAGTGGATTGCTCTGGTGACCATCCGGAGTGGCACATCAAACAGGATGTATTGCCGCTACTGAATGGTCACTGTTCTTTTGTTACGCAGAACGGTGAGAATGTGACAATTGAAGGACGATGGGACCTTATTATCGCGCATCCTCCGTGCACTTATCTGACCAATGTTGCGACCAGACACTTCTCGTTGCGCTGTACGTCTGCCGAAAAAGTGGTAAAGCGGTGGGAGGAGAGAGCAAAGGCAGCAGTATTCTTTATGCAATGCATGCTTGCAGACTGCGATCATGTGGCTGTTGAGAATCCTGTCGGTTTTATGTCGAATGCGTATCGAAAACCAGACCAGATCATTTCTCCTTATATGTTTGCAGATAGCGTTAATGACACAGAGAACTACGTTACAAAGGCGACGTGTTTATGGCTGAAAGGGCTCCCTACATTAAAAACGAATAGTCTACCACGACCTAATAATCGCGAGCTATTTGGTGTGTTGCCTTCCGGCAAGGCAAAGACGTGGGAGGACACATCGTGCAGAAAAGGAGGGGCTTCGAAGCATCGAAGCAAGACATTTAGCGGTATTGCAAAAGCGATGGTGGAGGCGTGGGGTCAATGATTGTTTACAAAGAAGGCGACGTATTGAAATCTGGCGCGGATGTGATCGCTCACCAGGTTAACTGCATGGGTGTGATGGGCGGCGGCATTGCAAAGCAGATTAGGGAGTTATATCCGATCGTATATAATGAGTACCGAGAGATGTGCGCAAATAGTAAAAACGGATTTGATCTGCTTGGCATTTCGCATTGGGTGCAAATTGACGATACGCACTACATCGTCAACATGTTCGGACAACACGGATTCGGAAATATTGATTGTTACACGATATACCCGGCTCTCAGGGTTGCATTGATGCACACGGTACGGATTTGCGAATACCTTGCGATTAAAAAGAACGATACTGTGCGATTGGCCATGCCGTGGAAAATTGGTTGTGGTCTTGCTGGTGGCGATTGGGATATCGTTTATAAAATGATCAATGACATCGCAGACAAGACGGACGTTATTATTGAGCTTTGGAAGCTCCGGTAACTTATGAATAACACAATTTAGAGGTGAGAATCGTGTATCATATAGATAGTCGTATTATAGATAATTCGAACGATGTTGTATCAAATGCCCGCATCTATGATTTAGACGAATCTCTGGTTGCGAGCGGATACCCGATGCGAACAGAAACACAGGATTTATATGGATGCATGTTTGACGAAAAGGACCTCGCGAGGGGTCATAGATTGTCTGAGCTCGCAACAAAACTCAGCAACCCGGCGCATGAGCAATTCCTGAGTGGTATTACGGTCGCATTTGATCTCACGCTTTCTTGCAAGGCGTGGATCGAGGCAGAACGGTATCGGTATCTTGTATTCGTAAGTTCAGAATCGACGATGCATAGGATTGCTAAGTTTGATATCGCATCGCAATGTAATGAATACGTGGACGAACGTATCATCGACATCTTGCGAGAGAAAATTGATCGTTATAACAAAGCGGAAAGTGGATCTGGCAAGGATGAGTTATACCTTGACGTTCTGTATAATATCCCGAGCGGTTTTAGGCTTACGGCGCGTATGACAACGAACTATCGATGCCTAAAAAATATTTACCGGCAGCGCAAGACCCACAGATTGCCAGAGTGGCGAAAATTTTGCGATTGGATCGAGACATTGCCGTACGCGAAAGAATTACTACTCACGGAGGATGATGAATGAACCGGGAACAGAGAAGAACGCTAGCGAGAAAACTGCACGTACCTTACGCGACCGTCGATGCGGCGCTTAAGCTCATGAAGCTCGATGAAATGAAGTCAAAGATTCTCGAGGACGGCCAGCACGTCCGTCTTGATGTCGATAAGATTACGGCTCGCGATAATCTGAGCGAACGGCTCAGAGCGTTTGTTGCTGAGCACAAGAGAGATATTTTCACGGTCGAACAAAGCACGACCGATTACAAATACATAGTTACGCTTGCCGAGGATGATACCGAGCCGAAGTGGCTTTGGCACGCGGACGATTTAATTGTTGTGGAGGAATAACATGGTAGAGGTTATTTTGTATGGCACAGGTTGCCCCAAATGCAATGTGTTGAAACGGAAGCTCACGGAAAAGAATATCGAGTTTTCCGAGATTACAGATGTGGACCAGATGATTGCCCTTGGGCTTAATTCTGTTCCGTACTTGTCGATTGATGGCAAGCTCTTGGATTTCGCGGATTCAGTGCAGTGGGTCAACATGCAGGGGGTCCGCGTATGAACATACCGATCAAAATGAATAAGGACTTCGAGAAGGCAATGACCGTGATGCAAGAAAAGTACGGCGAAGATTTTGAATATCTTAACGGTTTCCATGAGTCTCAGATGAACTTCTCGGATTTTATTGATGCGTTTGTCGATAAGAACGTAGCAGATGTTACAATTGACGCGAACGCAAATGCGTCGAGCAAAGATATTCGAAGCCTGCTGAATGAGAAGGGGAAGTCAATTGATAAGATGTTCGCCTTTAATAAGATCTTCCATGAAATCAAAAAGAAGTACGGCCTTAAAACAGCGAAAGAATGGTTTGAGGCAGAGTATAGTGGCGCATTTTACATGCACGACGCTCCGACTGCAAGCTACCTCCCGTACTGCTACGCTTACGATTTATCGCGCTTGGCAACAGAGGGATTATTTTTCCTTAAAAACTATAATGCGGAAGCGCCGAGACATTTAACCACGTTCCTCGATGATGTCGTTGAGTTTATCAGCTTCATGTCGAACAGATCGTCCGGCGCTGTCGGCATCCCGAATGTGCTGATTTGGACGTACTGGTTTTGGAAGCATGACTGCGAGACCGGGTTTTATATCAAAGATCCTCAGTATTACTTAAAACAGTGCTTCCAGAAACTGATCTACCGATTGAATCAGCCGTTCATGCGCATTGATCAGACGGCATTTGTCAATGTATCGATATTTGACAGAAACTACATTGAAGCGCTGTTTGGTGGAGTCGTATATCCGGATGGGACATGCGCAATCGATTGCGTGGACGAACTGATTGAACACCAGAAGGTTTTTATGGAAGTCGTGTCCGACATTCGTAGCACGAATATGTTCACGTTCCCTGTGCTGACATACAGCTTACTTTATCAGGATGGAAAATTCGTGGACGAACAGTTTGCACGGTGGTGCTCTGATCACAACACGAAGTGGAATGATAGCAACTTCTTTGTGTCCGGCGATGTCGGTACACTCTCAAATTGCTGTCGTCTTTTGTCGCGTGTTGATAAGCTTGATGCATTTATAAATTCAATCGGCGGAACTGCGCTGTCGATTGGCTCTGTTAAAGTCAATACAGTAAATTTAATGCGTATTGCGTATGAGACTGAATGTGATGAAAAGAAGTATCTCGCTCTTTTGCGGAAACGTGTAACGCTTTGTTGCAAAGCACTTGATGCTCAAAGACACATTATTCAGAGAAACATCGAAAAAGGACTGCTACCTAACTACCAGGAGGGTGCGGTAGAAATGGAGCACCAGTATAGCACGGTCGGCATTCTCGGGCTTTTCGAAGTGATAGAAGCATTTGGGTATACCGAGCGCGATGAGTTTGGTAACGTGTCGTACACTGATCGTGGCATTGAATTTGCGTCTAAGATCTTTGATGTCATAAATGATGTCAAGGATAACTTTACATCAGATTATTCATTCAACTGTGAGAGCGTCCCGGCAGAACGTGCAGCCGTCATTCTGTGCTCGAAAGACAATTTACTCTTTGACCAGAATGAGAAGTTTATTTACTCAAATCAGTGGATCCCGCTCTCCGAAAAATGCACAATCAAAGAGAAGCTGCGGCTTAGTTCCATTCTCGATATTAAGTGCTCTGGAGGCGCTATTGCGCACATCAATATTGAGTCCAATTTCCCGAGCAAAGACGCCGCGTGGGAAATGCTCAACAAGATTGCCAGAGAGGGAGTTATATATTTCGCGTTCAATTCAAAGATCAATGAATGCAAAAACCATCATGGCTTCGTTGGGACAAATCGCTGTCCTGTTTGCGGCGAGCCGGTGTTTGACACATATCAGCGCGTAGTCGGGTACTTAACGCCGAGCCGGTCGTATTCAAAAGATCGGTTTCGCGAGTTTAATGCCCGCCGGTGGTATGACTACGCGGCCCTTATGACGGAATGAGATTGAGGGCTTTAGTGGACGAGGACTTTGTTCAATACAAGGTCCCGTCCATGTTTATCGGCACATGCTTTTGCGATTGGAAGTGTGCGCACGATGGCTGGTTTCCAGAATCTGTATGCCAGAATCACGAGCTTGCAATGGCAGAGATCGTTGATATGAACGATGATGAGCTAATCCGTAGATATCTTGATAACGATATCACTCATGCGATTGTGTTTGGAGGCCTTGAGCCGATGAAACAATCACAGGAAATACTTAGATTCATTGATAAGTTACGAAACGAGTATCACTGTGATGATACGATCGTGATTTATACTGGGTATTTTTCATTTGAAGCATCGTGGTTCACGCATGAGCTATCAAAGTATCATAATATAGTTGTGAAATATGGAAGATATAGAATTGGTGATGAGCCACACTTCGATGATGTGCTCGGTGTAAATCTGGCAAGCGATGGTCAGTACGCCGTTCATATTTCGTAATGAACATCTGCAAACTAATATCGTTGCTGAAAGGATGAACAGATGGAAGAACATGTCCCGATTTGGATGGTACCGTTGCTTACAGATGAAAACTTGCTAAAAGCTGCAAGAGCTTGCTTGAACGATTCGACATGCGACAACTGCCCATTTGCTGCATGGGAGTATTGCGCCGACATAGTGATCGAAAACCTTGCAAAGAGAATGGGGGTGTCGATCACAATATGGTGAGATATTATTGCGACTGGTGTGATGCGCCCATTACAGACGATAACGATCTAATATCGCATGTTGTCAAGTTACCAGTAGAGGAAATGCCTGGGGTTAAGTGCGATTCAAATGGAAGGCCGGTCACGCATAGAATTAATACAGGCAAGGAACCTATAAACTATTTGATATGCGATAATTGCTTCGACAGAATCATGCGGCTCAAGTATGCTATTAGAGATCGCGACAATTTGTTTTAACGTGAAGACAAAACGTGTAAAGACGATGGCTAATTCTATCGTCTTTTTTTACGCTTAAAGCTGCTATTTATAATCACAACGCATTATACAGGTTCTTTATCGTACGCGATCAGAAACGCAGTCGAATATGTATCTGTAGCATAAGAAATGATAAGAATAGAGTACAATACTGAGTGGTATGTTGTATGAAAAAAAGAGCTACTACAGATCACCGCTGATGGGCAATCTATAGTAGCTCTGAAAAAATGGTATTGACTTTTGGATTGTATTTTAGTATTATAATTGAAGTGCCACAATGTAACGAACACGAAACTCAATGGGAGTTTCAGGGGAGTTTCCGAACTCGTTTTAGTACGTTCCAACTCACTCTTTCGAAAATGAAAAAGTGGCTAAAAGTCTGGGAATGTAGACGCCAAGGGAGTTTCGAAGATAACTCTGGCATTCCCCGACGGGTCACCAGCCGAAGTTCAGAAAACGCCCTAATTTAGGGCGTTTTTCGTATCTTGGGAGTTTCTTTGGGAGTTTCCCAACTCATTTCATCGCGTGCCAACTCACTTTTCACATTCGCTTGCCGGGATTCGAACCATGATTCGACAGCATGCACATCCATCTCATGATATAATTATAACAGTTCAAGGCAGATCGTGAGAAGGAGTTGATGCGAGATTGATGAGCGCTTTGGATGAGCTAAAGGAAAGACTGAATCGCGGAGAAATTTTTTGTAAGGCAACTGACATTGCCAGATTGATTAACACAGACGCGTCATGCATCAGAGGCATGGCGATACATGAGAGGGAAAGGTTGCCGTTTGCGTCATTCGCGATAGGCAAGAATATCAAGTTCTCCATCCCGAGTGTATTGAAGGCGATGGGGGAGGAATATAACATGACACCGGCGGCGTTGCGTATCATGTTTTCAAACGTGCTGTCGAAAGGCGTTCATTGTGCACCGGTTGATATCGCAAAGATATTCGGGAGCGATCCGAACACCATTCGTCGGTCGTTACGCAAGGATCCAGAATTGTTTGGCTTCAAGGCTATCGTTTCTAGTAAACGAATCAAGGTGCCCACTATTCCGTTGATTCGGTCACTCACAGGAGCTTCAATAGAAAATATTAAAGCCGCAATCGCGGCTTATTTTTGTTGCTTTTGTTTCTCGGCCTCGATCTTCTTTTTCAACTCCTCGATCTGCCGTTCATAGCTTTGGATCCTTTGCTCCGGAGTAATGTCGATTGCCTCGTCAATCCGGTCAAGCGCACTTTTCGCACGATCATTGTTACTCTTATCGTAGTACTTGCGGGTTATGCTGATATCACTGTGCCCGAGGATGCGTCGAAGCTCTTCCTCTGGTGTACCAACAGACGCCAGATGAGAAGCTGACGTGGTACGGCATGCGGATGGCAAATGTTCGCCAATGCCGAGTTCGCGCGTAATGCTTTTGACACGTTCGCGGAATGTGGCGTCACCGTTCGCAAACTCTGCGTAGGTGTTGCCGCTCTGCATGATGTATTTATCAACAAGGTCTTGCACATGCGTCGTAAAGAAGATGGTGCGACGCTTTCCTGTAGGGGTCTTGATACCGGCGTTCTTAATCTCGCGCGTCTCCATATCGACATTCTCCGGTTTGATGTTGAACAGCTCGCCGGGGCGTATGCCAGAATAAATCATGATGAGGATCGCCGCGACAGTACTCTTCTTGTCCTCGTCTGAGATGTACTTACCGTTGCGGTGTGTAATCGGCGGGAATGGGATCTCGCCGTTGTAGTACGACCAAAGCGTCTTTATGTTCTCCGGCGTATAGATAGACTTATCTTTGGTTTCGCAAGTCGGTAGCTTGCATTTCTGCACTTGGTTATCGCGCGACCATCCGTGAGCGATAGCGAAGGACCCCATTGCACTCAGAACTGTACGACACTTCTTGCGCGGGGCGTATGTATTGCCGGTCGCGTCAATAACTTTTTGGAAGTCCATTGTGCGAAGGTCATTCCATAAGGAATCGTAGATTGCTTCGCACTTGTTGTAGTACAGTAGGTAATTCTTCTGCGTGTTTGGCGCGAGGTCGCAATACGCGTGTGCCTCCGGTTTAATGTATTCTGCCCAAAGCCGCTTTGTCGTAAGATTCTGTTCGTTCAAAAGAGACTGGTCGAGCTTGTCGTTTTCTTCTTTGGCCCATTTGTCGAGTGCGTCGATCTGTTTTGCTAGCCACTTACGAGCTTCTGTCTTATCCTTGAAACCGCGCTGCCTAATGCTTTTTCGGACAGCCTTGCCACCGATCCAGTATGTTTTTGTCCGTGACGCCACCAGCGTCCGTTCACCGTTACGGTCTTCATAATATACAGATCCGTCTCCGGGCGATCTCCTTTTCGTTTCTCTTTTTGACATCGTATTATCCTCACTCGATATTTAATACGTGTACATTATACTATGGACGAAGCGAAATGTCCAGAGTTCGTTTCCCAAATTCAGAGTTCGTTTCCCAATTTAACTGGTGGTCCGTGGTCCACTAGTTCGCTGCAAAAAAAAACGGGCTAGATATCTAGCCCGTTTTTGATTATACTATTCGCAACTTACGCATCTGAGTACTAGATGTGATGTCCTAAAACTCTCCCGAAAACGCCGTGCGGATAATGTCGTGTACGGTCATGTTGATAACCACATGTTATTAGTCCCCAGAACCTTCGGGCGGGAGAGTAGGATGACCGTCCGGACTGGTCGCGCTATATTCTAAATAATCTGCGCTTCCTTCTATGCCTGCCGAAGCAAAATAATACTTTGTGCCTTTAAATATATCAGTAAATACAGACATCATAATCATGCGTGCGTTGTCTAAAACGCCTTCGTCATCGGTCATAATTTTAAGGAGATATGCCGGAGTTTCGTTTATGATTGCATTGGTAATCTCCTGCCAAGTCTTGTCGAGCGTCCCGTCTACATCATGCACAACAAACACACCGCCTCCCGAACCGCCACCATTATTCATCTTTTCGGCGATGTTGTACATCAATTTTTCATCTGACGTAATGGGTGACGGAGCAACTCCGTCACCGGCAATTGCCGCGAGATATTTCTGCTTGCGAGTTACCGCTTTTACTGTTTTCTTCTCCATCTTATTTCTCCTTCATGTGCACGATTCCGTCATTCGCAAGTGTCTTCATAAACCCATCGATGAGAGCCTGAACATAGTCTTCTCTAATATCGGGGAATAACTTCTTAATCCATGAAATAACGAGTTTTGACTTCTCCGCTCCCGTATTAGCTCCGAGCTGGACTTCTGCGGATGCCATGAGTGTCTTGATCTTGTCCGTCAACGCATAATACTGCTCATCTCCGATCTGTTGCTTAATCAGATCGCGCTTTGCTTCAATCCACGGACTGACGTATTTCCGGAACAGTACAATACCAACGACCGCAATAGCAGCGCCAGCGAAGAACAACAGAATAATATAAAGATCCATCTTTTGCCCCTTCAGCCTTGTGGCTCATCCTTTGATTTATTGTAGCCGTATTTGTCGGCAGCCCACGCGCGGATACTGTTTTGCCCCGCATATCCGAGTAACGAGATTATATCGACGGTCATAATCTTGTCGACCAGCGCGATGCTGAGTTCAGATACCGTGTTCAAACCGAGAAACGCGAGCAGATAGGAGAGGAAGCATGCGATGAACGTGATAATCATGCAAGCCACAAGCCAGCGCTGATAGAACTCAAGTCGCTTCCTCTTGTTTTTCATCATAATTATGCGAGACCGCCGTCTTCAACGGTCGGCGTAGCAGCGTCATTCGTGGGCAACTCCATGACCGCCCACTTACCGTTGACAATGCCGAGCACCTTACCATTGTCCGCCGCCTTTGCTTCAGGGAGCTCGGACGTGGAAGCCGCAGAAGCCGCTGCGTTCATAGCTTCGGCGATGTTATAGAGCAGCTTCTCGTTGTTGGTGACGGGCGAAGGGGCGGTTGCATCGCCAGCAATCGCCGCAAGGAACTTATGAAGGCGCGTAATTGCCTTTGCAGTAACTTTTGCCATTGTTATTTCTCCTTTAGTACAGTTAGATGAAGTTTATTGCTGATATAACAACTCTTGTTCGCGTATTTGATATTGTACCAACCTGATTCAGCCGTTCCGATATACGGAAACTGATCTCCTCGATGTGCGACGCCAACGATCGCCCCACCCGCGTCGCCTTTCGTGCGCACATTTACGGAACCGCCAACTACAAGCACATATGCGCTTTCGGACGGCGTTACCGGATCCGGTTCTGTTTCGATCTGTGAATCCGCGTATAGTTTTGTCAAATGCGAAAGATTGCTGATATAAGCAACTCCTTGCGCCGTTTCAATCTGATACCATCCCGTCGGCGCAGTGCCGAGATATGTAAATTTGTTACCGCGATGCGCGGTAAACAAAATCTTTGCCGTGCTGTTATAACCGCTCCGCACAAATACGCTGCCGCCAATCACTTCGACATAATTGCCAGAAGGCGAAGGAGTGGTAGGCGTGACCGGTTCCGGCTCGGGCTGCGGCTCTTCTTCGTGCGGAAGTTTCTTGAACCACGCGGCTTTTGCCCAGTACGATTTCTTGTACGGCTCTGCGACGCAACCGTCAGTGCGTCCTTTCGCGTGATACTGCTTGCCTCCGATGTAGACACCGACATGCGTTTCATCGTTCGGATCGTCCTTGTTCACGCGGAACAGCAACGTACCGTCGCGAAGCTCGGTCGTCGGCTCACAAAGCGAGTACAGCCCATCGCAGTCACGCCGCTTGTCCAGAGCTTTTGCCTGAATAAGACACCACGACACCAGCCCGGAACAATCGAAGCAGCGCGCGACATCCTTGTACTGCGACTCCATTACTGCCTTCCACGCCTTAACAGCATCATCCGCGTGCGAGCCACCGTTATTACGAGCCTCCTTGTCGCGGATCCACTGCTCATTGACAGACTTGCACAGGCTCCCGCTGCCGCCCCAGACATAGATGCTATGGTTTTCAATTTGTGTTCGTATAGCATTTAGGAATTCACGTAGCATTTATATGCCCTCCAATTAATCAAACACCTTTTCCCATGTTCTCATCTCGTTCCACATGGCCTCGATTGGTCCGTTTTGCTTCCATTCATCATGGTATAGCTTATATACCTTTCCACAGAGCTCATATTCACGTTCTGACAATTTATGCTCTGACTTGTTTTCATGGTATACTTCCCTAATCACGTTTCCGAGTGTGTAATAATCTGCTTCTTTGAGCTGTAAGTTCTGGGTAGAAAATTCTTCAAGGCGTCTATTAATGCTTTCATTATGTTTTTTTTGCTCTACTACAAAATTGTTGACGACATTTGCGAGATACTGTATCTCTTTGTTCTGTTCGTCTGTACTAACAATCCTTCGAATCCATGTAATTATGCGTTTTCGTATCGGCTTAATCAGACCAGCAATCACTCCACACAGCGAGACAACAACACCAATAAAAGCGCCAAGTTCCTTAAGGAATTCAAAAATAGGTTTCAAGGTATCCATAAATATAAAAGAGCGCCGAAGCGCTCAATCTCCTACTAGTTTTACGTCGGTTTCCATACACCGTCGATTTTAACGAATGTCGCTGAAGTCTCCTTCCACACTCCGTCACTTTTGATGTACACCATCGCGTCTTTCCACACGCCATTTACACGTACATGAGCATAATTGAGTTTTGCCCACACTGGATATAATGTAATGCCAACATTCTTTGTATATGTTGCGTTTAGAGAATATAAGATGTCTCCGCCATCTGTGTCAGACCAACCAACCTGCACATACCCATCTCTCGTGAAGATAGAACCACGTAGCGTGATATTAACACCATGTGTCTTACCGTCTGTAACATCTTGCCCAATTCCATTTTGACCAGGTTTGTATGTGATGTAATAAATGTTCTTTCGCCATACTGCATAAAAAGTTTCACTATGTGTAGTTTGGCTATCCGAATAGAAAGTATAAGAAAAATCGGCTCCTCCGCTATAGCTTGGGTTCAGCGCGGATGCGCTCGTCGACCAACCGATGCAATGATAACCATCTCTAGAAACAGAATTAGTTGATGCGAGCTTAACTGTTAGTTTGATCGGCATATGCCCATGCCCTACCGCAGATACAGGAGACGCGCCACCGGAGCCACCATTTGAATTAAAATATGCTGTTAGAATAAATGTTTCTATAGCCATGGCATACTCCTTCCAATAAAATTACATCAAGCCGTATACTTGAAGTATATGTCCCCATTGCGTCCAATACCAGTCGACGGGTCGCCAGTGCCAATATAAATGGTTGGTATTTCAAGGTTGGCACGCGCGTTCTCTGATGACGTCGCACCAGTGCCGCCCTGGGCCACTGGAAGTGTTCCAAATGTCGGCGCACTGTTTGTGCCACTCGAAAACAATGCACCAGATACAGTAGGAATTAACTTCACTTGATCTGCTCCGTTACCTGATAATAACGCATTTTGTGTCAATGTGTTCCTACCAGTACCGCCATGTGCGACATCTATAAGTGATATTGGCATAGATATCGCTCCCAATAGATGATAATAACCGCCATTATATACAAATGCAACAACGTCGTTTGCACCAATGGAAAGAGCATTTATGTTTGAGACGCTGTTATGATACTTAACACTACGAGCCGATCCGCTATTGATCGATATTGTCATCGTCGCGCTAGATGATCCATTGGTAAACATGACATATAACACAAATGGGATGCCTGGAGATGCAGTCATTATGTTTGTCTCAAAGTCCTGTATGGTTATTGCTTTTGCGATGCTAGATGCGGCAGAGCCGCATGTAGCCATATATGTGCATCCAGAGGCTATTCCGAGATCCATATCATTTAAATTTGATGCGTTAATCGCTGGCGCTGATCCATTTACATAGTTATGAAGTTTATACATTTGTCACCTCTCAGATCAATGTTGTGCCAGTCCATGTCATTGCTCCAACACTGGCTAGCGGAAGGTTATAATCTGTGATCATAATCGTGCGAGCTCTATGTGATGTATCCATCGGAGGCACAGAAATCAAACAGCCGGGATACCAGTGAAATTGCGGAGCGCTGCTTCCAGATAACTGATATCCCAACCTGCGAGCCTTCTTGAGTTCATACTCGGCTCTTTCTTGCGCATAAGATGCGCTATAGAGTTTTTGATCTTCTACGACCAAAATTTTATCCCCAACACGTTCAATATTTGTATCGTATTTGGCAGATTCGCACTTTGCTTCACCCTTTATTATGTCCCCGTCTACAGTTGCTCCAACAACATAGACGTGGTTATAAACATCTGTCATCTGAGAAACAGCATCTAGTGAGAACAGTTGTGTCGAGTCCTGTGAAAAACTCCAAATGGTAGACTGCGTAGACCTATCTACATTCGTATTATCCGATGTTACACATAACCTGCCATTTTGATCATACCCCATAGACCCGATCATCATTTTGTTTAGCTCCAATAGCACATCTGCATATGTTCCAGTCGCCTGTGATCTCAGTGTATATGGCAGATCTACGTTTGTTATATTCGTGTCAAAGAATGGCTTAATAGGGTCAACGTATCCACCATTTCCATCATCTTGTTGAAGAGTGTATGTCACTGCATCCGAAAGACTAACATTAATTTGTTCTGATCCGTTCTGTATTGTCTTCGGAATGTAGTAAGCTCCTTTAACCCGCCCATACAATGATCCGTCCAAATACGACCATTTATCTACGAGGTTGAGTGTAGCAATACGATTAGACTGTAGGTACGATGATCCTGGATTGCTAGAATAAAATACACCTTGCGGTAGCAAATACTCGCTTCCGTCTTCAAGAAGAATTCCGGCATATAATTTGAATTTTTGCCCAAACCAAATCCGGTTCGGATTTGGAGTATATCTAAGATCATCGTTATTTATTGTAACAGTCGCTGTGCGCCGCATGCCATTTTGTAGTATGCCATGTAAATTACCACCAACGATGAGATCTTGCGTGATTTCTTCACGAATGCTTTCATCCTGGTTTAGCAGGTACAACCTAGCGGTTGCGCGGTAATCGCCATGAAGCATATTCATATACTGTTCATGCCTAGACATATATGACACCTCGTTATTCTCCGATGAAATGATTTGCGTAAGTTGGCCACGCTGATCGATAATCCGACACCGAATTATTCGGAACATATATCTTACAATCGGATTGTATGCTAGTAAATACGTTATCGCTCGCTAATGTAGGCGGCACGATGCTCTTAAAATGATACTCTGCAACGCCACTACAACCGTTAAAAGCGTTGGCCCCAATATTCGTCACCGTGTCTGGGACAAATATTTTTGAAGCGTTTGAACACGATCCAAGCATATAATCTGTAATAGATGTGACCATAGGCACAGCGATCCTATTGATAACTGAACATCCCTGCATCGCATTTGCACTCATAGAAGATATTGACTTCGGGAGCGATATTGAGCGCATCGTATAGTTGTAGCGATTCGCATACGTACCGATGCTCGAAACAGTATCTGGATATGTGATATGCCTCAAGCTATAACATCCATAAAATGCAGAGTTCCCAATCGCGGTTAATCCTTTAGGTATGGTGATAGTCTCGAGACTTGTGAAATTATAAAACGCAGATCCATTTAATGAAGCGTTTATGCTCCCCAATTCGACGCGACGTAACATGTTACGATAAACGGACACCCCGGCCTGCCCGTATAGCACAGAAGAACCAGAGGCTCCGTTTCCGAGATTCAACACGCATCCGTTAAGTAAGCTCAATGTTATTACATAATCTCCGGTGGATGCATATGTGTGATATACGTTTTTATTTCCAGATCCGCTGTGTCTTTCTTTTTCAGAACCGTCCCCCCAATCTATTTCTACTCCATTTGGTACTGTTTGATTCCAAAAGAAACGGATTCTTGTCCTCAGAATATCGTCAATCGTTAAATATAAACGTGTCTTATTATCACTCGTTATATACATTTGCCCTATATCAAGAAACCCAGATAAAAGGATTTGTGCTTTCGCGTCTTCGAGTGACCAGTTCCACCCCTGAGATATAAGCCCATCATGAGTTGGGTTTGGTGGGAGCTGTGTTAACGATGCGAAATCTGATGCTGAGTAGCTTGCGATAACAGAACCATCATAATCAAAAAACATAACATCGTTATATCGCACTGGCGTGGTCGATCCGGATGGTTTGTTGTATGAGATCTCAATATTCCCTTCACAGTATTTACCTTGCGTATGTAGCGTCTTAACCCCGCTCGTATCTAGTGTTGATAGTTGCGATCCGTTATATGTAATTTGAACATCAGACATTCTATGTCACGCTCCCATCGTATACTGGCAACGAACGCCACTCATATCCGTTCGCAGTTTTCATCAATACTTGATCTGTTTGCCCACCGCTAGGAACAGTATTGACAGACGATAGTGCAGTTGTAACAAATTCTGTTGTTGCAATCTGTTTTGTATTTGTACCAGCGCTTGCGGTTGGCGCTTGTGGAATGCCGGTCAAGATGGGCGAATTAACATTTGCCTTATTCGTATCGCTTGGGTGAACATGGTCTCCTCTAGCATATTTTACTAATGACCCAGGACTGGCTATACCGTCCATTTCTGGAGATGCATTATATGGATCTGCTCCGCCACTAGGCGGAGTGGCGGGGGAGTATATCAGCTTACGAACAATCACAGCGTCTGCGATATTGCCGGTATAGTGGATTTCTACGCCATCTCCGACTTCTAAAGCATTCCCGGAAATGTTTGGTATTTTTATATCTCCATCATCAAGCTGTTCGACAGACACTGGCGTTGCATATAACGGAGTTGATACGTCTGAAGAAGGTCTCACGTAGATATCATCATTGTCTATCAAACGGACTAATCCAATCTCAGATTTAACCGTGCATAAAGCCTTCGCGTCAAAAACACGAGATACTGCCTCCATCAATGTGTTAAGTATTTCACGAACTTCGTCTTGTGTCATTGCTCAATTACCCCTATTACTGTAGGAGGGTGCGGAAGCTTTATTTCTGTCCACTCGAATGCTACGTCTGACGCAATACGGTTTTGGGTCGGCGTGAATGTTATTGCTGAAGTAATATCAACCGGTAACACATATCCGCGTGAACTTTTATAAAACTTGGTTGTATTATCTGTTGTAAGCCAGCGAATAGCGTCCTCAATCTCAAAAGAAGAAATGAAGGTCATCGTTGAACAGTCAATATACCCTATCATGCTTGATATTTGACCAGTTAAGACGTTAGTTGCGCCATGCTGAATGTGGAAATATCGCCCAAATGTCTGATTTTTTTGCACAACAGCGTTGTTATGCACAGATTGCGGTTTGTTATTCATATCGAAGAAAAAGACACGATCTGCAACGTATGCGCTATACTGTTCACTCCAGTGCGATGTAACGATGACCTCGCATGCGACAAATCCCTCGATTGTATCATCGCCGGTTGATCTTCTGTATCCATGTGTACCGGCATACACTGATGTATGATCCTCTGGGTACATTACATATTTATAGTCCTCTCCGTTCGCTGCAGAAAAGTCTATAATATGCGTCGGGAGCGGTGCTTCTCCCAATTCGATTTTAGCAAGTTGAAATTGAGCGTTTTCGTCACTTTGATATCTATAAAACGTAATTCGCTCTGGGGATGCGCCTGTTTGAGTATTTACCGCACATAACATATTATTAAAAAATACAGCAAAAATAGTGTCTTGCGCGGACACCGTTGGCGAGTACTGTTTCGTCGTGTCTTCTGCGTAACTTATATCATTTCCATCAATCACTATATAAGAGATCGTAGCATTATCTCTACCATATAATTCAACACGCATATTATCACCGCCATTCGAGAGCGTTATCGATCTCTGACAAACTCATAGGTTCAATAACATCTACATAGATATCTGTTAATGATAGATCGCCAACTAATTCAACTCCGTTAATACTCGGCTTGTCAATATAAATATTGTAGTCCGGATAAAAAATATCGCCGTATGTAAACGTGTGTTCAAAATAAACAAGGTCATCTGTTCCAAGGTTGTTTATATCAACATCAGTACTTGTCGAAGAGCATATATACCATTGATCGCCTACGCAATACTCGAAAAACGCTGTGATCTGATACGAACCTACATTTGGGAAAAGATCGTCGGAAGGGAAAAGATCGTCTTCGGGATATAATGTACCAACACCATCAGCAGTAGTAATTGCATAGCGAACTCGTGTTGTACATTCGTCATCGATGTATATCGAAAGTATATTCTCACCGTTACGATATGGAACAGGTGTGAACCTAAACCTAACAGTAATATCATCGGAATCTGTCCCGTGGATGTCATTCCAAACAATTGTGTTTCCGGTTTTATTGCGTAGAACATACCCAGTCGGGAGACCAAGATTGACTATCTCATATCCTCCTTGACCACCGGATGATACGCCAGATTCTCCTGAAAAGTTTGTGATATCTAACGCAATCTCATGCCCATATGCAAGTTCCGGTGATACGTCATCGAGTTCATCCGTGTACACTAACTCCATAATGCCAGATGCGCCATGATCATATGACACAACAACGTCATCACTGATCGCCGTCGCTGCGACGCCGTCCTGATCTACCACAATCGCCCGCGCAAAATATACATGACCGCTCATTAGTCCGTCAACAGTATATGATGGGTTCACACACCCGTATACCAAACCCGTATCATACAATGGAGTTGATGGGGAGGCTTTGTCATATATGGTCCAGTGAACAGATCTAATTGATGTTTTTGTATTTGTAGCGAGTTTATTTTCGTATGTTACACTTGGTGTGTAATTGAGAGTCCACGTATTCGACTTTGTGTTTACACTGATGTCGGTTGTTAGCGTTGCACATGGCTTTGTCTTTAATACTGCGAAAACCCAGTCAGAAGATACGGATACATCGGTTAAATCTACGACGGTTACGCGCCATCGCTGTTCGTTTGAAGTGCCAACAATTGACTTTACTTGACTAGAAGACAAAGTTTCTTCAATGACCTTGGCTTTACCATCAATACCAGTATAGTAAATTGGATCACTACTATGGTCTATTGTGATTACATTCGTAGAAGATCCGTTAAGATCACCCATTTCTATCGTAACCGTTTTGATAGGTGATGTACCGGAAACTTGAAAGAAAAACGAGGTACTTTCCGAAATATCAATGACGCTAGCACCATCTTCAAGGTCGGATGGTAACAGTGCATAAGGTTTGTAAATCATATTATCACATCCTCAATGAAGATATGGTTAGGAATTATCATCGTGGTAACTGCCTGACCCAATAATAATTCGATCTGCTTCAATAAAATACTTTGCGTTCTTTTGCTTAACGACAGCTATGGAATGAAACTGCTCTGTACGAATGTCAATGACATTGTGAAGAATAACCATATTCATCTCCTTACTCCCACGCCAATGTAGCCGTACCGTTTATAACTACAACTTTAAGAGTGTAGGTCCCGTCATCCGCCGGGGCATTCGGCACTTCCTTTACATCAGCGAATGGCACATATGTATTTGCACCGTTAATTCGTCTTACGATATAATCTCCATCGCTGTCTGGGCTGTTTGGAGACGACTCAAGTTTAGATTTCAAATTGGCTTGATAGAAAGTTTCATGCCCAACTGGAATCTGTAAAACTCTTGTGTCAACATATTCTTCTGTTCCGAAGTCATCAACGATTTGCGGATTTTGATATTTATTCGCCGTATCAACGGACTCTGATTCCAATTTGAATAAAGTATTCGTTCCGTCTGTGATGACATCAGTATTATCATCGTCACCGCTTTGGTATTCTCGAATGCCGTAGTGTCTTGTAACAGTCCCGTCCGATTCGTATGTGTCACCGTCGTAATACAACTTGTTATTTTGGTCTAATTTCGGCATACCTCGAAGTTCCAAATTCGGGTCAAGCTCGTATGTATGCTGGACATAAGGTTTATATTCCCCATTTCTTTCTACATCCCAAGAAATGTTAATGCATATGTCATTTCCGTATGTTGTCGCGTTTCCAGCTAATACGAGTTTGAAATACATTGCAGTTGCAGGAGAAGTAACGGTTAATGTTCCAGCAATATTCTGCGCCGACTCGTATCCCAAGAATCTTTGTGCACTGTCATACCACCATATTGTAAGATATGGACTTGGGGCCTTTGCGTAATAAACTGTATTGGGTAAACATCTGCAAAAGTTCTTTGAGCGTATACGGTCATTTGCTGACGATGGTTCTCCTGTACTGTAAATAAGACCGCCGAGTTCCCATTGCTCGTCCCATTGATTAAATCCTGTCATAATGTGAGCGCTCGTTTTTACCGACCAAAGTGTCCCCTCGTTGTACGGGTACACAGTATTTGGGAATAGTTTTTTAACCCATGCAACGCCAGCGCCCGCCGTAGTTTGCTCGAGGGAATACACATAATCGGCTATTGATGATCCAAACATCTTTGTTAGATCAAAAACATTAGGCTCGATTGTATCGTTATCAAAAACATCATTCTTGTAAAATCTAATTCTTATCCAAGATGCCGTGCCGCCTGTATAATTAGGAATCTTTACAACCTTGTCGTTATAAAATGGAGCAACCAAGCCAGCAGGGGAACCATTGCTTGCGATTTCAAGTCCAACCCTGCCAGTCAATCCATTTATATAGAATACGTGTCCGGCAGGGAAGAAAAACCTATTTGACGCGTACCTAATATTTGTGAATCCCCATTCAGATGCTGTTCCGTTCATGGTTATTTTTCTATCACTATATATAGCGTCAACGCCTGTATTTCTTATGTCGGATTCTGTTTTGTTTTGTGCATATAGCAACTCGTTATATACAATTGTTCCACCGACTATTATATCTGTTTCACGATCTCCGATGTCTACAGAACCACCAGATGCACGGAAATTATATGGTACTTTATCTTTTATTCCGACTGATGAAATAAGTTGATCCGCGTTGCCGACAGACATCCCATCATATGCTCCATCAATACGCGCGGCATTCTCCATCAAATCAGTGATGGATTTACCAATGTTGACCGCCACAACATGCGATGCGTCCCACGCTCCGGCCATATGTTCCATAGTAAACACGTATAATACTCCATCATACATACATGTGTCACCTGATGCGTAGTTATTTGCGACGGAAAACTGCGCGGCAACAGAGGCTTGCTTCAGAAATCGCGCGTCTGCTTTTTGGGCAACCCTAGAGAGGCCTGTGCTATCAATATATTTTGACATTTTATCCCTCCATTCCTACCATCCGAGCGCATTATCTATTTCGGTTATCGTCATCGCCTGAGCTTCTGGGATCCCAAGCTGCTGCGATGTTACATTACCATTGAGCTCTATCCCATTGATCGTTGGTTTATTGATTAAGTTCGGGTAGCCCGGATTATTATTTGCCATAAAAACCTCCAATGAAAAGGGGCGGTAATTTAGCCGCCCCATTTTAGATATTCGGCTGGTATGGGGCAACGATCTCTTTGAGTAGAGCGATCAATTGATGCGCCTGCTCACCGTGCACATGTATACCACCTGGAATATTAATACTGTTATCTATCGAAACAGAATGTGTGTTACTAAGACCCGGTGACTCAATATCGATCATTTTCCGGGCAAGTCCAGCATATATACCCGTTGTGTTAATTGGTTCGTCACCAAGGTCGTGCACAAAACGCCATAGCTTTTCAGCGTCGTATGTGCTAAAGATCGGCTCTCCGCTATGTACTAGTGCGAGTCCGCTACGCCGGATTACTCCACCATCAGCAAACGCGGGGATGGCGGTACTGCCCTCATATTTCTGCATTGTCTGCTGTGCAATATTGCTGAGGTATGAAAGCAGTTCTTTATAAACACTATCACTAAATAGATGGATCTGCTCTGCAAGATTATCCATGCTGAATGTAAGCGCCTCAAGCGCATCTATCTGCTTCTGTAGATCGCTTGATTGTGCCTCCATTGAATGAATCAGACTCTGGAAATTGAACTCATCCTGAGCATCTGCGAGTTCCTGTTCAGCATCTGCGAGCTTCTGCTCTGCCTCAAGAACCTTCTCAGGATCTGCGACCCACTGCCACTTACCGCCGATCAACATCATTACAGTTTGCTCATTCTTAACATTATCGAGTTCTTGTTGCGCACGGGCCACTCCGAGCTCTGCCTTAGCGATTTCATACTCTTTCATTTTGAGATCATACTGCCGCTTGAACTCATCAGTGATGTGCTCAATCATGTATGTCTCGTCTTCGCTGACCGCAGCGATTTGATCTTTGTAGTCGCGGTACATTGCCATCGCGTCGCCTTCTATGGTCGCGAGCTTATCCATGAGTTCAGCGTAGTCTTCTACTGAAAACATGGCGTCAAGCTCTTCGGGTGTCATAACCTCGCTATAGGCATCACGAGCTGCCTTCAGCTCGTCTTCGAGCTCACGGCGTTCGTTTCGAATCGCTATTAATAGATCATGATGCGTGTTTTCAAGTTCGATAGCGGCGTCATTCTGATCCTTCAAATGATTGAGAGAGTCTATCTGGTTTCGCCTTACTGCCTCCCAGAGTTTTTTTGACTCCTCAAAGATATTATCTTGATATTCGAGTATCGCATCGACAACCTTCTTAACATCGTCATCTGTTTCTTTGAGCCCCTTCTTTTTAAGGCGGTTGTATTCTTTCATCGCGATCTCGACACCAGCTTTATATTTGTCGATCATTTGTGTCTGACGCGTAATCCACTGATCTGATCCTTCGTCATAGTAATTAAGAAGTGTGCGGAATAGAGCGATCATCCGTTCAATATTCTCAAGATCAGGGGATAATTTTGATTTTTTACCGCCGCCACCGCCACCAGGCCTCTTCGGCTGATCACTAGAGCCCGCTTGTCCTCCGGTAAATTTAGTGGTATAGCCAAGCCCATCATTGTCTAACTCTGCGCGAATGGACGCGCCACCAACAGTTTGCAACTGCGACAGATATGCCATGCTTGCGTTGGCACCGGCTGCGCCAGCAGCATCTTCTACTCCGCTATTCTGAAAAGCAGATATGATTCCCGAGAAATCTATTTCTCCGGTATCAGTATCGATGTAATCTGCGAGATTAAATCCTTCTACGTTTTTCTCCATCCATTCAATCGCGCTATTCGATAGCCCTTCGATACTGGTGCTTATTTCGTCGCGTGATTCACCAAGCGTTTCGTCGATAGACGCAATCACGTCTTCGTCAATTTCGTCGAATGTGTCGCCAACGTACTCCTTGATCGCGTCGATGTCTTCCTGTGCAATTTCCGTACCGTTATCAAATGCCTCTTTGATGCGATCGCGAACGGCTTCTGCATTGAATAACTTATCGCTTGCTTCCTTCGCGGACGCGACGGAGCTGGTCGCGCCGAGAACGGATTCGTTTGTGAACGGGTCTTCGACATCGAGCCCAGAGCCAGGGTTATTGTGGAAGGTTGAGTAAGCGTAATTTCCTTGCGAAGTCGCGGACATTTGAAGTCCATAGTACTGTGATAACAGCATGAGTAAATGCTCAACTGTGGTCCCATATACCTCCGCCGCTGAAGCGAGTCTTATATACGCAACATACTCGCGTGACATTCCATGCTCGGCAGCTTCTTCTCGCGTCTTAAAAACGCTGGCGGCAAGTATGTTTTCACCAATTAGGTCTTCTGTACGATTATAAAGCTCAGCATCATACCATTCGGCACTTGCATCATGTGCCGCCACAGCGGCATCTACGGCATCATTTACATTACTGTACGTTGCGCCTATCTTGAGTTCAAGTGTATCCTCTTCGCCATTCACTACAGACAAACAATACTCTTCAAAGCTTTCCCTCGTGAGGACTTCACCGTTTGGCAAAATAGGTGTAAAATTCATCCAAACAGTTTCATCTTCGTTTGAAAACGTAAATGAATCAACGGTCGAGTAGGATCCATCTGGCACATCGTATCCGGCAGCCTGCATCTTTTCCGCTGGAATCTTTTGTCGGTTCCAAAGCTCGACACTCCCACCAGCAGACATTTCTTTTAACGTACGCAGGATCTCTAACGCCTTTGGATCGGCGAAGAGGCTACTCGCATAGATTTTCTGATAGGTATCGCCGGTAGGCACCAACAGATTTGTTCGCAACTTTCCAGATAATATATCTCTAACGAGATCAATATTATCAAGACCAGACACCATGCCTTTAGCAAACTCTGCCGCCCAAGCATAACCTTTCTCATTAGCCAAAGAAACAAAACTATCAAGTAAGTCCAAATATTGAACAAGATAGTTTCTCGCTTCATCAGCATTGCCAGATAATAGAGCACTATCATAGGCGTTCTTTGTTGTTAACAGATCATAATAAGGTTTCGCGAGGTCCCCTTGAGCTTCTCCATATAATATACGGCCGCTCGCCCATGTCTGGAATATGTGAAGAGCATCATCATAACCAACCGACTCTTTATACTGATTTAGTATGTTACTAACGATAGTCGCGTTTCGTGTATCGCCAACAGATGAGAAGTAATCGATGCGGCGTACAAGTGCATCAACGACATGACGCGCGTCGCCGGTAAATGATATGCTATCAATCGATACTTCATCGAATCTGCTAGTATCTGTTAAGAGGAAGTCTGCTGCTTTATCTGAGAAACCTTGGCGCGAAATATCAGCCCATTGATGTGTTTCCGAAAGGGTGGCATCATACGCGTATTCTAACTCGTCTCCAAGTATCTTGCGTAACGCAGAATCCCATGCGTTTTGTCTTCCCTCGGTTTCCCAATATAGACCGCCGAGTATACTTGCATATGTGTACCAATCAGAGTTGATCTTAACTTTATCGAGAAAAACGCTTGATTTGGTCTCCTGACTACGACCTTCGGGGGATACTCCAAACAAGCCTAACGCCGCCGCTGTACCAGCATAGTTGTCGCCAGAGAACAAATCGTTGTATTGCTTTCGCTTGGCGATTTCATTCAGCCTATCAGAATAATTTTGAAGGTCTTCGTTGACTCCGCGAATAGCACCAGATTCTTTTCCGAATATATCCACGATGTCCTTCTGTACAGAATATAGCTCGAGGTTTGCTTCTTTGTATGATTGTGACCCAACTTCTGCACTCTTGAGCTTTTCTTCTGCCTGTTCAAGACGATCTATATATCTATCTATGGAGTCAGCGCCATCACCGAAACTGTTAATTGCGTTTTGGGTCGATTTAATTGCATTAGTCTGTGCCTGTTGTGCATCTTTTTCGGCCTGCTTTGCTTCTTCAGCCGCCTGTTTTGCTGCTTGCTGATTTTGATGAATTATATTGCTAATACCCATGATAACCTGGGCAAGCAACATGATAATAGTGATCCACACATTTCCGCTTTGAACAAATGCGGTCATCTTAGTTTTAAGCCCATCGATTGACGCACCGAGAGTCGACATTGCTCCGCCAGCAGTTAAGCCCGCAGTTGACATATCTTGCATACTCAAGACTTGAGCCTGCGCAGCGGTTGGGAAACCAAGAGAAGTCATGATTGCCCTTTGTTGAGCATTTGTAAAGCCAGATAATGCTTGCGTCACAGTTTGAAGCTGTGATGCATTAAGAATACTTCCAGTTCCGGTGTAAACTCCATGTAATGCAGACATAGTAGCCTGCATCTGCGGATATATTTGGCCGAACTGTCTGAACGTGCGGAAAAACGTCATGAGAGCGAGTGTTCCTGTAATAAACGAGCCTCCGCCAGTTGCTTTTGTGAGACGTTCTAAGATGTTCACCAAACCAGTGAGCGCATCAATAAAGTTTACAACATCGTTCGAGTTGAGTAATGTATTGCTGAATTTGCTCCACGCATTACTCAATCCGCTTAGGGCACCGCTAATTGAACCTTCAACAGCCTTAAACTTTTCATCCATCAGTCCAGCCGCATCATCCATGCCACTCATAGCATCTTCCGCAGATGGGAAATTCTTCATTAGGCTTGCGAAGATATCTTGGTTGCGCGTGCCAGCAAGCATTGTCGTAACAGCCGCCTGCTGTGCCGAGGAGAGTGTGCTCCAAACGTCAGCGAGATCTTTCAAAATGTCATACGTCGCACGGAAGTTCTTGCCAGTCGCGTCCAGAATATCTACTCCGGTTAATCCGAGCAGTTCCTTCTGATACTTTGCAACGGTGTTGTATTTCTCGTCTAGCTCTTCACCGAGCTCGTCAAGCTCGGCCTTTGTGTTTCGAATACGAGCAGTGATAGTACGCATCGCAGTACTTGACTTCGACGGGTTCTGAACAGTTGCGTTCGCCGCCATCAGCAACGCGAGCGTTTGTTCGAGCGAGTTGCCAGCAGATGATAGCGCAGACGCCGCGTTATTTAATCCTTCACCGAGTCCTGCAGCGGAGATGGGGAAGTTGTTGCCGACGTATATCATCTTGTCGAGAGCAAGCTCGATATCGTCCGCGTTCTTAAGATCGAACGCCTTCATCAGCGCAGTGATCGCGTCAGTGGCATCCGACGTGTCTACATCGCCGAGCTTGCTATACATAGACGTCAACTGCGCGAGCTGTACGGAGAGTTCGGAATCATAACCAAGTCGCCCGTACGCGGTGGATTCCGACAGGATATTAGTAACCTTGTCTTTTGACCTGTCAGCCGCCGCGTATGCCTTGTCAATATATGCTTCGAGCGCATCGCCAGACAAACCTGTAACTATCTGTGTTTGTACGAGCGCGTCGTTAACTTCTTTGATGTCTTGCCACAACTGACGTAAAGCCATTCGCAAGCCACGAATAGCGAGCATAATTAACGCGGTATTGAAGTGCTGGCCGAACAGGTTTGTCATACGTTGACGAACAGTTTCGATCTCAACACCAGATTTCTTTGCTTCCTCACGGAGCTCAGCGAACTGTTGTGCTGCCGCGTTGCTTGTTAATGAGCCACTCGATAGCGCCGCTCCAAACTGTCGGAACTTCTCCAGTAACGGTAGGTTGCGCTGAAGGTTCTGCCCATACTTGGACATATAGTCCTCATACTGTGTCTTCAGGTTGGCAAGTGCTGTTGCTTGATCCTCGAAAGAGCGGGTTGCGCTATTCGTCTTGCCGATCTGCGATACAATATTGTTGTACTCAGCGATTTTTGTATTTAGCCCATCTAGCTGATCTCTCGTCATCGTCGACACGTCGCCAAGATTTTTTATCTCTTGCAACTTTGCTTTAGCAGATTGCACAAGAGTTGGATCAGCGCTCGCATACGAATTATCAAGTCTAGCGCGTTCAGAAGCGAACCATCCATCTGTAAGTTTACTGGATAGTTGAGCGCGGCTTCGTTCGAATGACTGTGTATCTTTTAATTCCTTATTAAGGGCCTGAACTGAGTGCTGCGCCTCAATGCTAGCACTTGCAAGTTTTTCAAACCCTTTACCACCGTTCGCTTTAACGTCATTAAGCAACTGTACAAAACGGTCATATTCGGCGGTGGTTGTTCCCATATCACGGAGACGAAGCGCCATGCGTTGCTGGGCGTTGAAAAATGAATTAAGCCTTCTGTCGTCGAAGTCTTTGCTTGTTTTTGAAGTAGCCCTTGTAGCGGCTGTTGCAACCCTTGCTATTTTGCTCGCGATGGCGGCAGAAGAAGCGTCAAGCGCAGTAGAATCAATTGTAAGCTTCAAGTTACATTTCTTCTGTAAATCCGCTATAAATGAGTCGAACTTTGCATCAATTTCCGGAAGATTGGTCAGAGCTACACTCAGCTTGACAACGCCATTTTCTATTGCAAGATCCGGCATATAATCACCTCGCTATGATGACGGTTTAATATAAGGTCGGGTTAAGAATCTTAACCTTGTATTTACCGCCGTATCTATTCTCAAAATCTGTTATTGTTTTATCGATAAAGTCCGTGCGCGGTCTTGACAACCTACTTCTCATATGGTCGCCGGAATCGTCAACAGGGTCATCGGCATAAACATAATTACGAGCGGTATAGCCGGTGTCAATGAGCGACCAGATGTTGTGTATACCTTCCGGGTATCCGCGTTCATACAATGAGTTGCGCTCAAAACTTTCCTTATACGTCAGAAATATTGTGTACCGCCCTGAACCATTATCTTTGACATCAGATATATCCCACGGGCCAGCGGATTTTACGCGACCACCAGCGGCAGCAATATATGCTGTATTTAATGCGATGGCCAATTCGGATGCTTTGTCTCGCAGTTCAGACTGGATTCTTGCGGGGTCGGCACTTTGCACGCTACCAGGATGTGACGATACATATTTCTGTAGCTTACCCTGTGTGATATGTGCGTTTACATATGCTTGTATAGCATTAGATAAAGACATAAAAGCTCCTTACGGTGCTTCTGTATTAACTGCCGCCTCGACAATCTCTTTCCCGCTCATCTGAGAAATTGCGCGGGCGGTCTCAAGCACATCACCAATGTCAATACCCTCAAGTTCCTTTGCTACACCATCAAATATGGAGGCTTCGTTGATCGGAGTGACCTCTTTGGCTTTTGCTGCAATACGCTCCATTGCAATGTGGTACAGTTCATCGATATAATTACGATAAAAGTCAGCAAGCTTTTCAGTCAATTTCGTCGTATGGATATCTACCCATACATCCCTATTACTAAAATCGTAATCAGTCACGAAGGATAACAGCGCTACCCAAAAGCCGAAGATCGCGTGTTCCGGTACATAAACCTTCTTGCCAGTCGGCTTGCCGTCATCACCGATTTCATCAATGATAGGGAAGCTCTCTGCAATATCACAAATCTGTCGAACGTCCGTCAGCGAAAGTTCGGGCTTACAGGTCAGTTTTCCAATGCCACGTACCCAGATAGATTTCTTCTTAAACATTTTCCTTTAACTCCTTTGAATCCAAAATTCTCTTCCAAACGGCGCTTGCAATGCAGATCGCTTCTGCCTCATCATCGCCGCAATGCACGCCATACTCTCTGGCGACACAATTGATTGCCTGTTGCTTGAGATCCGCGCGTTTGACGCCGCGCCCCATCTCAAAACCAAGCGTATGACGCCACGTCGCCACATCAATGGTCGTTGCGACGCGACCGTGATGCCGCGTACTCATCAGGCACATTCCTTGCAGGTTTGCCAGATAGATCATTGTGCGTTCATTTTTCACACCCTCAACGCCCTCAAATATCACGATGTCCGGCGCCTCACGTTCTACAATTTCGCCAGCAGCGTCTGCGATGCGGTACATCCGTGATATGATGTCAAGCGACGCATCCGCTTTGATCACGCCGTGGTTCACGAGTGCGCCGTCAACGATAATGGCGAACCCCGTGATCTTGGTCGCCTGATCAAATGCTAAAATTTTCATAGATAGAAAAAGGAGGGCGTTATTCGCCCTCCTCGACATTTAACTGCCCCTTTTTTCTTGGCTTAAAAACCGGCGACAGGATCCCCGCAATAGACGGTGTGCACCATTCCAAGTCGCTCTTCTTAAAACCGAGATTGCTAAGACATGTTTTTGCTTCTATTTCGTCAATTTTGCCATCACGCAGATCAAGTGCCACAATAAAGATCTGAAAATGTTGCGGAGTGCAACAGTTCATTTTCCAATGGAACTTATCTTCATTGTGATGACAATTACAGAAATAATATGCCCTTCCGCATGTCTGGCATGATCTATTCGGAGCTTGTTCTGACTTATGCATTAATCAGCGTCTGCCTCGCCTTCTGGGATATACCAAGTGCACAGGTTCTGTTTTCTCGCACAGTACTCCTTGTAGGCCTTGATTGTAAACGGATGATTGCCGTCAGGTGAAAGGTCGATATCGACATTGCCGTCGAATTTCGCTCTCGGCATTTCAACATAGCCAAATGATTTCAGAGTGTCATCGCAAACGTCGCGGAACAGAACCTCGAGCAGAACATTAACCATCTCGGGGAACTTATTGCCCTGATTATCAATTTTATACACAACATCATCAGCGTTTGCGGTATAATCATACACCACAAGGATCGTACCACCGTCATCAGCAGACAGACCGGTCGGGAGCGTGACAGTCGTGCCGGTGAACGTAAACTTATCAGCCGCAGCAGTAGCCGCATATTCGAATGACTGATCAGTTGCTCCATCAACAAGTGTATAAATGTACGGAATACCAGCCGCGCCAGTACCAGCCGGAGTGTGCGAAAGTGTCACAGAGGCATCGCCCTTCGCATAAACAAGCTCGTCAGCGCACGGTGCAAGGAATGTATTCGTAGAGTCGGAAGACTCAACCTTCGTACCGTACTGTTCTGCCTGCATATCCATATTATATAACGCGTTGTTGCCAGAGATTTCAAACGCCTTGGAGCGTGCAATCTCACTGATCGGAGCGTCAAGCGCGTCCCTGACTTCCTGCGTTTCCATTGTTGCCTTTGCAGTGACGTCTTTCATTTGGTCAACTGTAAACTTGACCTTCTTAGTACTTACGTTGCGAACGTAAGCACGAATAACGCGATCAATAATTTTCTCTTTACGCATGTAAGGATTCTCCTAGTTATTTTTTCAATGGACGAGTCCAATCCCAAAGCTGTTTCGGGACCTTACTCGTATCGCAGAAGCCCGACATCGAGCCCTGCATGAGAGATTGCGCAGTCTGTATAATTTGAAGCCTTTGAATAGCATCCATGATTTGACCGAACGTCAGTTTAAGCACGCCATCAAAATCATACTTGAAGCCCGGATGGTTAACCAGAGAAGAAATGAGTGGTTGTAGCGTTGATTCTCGTGCCTTATTTGATGCGGATTCTTTATCCATGCGGTCAATCTCAATAAGTTTCATCTTGGTGATTTTATTTGCTGCTTTCTCCGGCTTTTTTTCAATGCCGTACGCATCTTTGAAATACTCCTTGATGCGCCTATGCAGATTAAAATCTATGGTTATATCTTGATCGGGATCATAGAGAATTGTCTGTCCATCTTCTCTGATAACCGGCTTAAGTTTCGTAAAGTCAAGATCGCCGAATAAAATCTTAGTTGTATTGACATCCTGTCTACACATCATCCAACTAAACATGCAGAAGTCGTCGATTTGTTCATAGTCGATTCCAGCGTCCCACAATAAAGATTTGTATTCGGACGAAATTGCAGTCGCACACGAAATAAGACTAAAGAAATTAGCTTCTCCATACTCAACAATTTCGCCAAGCGTAGGCTGTCGAATTGAGATCTTGCTGTTGATTTGGAATGGTTTACCAAAGAAGACGCCGAGTTTATCTTTATCGGACTGGTTCACATGCGTTTGCCTATACGGTTATAGTCGGAGTTACTGTAAACAAGCTCGCGACCGCGCCATTTGTTGACCGCGAGGAAGTTGCCATTACCAACCATCCGCTCGAGTTTTCCAAACCCGAAGTCTGTACGTCCATTTAATACGTTATCAATGGCAGCCGCAAGAGCATCTCGTCTGATCTGACCGTGCATAACCATCATATTTTCCGGGATAATAATGTAAATATGGATTTCAAAGTTCCCGACTGCGCAGTTGAGAACTTTTGCTTCTTCTACCTCTACACATACATGAACCTGGCCAATTTCTTCTGTACCAGGTAAATAATCATATAAATGTACCTGCCCACGCTGACGGTTGCCAGCCTCGTTAACGCTTTCAATTAGCTGATAGGCGGGAAGTGTGGGGTTGTTTTTATTTGTAATTAGTGAAACACATTCTGCATCATTGCAAATGGCTTCAGCGATTAACCTTTTATACTTTGTTAGCTCGGATAAAAACGGCATTAGACCCATCCACCTCCAGACGGATACGGATCCTCACCGGACTCATAGTTGCAAATCATGAGCTCGACGTTATCGTTATCCGCAACGTAGTTGTCGCTGACCACATTCCATATAACAAATCCGCAGCGAATGTCGTCATAGTAACGGGTCGTAAGATCATGCGACGTCAGCCGGTAGCACTGCGGAACACCGCCAACGACATCGAGCATAAAGCGTTTATCAACGCCAACCTGAGATGTCTCTGAATCATATGGCAACTGGATCTTGTACTCCCGCTTGCTCGTATCAATTTGCTTTCCATCTGCCAAATTGCTATAATAAGGTTTAGTCGCTGTGCACCAACGAGACACGATTTCTTTTGTTTGCGGATTCTGCCATCTGATCTGACGGTTGCACTGTTGGATTCTTCCAACACGCGTAACGGGATCTGTAAAGTCCATATCGATAACGAGCCAATGCATCCCGCCAAATAGCATAACATCGCCAAGGTTGATATCCGATCCGCGTTTAGCATGAAAGGACTTCAAATATCCTTCGTCACCAGACTTCAATAGCACACCATACGTTTGCCCACGCACCTCTACCTGCTGATACCCTGGATGATCCGGACCATATTCACTAAAATCGTACTGCGCGTTAAAGATTTCATCATCTCTACGCGTTTCGCCACGAAACTTAATCTCGCGATCATACAAAGCCCAGTTCGTCATACGGCATCCTCCAACATCCCGATCAAGCGATCAACGTCATTGATGGAGTTCAGGATGTGCGTGCGAACATACTGTAATGATATATCGTTCTGAGCACAGAACGACACAGCATTTATGGCGTCATCAAACCCATCATAATTCTTAAGAACTGGGTATCTTGATAGTGCCCCAACCATCCGTTGCGCCATCTGCGTTGCGTGCTCTGCAAAGTGAACGTCTTCGCCGCTGACTTCGCGCTCCTTCAGGATGAGAAGAAAATAGATACGATCCTTCAACCTCGCCAGATAGTTTATTGCGCTTTCCATTTCGACACATCTCCTATCCGGAACGAATACTCGATCAGCTTGGTATCGAGATCATTCTTCAACTGGGCACGAAGCTTTACCATAGCCTCGAGTAATGTGCCCGGGCTATGATTTGAGTAGTCCTTGTTACTTAAACGGTTTCGGATCGTTTCGGAATTAAGCACTCTACGGCTATACCACTCATATGCAATACCAGTCGCCACAATATCAATTTGCTCATTGGTCAATTCACCGTTAAATGTGCCAGAGGAAAGATCAATATTGAATGTCGGGTCGCCAGTCACCGCAGCCGCATGAGAAGCGGCAGGGAGGAGGTACCTCATCATAATTGCGTCTCTGTCTTCGTCGGTATATTCAGGAAGATCACGATCACTGAATTTCCACAGAGCTATATTAAACACTTCGTCAAAGGTGGTCATATTATACCTCCTGGAACGACACGCCGAATGCTGCCTCCAAAGCCTCGATCTTTTTCTTGCTATCGATTTCTCCGTTCTTCACCTTTTCACATGCCATGTGGAACAACACGGTTTTTTGCGCGGACGGAATCTTCGACAAAATTTCCGTCAACTGCTTCGGTGTTTTCGAGAATACTGTGTCAAACTCATCAATCTTAAGAGAGTTCTCATAATATTTTCCAACGCCAAGCGCAGCGATAACTTCGTCATCATCGATTAAAATCCAATTGTTCTGGAAAAACGCTGGCTGTGTGCTTCTCATCGTCTGTAACTCGCCGAATGGGATATAGTCGCTATCGCCGAACGACTGAAAGAGAAGGGGAGTACCGTTGCGCTTAGACTTATATGAGAGCATTCCGTAAAACCCGTTATGCACAAGAATTTCCGTGTTTGAAGGGATCGCCGGTGCTGTTCTGCGAGAAGGGGCTACAGAGGTAGCCCCGTTATTCGTCATGCCTTTATCCTTATTCATTCCTTAGAATCCTTTCTGTCGATTAGGACAGGGTATACTTGCCGTACTGTGCGCCAGTAACAAAGCCGGTCGCCCATGCGGTGATCGTCACAACGTCAGTAGACAGATCAGCGTTGTCTTCCGGGTTATGGATATTGGTGAACGCTTCACCCTGAATGACCTGCTTGATCGGCTTCTCGTCGATCTTCGGCAGAATGTTGATGACCTTGTCATTGAACATGAAGGTCGTGGTGCCTTCCTGGAAGCGCTGCGGGACAACCGCGACGTCGATGCCATTCCACTTACGGCGATAGCCATAGTTGTAGACATCCTCGTTGCCTCTCTGGGAGTCATCAGACGCGTTGATCGCGCGAGCACCCGCCATAGTCGTCACGAAGTAAACTTCCGCGCCGTCGTTCGCAGCGGAAACCATCTCGGCGAGGTTCATCAGAGCTTCCTCGTCATAGGTACCAGCCGCCGGAGCGAAGGCCGCACCGAGCTCAGTGCTCGTGAGAGAGTTCCATGCCGCGAAGACATCGTTCAGCATCGCGCGAGCGATCGCCTTGGAGATGTCAGCAACCATCTGCGCCGCAGAGGTCTTGCCAGCAAGGATGCGAACGAGCTCGTCATAAACCTTGACCGCATGCGGTTCCGGGCTCAGGACGACGTCGGTATCCTGTTCAATGCGCTGACGGCGGATGCCCTGCGTGCCGCGAGCACAGTTCGCCACAACGTAGCGAGCGCCCTTGCGGACATGGAAGATGGGCTCGTCGCCCGCCGCGATATTGCGCTGGTCAACCATCTGCGCATAGAAGTCGCTACCGCTGAGCGCTTCAGCAGAGATGGCAATAATGAGCTCCTCGACATAGGCATAAAGCTCGGGATGCGCACGGAACGCCTTAACAGCGCTCAGGGACATCTTCTCGCTGCCACCGTTGAGCTCGATGAGTTTTTCGCGAAGAGCACCCTCGAGGTCCTCCGCGCTATACTGAGTGTAATCCTTATGGGCAATTGCCAGAGTGATCTTAACCAGTTCGTTCATTACTTTATCCTCCATTACTCAGCGGGGAATTCCTTGACATCGATCACGAGCCAAGTCTTGCCACCCTTATTCTCGATGCGGGAGATAGTACCAAACTGGATATCGCCCTCGCCTGCTACAAACTTAGTTGCACCAGCAACAACATAAACACCATCGCCAACAGACGCTTCACTGCCGCCGTTGACACCATCAACAGTGATTGAGAAGCAATCAGTGTTCACAAGCTTATATGCACGAGACATCTTGCCAGCCTTGTTAACGAAGCAATCAAGGGACTGCTCAAGAGGGTTGGGAAGGTACTCGGGGGATGCGACAAGATACAGATCATTAAATGTGGAGTCTGCCGTCGGCGCAACAGCATAATAGCATTCGTGGTCATACGCCTTGTCAAGAATGACGATGCTACCGTTTGCGATATCCGCACCTGTGAACTCTTCGTCTGCGAAGGATCCAAACAGAACACTGCGGAGGTCTGCATGGTTATCGGTGCCATGCATACGATCAATATTAACTACCGGATACATAGGTTTCTCCTTAATATTTATTATTTATTGTGCTTTTCTTTGTAGTCGTCGACGATACCGCCAAACGGCTTCTTTTCATTGTTTGTACGCGCGATCGGCACACGAACGCTTTCGTACTGATAAGATTTGGGCTGCGGTCTATTTTTCTTGCCACGAAGCGCATAGCACTTCTCAAACAGTGCTTCCTTTGCGTCGGGCTCGATGTTTTCGAGCAATCCCTCAAAATCAGGATCGCCAGACAGATCCGCAAACTCTTCGCGAGTCTCAGCCTCTACACGGCTAGACTCAACCTCATGACGATATGCACGGAGAGCTTCAACCTCGACTGTCAAGTCTGCGATTGTGAAATTTGCGGATGCAAGCTCTTCACGAACAGCAGACAACTGCGCAGTAGCTTCTTCTGCCATAGCGCGGTAATCAGGCTCTTCCTCCATAATGGTATCAGTGTCGTCAGTCGTCTCAAGAGCTTCCTCGACTTCGTCATCAGTGCTACCATCCGACTCGTCCGTTATAGATCCTTCGTCACCGGATTCTGTTCCAGGGTCATCGTCGACACATGTCTCTTCACTTGTCTGCTCGTTGTCGTCATGTTCTTCAGCAGAATCGTTATCACTCGCATATGTCTCTGCCTTATCAACTACTTCCGGCTCAACAGCGACATCGATCTCAGGTTCCTCGAGACTCGCCTTATATGCTTTTACCAATTCTGCAACCGCATCATCAAGCGAGTAAGATTCAATTCCAGCCTTTTCATAGCACGGCTCAACATTGACGGACGGGTCGCTCGATTTGCCGAGGATACACAGCGCCGCAAATTCACCATCGAGAATTTCGTCATATCCGTCTGCCGTGAGACCCCAGCGATTGACGCAAAGTTCCATGCTCTGATTCATACCATTGTCAAGAATGCATGCGCACTCTGTCGGATAGCGTCCAGTCCACAGTATCCCATCACATGTCAGGTATTCGTGTGTTGTCATTCCGTTCTTCTCAGTGACGGTTTCCCACACGAACTCAGTCGACTCGGGAACCACGCCATATGCCTGTGTAAGACTTTTAAGCTTAAGCTCGTTACCAGACTCTTCAAGGGCAATGTCGTGACCACCGAAGTTATTGACTTCGGGCAGGTAGTGTCCGACGATAGGAACATTGCGCAGAGTGTTTTCAGCCATGCGCGTCAGTGTCTCTTTTGAGATCACCTCGTTGCGACGGTTAATTCCCTCATAGCAAACACGGATACGAACCTTAGAAAACTGTGAGTTCACTCGCTGCGGTTCGCCCAGAACATGAGCGTCATAAGCAATAATCGCTTTTCCTCTCATACGTTCTCCTTTGATGCCGTATATCGCTGTAGTGGGTCAACGACATAATCGGCTTTGTTATATGCGGATTCTAGTAACTTCACTAGTTCGTTATCCGCCTCAAAACAAAACACTCCGTTTGCACGGAGCGCTTGGTTTTTACTGTATTGATATCCCAAAGACCGCAATTCGTCTGCGAGCTTTGAGCTTTTAATATATACTGTACGCATCAGTCGCCTCCAGTCTCCCTATTGGCTTCCGTCTGATCTGCCGGATCATCAGTTGTTGGTCGTCCACTATCACTTGAAAGCGTATTGCTCGAATGCATCGGTTTCAATGCGTTGAACATATCAAGCACGCCTTCTTCGAGAATGTTCATACCTTCAAAGTTTTCAGGCGCAATACCCACAGTAGCCGCAAATGCCATTTTTGTAGGCATCCCATACATTGCAGCGTCGCGATACATCTTTGCCTTATCCTCCTGATTCATCCATGTCACAGGTAAAAATTCAAGAGCATAACGCACCTTCAGTGTTCCGAAGCGGTACTTCAACAGCCTATTCACGACACGAGCTGCCTGCTTTATAAAGGAATAAATCATCTGCTCATCCTTCTGCACAGACAACTTTAATGCTGTTGCACTTTTATTTGTCGCATCTCCAAATATCAGCGAGTTTACGCATGAACCAGCCCAAAAACGATTGGTTGCATCGGTGATACGGTCAACATGTGTCGTTGTCGCCGACTCATCGAACCCTATAACGGTATAATCGAACGGCGTCGCAATCGCTCCGACTTCGTCTGGCAGGTTCGCAACTACTTGATCATAGTACTTGCGCACTTCATCATAACTGATCGACGGTTTCTTGTTTGAGTCCAGAGGTACCGTCATTGCGATCATCTTGTATAAAGATAATTCAGCTTCTGCGGCCGAAAGCTCTGTATAGTTCTCGAGATCAGCAACTAACGGAAGAGTGGAGACATAGGGGGGTAGAGAATATGTTAGTAAGGATTCATCTGCCTTCACGCAGAATGACACATTCCCCGGGATTAGACGCCACGAAGAAAGCTTTTTATCCTTGTCATCATGCCATTCATGCCAAAGCTTGCTGAAGATCGGCGGGTATGAAACAAGGTCTGCCTCCATCAATCTCGACATATCAAATTCATACAGGAATGTGCCGTCTTCGATTGTCGCCAGTCTACAGAAATCTGGCTCGAGTGGCTGAATGTAGAACGACTCTTTGCCTTCCCAAATAACGCCATAGAATATCCCGTCGATCAGAGCAATCCGCAAAACTTTCTCCATCTCGTGCGGGAGATTCATATTCTCAATAAATGCGCCATAGTTATAAAGCTCGCGCCTCATAACATTTTTTATTTTCGGGCTCTTCGTATAATCGTCAGCTTTCGGCTTTAAGATATACTTCCAAAGAGGCAGGCTTGCCTTATATTGGATATGCTCGCGATATTGCTGACTCGATCGATAAGCAGCACGACTTGCGTTTCTCAAGTTGCGCTCATTAACGATCGGGCTCTTCAGCCACTGCATGATATATTTGCGCGAGAACTGTTCGTTGATCGTTGCTTTGTCTCGTAACTTTACGAGGTTCAGCACATTTGAACCTATACGCGCCTGATAACGGAGTAGGTCCTCTAATGTAAACACTTTAGTTTCCAATGGTTCACCTCGTTCTACGTATGCTAGGTGCTCTCGCCAAGACTAGAGGCACGTCCTTCTTATTGGATGGAGCCACCACATCGCCACGTCTCAACTCATAAAGACGATGAGCAAGCAAGATCGCCACATAAAAGCGGTCGTCGTGCATGGTATTTTCTTTGTCCTTAGCTAACGCATACGTCGCCGATGTCTTGTCGGCGTTACTATATTTTTGAATGTTGGTTATTTCTTCTTTCATGAGGTCGATCTCGACTAAGGCAACACGCTCATCCTCTGATAAGTACTTATCTTCGATGTGATCACCGTCAGCATTTGTAATGCGAACATAATCCTTTGTCGAATCAAATTCTTTAGGGAAGCGCATTACACCGAGATCCATGAGCTCGATAAACTCCTCAACCATACGTGTACGATATTTTCTAGGGCTGATAAGTCTCAATTTGTCACAAGCATTAGGGTACTCAGACACGTACGTTTCATATAATTCATGGTTAGCATCGATTAGACCACGATGCACCGTTGAGAATCCGGGCAGTGTCCAGTCGTGCATGAAATGATCTGCGTAATGAGTCCCGCCGCCACCGGATCCTTGATCGATCAACAATGAGTCGATATACTCGTAATCTGGCGCATCACCGTTATAATCGAGCAGAAGCTTTTGTAAGCAAGCCAACTGACGGTCGGCGTCAAGCTTGTATTTATTCTTCGTTGCCAGATCGACAAAATTAACAACATTAACGATATCGCCGCACCAACCGAGATACGGATCCTCGTAAATGCGCATAACACCGGTAATACTATTATCATTGGTTCGTGCTGGGTCGAATGCAAGGACGAACTTACTGTGGTCAGTGCGCGTGAGTTGGGGAAGGACAAAGCGTTCAGCACGTCGAATTGTTCCCCATTTACAAATTTGGTTAACGCCACCGTCCTTAGTCGGTTGATTGTAATATTCGCGCAACGCCTTATCACGGGACTGCTTTAACGCCGCATCGACTTTCTCGCGAGAAAGCAGGGGAGGGTACTTCTGACCATTCATATAGACTTCGATTGCGACGTCGCAGATCATGTCCGCAACGAAGTAGTCGCGATTACCAGCAAGCATCTTCAGAGCAAACTCTTTATAATGTTTGTAAAACTGAGAGTCCATAGAATCTTGAGAACTTGCGTATACAAGCTGTGTTGGTATATCGCGCGGATTTAATGTCATATCGAAATCTGCGTCTGTGCTTGTTTGGAAGTCTGAGCTCTGTGTCGCGAATGCTTCACAGACCGTGATGAGTTCCTCGCTAATCTGAGCAGCTTCGTCGAAAAACACGAGTGATGCACGCCGTGAACGCACATTCTTCGGGATCGAGTTGACTGTTTCAATGGTCGATCCGTTAAAGAAGGTAACACTATAGCCGGTCGGATCGTGCGAAAAACCGGTTGGATTTTGACGCGTTGTGTGAATTTCTTTAGATGCAATGTCGGTCAGAGATACAATGCTCTTAGCCGTTTTACCAAGGCGCAACACAATCTCTTCAATCTTTGTAAAGGTTTCCTTCGCCTGATCACCCACAGCACCGACAATATAAATTGCTTGGTTTTCATATAGTACGGCCTTGAGGATCATCAGCACCGCACCGATAAAACTCTTTCCAAAGTTTCGACTACATGCCCACGCTGCATGCACAGCATTCCATGTACTCTGGAGAATGTATTTCTGTGCATCCGTAAGTTCAATACCAAGTAATTCTCTCGCGGCTATACACGGATTGCGACGATAATACGAAAGAGTCTTTGCGTCTAGCTCATAGTTAAGCCGTTGTAACTCCGTGATTACTATATGACCTCGACGCGGCGCTAACGATGTCATGTATCGTCACTCTCCTTGAGCTTAAGACGCAGAAGACGGTTCTGCTCCATTAGATCATCAACCTGAGTAGTCAAAGACTCGATCAAACCGCGCTGCTCAACAAAGACAGCTTCGGCGTCATTGTCATTAAAGAAAGTGTTTTGTTTAATTGCCTTCATTGACATGTCGGCTGCCCATTGTGTGCCGACAGACCTAAGCTGTTCGTAATAGTTTTGTTCAGCATTAGGGATATTTGCCTCGCGCATACGACGCATCAGATATCCAAGTGAGCTTCTTCCGATCTCCTTGTTTGATCGGTTTCGCACGGAGATTTCGTTTTCTTTTGCGATCTTATCGTTTGCGGTGACGACATTCGCTTTCGCGGCCATGATATTTTTGATATCTTCAGAGTCCGCCGCAGGGTTCAGTCTAGAAAGCTGAATATCATACTGGCGGATCTGGTTATTGTTGATGACGATCTGCATAATCTGTGAAAGCTTGTACGGATCATCCGCAATCTCGTCGTCGAAATATTTAATGAGCTCACCATAAAGAAACCGACGGTCATTCGATGGATACCCATCGAATGGATCATACCCAACAACCGCAAGGACGTCGCGCTGATTTCGCTTTTCTTCTGGCGTCCATTTGTCCTCTTTTTCCTGACGAACGTCGACGTCGCTTTTTAAGAGCTCTTTTGTAAGAATAGTTTGACTGAAGTCTTGCTTGCTGTACTGCTTCATCTGGACTGTGCGCATATACATGCCCATTGAGAAGCCACTACTGCTTTCTTTGATGTTATTAAAGACTGCGTGGTAATAAGGGACGTCCATGTAATGACACATTATCATGCACGCTGTCTTTGTTCCATGTCGCCGTTCGAGATCCCCAAACAATTCCTCAACGCACGACTTGCAAATCGGCACGTACTGCGAGTTTTGCACATATAATTTCGACCACTGCGATCGAAAAAAGTGCCCTGTTGGAACTTCGTATGATTTACCACAACACAAACACTTATAGTCGTGCGATGGATCGAAGTTAATCTCCGGCTCGGCGACCGTTTTACGCGGTCTACCCATAAATCCTTAAATCCTTTGATGCTAAAATTTGAGCGATTAAGCCATGATTTTGACGATAATTGATCAAATATGGCCAGTAATAGAAAAGCCACCCTCACGGGTGGCGTGGTGCCGCTGGTGAGATTTGAACTCACACTCGCAGCATTTTAAGTGCCGTGCCTCTGCCAATTGGACTACAGCGGCAAATGGTTGCAGGGGTGGGGGGGTCGAACCCACTGAGTCCGGCTTATGAGACCGGATGGAATACCGATTCTCCCTACAATGTGGAGCCGCCGGTCGGAGTCGAACCAACAACCTATTGATTACAAATCAATTGCTCTGCCATTGAGCCACGGCGGCCTTCATAACATAGCCCAGACGCGTCTGGGCTATGCAGGTGTATGTCCTCAAACATACACCCCAATTTGGCGGGACCAGTAGGGCTTGAACCTACGACACAGCGGTTAACAGCCGCTTGCTCTTCCACTGAGCTACGGTCCCTTATGTGGCGGGGACGGTAGGATTTGAACCTACGGACGCTTTCACGTCAACGGTTTTCAAGACCGCCTCCATCAGCCACTCGGACACATCCCCACAGACGGCTCCCCGGTTGCGCATCGTTGAGAGGCTGGGGAGACATGTTCAAATACGTCCCGCGCTGGTGCGCATCGTTGAGAGGCGTCGTGGGATCTGTTTAATTCAAGTGGATTATCTTGCTCTGCTCGCGCATGACGTTGCCATTTGCGTCGAGGCACAGATAAAGATAACCCTCGCGCTGTCCGAGCGTCAGCTTACCGTTCGAGTAGCGCATCTTCCCGGTATCACAGCACGCACCCTGCTCGTACATAATCGTGTTACCGAGTGTGTAATCGCCAGTGCGATGAGTGTGGCCCATAACGAGCCCGGTAAAAATCATACCCTCGTTGCGGAAAAACGTAACGGCCTTTTCTGCCGTTTTCATAATTCCACCGTTAAAGGTCAGCGGGTGACAAAAGATTGTGCCGCCGATCTGCGTGTACCAGTTTTTTGTGTACTCAATCTTGATACCCTCGTCTTCGAAAACCTCTGTCAGCGGCTCGTACCACACGTTGGTGCGCCACTCTGCGTTATACTGATGGAAGCCATCGTCGCAGATGAGGTCGAGCTCGGTATTGGGCATCAAAGAAATAATGTCAGAGTCGAGACTCTTTGCGAGATACTGTTGGAAGCGAGCGTCGTGATTACCATAGGTGATTACGACACGTTTAGGGTGGATATACTCAATCAGGTCGATCAAGTACTGCCGCGCCTCAACCATCTCTTGCATCGGAGATGAGCGATATACCTTCGGAAACTTCGAGATTGCACCGAAGTCACACACATCACCGTTGATTACCAGAATGTCAACAACGCCGTGCGCATACTCACTGAACGATTCTATCGGTTTCTGGAAAGGAACATGCAAATCAGAGAGACAGAGGATACGCGTTGTAACGCCCCGCTCGGCTTTGCCGCGTTCGTACATGCGGCCGCGGTTGAAGTCTTTCCATGACTTCCTCCACTTACTTTCGCCGCATATCACACCGCTCGGCGATTCTGCATTCAGGAGTGCCGCGATCTGCTCGCAGTTGAGCCCGTACTCATCCTTGCGCTCGAACAGTCTAACAAAATAATCGTCAAACGATTCATCCGGCAGACGCTTCATTTTATCTTGCACGGGACACCTCCGCGCCAATGGTCTTCTTTTTCTCGAACCGTTTTAATTCAGTCGCGGTAGTCTTGTCATATGTCGCAAGCCACTTTTTATGGCGCGAAGGACGTTGACGGTTCAGCGTAATAACGTGTACACCGTGGTCCCGCAACCATTCGGCCTGCTCTTTAGTAACATTGATGATAAGGTATCACACCTTTCTAATATCGAAATTTTGCATAATGGGAATGCATAAACAGAATGCAATAGATTATTTATGTATACCCACTTATACCGCAATTAAAAAATCAAGTTCGCAAGCGCTGCGATATTGTTGCCTTCAACGATGTGTTCGCCAATGTTACGCAGCGGAACTAAGAACCGGATACGGCTTACTGGATTTCTCTTCTTTGATTTACGACGAGGAACATCTATTTTTTCGATATAAGAAAAATCGATCATTTCTTTGATCCATCGACGCACAGACGAGTAATCCAAATCAAGCCACTCGGCGAGACCAACCAATGAGATATCGCACTCTCCGTGCTCATCTGCGACGGCTTTTCCATATGCAAGTACGGCGAGCGCAAGCCATTTTACACGCCGGTTATCAAAGTGCCTATTGATTTCACGAATATCATCGTCGCTAATGCGGGTTGTCACGCCGGAGCGTAGAGGCTTCTGGTTCATACTGGCGTGTGAAACCGCGTTGTTCACATTGCAACGAATGAAATGCCCAACACGGTTACCCCATTCAAAAATCTTATCTCGGACTTCAAACCTGTTAAGACCCTGCGAAAGGTAATACCGCGCCATAAGATATACGGCGCGGTATTCGTACAGCGAAGATACATTCTTCCCGTTTATGTACTCTTTAACTTCAGCGATTTCATCAATCATCAAAATCCCACCCTTCATCATCGAACTCGGAAAGATCAAGGTCTTCAAATTCAAGCTGATCGTTAGGATTGACATCAACCATTGAATACTTCCTTCCGAGGTACATTAACTCTCCGTTTTTATCGCGCATCGGCAAGCTGATTGTTTCAACCTGTTTAATGTTATCGAGAATCCCTTCTTCTGCAACAACCCAATGAAACTTGGATTTAGATGAAGGATACTTTTCGTACACTAAACGCACGGCGATATTAGCAAGCTCTTTTTTATTAGAACAAACATCAGCGCACTTACGTTTATATTTCTCATAGCAAGATCCCCAGTCTATTACAAAGTTCTCTGCGTCGCTTCGCGTCAACTGTTGCCGAATATCGTCATCCTGATATGTACGCACTCTGCGTTGATCAGCAAGGAGGGCCTTGATTTCATTGTTGTATTCAAGGAATAAGCTTTCGATTGCGGATGCGATACGAGGATCCTCCTGTATGGTGTCATCGATCATGATTGTATAGTCAAATGCAGGCTGTCGTTTCCACGTCAGTTGCTTATGCCATTTCTCAAGGTCGAGGCACAAATGGTTCATGTTTGACCACGCCATCGAGAGCTTTTGCTTCGCATAATACGGCTTTCGGTACTTCATAAAATATGGCAACGGCTTCGCGTATTGCTCAATATAACGAGGCATCTTAAACAGAACGCCGGTCTTCGCCATATCAATGGCCTTCCCAGTAAGTATGCTGATGATGTCAACATACTTCATATACAGCTTTTTCTGATCTACGGATTTAGGAGTCTTATTGTGATACGCGCTCGAACAATTGCTATACTTACCGATTAAAGATTGCATCGTGCGCATGGTTAACGCGATACGGTGCTCGACATTGTCTTCTTCAACGAGCGCTGTAATTTTATCTTCAACATCCAGGACGATTGGTAAGTCCGGATGTACACCCCGTGCCATGGTTTCATTCTTAATAACCAACACGAGATCGCCATCAAACGAATACATCGTATTCTGACTATATCTTCCTCTCATAGAGAGGCGGTACGCTTCCCACCGCGTGTCAATAGCGGCAGTACTGGGCTACACTCATCACCCATAGTCGATACACTTTACTTAACACAATTATCAAGGATTGTGTTAAGTAGTAGCACGGGATTATTCAACTGTTGGCGAGACAGTTGACCTTCCCCGTTAGCGGGAAAATCCCACCCTGTTGACAAACAGTTCACACCGTTTCAACACCTGCGTCGCCGCAGGGTTGGACTTTGTTACAAATCAGCACCATTGAGCCTCTGAGCAATTAGTGATTTGCTGTTGACCATTGCGATGTTCGACAAGAGCCCTACGTATTTCTCAATCTCCGGCGTACACTTTGCCGTCATTAGAGCATGCTCAGAACGGCAGATATGCGGGTTACGCTCAACAAGATATTGTCCAATATATGGGCCATCAGCATCACGAGAATAGAACTCGTTACTATCGAGGCAACCGTTAAGCGGTAATCCACCTATGTGTTCCAACATCATAATCAAATCCGGAACAAGGAACTTAAAGCAACTCTGAGACCACAGTTTACCGCACTTCATACCGTCAATATACTTGCGAATAGAATCATGCAAAAACTTTCGAACGTGTCTTTCTGTTAGCATCGCCGGATTTTTAAGCACAGCTTTAGCGTAGCAGTTCACGGGATTACAATGATCTGCCATGAGGCCAAGAAATGCATACGTATAAAGCGGGTCGCCACCCATAATACGTTCCGCCCATTCTTTACTGTCATCCGCTAGAGAAGCGAATTCATTATACGGCAAATCGAGATCTTGCAGAATCTGGTAATTCATGCGCGTAAAAATGGGCTCCTCTTCAAATGAGAAGTTCCACTTCGCTATTCCAATGCAGTGCCCGTATTTCTCAAATAGATCCCAGTACCTATCCCAATCGCGGGACGTCCCATCTTTCTTGAAATACTTTAAGCCCTTGTACATGCTCTCTGTAATGATCAGCATCTTTTCCGACGCGTCATGCCACCGCCCCCAAATATCACGGATATAATCCACACCGCGTTCCGCGAAAAATGCGGGGTAATCCACTGCATGCACACATCCTTTAATAAATGGAGCACGCATAATAAACGACGTCACCGGGGTTTTACTGCCGATCAATTCGCGTATTTCATCAGCAAGCTCTGGGTGTATAATGCCGCACCCGTCAAACGCGTTGATGTCGATATCCGTCGTTTTCTCGGCAATATCCTTTTGCGTCCACTCGAATTGTTCACCGTTCGCATTTGTGAGCATAGACTTCGAATCGTACAAATATCGGATCCTCTGGTCTTTCACTGTTACAATGCAGTCTGGAACGACAATTACTTTTGGACGCCAACCGTCAAGACAGTGACAACTCGAGAAGAACAGTCCGCGATATGCGTAATACTTCGATAGCACCGTTTTATCCATATGGATATCCATCGTAATACGGCGGTTAAGTTCCGCATAAATGTCTTCACTGACAAAGCTAAATATGCCGTTACGCGTCATGGACGCAGACCGTTCACCAAAGAAAAACCGTTTCCCGCCTACAACAATACCGTCAGTGATAACACGCCTTACAGGTTCCGCGTATTGCGACACGCCATGGGAATCTACGAATACGACATAGCGATTAAACTTTCGAGTGTCGCCAGTGATCAGTCGTATCAAACGGAACATTTGATTGTCCTGTTGTTTGATATTATACTGTCGATCAGTTGCGAACTCCTCGCTTAACTCATAGTTATTAGTTACCAGAAGACGGAGGGGGAACGACCTAACTATATAAAGAGGCGGAGCAAACATTCACTCCACCTCGCAATCTTCGCCAATCTCTATATCGCTCTCGTCAACATCGTTGAATTCAGCGACATACGACCAAAAGTCGCGAACCCAGTCATCTCGTACTGGTTCGTAAAGTATTGTCATCTCATGTTAAATCTCCTGTAGTAATTGTTTGCGGTGCGACGCTTGTTCTGTTGTAAACCTATGTATGTTTTTTACACCGCTCAGAAGTCCGTGCTTTATTTCATGTGTAAGGTTTATCGGCGTATAGTCGATGACTTCCGCGCAAACATTCAAGTGCCTTTCATCGCTCATACGAGGACCACCGTGCTCGTGCCCGTGTATATTGAAAGCCCACGGAAAATCAATCGGCTCATGTGAAAGTATCAGGCGATCTCCCACGAACACTGGTCCAGAATAAACCTCATGCGCATATTGTTCATATACTGTTGCACCTTTGTCATGATTGCCGAGAACCACTACCTTGTATCCACGCAAGCGTCGCAGATCACCCGGGTTACCTATGTCGCCGAGGATAATCAGCGTGTCGCGACTACCAACTTTCGAGTTAATTCGATCAATTTGCTCTGCATCACTGACAGCATTACAGCGTAGTTTCAACACGCGTTCGTCCCGAAAGTGAGGATCGGAGTATACATAGATGGTCCCCTCATCTGACCAGTGCCGGAAGGAAGGGTAAAGGCAGTTAAGCATATGTATGCGGACAACTCTCTACTCTGTTTTCTGGCCGCAACTTACCGGGCTCTGTGTTATCGTCTGGATCGCTAGGTCCATCCTTCATGCAATCAGAACTTGCGAGATCGATAAGTTTATCTGCGAGGTCAAGAACTCCCTCTACATAATGGTAGTAGTTTGTAGCCTCAGAGTCGAACCCCCACTCCATAGACTCTCTCAATACATCGTGCTCGGACATCAGGATATCAGTTATACTAAATTGCATTTATCGTACCTCCGTTGTGTTTGAAACAATTGCTCGTCGATCTGGGTCTATCTCCGTTGATGATGAGGTTGTTGTGGCTCGATAATCGCCAATATAATATGGGCACCATTCCGCAGCAGGGCAACCATCAGTACTTTGATCGCGATTACACACAGCGTTATAACAGATCCGGCTCATTTTAGATACGTTCAACTCCGTGCTTTTCATAACGGGACACAAATACAATCCCTCTTTGCGAGGCGTGCTTTTACCCAACATCATTCTCCGCGATACACCGCGATACAAGTCATCGCGCTAACGAAAAGATGCCACAAGCATACAACTGCGTAAGCACCCCACATCATCCAGCTATGTAACCGAATCACGTATGGGATCATGCTCCAAAGCAGTCCGAGGCAAAGCGGACTGCCGATTCTATAAAACAGCTTAAACAGTTTATCCATTATTTTTCTCCGTTTTCATGCCCATTTGTCGCAAGATATATCTAACAAGATCATCAATATTATCTTCATTCCACTCAACAAAGTCTTCGAAACTCATCGTGCGAGTCTGGAATGCCTCTTTAACCCTTGTAAGATCGTACACGTAACTGTCGCCGATATCAAAGTAACCCATAAGCGTATCCTTTAGCTTTGAGACAAAAGTATCGGTGACATACACACCGTTAATGTCACCTTTGTTGATCTTCGTTGTTACTTCCATAACTGTTATGTTCCCCAGTACTCGCGTTCGTAATTGCATCAATAAAAACGCATATAAAATCTTCGAGATTCATCAGTGTACCATCCGGTGCAACTGGACTCACAGGAAACCGTTCTGCGTCGGATGGTGTTGTTATACGTGGCCAGTTAAGTTTCACGCTCCATCAAACAGGCTACATGTTAGCTCTAGGTCTTGAACTTCTTTCGCACGCATAGCGACACCGGCAACGTCCGGGTCGTACTTTTCACGCGTTTCCTCGAAGCGACGTTTCCAGTATTTAACCTGGCAAATAAGCGACGAGATCAAAATCGCAGCGTCCGCCTTCAGAAGATCGTCACAGTCGAATTCATCACAATTATTATTCCAATCACCCTTTCCATCACGATACGGACATTCGCCGCATCCACATTCTCCGAAACGACAAAGCAACAGGGCGTGGAGTATATCATCTTCGTGCTTGGACCACTGCTTATTAGTCATCAAATTTCTCCAGTCTCATTTTAGTATTCCATTTACTGATAGCCGCATCAAGTGTTGGGCTCGCGTCATCATAGTTATCAACCATTCGGTAACACGCCGGACACTTAAGCAGATAGTATTGTTTCGAATCGCCAACTCTAAATAGTAGCGGGTCACACCCACACTTACACGGCACAATCTGGTGTCTCGTCTTCATCATTCGGCTCAATAGGAATCACACATCTGTCACACACATCAAGATCGGCGGTACCGAGTTTGACCTTGTAGTATCTATCGTGGTCGTACAGGCATCTTCCACAGGAGTCACACCGTGTCACGAAATAACTCATCTCGTGCCCATCCTTTCTCCGCACATACACGATCGGCTATATCACGTATTTCTTGGATCTGGTCAGTAACGCTCTCGAACGGTTTCGCGAACATGTATATAACTTTGACATCATACTGCATCATGGAATATAGATCCCATGGGCTGTTCGCTTTGCTATATTTTTCGTAATATGTCATGGCACTGACTAGAACTGTCTCCTATCATCGTTATCGCATCCGCCAATCAAGTCTGGGTTGTCGAAAATGTTGCCGATAATCAGCGTTGTCATACGACCAGTGCAAATCGGTTCTGCGGCAATCCACCCGAGATCAATATTATTCCACCCGGAAAGCGGGTGTGTGTCATCATGCGTGATGACGTCATATGACAAAATAGAGCGTGCTTGCCACTGAAATGCTTCTTCATTCCACCACACAAGCAACTTCTTATCGCCAAACTGAAGAATATCACCTTCGAAGATCGGAATGCCATGCGCATCATAGAGGCCGGTAAATTGCCCGATCGTGGACGGTACTACGGTTTCCTCGAGTCCGATTTGATACGTTGGAAAATTTTCGTCATCGACACCGTAGCAAGTATCCACAATGCGAACAACGTCATTAAGTTTACCGGCACAATCGTAATGGTCTACTATCAAACTGCCTTCGACCCATTCACCGCTATCGACGCTTTTTCCACGGAATAAGTATTTTCTCATTATTATCCTTTCAGACTTGCCGCGTTCCCATCGCGTTTCTTTCTTGCTACATTCCCGATTGTGATAAAACGCTTCGGGGCCTCAAAACGCGCAGCAACGATTCGATCGCCATCATACTCTGCGGAGGTCATTATCCATCCCTGCTTTTTGAATTTGGTGATGTGCGTTTGCACATTAGTCCATACATACCATTTCTGGTCCAAATAATCAAAACAGAGGATGGTTTCCATCTCGTCTCTGCTATATGTCATTTCCGCCTACTTCTTTCGTATCCGATAATACAAACGACAATAAGCGTAATTGCAATTCCAACAGTTACCCAATGTCCAATCGTCATTTTCGCTTGTTTATATCCTCCCATAAAGCACGCACATCTGCGACTGTATCTATAATATCATCCTCACAATAAGCGAACACAAATTCTTCTAGCTTATCCAAATACATCTTTATGTATGACATAGATGATGCGTTCGCAGATGTCCATCTGTATTCGTATAAAAGTTGCATCCACTTTCGCACGGACTCGATTGGTATATCAACAAGCGCCTCTGGCAATCTTAGAGACATATGACCGTGAGGATACTCGATATTAAGAAATGCTCTTGCCATACTAATTGTGCCAGTTAATGCTACATGATCACTCATATTCATCAACCTCGACACGATCGAAATGATTCAACAGGCAATCCTCACATATCTGTTCGCCTTCAAACCAATACAGATAATCGACATAGTCATGACATTCATCACAAATCAGTATTGGCACATGTATGTATGGACACGCAGATCCGAGACACCCCATCTCGGTAGGACATCCAGCACACTGATCTTCAAACCGGATCATATGTAAGTCCCTTCTCTCGCAACTTCAGATAATTTGCCAGAAGGACAGAGGGGCTGATTCAAAAACGCCTGCATCACGCGTTCATTGCGCCAAGCGCAGCGGCAATCGCATTGATTTCAAGCTCCGCCTTTTTATCGGACGACAGCATCGCATCCAGCTTGTCTTGGTATGCCGCAAGCTCTGCCTCGGCGTTCTTGTGTTCGATGTATGCCCTTCGATCGTCGAGATCACAGAGCCACTCTCCGGCGGTATAACCGCTGATATTAAGGGTTTGCGGATCAATCTTCTGGCGCTCGGCGGACGCAAGCAACGCATCAAATGCGCAGAGAAGAAAGTTGACGTCACCAACCTTGTGCAGTGTGTTCAGATTGATTGTGTTCGCTCCAAGATGCAAGACACCATTCGTACGCATCGCCGGTCTTTTGTAACCATCGAGCTCCTCACGACGCTTCTGAATGATCGACATGAGGTCGAGGATTTTATTATCATTCTGGTTCATCAATAATCCACCTTATATACCTTTCCGTTTTTCAAATACCTGTCAATATGAACGACATGAAGTTTGTCATAAATCGTAGCAGCGTCTTCATACTTAAATGTCCAACCACGGGCGTCTGGCGTACCAAATATGGATGTTAATAGCTTTTCCGCATCTTCATTACGTTCGAGCAATCTGATCTTAAACAAGCCGTCTTGATCCCAAGCCCAACAGTAATCGCAAACAATTACAACAACATTTTCATTCACAAGGATTGCGAAACTGTTGGGCTTTCTGGACATTCTGGAAATAAACGCCTCGCGGCACGAATCCACAATCTTATCGTTTTGCGGATCCCTCTGTGAAAACGACACGTCGTGTTCAAGCGCGTCATATCTTTCCGCGTAATCACGACACTGTGTTTCTGATACCGCAATAAGTTTACCTGGCACTGACTTATATGTAAAAATCGCCGCCGGTTCATTCAGTTCCGAAAAGAAATACTCGTCGCCATGAGGCGCATCAACAACCCACTCATAATCACATCGGCTTAACGCATCATGAGCGCGAGCCATATCATCATATGAAATAAAATACTCATTACCGAGTTTATACCCGTATCCGTATCTACAGTATTTGCCGAGATATACAACGTCTCGACCGTCCTTTGTGAGATAGACAGTTCCGACTTTCAGATCCTTTGCGTAAATTTTATTGCCAGAGAAACGTTTATTATTCAGCGCAACAAGTTCCGCATAATCCGGAGAGTCGACCGGTACCAACACGAGATCAGTTCCGTCCCAACCGTACACGAATTTACCTTCAAGCCCCTTACCCTTGATGGAGCTCGTATTCTCTAAAATATAGAGCAAATTTGGAATCGTGATTTCAAACTCAAATCCGCGAGGATCAAACACGCGCACATATGTCCGGCGCATATTGCCATTCCAACACGTGCCGCCAACCTTTTTATTCAGCACGAAGCCATCCGTCGGTTCGTTGTCAAATTCCTTTGGTTCAATCTTCTGGTCTCTCCAAGACTCAAAACCTGCTTCTTTACGCAGCGTACCCTTCTCGTCAAAATATATCACATACGCAAGCTGACCGGTGTATGTATCGTCGCGCTTCTGGAAACCGACCTTGATGCGGCGGGGGAGAAATAAGTTTGTATTACTCATAATGCGGCGAGATCCTCGTCAAGTTTTTCAATCTCTTCTTTAATAGATTGCATAGTCTTTTCAACAATGCGGAAATCGCATTCGCTATCTAAATCATACATACACTCTTGCATATAATCCCACGCGTAGTTGATTCGAATGCGCCTACACCTATTAGGACTTGATTTAGCCAAATTCACCATTTCTGATATGGCAGATAAAAGTTTGTTAAGACTATTTCGTTTAGTTACGATTTGTTCTGCTTTATAAAATACTTCACGGTTCATCTACGCACACCTCAATCTGATTGAATACCCCTCCTAAATGGTCGGCTTTCTCGTACTCGAACAAGTTTCTGAAAGACTGGTTCGCGCCATCTCGTATTCATAAATAGGTTCAGACACAAAACAACATAGTTCGCAAGCTACTTTAACAGCTTCCTTTGGAGTATGTCCAAGGTACAATGCCGCTTTCGCATATTCTTCGCCAGCGCCAACAGCCTCATAGTCTTGCACTTCACGAACCAACATATATACAATATAAAATAAATGCCCATCTACAGCAAGCAGATAAGAATTCTCCATTTCAGAAGAAGTGTACTTCTTTTTCCATTCGGAAAATTCCACTATTAGCTCTAATACATCTTTCTCTGTTGGTGTTGCAGGGCGATGTGTTTTAAGAAACTGATAAAATAAACTACCTTCCGAAGCAAGCCCAGCGCTTCCAAAAATCATTCCATTAACTTCATGAAGTTTTGCATAACCAGTTTGCTTCATCCAACCACGACATATAATAGAATCAGCGGCGATAACTATTTTATCATCATAGACCTTACCAGCAATAACACTCATTTATACGCTCCTTATAGAGAACACCATTTCTATACTCGATTTCCATCAGTGGTGGGCCTTCTCGGACTCGAACCGAGGACCGTCCGGTTATGAGCCGGATGCTCTAACCAACTGAGCTAAAGGCCCAAGCCCGGCTATTTGCTAAGCGTGCTGCCGGAAGCTCCTTTAACTTCGCTCCGTCGAGCTACGGCGCGGCGACATTAACCGCGCAGAGGCGTTAGCCGATGTCTCACCATCGGCATATCAACCATTTGGTCCTATGCTTGCAATCACAGGTTAAGAGTCGTGAGAGAATCTCTGCGGGTCCCATACCGCGGCGAGCAATTTAACCGGGTATCGCCATTAACGGTGGAGCGAGTAGCGGGGTTTGAACCCGCAACAGCGATTTGGAGGACCGCCGTGTTACCAGTTGAACACCATACCCGCGTAAAGAAGCGGCGCTACGTTGGGACGCACGCCGCGATGCACTGAAGTTAACGTCTTTCAGTTACCAGTGACGGATTTTTGCAATACACATGTCCCAACAGTGTACGCAGAGTTTCTCATCTCATATGGTTATTTACCGACTTGGCCAACGAGATGGCAATCACGGATGATATGCACCTCGAGTCGGACGGAGAACCAATAACCGATTTTATACCCGACCGGGTATGATGTGCTCCGATATAGCCGGATTTATACCCGATAGGTTATAAAAACTTTAGTGCGACGACAAGTCCTTCTCATATGACTTGTATTTCCGCATTCATTGCGGCGTTCTTTATGGAGATCTTGAACTACGTCGCTCACCGGCACCATACGGATCCAAGTGGTAGCGGTGCTTGCAAGAGTCTAATCCGCGCGGTGCGGATTATGGAAGACACATATGCGCATATTGCGGAGAGCCTGCGCAGACCCACGGCACGTTATGCAGTTAGTGCTCCGGATGGGCGCTCCCCATGAATTAACTCATGTTGCTACATGCGGCTTCCAGAGAGATGGTTGCTGATCGGGCGTCGGCATCTCTCAACCTTGCAATAATATTATACCATATCTGAATCTACCATGTTGGCATCTGCGCCAAGTAATTCGAGCACCTTGGCAAGCGAATGCTTACAGTGTTTGCAAAGGAAAAGAGAGGCGGTGTTCACACGCTTCTCGTATGTTGAATATTTGCCGAAGATAATTTCAACCTCAGCCTCTCTATTACATAAGGCGCATGAACGACAGGGTAGCGCATGTCGATACCTAATCACAGAGTCATCACTTCACTTTCGAATTTGATACAGATGTAAGCGCTATATTAGTGATGTCTACAAGCGATCTTGCGCATTCTTCGCATAGGGCAATCTCAGTACCTTGATTGCCGTTGCGAAACTGTAACTCGATCTTCGCTTGCGCATCATTGCAGCAATTACACATTCGATACGATGGGGCGGCTTTATAAAAAATCATATCACTCCTCCACACGACGGCTAAGACGAAGTAGAGCGCGTTCTGCCATTGCTTTTGAAAGGTGAATTGAGTAATCTTCGCATTTCCCAATGTCAGACACCTTATAGTCGTAAACCCCGCTTGAACACGGAAACGAAACTCTAAACTTCCATGTACCGTCAGCTTTTTGCTGAAGCATAGACACTTTCCCTTCTCTAATCGTATCAGACATAACCTGCCAAACTTGTGAGCCAAGACGAACCGGCAGTACATCTACGATTGGACACTTTACACTCCGCTCATCGCTTTTCCTTTTCCCGTCCGCGCAGAACCAGTCTAGAGCGTGGTACTCGCCATTACAATACTTTTCGTTGAGGATCTCATCCATAATCCCGCTTTCGCACTCTCCACATCTCACTATCGGGACCATATTAACGCTGTCAAGTTCGTCGATCTTCTGTTTTATGTGTCGTTTCATGGCACGCATGCCATCGCAATAATCCCTGCTCGGACACACGCTCATCGTATCGACAATGTCATCGATTGCGCTTACAACGTCTGATACGTAAACCAGTTTGTTCATACCATCACTCATAGGAACCCCCGATATCCGGAAAATAATCCCTGCTTAGATTTACAGTTGGGCAAAGGTCTGGCCCAAGCTCAATCGTTACTGTTATTGATCGACATCTATTTATAGTGTCTCCAACCATGTTTTGTGCGTTCTCAGAAATATAGTTTGCACAAGCACGCAGCATATCTACAACTTGATTATAGTTATTGCTCATATTAAACTCCATGTAAATGATTTATTGCTCCTAATATCGTAATCGTTCCATGCTGTGCTACTGCGAGAGACCACCACCACCACAATAGCCAGTCTTTTTGCGGGATTACCGCCGCAAAAAGAAGGTAGATACAGCAACCAAATATCATTGGAGAAACTGTTTCAAATAGCAACATGAAAATTTTCTCAATCAATCTGCTCATCGTTCGCCATCCTTGGCAATTCTATCGTTTTTACGCAAGCCCAATCTATTTTCGGCAACGGACTTGTTGAATCACTTGTAATAACAGGTGTATAAGCAATGTAATACGGACACCAGTCTACCGATGCGCATCCAACTAAACCTTGCTGCCTATTACATGGATAGTTCCCACAAATCGCTGTCATTTTCAGCCATCCTTTTTGCAATTCAAACTATCAAGTAGCATTGCAAACCTTTCTTGATCCTCGTCGATATCCCACGGCGCTTTTCTAAGAACGATAACCTGCGCGTATTCGCCATTTTCGTTGTACAGACATCCGCCGCGCATTAGATATGCGATGTCGTCAAATGACAGCGCAAGCTCTCTATATCCCCACATGGCGTCGACAACATCTCCCACATTTACTTGACCGAAGCTAAAACTGGCGTCGTCAAACACATCTTTCGTTATCTTGTATGGTCTATACATCGATCTTCTCTCAATTTATCCATGATCATTTTCAGATTTTCTTCCGGTTCCAGTTCTGCATTTGTCATTCCGCGTTACCATCCTCTTTCCGATGCGACCTTATTGCCGGCATCTTCAATTGCCTTGATTCTGTCTGGATTATTGATGAGTACCAACGCGATGGTTGCTTCTTTCTTCATCATTCCCTTCAGTTCGTCAGCGGTTTCTGCTTGCTGAAATAGTTCGTAGTAGGTCATTCTGTTCTCCTTTTCCGCTTTGGTGGAAACGGCATCCAATGCGTTACATGGTAATCGCTCACTGTATCAACAAGAGATAAATCAGCATTATATGCTTCATCATATTCGTCAAGCCAAAGCTTTTGTTCTTTTTTGAAATACATACTCGTTACATAAGACAAATCGCCGTTTCCAAGATAATCTGGCACTTCAACACCCGTTCCCATTTGAACATGCACAATGTATTCTTTAGATTCTTCTGGCAAATGATCTTCCACGCTGGTCCACTTCGGAATCTGCGCTTCCAGTTCGTTGAGGTGCTTCTCATAGTTTTCATGCGATTCTCTCAACTGTTTCCGCAACGCCTCGCACCGCTCCGTGTTAAGGTCTACAAGTTTCTGTAAGCCATCAATCCTCTTGTCAGCCGCTTCGAGCGCGTCGGCGGCACGATCACACCAAACGTGCAACGGTACGCCAGCAACCATTTTTCGCTTCTCAAAGCAATAACGCAACGTCGCAATCAGTTCTTCGTTAGTCATATCGGTTCACCTCTCTTCTGTCGTTGACGTAGTTGAAATCAGTTTCGCGGCGTGATGCAGTCCGTCGAAATACCCCTCAAGATATTCGTTATCGGAATCATCATCATACGCGCGTTTCGCGGTGTCCTCTAAATCATATATCTGTGATTTAACTTGCTGTATCTGCGCTTTAAGTTCCGCAATCCGCTGTTCCATCTGTTTACATTTTTTCACGAGTCTCGCGTTGCACTTGTCCGCATCTTCAAGTTGCTCTGCGGCATCATACAGAAGGTCTTCCTTACATTCTTCTGTGTTTGTCAAGCCTTCATACTGGTAAGTACACCCTTTGCAATTTTCGTTTGCGCACATTATCATTCTTTTAATATAACTTGAATATATACTACTCATTCCGCATTCTCCCATTCGATTCTCTTTCCACAGTCACGCATCCTCCTCAGTCTACCACGCGATACCCAAACGGCACCTTTCCGTCCACGATGCTTTGCCAGTGAAGTATGACGTTCTTTGCGGCGTAATCTGTTGCTTCGAGCTGTTTCTTTGCCGCCACTTGCAATTCGTTCCATGTATCACGAGTGATTGTTTTCTGAAACTTATACGCATATTGCGGGTATAACATATCGTCATAATTCATAATGCGCATTCCGCAATCGTTATAAGGATACTGCCACTGCCGGATAAAGTCCCACATTACAAAGCCTGCCTGGAAGCCGGTGATGCCGCCGTTTTCAGAGTTATTTGCCGCATAAGCTGCGGCGAGTGCGCACGCAGAGATTGCATGAGCTCTCGTGCCATAGTCGTGTATGTAGTCGTTCATAAGATGGTTTACAAAGTGTGGGAGGGTGCTCATTGTTTGTTTACACGCCTCCGCAAACCATTCCTTCTCGAGGTGCATATCTTCCGTGATTGCCATCTTGTCGACCTGCTCTGGCAGATCCATTCCAAACTCCTCGACCCGGTGCATGATATTTTCGCTGATAATTCCCATATATATCCTCCGCTTGATAATATAAAACTAACCGGTGGTCCGTGGACCACCAGTTAGGAGCTTACTTGATCAATCCATTTATTCAACAACTCGCGCATCCGCCGACTCGGCATATACAGCCAGATTTCCTCACCGTTGCGAATCGCCGATCTCCATATCCACTGTACCATCACGGATGTTGCATATCCGTCCTTAAGCTCGCGCGTAGTGCTGATGCCGTGGTTTGACAACATAATTGATAATGCGCTCGGCAAGAATACATTTACCAGATAGGCGAGGTGATGCTTGTGCCCGAACGCATTCTTCGCCCGGCAACTAAACTCTACAAATGTGCCGCTAAACCGATGACGCCGCTTTCCGTTTACTATCTCCGACACGACGGCGCTGCGTATATCGTCGGAAAACGTAGACCACATAATGTCGGATGCCGGTACGCCGTCCCATTCTGCCTGCTGAAGTTTGCGCATCGCTCCGCGCATCAGCGCCGTGTGATCGTCGCGCATTTTCGTTCCATCCTTATACCAGTGCTTTGATAGCGCATAGTATGGATTGCCGAGCTCGTTGCGCTTCGGATTATCGATCAGGTGGATTTTGCTTCGGATGTCCAGGTTTGCGGGCGGCATCTCGTCTACGCGGCAGAGCGTGTACTCATCGTGTTCATCCTTGCGCACTCCGATAAAGAAGTAGGGGATCCCCACAATCTCGAAATAAAACCGCATCGGCGACCAGTCAAACATATAGGTGAGCAGGTAGACCTCGTCAAATTCCTCGAACATGTCCGGCCGGTACATCCATTCCATCATTTTCCGATCCTCCGACTCGACAACGCCACCGAGATCCATGCGCTGTTTGAGATCGTAGAACTTGCTGTCCTTATAATAGTTGTCTCTGGTCCACGACATCGACCCGGTAAGCTCATCGCCCTGGATCGACCCGCTATCCATCAGCAACTGTTTGTCCGCCTCGGTCACATCGACCGTGTGCATGACGTCGAACACCTCGTCCATGATCAGCACATAATTCTGCCCGCGCAACACATCAAGCATATCATCGGTAAAGCGCGACAGGAGCGAATGGGATAAAGCAATATTGTCACCGCCGGAGATCAGCCGCAGCACGTCGGTAGATTTCGTACCGTCATCGCTCTGCGGCAGGCGGAAGCAAAGTTTCGGACATGCGTCCCGAATTCGGCAGCACTCGTCAATGTACTGCGTGGCGAAGATAAACTTGCGATCAGGACGCGCGTTCATCCAGTTAATGATCGCGCTCGTCTTCCCGCTACCCATCACGGCGTCAACAACGCCGACACCATTCTTTTTCAAGCGTTAACTCCTTCCAATAAAAGGGCACAGAAAACCAAAATCGGTACTATCGAGTACCGATTCGTGTCCGGAAACCCCCTAATTCTCGTGGGTTTTTTGGCGTCCCTTATATAATAAAAAAGCAATAAGAGTTCAGGGCCTTCGGCATACCAGAGTTGAGCACTCAAGACGGAGTTCGTTAAAAGCGCTTCGCGCAATTGCCAGAAGAGGAACCTCAATATCTGTGCATATTATAACACATATAAGATGGTGGCGCTGGCAAGTTTCTCTCGCTGCGGATTTTTTATTTTTCCGCTTTTTATTTTATTTCGCCTGCTTTTTGCGCATTTTTCCGCAATATACCCCCGGGCTTCGGCGATTTCGCCAGATTTTATCGAGCTTTTTCTGCGCTCGACTCGCGACGTGATCCGCTCCTCGCGGCATTCTTCTGGCAAATAAAAGATATTAAAAAGATAGATGGCGTCTGGGTTTGTGCCGAAATGAGATTTCGAAATGGGAAATTTGGAGGCTATGAGAGGAAGAGAACGACAGATGGCGCAGCGCGTCTCAAACGGCGCGGAAATACCAAAAACGCGCCCTTTTATCGGGGCTTTTTCGTGCTTGCGTCCAGACAGTCCGGCGCGGTATACTTGCATTGTAGACAGCGGCGGAAATTCACCCCGCGCCGATTGTCTTGTATGGCGGGGCATACAGAAGGGCACACACCTATGAAACACACAATCTACACGGCAAACGGCAAGCGGCTACGCGGGCGCGTAATCATGTACGGCGGCAACACATGGTTGCATAGCGCGTACAGTGGCACATGGACGGTGGACCAGATGGAAGCGGCGGCACATCATAGCCACGCGCAAGGAAGCATGTGCAGTCTTTACTCCGCGGCGGCGGGGTATACCTTTGATATGTGGGGCAATCATCACCGCATACACGGCGCGCGTGTAATCAAACGCACACGCGACGGCAAGCGGGCACGGCGGGCGCAAACACTAACGGCAACGGCGGCGGCGGTATTCGTGGCGCATGCGGCGGCAAAGGCGGCGTATCGCTTGCAAACTAACGGAACGGCAAGCGCGGAAAGTGGCTTGCATATGGTACGCGCGGCGACTGACGCGGCGGCGGGCGTATGGTATCGCACGGCGGGCACGGTTGACGCGGCGACGCGGGTGCGGCTCATATACGACGCGCTTGCAAGCGACACAAGCGGCGCGGCGGTTGAAATGTTTGGGAATGCATACGCGGCTATACTTGAAAAGCGCGGGCATGCGGGCGCGGCGCAATTCACGGCGGCGCAATTCAAGGCGGCAATATCCGCTTGCAATGCCGTTCTATACGCGGCAAAGGCGCAGCGTATACGCACGGCGGCAAGCGTCGAAGAGTGGCGTAACGGCGAACAGATCGACGCGGTGCAAGTGCCGACGGCGTGGGACGTTTACACGTACGAAGAATTAGAGTATTTACGCACGGAACGCGACGCAATCGCGGCGGCGTGCGGTTCACCAAAGGCGGCGCGGTTTATCGCGTACCGCTTGCAAGGGTTAACGCTCGTCCAGATCGCGGAAAAATTCGGGGTATCTGTTCGCATGGTTGATAAAATCGCGGCAAGCGTCCGCGCGGCATATAACCGCGTACACGGCACGGCATACGGCACGGCGGCGGCGCGGGTAAAGGAAAACTAACAGAACGGCACACCGGAACGGCGGCGGGCGCAATGCCCGCCGTTTTTCTTTGCAAAAAAGTCGATAATATATTATTCCGGGGTGTACGTGTTTCGCGCTTGCCGTTACGTTATAGGCGAAACAAGCACACGGCGCACACGGCGGGCACGCACACGCGGCACGCACGAACGGCGGCGGGCTTGTTTTGTGAACCGTCACGAATACGGTTTGACTGTTCGGGGGTTAGTCACCTGCAAGCCGCAACCTCGGCTTGACTGTATAGGGGTTAGTCACCTATCGCAAACGCAAACGCAAGCGGGAACGCAAGCGCAAGCGGATCGGGCTAAACGGATTATTGCCATTCGTTCCGCGTCTGGCAAAAATGATCTACATCGCAAATTCTCTCCGAGTCTGGGCGGTGGTGTCGAATACGATTTGTAAACGCAAGCGGGAAAGCAAGCGGGAACGGTTGTGGATATAAGCAAGAATTTCAAGCGCCGTCGCAAGCGGCGCTTTTTGAGTCCTTTGAGTTCCCCGTTTCACGTAAGCGGGGTTCTCAAAAGGCTTAAAGCCTTAATAAAGAAAGGATGGTAATAACCACTATGTCCGAAAAGACAGTCAAAAGCGCAATCGAGCTGCGCACCGAGCTCGAAACCAATGTCGCCCTCGTCAACGCAAAGATCAACGCAAAAGCGTCCATCGATGAGGTGAATAACGCAACCGCAGTCGCCGAGGAAACCTGCGCCGAACTCAACAAGGCGCTCCGCCTCGAAAAGTTCGCCGCGCTTCGCAACCGCGAAAAGCCCATGCGCGACGCAATCCTCGCCCTTGTAATCCCGCAGGTCAAGGTCAAGAAGAACTTCGACAAGAAAACGAACGCGGTTTCGTACTCCGTCGAAGAAAGCGAAAAGGTCATCGATATCGTTGACTTCGAGAACTTCTGCGGAACTCAGATCGGTCATGCGCCGGGTTGGCGCTACAAGGCGGACGATCTCGCTCGCTTCCTCGCCGCAAAAGCAACGAAAGAGCTCGGCGGCGATTGGAAAGAATTGATCGAGCATTTCAAGATGGACAAGCACACCGAACGCACGCAGATTGCGGATCCGACGAGCGGCAATCAGCTCACGAAGCGGCTTCAGGAATTCGTCGATGCAATCCTTTTCGTCGAAAATGAAAAGGGTTTGAACGAGATCAAGGTCACATCGAAAGACATCGCGTTCATGACGCTTGTGTCTTGCAAGAAGGGACGCAAGCCGCTTTCCGTCACGATGCCGCAGGGCAAAACGATCGTCAATCTGGTCACGCAGGTCATCAACCGGGTTCTCACCAACGGATCGTATGAGTCGCTTTACAAGCGCAATGATGTCGAAGCGTAAAACGAATTGAAAGCGGGATTAAATCCCGCTACGGACGCAAGTGCAAGCCTCCACGCGGCGCGTCTGGGTAACGCTGATTGCACGCCAAAGAGATCAATCCGCAATAATAAAAGGAGAAGGAGTTTGGCTATGGAAAAAAAAGAGAGAGTTCGTCTATTCGAGCAGATGGAAAATGAATCGAAAAAGGAAATCATCCGCAATCATAGCGCGATGGAGATCGAAGCTGCGATCCACGTCGCAAACGAAAGGCTTGCGGCACACGAACGTGAATGGTTCGGAATGGAAGGAACGTGCTGGGAACGTGAGGATCGCGAAAATAAGCGTAATATGCTTCGCAAATTGCTTTGGTGCTTTAACGCGAAAGTGCAAATTCTGTACGCAAGTATGGCGGCATAGGCGGTGATTTGATTTGAAAATGAATCAGAAACACAAATCGAATATGATCCAAAGGTGGATCGAAGCGTTACGGAAAATCTCGCAAGCGGTCGACAGTACGCCGACGGAAGCACGCGAGATTTTCAATCTGGCAATGTTGTTGCAAATTTAACGCAAGTGCGTTATAATGTAAGCGGTTGACTGGCAACCGTCTGTTTTGAACAGAAAACGATTTCGGATCGTATTGCCGTGCGAAATGAAATCGCCATCCCGGTTTGTGTGTATCACGGGATCGGTTGTGACGCTCCGAGTAAAAGCGTCAATCCAATTTGAAATGAGGTGGCGAATGGGAGACGTAGTCGAATTTGATCCTAATCGGTATTCCGAACTGGAAATGTTTTTCCGCAGATACCGAGCGTTTGTCGAAAAGCACGGCGAGCCAAAGAGCTTGTACGTTGTGAATGACAAACGTATGGAAGAAATGAACAGAGCCGCCGGATATATACGCCAAATCGTAGAAGGATCCACTTCCGATATTGATCTTGATATTGGAATTGACGAAGATGTCAGAACGATGGGGTATATCGACATGAGGACAGAATATCTGCCATTAAACAGGGACGAAATGAATCTCTTGCACAAGGCAGAAGATCTTGCAGACGCTGCAGATGTGTGCGCAACGAACGACGATCGAATCAGCTATGAACTCGCGTTTCATAACGTGATGATCCGCAAAACACAAATGAAACCGAATTGATTTTCAATTCAAAAACAAAACGCAAGCCGAGGATGACAACCTCGGCTATTTTTGTGCGCTAAAATAATGATTGCACGTTTTTGAAAGGAGGTTCAAGATGACTCATAACCAATTCATCATTGGCGTCATCATCATTTTTGTTCTCTTCTTTGCAATGATCTGTATTTCCGCAACGGTTTGTAGACCGCCAGAAGCGCCGGACAATACATTATACGCCAAAAGCGGAACCGTAACGGCGATCGACCGTAAAAATGATTCGGTTACTTTTACAGATCATTCTGGAAACGAATGGATGTTCGCCGGTGCAGAAGACTGGATGGTTGGCGATCATCTCGCCGCGGTGATGGACGACAACGGAACCGCATCGATTCTTGACGACATCATCGTAAGTGTACATTACGAAGCGAAAGGAGAATGAAAATGAATTGCTATTTCCCCTCGGAAGCGGAAGTGAATCGGATTCGAGAGCGCTTCCCAGTTGGTGCGAAGATTGTGCTCGACAGTATGGGCGACGACCCAAACCCGATCGATCCCGGAACGAAAGGCACGGTGCGGCGCGTTGACGACGCCGGTACGGTGCATTGCGTGTTTGAAAACGGAAGAAGGCTCGGATTGATTCCGGGCGTGGACTCGTTCAGCAAGTGCGAATGAAAGGAGCGCGAAATGTCAATCGGCGAAAAGATTTATCACATGATCGTTGCGTGGTTTAACACCGCGCTTGCGATCTCGATGATTCACCTACTGCTGACATATGAAGTGGAAGCACTGTGGGCGAGGGTCCTGTTGTGCTTTGTCTCCGCGATGCCGATTGTCGCGGCGATATGTCACATTCGCCAGATCCCACTGGCAAGAGAGGAAAACAAAAATGATCACGAGAAAGAACCTTGAGCGCCTTGCCAAAAACACTGATTACGATCCGGAAGAAATCGGCATTGCGATTCTGAGAACACTCGGATACAAGGTTGAAAAGTATCTACTTAGTGGCGCAGTCGCGGTATACAAAAACGGTAAGCTCGTGTTTTGGTATAGAGGCGTTGATATCGATTAAGTAATGAAAGGAGTTCGAAAATGGACAGAGCTTGGAAACTCGGCGTCGATATGCTTGACACCGACACCCTGTGCGACGGCGTAACTTTTGACGATATCATCACAGCCATTCAGTGCAACTGCCGCGAAGTGACAGAGGCGGCGGTCATGAAGGAAGCAATCGAATGCAAGCGGATGCGCGAGGAGGACTTCTTTTGGCTGTTGACGCGGAATATGAAGGAAATCATTGCCGAAGTGAAGCGGCGGAAAGGAATCGAAAATGAAACTTGAATCGTTTTATAACGAGTATGAAGTATCCACCGCGATCGATAACAGAGGTAGTCTGCACATCTTTGTGGATGGGCTGTTCGTCGCGGATATCTCGCAATGCAAGCGCATGAGCAAGCGCGCAATCAACCGGCTTATTGATGAAATACTGGTGGATTTTGGCTACTGCTACTGAGTGGGAAAGGATGATATGGTTACGTTTTCGGAACAGGAACGCAAGCGTTATTGCGAAGCAAAAGACGCGATCCTCGACATGATTGACCGCATCTTGGAGCAAGAGACGGATAAGGATTGGTATTTTCTGACCCAGTGGATGCAGCATGATTTCCGTAGTGTTATGTACAGATACTTGGATGATTGAAAGGAGAGCACGAAAAAAATGAGCGAAGTGATGGAAGACAGAACCATAAACATCATTTTTATCACAAAACGGCACGGAAAACTCGATAATATCAAGGCGCATATTAAGCAATACCTCTCCGATGAGTGTGCATGCCCGATTGAACTATATACGGATCCTGTTCTGTTCGATATGGTCAAGACCGCATTCCTTGATTATCTGAGACACGCTTCAATCAATAGAGCTGTGTCTTGTGTTCGAGACTATTTCGACGCACGTTATCACACAGAGATCGATCGTTTGCTGGTTGCTCTCGCCAACGTCAGAGTGCAAGCGCCTGATGAAAACGGGAAATACCATTTCATTGACACTTTCAGAAACACAGAATTTGCGAAATGGAGGTGACAGAACGATGCAGCTAAAAGATTGGAACATTGAAGCGCTGACCGGGTACAAGCCGAAAACGACTTTCTATACGGATTTCAGCATCGCTGACGGATTCGGCGTAAGTGCAATTCGCGACACATACCAAAGGGCGTTTGCCGCATGGCATGACAATGTTGAGTATCTAACTGAGCTCGTGATGGTGCTCAACTGGAAAGTGTGGGAGCACTACGAACAGAATAAAACTTATGCGCAGGTATATCAGGATCTCTGGGAACTCGCAGACACATATGCCATGGACAGTCTCACAGGAGATGATCTCACATATTTCTTGCAGACGACGGATTGAGAGGAGTGGCGTAAAGATGAAGTTGCAACGCTTAGTTGAACGGGTGCCTCACGCCCGTTGCTGGTTTTGCCGTACGAACCGGAAGGTGAACTACGTCGGCAAGATCGTGAACACACATCCGCTGTCAGAGAACAGGTTTATGAAGATCTACGTCTGCGAGAAGTGCGCAGAAAACCACAAAAATGACTTTATAGAATGGGAGGCATAGAAATGGCAGAGCAAGTAAATGCAGGCTACGCGATCGTAAGCAATATCGTTGTCGGCAAACTCAAATTTGTGATCGGGCACAATCCGAAAGCGGTACAGCCGTTTGTGACATGGGAATACTCGCCGCGCTCCGGATTTTACTGGGGCCATTACTTCTTCGACGAAAATGATGCGGTGGCCGATCTGCTCGAGCGGGCGGGAAGAGCACTACACATGCTGACAGAGGTGACAGAATGAATTGGTTTTACGTTGATATGGATTCGCTGATCGAGTCGTACTACGAACGAGAAGAAGATGGCGAGGACGTATGAAAGCCATAAGAACATTTGAGCCGGTCTCGCACGACTGGTGCTGTCAGCAGAAGACGACATTTTTGCTCGACGATGAGGAAGCGTCGCATTTCGATGAGATGCTTGACGGCGGCAAGTTTGAAGATCTGGAACACAAAATCAAATATGAGCTCGGTCTGCATGATAAGCATTCT
>ODAI014778887.1_pt1 | contig 88305 bp, 71 predicted proteins | sample 1539321 | NCBI WGS metagenome assembly ODAI01 (sample SAMN02144231, study PRJEB22623) | gut metagenome | biome: sheep rumen | host: Ovis aries | place: New Zealand | reverse complement strand
ATACTGGCGGGACACCAAGGGCGTTTACGAAATCGGAAACGAATATTTTATGCCTGTGGTGAGGGATGTGCCTGTTTTTCCAGAAAAAGCTTTAAAACCCGGAGACACTTGGACCGCCAACGGACACGAGGCACACGATTTACGCCGCTCTTTCGCCAACAACGAGCCGTTTAAGGTTCCTTTCACAGCGACCTACACTTATCTTCGGGATGAAGAAGGCGTTTCCTCTGACTCAAAGCATGAAAAAAAGACTTTCCAAGTCCTGCAAGTAAAATACACTCTCTCTTTTGAAAGTCCGATTCCCGAAAATGTCTACACGCTCACCGATGACTTTCCGGTAACGACAATGGGCTTTTCAAATCAGACGATTTGGTGGGATAACGAAAAAGGGCAGATTGACCATTACACCGAAGATTTCAGAATCGTCATGGAAACTTATCTTGGAAATCAGTTCGATTTTACAGGAAAGGCTCACGCTGAAGTCACTGATTTTGAGCGCACTGCAACAGAAGAGAATCTTGCGGTGGTTTTGGAAAAAGTAAAAGACTTGGATTTGGAAGATGTCAGCGTCACCAAGAGCGAAAAAGGACTCACAATCTCTGTCGAAAACATTCAGTTTAAGCCAAATTCCGCGGAGCTTTTGGACTCAGAAAAAGTCAAACTTAACAAAATCGCGAAAATCATCGAGGACTTCCCCAACGACCTGCTGATTTCCGGTCACACAGCCCTTTCAGGAAGTGCGGAAAGCTGCCAGATTTTGAGCGAGGAGCGGGCTGATTCAGTTGCACAATACCTGATTAAGACCGGCGTCCGCGACAAATATCATGTTTACACACAGGGCTTCGGCGCCCGCGTTCCCATCGCGTCAAACGCAACTCCCGAAGGAATGGCAAAAAACCGCCGCGTAGAAATCACGATTCTCGATAAATAAAAAGAATTTTCTCGAATTGTTGCCGAAAATCAACTTTTTTCGCCTATATATAGCAGGAGAAAAAAATGGCAGATACCGAGAAATTTTCTTTTGACGGGATTGGGGTGGCGGAAGGCAGCGCGGACGAGCTCTTTGATGCGGACGGAGCTGTCCGGGCAGCCCGCGAAGGCTTTCATGTTCCTTTTTTGTTTCCATGGCAGCGAATCGTAATCGCCAATATTCTGGACGGAGAGGCTGCCTTGCGAGAAGACGAGGATTTTTCCAATCACACTGACGATGATGATTTGTACCGCGGTCGGCAGATTGTGCTTTTGCCCACTGGGGCGGGAAAATCCATGTGCTTTTTAGTGCCCGCCCTGCTTTTACAAGGAGCCACCCTCGTCATTTATCCCCTGCTTGCCCTCATGAGCGACCAAAAACGCCGCATGGAAGAGGCGGGCATCCGCTGCGTGGTCTTTAAGGGCGGTCAAAGCGCAGAAGAGCGGGAAGAGAATTTCGCTGCCCTTTCTGACAGCGAAAATCCCGCCAGAGTAATCATCGCAAATCCCGAAGTTTTGAGCGGGGAAAAACTCTTGGAGCGGCTCTCTCAGGTCAAAATCTCCCACATCGCCATTGACGAGGCTCACTGCGTCTCGGAATGGGGCGACTCTTTCCGTCCTTCTTATCTGGAGCTTGGCAGAATCCTCAAAAGGCTTGATGTCAAATTGATTACGGCCTTCACCGCCACTGCAAGCAAACCTGTTCTCGACCGCATTGCAGAAATCCTTTTTGACGGAAATTATCATCTCGTGCGGGGAGATAGCGACCGAGCCAACATTCACTATGAAGTGCGCTATGCCTACGCAAAAAAGAAAGCCGCTCTTGAAGCCGCCCTCACCATGAAAAAGCCCCTGATTATCTTTTGCGGAAGCCGCCGCCGTACCGAAGAAATGGCTCACCTATGCGCCTCATATTTCGGCTCAGAAAAAATCCGCTTTTATCACGCCGGGCTTACCCGCGAAGAAAAAAATGCCGTGGAAGAGTGGTTTTTCAGCTCAAAAGACGGAATTCTCACGGCGACTTGCGCTTACGGCATGGGCGTTGACAAATCAGATATTGCCAGCGTCGTGCATTTGGACGCGCCAGAGCATCTGGAAAATTTCATTCAAGAGGCCGGGCGAGCGGGGCGTAACGGAGACAATGTAAATTCCCTCTTGATTTGGAATCACGCTGACAGCGTTCGCTGGCGGCAGGCAAAAGAAGGAAGCAGGGAACGGGCTTTGGGTAACTTCGCCATGAGCAAAACTTGCAGGCGGCAGAATATTTTGGATTATCTTGGGGGCGAAGAAACTGTCTGCTCAGGCTGTGACATCTGCGACGCGGCAGCCAGCGGCAAAAAAATCTCTTACACGGCCTGGGACGCAAAATTGGCCTTCGACTTTATCAAAAAAAATCGCCGCCTCTACACACGGCAGGAAGCGACGGGCGAACTGACAGAGCAATTTAATAGAAAGAAGTTAAAAATCTTCGGAATCAATGTCTGGGACGCCAAAGACACCGCCGAAATCATCGCCCAGCTCTTCTCAGAGCGAAAAATCCGGGTTTGCGGCACTTTCTGGCGTGACCGGCTTGACATCGTAAAAAACAGGAAAAATCTTTTCGGTATTATTCCTCGTCGCCAGCGGCATCGTCTCCACCTTCTTCGGCGGCTTTTTCGGCTGGAGCTGGAGCGGGCGCGGCGATTGTTTTCTTAGCTTTTGGAGTCTTGGGCTTTTTTCGGTAACGCACCACATAGGCACACAAATCCATAAACAGGAAAACGATGACCGCCGTAATAATCACGCGCTTGTCAGAGAGAACGGCCTTAATCACCGGGAGAAAGTCATGTGTATTCATCATATAAATGATTATCGGCAAAAACGAGAGCAAACGCAACCTTAAAAAGGTTTCTTTTTCTCTCGCGCTCTTTTTATTTTCCAAATTTTGTGTTACATTTTTCGCATGGTAGGAATCGTTGATTACAACGCTGGCAACATCAAAAGCGTTGAGCGTGCGCTGGGATTTTTGAAGGCAGAATATGTCCTTTCAAAAAATCCCGCCGATTTAGAAAAGTGCGACCGCCTTATTTTTCCGGGCGTGGGCGAAGCAAAATATGCCATGGAGCAGCTAAAGCTCACAGGTTTTGACTCATTTTTGCGTGACTGGGCAAAGGCTTCTAAGCCGCTTATGGGTATCTGCCTGGGAAGCCAGATTATCTTTGAGCATTCAGAAGAAGGCGACGTGGATTGCTTAGGGCTTTTAAAAGGCAATATCCGTCATTTTGAAAGCGTCTGGAAAGAGATTCCCGTGTCAGAGCACGGGAATGACAAAAGTTTAGAGCACGGGAATGACAATACCCTGTCATTGTCGGGCTTGACCCGACAATCCCTCAAAGTGCCTCACATAGGCTGGAACAATCTGGAATATGCCAACGGCTCCTCTCCCCTTTTCAACGGCGTGGACGCAAAATCAGACTTTTACTTCGTGCATTCATATTTGATTCAACCAAGCGACCAGTCAATCGTAAAAGCCTGGGCAAATTACGGCTGTAAAGTTCCAGCCTGCGTAAGTCAGGGAAGCATCACCGCCTTCCAGTTCCACCCCGAAAAGAGCGGACGAGCTGGGCTTAAAATCTTGGAGAATTTTATAAAATGTTAAAAAAGCGAATTATTGTCTGTCTGGATGTTAAGGACGGACGGACTACAAAAGGCGTTAAGTTTCAGAATAATATCGATATCGGTGACCCGGTGGAGATGGCAAAAAAATATTACGAGCAGGGAGTTGACGAGCTTGTTTTTTATGACATCATGGCTTCGGCTCGCGGGCGGGGACCAATCCTCGACTTGATTTCACGCGTTGCAGAGCAGGTTTTCATTCCTTTCTGCGTGGGCGGCGGAATCGGCTCCATCGAAGACATCCGTTCAACGATTCTGGCCGGTGCCGAAAAAATCTCCCTCAACTCTCAGGCTGTCAAAAATCCTGACCTTATCCGCGAGGGTGCGCGAATCTTCGGAAACCAGTGCATCGTTCTTGGCATGGATGCCGCAAAAGATTCCGAAATGCCATCAGGCTACAGGGTTTATATCAACGGAGGCCGAGTCAAAACTGACTTAGACGCCCTTGACTGGGCAAAAAAAGCCGTTTCTTTGGGAGCGGGCGAAATCGTACTTAACTCAATCGACGCTGACGGCGTTCGTCAGGGCTATGAGCTGAATGTCACCCGCATGATTGCCGAAAATGTGAGCGTTCCCGTAATCGCCTCTGGTGGCGGCGGAAAGCCTGAGCACTTGGCAGATGTCTTAACAAGCGGAAAAGCTGACGCGGCCTTAATCGCCAGCATGGTTCACTCAATGGGCTACACCGTTGACGGAATCAAGGCCGATTTGAACAAATTAGGCGTTCCCGTTCGATTGTAAAAAAAGCCACCGTTTGAAGTGATTTTTATCACGATTCAGCCGGTGGCATTTTTTTTAGAATTCGTCCTTAAAGCTCTTCTTGTAAGAAGAAGCGCCGCTTCGCTCTGTCTGAGCATGGGTTCTGCGCCCGAAGCCACGGTCACGATCTCGTCCGCCGAATCCGCGATCTCGGTCACGGCCAAATCCACGGTCTCTGTCCCGTCCGAATCCGCCTCGTCCACGACCGCCAAAACCACGGTCTCTGCCGCCGAAGTCGTCAAAGTCTCGGTCTCTGCCACCGCGACCGCCGCCGCTCTTTGAATCTACATGAACATGAGGGATTTTTCCGCTCTGTGACAAATCAAGAACTTTGTTTGCGCTTTCGATTGGCAAGCTGACAAGAGAGAAGTTCGTTGAAACATCGATGCGGTCAACCAGTTTGCCGGGAATATTGAGCAAATCGCTGAAATAATCTGCGATTCCTCTTGCATTGTATCCGTCCCGTCGGCCAAGCTGGATGAAAAGCCGCTTCTGGTCGCTTCGCTCTTCGCCGCCTTCAAATCGCTCTCGGCGTCCTCCCATGCCGCGCTCGCCTCGTCTTCCGCCCCGATCACGGTCACCGAATCGGTCTCCGCGGGGGCGAATCGGCGTGATGTCGCCATAGTGTGATTCGTCCAAAGATTTTCCGTAATCAACGCTCAAGATTCCAGCCAAAACGGCCTGTGCATTCTGACCTTCGCAAAGCTCAGCCGCCATTTTTGTATAGATTTCGTCAACGGATTTGAGCTCAGGAACGAAATCGTCCTGCTTGTCCAAATCTTCGCCCTCAACCTGAGCCTTTCCGCCGCCGATGTAGACAACGCCGTCTTTGACATCAGCAGGATCGCGCATGAGGCCGAGCTGAACTTTGAGGGTTTCCAACATTCGCTCCCGTTTGACTTCGAGAACTTTCTTGACGCTTGGGATTTCTTCTTCGTTAAGCTCTCCCTTAGCTGCCTTGCGGACAGTGTTTTTGAGGAACTCAAGTTTCCGTCGCTCTTCCGGACGCACAAATGTGATAGCCGTTCCGCTTGTTCCCGCTCGGCCAGTTCGTCCGATTCGGTGAATATATGTGGCCCCGTCATAAGGAAGAGAATAGTTTACGACATGGCTAAGTCCGTTGATGTCGATACCACGAGCCGCAACATCTGTCGCCACGAGAACGCGGGTTTTTCGGCTTCGGAAGCGGGCAAGAATCTTCTCGCGCTGGCCCTGAGGAATGTCTCCGTGCAAGGCCGCAACATCATAGCCTTTTTCGTCCAACATTCGGGTAACATTGTCGGCATCGTTTTTAGTCTGAGTGAAAACAAGACCGTAGAAATTCGGGCTCATATCGATGATTCGTACCAGAGCTTCGATTTTGTCGCCTTCGCGGACGAACCAGTATTTCTGCTCAATAAGAAGCGGCTCTTCAACAAAGCCCTCTTCCTCACAAATTTCATAGTCACCCATGAACTGCTCGGCGATTCGCAAGATTGGCTTCGGCATGGTGGCGCTGAAAAGCAAAATCCGTGCGTCCGGCTTGGCCTGCTCAAAAATATGCTCGATGTCGTCGATGAAGCCCATATCAAGCATTTCATCGCCTTCATCAAGGATAAAGTAATCAATCTGGTCGAGTTTGAGAGTTCCCCGCTCCAAGTGATCCTGAATTCGTCCCGGTGTTCCAACGACGATTTCACAACCACGCTTCAAGTCACGGATTTGGTCGCGGTAGCTCGCTCCTCCGTACAAAACTGTGGTTCTAGGGAATTTTCCGCTGGTAAAAGTCTGGAGTTCGTTACAAGTCTGAATTGCAAGCTCGCGGGTCGGTTCCAAAATAAGGGCGCGAACATGGTCGCTCTCTTCGTGAACCCGCTGGACGATTGGCAAGCCGAATGCGGCTGTTTTACCGGTGCCTGTCCTGGCCTTAGCGATAATGTTGGCATCTCCGTTCAAAAGACGCGGAATTGCCAAAACCTGAATGGGCGACGGATGCTTAAAGCCCTTCTTTTCGATGGCGGCAAGAATCGTCTCATCAAGGCCTAAATCTGCGAAGGAAATCTCTCCGTCGTCTTCTGAGTCCTCATCGGAATTCTCTGAATCTGATTCGTCAAAATCGACTTCATCATCGGAATAATCTTTTTCCAAATCGTCGGCGAATTGCTCCAGCTGCGATTTAGATTCTTCATTTGAAACTGCCTGATTCTCTGCAGAGACAGTTTCCCCATTGGTGACGACTGAATCGTCAAATTCTAAATTTTCCATTTGTGTCCCCTATGGCGTGTCTTTGCCCTTGGGAATCGCAAAATCTGTAAAAGTGGATTTTTATTACCGGAGACAGCCGATAATCTATGCGAAATCAAAAGCGTAAACACGCAAGAAAATATGAAACTAAAAAGTTTCCAAGAAGCCCTCTGCTTCTTTAAGAATGTTGCTCTACTATATCGGAAATATTTAACAAATGCAAGCAAATTATTGAAAATATCGCATTTAAAACTTAGTGTTTTCTTTTCTTGTATTTTATGGTATAATCTTTATCTATGAGTGAAGAAAACATTGAATTCGCTGTTGATCAGCGTGTCGTGTACCCAAGTCAGGGTGTCGGCCAGGTAAAAGAAATTTTTGAAAAAAAGGTCGGCGAAAATACGGTCAAATACTACAAAATTTATCTCGAAGTATCTGACATGGTCGTTATGGTTCCTGTCGCAAATGCAAGCATGATTGGAATTCGACCGATTGTTTGTGCAGAAGATGCTCAAAAGGCACTTGAATTGCTGGGACAAGAAATTGAGCCAGTCACTTCAGACTGGAAGCTCCGCTATCAGATGAACCTCGACCTGCTCAAAAAAGGCAGCATTTTCGACATCGTTAGCATTGTTCGCACCCTTTATCATCGTTCGAAGGTAAAGGAATTGCCGATTTTGGAGCGCAAACTCTACGACAATGCAAAAAAACTCCTTGAAGACGAAATCGCATTCGCTCTCGGCAAGCCATCAAAAGAAATCGAAGCTATGCTCCACGCAAAACTTGAACCGTTGGGTGCAATGATTAGCAAAAAATCTCCAATTATTGATGATGACGATGATGATGATGATGAATTTGCAGACGATGTAAACGATTCGGACGAATCAGAAAACGAAGATTCAGATGACGAAGATTCTGACGAGGCTGATTCTGGCGACGAAATGGACGATGACGGAGACGACGACGAGTAATGGCACAAAACGATGAACTTGCTCTGATTCTGGTTGCGGCAGGCTCTTCTGCCCGAATCGGTTTTGACAAAACAGGCACAAAAATAAAAAAGGAATATCTCGCTATGAACGGCGGCACTGTGCTTTCATGCGCGGCCAAAGCCTTTCTTTCCACGCTGGATTTTTCAACCGTTGTTGTCACTTATCCAAATTCAGACAATGCCGAAGATTTAAAGGCAAATGAGCAAAAATCAAAAGACGCTCTTTTTGCCGATGATTTTGTCAAAAACTACAAGGCCAAGTTCATTTTTGTTCCTGGTGGCAAAACTCGTCAGGAATCAGTGCATGACGCCCTTGAGGCAATCAGCGAGAATTCTCCTGACTGCTCCCTTGTTTTCATTCATGACGGCGCGCGTCCTTTCCTTAAGGCAGAAACTGTCCAGCTCACTTACCGGGCGGCAACTGAATTCGGAGCGGCGGTTCCAGGCTTACAGCCCACTGAAACTCAAAAAAAGATAGACGAAAACGGCTTTATCGTAAAACATTTGCTTCGAGCCAGCCTCACCGCCGTGCAAACGCCCCAGGTTTTCAAATTTGAGCCCATTCTTGAAGCCCACAGGATTGCCGCTGAAAGCACAAAAACTTTCACCGATGACACCGAAATTTGGGACGAATACGCATCAAAGCGCAAGGACGAAAATGGTGAGCCTTATTCCCGCGTAAAAGTCGTGCTTGGCGATCCTGAAAACAAAAAAATCACTTATCCCGAAGACATTAAATTCCTATGATTCGCGTTGGATTAGGCTACGACAAACATGTTCTCACCGAGGGGCGAAAGCTCATGCTCGGTGGAGTCGAAATCCCCTTTGAAAAGGGAGAAGCCGGCCACTCTGACGGCGATGTGCTTCTTCACGCAATCACAGATGCTTTACTGGGAGCGTCAGGCTTGGGCGACATAGGCTCATACTTTCCGCCCAGCGAAGCCCAATGGAAAGACGCTGACTCAAAACTTCTTTTAAAAACCTGCTGGGAAGATGTAAAAAAAGCCGGCTGGCATTTAGGAAACATGGATTGCGTCATCGCTCTTGAAAGACCTAAGTTTCTTCCTTACCGCCAGCAAGTAATCGAATCAATTGCAGGCGTTCTGGGCGTTGAGCCATCTCAAATTTTCGTAAAAGCCAAAACCGGCGAAAAACTGGGCGACATCGGGCAAGGCAGGGCCGTGGAAGTTTGGGCTACTTGCCTCTTGGAAAAATAGGGGGAAGTAATTTTTGTTACAGTCCCATATCAATAACCATTTCAACTTCACCCACGGTTCTCTTGTAGCGGCGGGCAATTTCCTCAACTGTCCAACCCATTCGCTTGAGAGAAATAATTGTTTCTCGGTCTTTTGGAGACAAGCGAGAATTCGTATTATCTGTACTTGAATCAGCGGCAGAAGCCTCAACTTCATTTTTTGTAATTCGCTCAAGCATGTCGAATTTGTCATTTATTTCCTGAGACAAATTCGCGAGTCGCATTTCTGTATTGACAATTCCTTCTTTTGCACGCTGAACTTGTTCAGTACGCTTTTCAGTTTCTTCCAAAAGATTCTGCAAAGAAGTCATCTGCTCGACAGCTTCATTTATCTTTCCAGAATTGTGCATAATTTCATCGATTCGAGCCTGAATCTGTGTAATGGTATTTGGAAGAGCCATTGACTGATTGCTCACAGTGTCGAGACGACTTTCTATTGCTTTGAGATTGTCGAATGTTTTATCAACTTGACCGGAAAGCTGCTCAATGATTGTCTCTTTTCGTTCAAGACTGTCATAACGAGTCGAAATTTTATCCAAGGATTCTTGGAATGTACGGACTGTAAGTCTCATTGAGTTCAATTCGTCACTTGTGGATTGCAACTCATTAATTTTCTGGTCCATTGTATCGCTCAAAGTGACAAGTCTGTTAAAGTCGCGCTCGATAGAATCAATCTGAGATTTTTCTGAAGTAAATCGATTGAGTTTCTGCTCAATATCTTCATTAATTTTCTGAATAGCCATAAAGTGAGTTTCCAAATCTGAAACAACTGACTGATAAGTATCTACGCGGGCAAGCTCTTTCTTGATGTTCTCAATTTGCCCCTCAAGTTCAGCCTGAAGTTCATCGGCTTTCTTGAATGCCTGCATCTTTGTTTCAAAATTCTTGACCTGAGCATCAATTTCGCTGAAGCGACTCTGCAACGCATCGACATTGTTGTTCATCTGCATGATTGTTTCACCCTGCCGCTCGGCAAGCTGATCACGCATATCTTGTATCTGCCGCTGAATTTCATGGACAGCGCGGTCAGAATCGGAATTCTGTGCAACAACGCGGGCCTGAGTTTCGTTAAGCATTCGCTCGTATGACTCCTGTTGCTCGGCAATAATCTTTTCTGACTCAGTTTTATAATTCATGACAGATGACTGTACCATATCTTTGAGCGCATTGATGTTCTCGGAAAGCTCTTCCTGTTCAGCGATGGCCGAACGACGGAATTCCTCGAAATTACTATTGAACTTTGTTTTGAGTTCTTCGAGTGTTTGCTCCGCCGTTTTATTTATGTTTTCAAATTTTGAGCTATACAAGGCCTTAGACTGCTCAAACTGATTGTTTAACTGTGCGCTCCATGCGCGGAAGTCACCAACCATTGCATCGATATTAGCCTTATTGGTTTCGCTTCGTGCAAGCAAATCCTGCTCAAGTTCAGAAATTTTTGCGGCACTTGAATCAATTGACTTATTAAGAAGCTCGTTCAGACGCTCTCCGTAAGTTTTAAGAGTTCCCTTGATGTAAGAATCAGAATTTGTGGTTGCAGCATCCAAATCTGCGCGATTTTTCTCACGGAAGTCACGCATTTTTTGCTCAACATCAATAATCTGCGCCTGTAAATCATCGTTTGTTTTTTTGATGAGGTTCTCAAAACGCTCCGATGTTTCACGGTTTTTTTCCTGCAAAGAAACAAGGTGATTTCGCAAATCTTCGGCATATTTGATTTCAATTTGACGGCGATTTTCTTCTTCATCTGATTGAAGCAGAGACAATTTTGAATCAAAATTCTGCTTCCAAGAATTGATATTTGCGTCAATTTCTTCGCTTCGTCGCTGCAAATCATCACCATATTTTTGTTCGAATGCAGAAAGCGTTGCGCTGACATTTGTACTTGCCGTTTCTTCGAGAACTTTAAGAGAACTTTCAAGTTCAGCAAGACGACCTTCCACGATTTCAGAATCTTTTTTAATAGCATCTTGGAACTGACCGTGACGAACGGCCTGCTCTTCAGTGAATTTTGTAAATTCATCAAGGACACGCTGCTGTGTATGAGAAAGGGAATCTCGCAACTCATGTTCAAGGGCATCAACATCTGCTCCAGTTTTTTCAAGTTGCTGGAATCGATAATCCATATCTTTTTTATAGGCATCAAGCTGTTTATCCACCATTGCAAGAAGCTCAGACTGCTTGGTATCGTATGTCGCCGCAAGATTTTTGAGGACATCCCTGAGCGCCCCGTTAATCTGCGCAATTTGCTGGTCAGAATTTGCCTTAAATGACTGCAGCTGCTCATTAGCCGCCGTAACGGTTTTCGTAATGCTTTCAGCAGCTTCAGTCGCGCCTTCGGTCGATGCCTCAAGATTTCGTTTTACTTCATCCAAAGCCGCATCGACTTTTTCATTGGCAGAATTAACACGAGAATCAACACTAGATTCCAAACTTGAAATTCTGCCTTCAACCTCATTTTCAAGGGAACCGACTTTTTCGATAACCTCATGCTGCAAGTTTGAGACTTTATCAACGACTCCTTCCTGTAAAGAAGAAACCTTTTCTGCCACGGCATCTTGAAGAGCATTGACTTTTGAGTCAACCTGATTTTCCAAATCAGAAACAATCTGCTGAACAGAATTTTGCATATTTCCGACTTTTGAATCAACCTCGTTCTGCAAGCCAGTAACCTGTTCAACGACATTCTGCTGAATCTCAGAAACCTTTCCGTTTACGGCAGAAAGAAGTTGCTCCATTTTTTGATTTACGCCATCATCAAGTTTTGAAACATTTGAATTGACCGTTTCATCCAAATCTGAGACCTTTTTGGCAACGCCGTCAACGATAACAGTAACCTTTGACTCGACAATATCCTGTAAACCGCCGACTTTTTGCTCAACGAGAGACTGCAATTCTCCAACGCGGGAACGAACTTGATTTTCAAGGCCGGTGACTTTTGAATCAACACTTTCATCAAGGCCGCCGACTCGACTATCAACCATATTCTGCAAGCCAGAAACTTTTTCTTCAACTGTGTTCTGCAAGCCAGAGACTTTCTCGTCAACCATGCTCTGTAATCCGCTGACTTTACTTTCAACAAGATTCTGCAAATTGGCGACATTTCCCTCAACCATTCCCTGCAAGCCGGAAACTTTTTCCTCAACGATATTCTGTAAGCCAGAGACTTTGCCTTCAACAAGATTTTGCAAGTCGGCGACATTCCCCTCAACCATTCCCTGCAAGCCGGAAACTTTTTCTTCAACGGTATTCTGTAAGCCAGAGACTTTCTCGTCTACCATGTCCTGCAATCCGCCGACTTTTTGAGAAACGCCTTCATCAAGATTTCCGACCTTCATATCAACAATGTCATTCAAATCCGCTACTTTATCTTCGACAGCCTGCTCCAATTCAGAAATTTTTGAATTAACAGAACTTTCAAGAGAATAGACTTTTTCATTTACACCACTCTCCATTCCATTGACTTTTGAATCGACAATTCCTTGGAGAGAATCAATTTTTTCGTTGATGCCGCTGACAATTTCATTAACTTTTCCGTCAACATCATAATCAAGGCCAGAAACTTTTCCTTCAACAATCTGAACGATACCGTTGACTTTACCCTCAACCGTGTCATTCATTTCAGTGATTTTATTGTTAACGGTCTGTTCCATTGACTCAATCTTCTGACTGACTTCACCTTGCAAACCGCTGACCCTTCCATTAACATCATGCTGCATTTCATCGATGCTTGCCTCAACAGAAGCATGCAAATCGGAGACTTTTGAATCAACCTCATTCTGAAGGCTCGTAATTTTCGTGACAACATCTTTTTGCAAATCGTTGACTTTCGTTTCGACTCCCTGACTGAGACCGTTAAATTTAGAGACAACGCCATTTTGAAGTTCGCCGAATTTGCTCTCGATTCCACTAGTGAGATTTGCAAGCCGAGACTCAACACTTTCTGCCAGACCAGAAACCTTTGACTCCACATCATTCTGTTTTTCTGTAATTTCAGATGTGAATGAGCTGACACGGGTATTGACCTCTGCCTGCATTCCATTGATTTTGCCCTCAACCGCAGATTTGAAGGTATCAAGATGCTTGTCGGAAATTTCCTGATATTTTGCGTATGCCGCGTTTTCCCGTGCATCCGCACTCTGGATGGCTTTTTCGTAAAGTTTTCCGTACCGTTCCTGCAAGGCCTGAATCTGCTGGCCGAGTTTTTCCCGGAGAGTTTCGAGAGTTTTGCCGTTTCCGTGAGTTTCTGCAGAAAGTTCTTTTGCAGTTGCCTTTGATGCTGCAAGTGCCTCTGAAAGCATCTGCCGGATTTCGGCATTTCCCGCCGTAAACTGCTGATTGAGTTGTTTTGCACGCTCTTTAACGGAAACATCCAGGTTAGCTATGTCATTGTCAACATTTGTGGTAATCGCGCTGACTTTATCCTGAATTGCCTGTTCAAATTCGGCAATTTTCGCCTCATTTGATTTTTGCGCCTGCATGACAGAAGAATCAATATGACTTGCAAGCTGACGAGTTTGCTCATCCATGGCTTTGAGAACGCTTGCCTTTCGCTGCTCGGAGTTTTCGGAAAGCTGAGCAAAGGCTGCGTCTTCGAGGGATTGAGCGCGGGCTGCAGCATTTCTATAGGCGTCTTGAATTCCACTTTCGAGATTTGCGAGAAGTTCCCGGCTTTTTTCCTCAGAGGTTGAAGTTGAATCTTCAAGGGCTTGAGCCCGTTCCTTATATTGATTTAAGAGTTCTGTACCGATGAGTTTAAGGCTTTCGTTATTTCGCTTTGCAAATTCGTTGCTGATTTCGGGGATTCGCTCATCAAGCCGCTCGACGGCCTTTTCTTGTGAAGCAATGCGGTCGTTGAGTTTGTCGATAATAACTGATTCTTTTTTGATTCTGACAAGATTTTCCTCGACCTTCTCGGTCATTTCCATGAGCTCACCCAAGACTTTTCCGTAAGCGTCGATTTTTTGCCCGATGTTATCAACTGCATCGAACTGTTTGTCAAATTCTTTGCTTGCCTCACTGAACTGTTCTATTTGATTTTCAAGGCGTTTTACTGCTGCGACTGCCTGAGCTTGCTGAGTCTCAAGGTTAGCGGAAATAGAGTTTAATTTTTGAGCCTGCTGATTAAAAAAAGAATCAAATTCTTCGATTCGCTTTTCGGCATAGCGCCTGACTTTATCCATTGAGTTGTTGTCACGGTCGATATGGCGCGAAACGACAACAACGGCAGAAGCCGCCGCAACGGACAGCAATATTGCGATAGTAATTAACACTTTTTATCCCCACCCGAACTTTTAAAATAAGTACAGTTATAACATTATAGCACAACATCGAGAAATTGACGATAGTTTGAGAATGAAATATCGGCTTCTTTGATTTTTTTGCTGAAAATTCTTTTGAGCGGTGAAGCGATAATCGCCGCCTTCATGCCCGCATTTTTTGCACCACGGACATCAAATTTAATGCTGTTACCGACATAAAGAATTTGACTCGGCTCCAATTCAAGACCAATCGCAAGGATTCCGAAAGGATATTTCGACGGTTTGAGCGCGCCTATTTCTTCGGTTCCAAGAATCAAATCACAATATGGGATGATTCCCCAGATATCCCCTTTTTGACTGGGAGGAAAATCCGAAAGCAAAGCAAGTTTAAAGCCTTTTTCGTGAAGCTTTTTAAAAACCTCAAGGGCATTTTTGAAAGGCTTGATTTTTTCAAAATATGGCCGCAATCCGTCATAGGCAATTTTTTTGATTTGCTCACGAGCTTCTGCCGCTGAACACCCCATATCCTCTGCCATGAGACGAGCCTGATATTCATAGAAGTCTGGAAGCGGTGCCGTACGATGCATGATTCGACGGACTTTATTGTAATGCAGATAAAATTTTAAATGCCGGATAATATACGGAACAAGCCGAATGTAGAGAGAAAAAGAAGGATACAGAGTGCCATCAATATCGAATGCGACGGCTTTTATTTCCCCGAACATAACACCTTATTATATCATGGAATAGATAATAAAGAAAGTGTCTTACAAGCAACAGTGAATTTAGTTTTTCTGGATTGTGTAGTCGAAGCGGGCCGTTCCGTCATAAGAAGCGGCTTGGAATCGCCAGCGGGAAATTTGCTCACGGATTTCCATTGAGACCAGTGAAGGAAGAATATCAGGAGAGATTTTTATGCTGGTAACTTGAACATTTCCGCTTGCCATAACGGTGAAAGTAACCGTAAGGCGCTTCGTGCTGTCAATAAGAGCCGACGCCTCTGGGGAAAGCAGGATTTTTGGCTCAGTCGGTTCAAGAAGTGCACGGGAAGTGCCGTCTGACATTTGCAAGGAAACTTTTCCGTCAGAAGAAGAGCCTGTATTTGCAGAGACAGTCGAAGAAACGCCGCCTGAATTTGAAGAATAGCGTTTTGCAGAAACAGCCCCGGCCAAAGCAGAAGATGTGGCGGAACTTGCGCTCTGATTTGCCGACGAGCGGGCATTAGAAGATGTCGCGCTGGCTGCGGTAGACTGGGAATTTGAAGAAGATGCGGCGCTTCCCGAAAAAGCGTTTTGGCTGCTTGCATTTGAAGCCGTGTTTTTTGCAAGGGCGGCAGAGCTGGAATTTGAAGAAGAATTTCCTTCAATGTCGTCAAACTGAGACCAGTCGAATTCTTTTTTTGTCGTTTTTTTAGCCTGCTGCTCGGCCATAAGCTCTTCCATGCTTTTTTGCAAAGTCTGCTCTGCCATTTTAGGCTGCTCGACAGTTTTTGTTGGAGCGGGCTTAGCTGTAGCGGCTTTTGAAGGAGAAGGCTTGCTCGCGGCCGGCTTATTTTGCTGTGCCGAAGCTTTTGGGGGCGTTGCGGGGGCAGGTTTTGCAACAGATTCCCCCGCAGAGGTTGAAGGAGCATCCAGGCGGATTTTTATGGTTTTATAGGGCTTGGGCGCAAAAAAAAGGGCCGAAAAATAAAAGAAGAGAAAAATCAGAATCCAAATTAGAATCGTTCCCACCAATCCTGCGAGGGCGGGCTTCTGCTGAACTTCTGTCATTTATCGCTTGTCCTTAAATTGATGCTGACAAAACCTTGCTCACGGAGAATATCGAAAATCTTGACGATTGAGCCGTTGGTGACATTCTCGTCGGCTTCCAATGTGACTGGGTACTCGTCCTTTTTTTTGCCTTCGGTGTCAAATGAAGCGAGTTTTTGCCCCAAAGTTTTTAACGAAACCTGCTCGTCGTTGAACCACATTTTTCCGTTTGATTGCACTGTAATCGTGATTCCGGCGATTTCCGCTCCCTGTGCCGTTGAGCTTTCGGGCAGATTCACATTGATTGCCGGCAGAAGCGCAAAGGTGGTGGAAACCAGAAAGAAGAGAATCAGCTGAAAAACAACATCAATCATAGGGGTGAGGTCAACTGCCACGCCCCGCTTTTTTCGGTTTGAGACTTTCATGGCTCTTCCTTACATTACCCGCCCGGTGAGACGCAAAATCAACTTGGTGACAGTGCCTTCCATTTCGGTGACGCATTTATCTGCCCGGCGAGAGAGATAATTGCTGAAAATGAGGGAAGGAATGGCAACGAAAAGACCGGCCGCCGTGGTCATGAGAGCCTCGGAGATTGAGCTTGCCAAAAGGGCAGGATTTCCCATGGTGCCGCCAGAACCTAAGACGCCGAATGCCTTAATGTTACCGGTAACGGTTCCGAAAAGCCCCAGCAAGGTTGAGATATTGGCGATTGTGCTTAAAAGGGTGAGCCAGTGGTCGAATTGGGGAGCCACGGCATCGATTTCGCACTGGACGATTTCCCGCATGTCGTCTTCGGTAAGCTTACGACAATCAAGGGCTTTTTTTGCCGCATGAGCGAGAGGGGTGCCAGTCTGAGTGCAGAATGCCTCTGCTGCGGCAAATTCATTGGAAGAAAGGGCTTCCTCAAGATTCTTTCGCAACTCAGTGTCTCTTTTTTTGACCGAAGCGAAATAGACAAGTCGCTCGATGATAATATAAGTCGCAAAAAGACCGCAAATCAAAATCGGAATCATCAAGACTCCGCCACTTTTTAACAAGTTAAGCATATTTCCCACCTTAGAATTGGAATTTAGCCAAAAGAACGGCATTTCCCGAAGTCGTTATGTACTCTGAATGTGCATAATCCCGGCTTGTTCCGTGAAACAATTTTATTACATCATTGACTTCAAGCGCAAGGCTTAAATTGCTCGCAAGCCGAAGGCCCGCCCAAGCAGAAATATCCGGGCACAAATCGGCATCTTCTCCCAATGAGACAGCCGTCGAAGTCCCGGCATTCCATTTTGCGTCCGCACTCTGATATTCGAGAGAAAATTTAATTTTCTGCTCGTCCTCAAGGCTGGGGATGTCTTTCCAATAAGATTTCCATTCCACGCTCGCTTTTACTGGAGCAAAATCAGCATAAAATCCTAGTGCGGAGTTGATTTCGGTTCGTTCCTTTGGACTAATTATGTACAAGCCCTTGTATCGTTCGCTTTTTTTGAATTCTGATTGCCACACTCCATTTTCAAAGACACTTTTCCTGAATTCAAATCCGCCTTTCAACTCAAATGCAGATAAAATCGGGAGACTTGCATCCACTTTTGAAAACCAATCCGTTGTTTCAACAGGGATGGCAGGAACGACTGAGAATCGGTATTTATTTTCAAGATTTCGGATTTTCTCCTGATATGAGTCGATGCCACCTCGCACTGAAAGAGTAAAATATCTGCCCTCAGAAAATGCCTTCGTCTTTAAGTCAAAAATTCCTGTAAAGGCCGGAATCACTTCTTTTTTTCCGATTGCCGTTCCCACAATCAAAGAGCCGTCCGCGCCCACAGTAACACTTTCGTTTTCCCATGAAAAAGCAAGCTTGAACTGACCTCTGTGCGATGCCTCCGCACTTGAAGAGCCTTCGATTTTTTGAAGATTGCTCGTATCCTCAAGATTTGCCTGAAAACCATAAAGTCCCTTGAGTATTGTTTTAAAACCATGCCCCTGCCAGCCAAAGCCAAAATAGGGATTCACATCAAGAATTTTCGTAGTATCATAAAAATCCCCGCTGCTAACGCTGTCTTTCATAATCTGGCCATAACGGTTAAACCAGGCGCCATCTGCCCCGTAAGAAATCAAAAAACCGTTCGGGATTCTCCAGTCTGAACTTGCATTTCCCGAAATTGTATGGCGAACCATGTCAGAATAAGTGTCAGATTCAAGCTGAAGCCCATCATCACTCATCTTATATTCTGCTCCAAAAGCATGATTTCCATAATCTCCGAAAAAAGATTTTTTTCCGGTTACGGCCGTGTTCCTAACAAAATAGCCTTCATTTGATTTTTTTCGGGCAAATCCTTCTGCACTTTCATGAGTAAAATCAATCTCAAAGGGTGAGTCGCCAGATGCACGATAAACCGAAAAATCACCTTTAAAATAAAAAGGATAGCCGGCTCCAAGTTCGCCCTGAGCATAAATATCTTTTTCTTTCTGACTTATTCGTTCACGACTTTCAGTGCGTTTAGGAGAAGTTTTTACCCCGTCCATCTTAGGCAAACTAACTTCCGGCGACGAATTTTCAGGAAGAATCTTAGTGTAATCTGGAACTGAATCTTTTCCCGCCGTAAAAGTCTTTCCGTTTACGACAGTCGTTACATCTGGAAGTTCAATTTCTTCTTCTACACTTTGGGCAAATAAAAAATTCGCTGCGCAAAGAATAATCATATTCAGTAAAATTTTCTTCGTAGAAAAAAAACAGGTTCTCATATTTTCTGACTCCTAATGCCTAATTCTTAAACAGTTTTTCGCCATTTTTTGTGTAGGCGCTTTCCGGATAAAGTTTTTTCATTTCGGTGAAAGTGGCTCTAGCGTCTCCGTATAAGCCAGCCGCATCAAAGGCTTCAATTGCTCCGTAAAAAGCCCTCGCCGCATTCTCATCATCGCCCGATTGCCGCGCATATTTCGCCGCATCAAGGTAGAGTTCCGCAGATTTTTTATTGTCACTTTTATTTCTATATGCCGCAGCCAAGAAGAGGGCGTTTTTCATGGCAAGAGGACTCTGAGCCGCATCATTTTTCAGTTTAGCAAGTTCTCTTTCTGCCGTTTTGATTCTGTCTTCTTCAGAATTTGCATTCCAGACCATTTTTTCTTTTAAGGAACGGATTTTTTTATCAATTCCGTCATTTTTTGCCTGCGATCCGTATTCCTCAATCATTCTGTTTGCCATCGCAATCGCTGACTCATATTCTTCGTTTTTTTCGTATAAATCAATCAGATTTTTTTCGGCACTGTAACGATATGAAGTTTCAGCCTTAGAATCAGTAATTTGCTCATAACGAAGAATGGCTTTTGTTTCCTTGCCAGTCTTTGCAAGACAGTCTGCAGAAAAATAAATCGCTGCAAAAGAAAATCGCCCATTTGGCCATTTTTTGCTGTATGATTCGAACAATTCGGTAGCTTTTTTATAGTCTCCAGAAGAATAGGCGATTTCTGCACGGCGATAGGCCGCTTCTTCAGAAATGAGGATTGCCTTTTTGTCTGTTGTCGCCGCCAAATCCGCAAAGTATTTATCAGCATCAGAGAGATTTCCTTTCTGAACAAGGATTTCCGCACTCCGATATTTGCATTCGTAAGCAAATTCCGTGCGTTTTGAAACATAGGGCGCAAGAAGAGCCAGCGCGTCATCATATCTTTTTGAATCAGATAAAATGCCTGCCGACAAAATCAGCGCTTCGTTTCGCTCTCCTTCGTTGCGTGCCGTTTTTACCGCATTTTCTGAGGAAGAAAGGGCAATTTCTGTTTTTTGGACAAGGGCCGCTCCACGAGCCTGAGTCATATATGCAGACCAAGTGAACTGGTGCACAGGATTTTCAGAAACAAAAGAGGAAATGCTTGCTACAGATTCTGCGTATTTTCCAGCCTGATACTGAGCGTACCCTAAGTAGAATTGGGCAAAAGCAAGATATTCTGCGGGAAGAGATTTTGATGCAAGAACTTTTGAAAAGCCTTTTTCGGCATCTTTCCAATCATGCTGATTAAAGGAAGCTAGAGCCGAAAGATAAGCTGCCTCGTCTCCGCTTGCTTTCGCCGCTTCTTCTTTTGTTGATTTATAATAGCCGGAAATTAAAAGCGTCCGCGAATAATCAAGCCGTCCATCATTATCCAGCTGATTTTTTTCTCCAAGAGAATAGAAAATTTCGTCCGCATCATGATAGCGCCCGCTTTTGGCGAGAGCTTTTGCGTATAGAATCAAAATTGACTTGTCAGTGATTTTTTCGTCACGGGAATATTTTTCGATTACGGAAACCGACGACTTTGCATCTCCTCGCTCATATTGAGAAAGAGCCGTCCAGTAAACGGCACTTTTTTTGATTTCAGGATTTTCTGACTGCATACATTTTGCGGCGGCAGATTCACATTCTTTCCAGTTTTTTAAAAATCCCTTATATCGTGCGATTGAAATTGAAATGAATTCATCAAGAGCCTCGTTTTTTATTTTGAGGCTTTTTTCATTTTTTTCTGCTTCAGTCAAAATCTCAAGGGCTGTTCTGCAACCTTCGCTTATATCAATATTTTTTTTGAAAGCTTCATCTGCCCTATACACAGAAAGCCAAACGGAAAGCACAGCAGCTTTTTCGCTCTCTCCGGCAGATGCGTAAACTTTACAGGCTGATTCGTAATCACCGAGGATTTCCAAAGCCTCTCCTTTAAAAACAAGCAAATTTTCTTTCGTTTTTTCATCAAAGGCGGCATCCTCAAGTTGCGAAATCAATTTCACGCATTTTTCGGCATTTTTCTTGTCGGCAAGGGTAAGATAACTTTGGGCAAGCTCAAGTACAGAATCTTCATAATCCTCTAAAGTAAAATTCTGGCCATTTGAAATCACATATTCGTAAAGGGGAAGAGATTTTTCGTAATTACCAGAGGCAAAAAAAGATCGGGCAGCATATAAAAGAGAAAGAGAATAATAATCACCTTTAAGTGACGCTGAAGAATAAAAACATTCCTGTGCGGATATATAATTCTTCTGAGAAAAATAAGCCCTGCCAAGCCAAAAAAAACGCGCGGAATTCAGCTGAACCGTCTCTTGGTTTTGCGAGTCAATCGGAAATTGGTATTTTTGGAGCATGGAGAGCGCATCAGACACTCTTCCCATGCGGAACAAACTTTCTCCTGCGTAAACAGCTGCCCTGAAAGCCTCAAGCGAATTTTTATCGCCACGGAGAATTTTCTCAGCAGAGCGGAGAACACCTGGATAAAAGCCAGACTGGTAATCTGACTTTAGCTGGGCGGAAACATTTTGATTTTCTCCGAACAAGGGAGTAAAAATCAAAAACAAAAAAAAGAATGTTAAAAAAAGATTTTTCATATTTTATCAAAGCGGAGCGAAGCGGTCTGTTGAGAGAACTCGCGTTAAATGAATAAAACTGTCGGGGTATTTTTTCGTGAACTGAGCAAGTGACAATTCTTTACCGTTTTCAAAAATCGTGCAACTGAACTGACCGTTCTTGTCGAAATAGGGAAAAATCACCGCAGAAGAATCGAAAACTTTGAATTCTGGAGAACCATCGCTTGGATGAACCGTACGGCGAATTGCCGCAAGGTAAAAATATGTCGGTTCTGTCACGCCGAGCACATAAAGCAAAGGTTTCAAGTATTTGATTTCATATCCTGAGTTTTTTATGTATCCAGCCACCGAAGTGATCCCTTTTTCAGAAATTTCAGAGCTGAACGGTTCGATTTTTACATCAACGCCAGTTTCTTCGTAAAGATATTTTCTTTTAGCCTGAACCGACATTCTCGCCGCAGCAAGGTTTCGCGTCCAGTCCAAATCAAGAAAAAGGTTTTCATTTTGAGTTTTAATTCCTGCCAGTCCCAAAGCATTTACCTGAGTCGTTGGCCGTAAAAGCGGAAGTAAGTAAGTTGAGCTTCCTGTAATTGGCGTTATCACACCATCAATAACCCATTTTGTAAAGCCAGAGCCATTCATTGTGAGGATATTATTCTCTTTATCATCCGCACTGACTTCGCGGCTCTGTCCTGCTTTTTTCCCGTACAAAAAAATCGGCTTTCCGTTTTCATCATAGCATCCGTCCGGAACCTGTTTGATTCGTTCAAGATTTTTCTTAATTTCAGCGACCATAACAAGATTTGCGTGATACTGCTCAGGATGGATGTCGGCATACTGCCATGGAAGAGACTTTTCTGTCAGTGAAAGAACAGAAGCAAATGAAGCCCTGTAAAAATAATCGAATGGAACTCCCACAGGAACTCCACGGGCTGCATAACATCCGTCAATCACATAATCTGCGAGAGTTTTATTTCCGCTGGGAGAAAATTGAACGAAAATCTCACTATCACCGGCAAAATAATACTTAATATGGACAGGCTTTCCCGTAACAGAATCACGAATCAAAATCCAGGAACCGCAGGCATCAGCAGGGTACTCATCAACCGTTTTGTGCTGAACTCCGTCCTGAGTGTAAACATCAACGGCAACCTGAGTTTCAGGTGCTATGATTATTGAGAACAAATCTCTCGTTTCTTCAAGCCTAATCTGAAAAATCTGTCCAATAGAATTTGTACGAAGTTCCGTGCGATTGTGACGCAATGTTTCAAGTGGCTGCTCAAACCAATTTTCCGCCACAGCCTTTCTGATTACAGAAGAATCAGGTACACGGAAGCGGTTATTCTGTGCCGAAAGTGGCATAATCATACATATAAAAAATAAAATCAAAGCAGAGCGCAAAACTTTCATTAAAAAATCTCCCTGAAAACTTCTTAAATTTTACCTCTTAGATTTTCGGAATAATTTTTCCTCTTCTTTATGTAGAAAACCACTGATTTCAAGTCAGGTTATTACCAGAAATCAAAAAAATTGTACCATTGATATGGATGGAGCTTACACAAATTCTCAAGATTTTTAGCATAATTTTCGGCCGTCTGTCTGATTCGCTCTTCCCGCTCTTTTCGGCTGCAATCAAAAGAAATAGGATTTTTTGAAACGAACATGTCATATTGTGGACTGAGACTGAAATCTTTCTGACGCAAACCAGTAACAAAATAAGTCGGACTGTTCAAAAGTGCAATCAAAAGAAAAACGCCATAGGGAAAATTCGCCTTTTCTCCTAAAAATTCAATTTCGATGTTTCGGCTGGTATGGGCGCTCACCCGGTCACCTGCAATCACCACTACCCCGCCCTGCTCAAGCCTTTCCTGCAAAAGAAGAATTGTCTCTGGCCCTATGTCATCGGAACTCACAAGATTAAAAGATGAATCTGGATTTATCTCGTTTAAGAGAGCATTGAAACCTTTTGAGATTTTCGCATCCGAAACTGTAGTGATGTTCATTTTTCGCTCGGTGCCGCTTTCCCCCATGCAGGCAAGTCCCTTCATCATCTGGGCATTTCCCAAATGGGAGATGACAATAATCGTCCCTTTGCCAGCATTGATGTTGTCCACTAAATCATGGACATCATCATTTTGCCAATGCACATCGCTGAAAGAGAATTTTCCTGCCCAGCTCTGCACATTCTCCACCAAATTAAGGGCAAAAGAAGAAATGTGTTTAAGAGAAGAGCTTTTTCCGACTTTTGAAAGATATTTTTTTGAGACTCTGCGGGCTTTCGCTCCAAAAAGCCAATAAAAAAATCCGACAAAAAAGGCAAGAAAGCGCATAAATGAAGCCGGAAAAAATTTCAGCACAAAAAACATCATTTTGTAACCGAAATTATGGCTCTGCTTCACCTCGTACCATTGAGTGCTCATTTAAAAATCTTTCTCCAGAGAAGAAGGGGAGATAATAAAATCATCTTGCAACAAAGGCGGGTAAAAACCCAGGAAATGCGGACATTGTCCCGAAAAGCATGGAAATTTGAAAGTCCGTCGCTGGGATAGGTGACTTTTACAGGATAAAATTCAGCATCAAGGCCAGCCCACAAAAGCTGAATCAGGATTTCAACATCAAACCCCATCCGCTTGTCAAAGAATTTTTTTGTAAGGAAGCGGTGAGTCGCTTCGATCGGGTAAATTCTGAATCCGCAAAGAGCATCGACAATTTTATTGCTCCAAGTACAAATTGCGCACCAAGTATTTGCAAATTTATGGCCGCCTTTTCTGTGTCCGGGGGCAGATTCGTCATATTGAGGATAGCCGCAAATCAGTTTTTTAGGATTTTTCTGGGATTTTTCGACAAAGAATGGAATTTTCGTGCTGTCGTGCTGACCGTCTGCGTCAACTTGCAGGACATGAGAGTAGCCCAAATCTTTTGCACGGATTACCCCGGCTTTAAAAGCCCCACCCTTCCCCTGATTTTTGGCGAGAGTAACAAGCTCTATTTGAGGATGATTTTCCTTAATCTGGCGGAGATAGGCCTTTGTTTCCTCGGCGTTTCCGTCATCAACGAGAATAATTGGAATATTGTATTGGAGAATATTTTCAACGACTTCCACGCAGGCTTTTCCGTGCCTGTAAACTGGAATCAAAATGCAGGGATTAAATTCTGTCATAAATTGTACGCTCCGCTTGAATAAAATTTTCCGTCAGCCGCGTCAGTCACTTCAAAAGTCACATGATTTTTTTCGGAATCGAAGGTGATTTTAAAAATCACGGTGGTGTCGGGCAAAATCTTGTCGCTGAATTTGAATCGCTTGATTTTCGGCGTTGAAAGGGGCAGACCAAAATATTTTGCCGCATAATGAGCCATCAAATCGATTTGAGCAACGGCCGGCAAAAGCTTGAACTGGGGAAAATGCCCGTCAAAATAGTCGCTTTGGGCGGAAATTTTCACTTTGAGAGAAATTTGGTTTTCGCTTTGCTCCAAAACTTCTTCGGGGAGAATTCCGTGAATCAATTTTCGTCTCCGTCTTTGTCAGAAGTAAGGAAGAGAGCCTGAATCTCCGGCTTATGCTTTTTGCCCTGCACATCACAAGGAAGTTTTTCGAGATAGCGCCATTTTTTTGGCAGAACCACATTCTCAAAGAACTGCAAAAGATAGTCGTGGAAGTGGCGGTTGATTAAATATTTTTCAGTTCCGGCGAATTTCTTTTTGCCCTCTTCGTTGAGGACAAGGGCAGCAGCAAGATACTGGCGGCGGTCACTCATGGGAACAACAGAGCAATCAAGGACAAGCCCGCTCTGGAGCAGGCGGTTTTCCACCTCGGTGACAGAAATGCGTTTTTCTTCGATTTTGACTATAGAATCAGCTCGGCCTTTAAGCAAGAAAGTTCCGTCCTCGTACATTTCGGCAAGGTCGCCGGTTTTAAAGCCGGCCGGGTCTTTGATGTAGGGGGAAATAATCGTAAGGCAGCCGTCGTCTTTGTCCAGCCAGATTTTTGCATTGTCAAAGGGTGTCCAGACCAGGCCATTTTTTGTCTGCTGACGGTAGGCGATTCCTGAGGTTTCGGTTGAGCCGTAGACTTCAAGGGGGCAGAATCCGAAGACCCGCTCCGTGTCCACGGCAAGCTCCGGAGAAACAGCCCCGCCCGATGTGAAAATCCAGGGATTTTTGAGGGGAAGCTTTTTCTCGCCCATTTCGGCACAAGTTCTTTTTAAGAAGGCAGGAACCGCAATTATGATGTAAGATTCATCGTCCAGGACCTCAAATTCTTCGGGAAATTCGATTCGCTTTCTTCGGAATGGAACTCCTGCGGCAAAAGGCAGGGAAATCGTGAACAAAAAACCGTAAATGTGATGCTGGGAATTTACAGCACAAAGCTTTCGGCTGGCAAATTCTTCATACCATTTTGAAAGGATGAAAGCGTTATCCAGCTCAAATTCTGTCATTCGCTGCAAAACTGCTTTTGGATGCCCGGTGGAGCCTGATGTATATAGAATGATTTTTGTCTGGTCTGAGTCGATTTGCGGAGTCTCAAGTTTTTCGCTTTCAGACGGCTGGGCGGCCTCTTCCACAATCTTCGGGATAAAAAAGGCATTTTCGATTTTTTTGCCCTCAACTTCGGTCTGGTCGGTCAGGAAGAGGATTTTTTCGCCTCCTTGCATGTCGCTTTCTGCCCTTGCATTTCCGTTTACTATTTCATCAATGAATTTGGGGCTGATGTTGGCAGTAAGCAGGACTTCTTTTTTGCACTGCAAGAGAGCGATAAAAGTACAGAGGAAGTGCCAGTAATCTTCGCAATGAAGAATCCATTTTTCGCATCTGCCAGAATTTTTGTCGTAATCAGTAATAAAAGCGCGGATTTTCGCCGTCTCAATCAGAAAGTCATTCCAGGTAAGGTATTTTTTGTCGCTCCACTTTCGCTCATAGCAGAGGATTTTTTCCAGAGGCCAGCTCTGGGCATTGAATTTTGTAATGTAGGCAATTTTCGGCATTTTTAAGTTCACCACCATTCTCACAAGAAATTCCACGGCAAAAAGAATTCCCATAAGAAGATAGGAAATTCCGCCGTTGTAAATAGACCATATTTTATCACTTTTTGAAAAAACTGTGTACAGTGCCGCACTTCCGTTCAGAATAAAAAAAAGGCACCAAATCACCGTGACCTTAAAGCAATACTTTTCCACCCGGCGGGCAATGTGAGAGCGGGAAAGATTTTTCTGGGCAAGGCAGGCAAAGCGGAAACAGATATTCGGCGGCAAAAAAAGAGTGGAGGCAAAAGTGAAGAGAAAAACCACGTTCATCAAAACAGGATAGACTTTGATGAAAAGCGTTTGCCCGGTGGCAAGGCAGACAAGAGCCGCAAAAAGCAAAAGCCCCGCGCTGACCAAAAGGCGGATATTTTTTTTAAGCCGGGCAAAAAGACCGCCGTCCTCCCCTCCCCTTCCGCTGGTCGCCAGAAGCAGATAAAGAAGTGCGATAAAGACCACGAAAAGTGAGAAAACCTTAACCGGCACATGGAAAATCACCAGGCAGGAAAAAACTACCAGCGGATAGAGAACAGAGAGAATTACAAAAAGAATCTTGGAAAAAAGCTTCACCTATTTTGTGAGCGGCTCAAGGATATCCACAACATCCTGAACTGTTTTGACAGACTTAAAGGCAGCAGGCTCGATTTTTGAGTTTAAAAATGGCTTTATTTTTACAATCATTTCGACAGAATCGATTGAATCCAGCTCTAAGTCTTCTTCAATGGAAGCTTCGGGAGTAATAAGAGCCTCATCAATATCAAAATCATTGACGAGCACTTCTTTTATTTTTGAGTAAAGTTCGTTTTTGTCCATTTAAGAGCCTTCCTTAGTTTGCTTTTGCCTGCTCAGCCGAAATATAAGCCGCAAGCGCATCAACAGAGGCAAAATGCTCCCGTGTGTCAGAATTTTCTGCATTGAATTTGACACCAAATTTCTTTTTGAGAGCGACACCAAGTTCAAGAGCATCGATAGAATCAAGACCGAGACCTGTTCCGAAAAGCGGCTCTGAATCTACGATATTTTCTGGAGAGATGTCTTCAAGTTCAAGGGCAGAGATAATGCATTCTTTAATCTGTTGTTTCAATTCATCCATAAAGAAGCATTATATAGAAGAAGGTTCTTAAATTCAATATCGGTATTGTGCGTTGGCCTCATCCGAAAGGACTTCGCGTATTTTTTGGGTCATGCGTTTTGCCGCGATTGCGTTTGGCAAATCCTTAAATTCATCGGGATAAATAGGCTCTTTTATGTGCAAATCAAATGAATAAATATCAGTCGGATTGTATTGGAAAACTTTATCTCCCTTTCCAAGCCCTTTTTTGCTGTTTCCGCCGATATAGACAGGAATTACAGGAACCCCCGTTGCAAGAGAAATTCGAGCCGCTCCTTTTTTGTAGCGGTTCTGACCATAAGGCGTGCTTCGTGTTCCCTCCGGGAAAAGCATAATCGTGTTTCCGTCTTCAAAATCCTCTTTCGAGCGGACCAGCATCTCGTCAAAAGGAATTGAATTAGGCATATAAAGCTCATTAATCACGAAGCGCATGACATTTTTCTTTGACAGAGCCGCTTTGGGAATCACTGAAGTATGTTTGAGCTGGGCAAGCATAACCAAAGAATCCAGATAAGCCGAATGATTTGCCACGACGACGGCTGATTTTAAATTGTCCAGATAGTTTTTTTTGTCCACTTTTATTTTCATCAGGCCTGTAATTGAAAGCAGTTTTGTAAATCCCTTAAAAAGCACATAAATTACATGGCGGGTATGGTAGCGGAACTTCCTTTTGCTATGGAAAATCAACTTAAAAATCGGGAAAAACACAATCGAAAGCAAAATCGTTCCGATTCCAAAAATCACGAGAGAAAATACTTTTCCGAAAACCCGGTAAAAATAAAGAGGATAATTCTTGATTTTTTCTTCTGGAAAAAGAAGTTTTTTAGTCTCTTCCATAAATGTGATTCTATCTGAAAAACGAAAGAAAATCCTCCGGCTTTATCCGCAAAATTCTTTCGTCACTCAAATTTATCTCAATCGCACCCTTTGATTTTTCGCCCGAAATCAGGCAGGCAAAGGCAAGGGGGCTTTTTTCTATATAATTCTTGCAATCCTTGTATTCTTCCGGGATTTTTTCGTCAGCGTAGGCAAAAATCACCTGCTTTTCTGAGCCTGAAATTACGGAAGAAGCAGCGGCAAGCAAGGCAGAATAAAAATTGTCCTCACTGGGGTAAATTGCCGTGTAGCCCGCCTTCATTCCCAGGGCAATCGTTGCGGCGGCCGGCGGCGTATTAAAGACCGAAAGAGAAAAGGGAGCCGGCATAACATCAGCGTCTTCAACCAAGCCCTTGTTGATTTTCAGCTGGCGGGCAATCTCCCCCCGGAAGGAAGCAAAGACAAGTTTTGAAGAAAGAATAGAATTTTTTTCTTCGTCACTGGCTTCAGTAATCAAGCCGTGGACAGCCTCGATTGTCATGCGGGTAAGCTGACTCAAGCGACGGCGGAACAAAGCGTCCACATATTCCAACTTCGGCTGCTCTGCAGGATTTTCAGGAGAAGGTATGTATTTGGAAAATTTTGTTACATAAATCGTCATAATTATAGTTCAACTGTCACAGTAATCATATAAACGGAAAACTGAAAACGGAAAACTGAAAGTTGGAAATTTTGATTTCCAAAATGCCCTAGAACCGGCAAAACTTTCAACTTTCAACTTTCAACTTTCAACTTTCTAAAGTTAAGTATTGAATAGAAATTGCTTCCCAAGTTGTGGTGTGCAGTAACCAGCTTGAAACCGGCTTTTTCGATTGCTTCAACAAGCTCTCCGTATCGGTACATTTTGCTGTTTCCGTTGGCGATACAGGTGAAATAAAGGCTGGTCGCCTGCAAGGCGTAGCTTTCGCCCTCGAATTTCTGCATGTCCCAGAGAGGCTCCATAACGAAGACATCGCAATTTTCGTCCACAGAATTGTAAATCTTGGTGAGGATTTTTGTAATCTGGTGCAGGCTGAAGCAATCCAAGAACTGGCTCATCCAGACGGCGTCTGCTCCGGCAGGAAGTTTAGTTTCACTGTCAAGGACATTGCCGCTTACAAAGCTGATTCGGTCGGCAAAACCCGCATCACGGGCGTTCTTTTCGGCAACGGCAGTCTGGCCCGGCAAATCCACGATTGAGACATGGACATCTTTGTCGTATTTGCAGGAAGCAATGGCCCACTTTCCGGTGTTGCCGCCAATATCGAACAAGTGCTTGGGCTTTTTCGCGTAAACAATGGGCAGAGCCTCCGGGAAAGCCACATCAGAATAGAAATGATCGAACTCAAACCAGGATTTTTTTTCACGCTCAGGAAGAGTTGAGAGAGCCTCGTAAACGGTAGTCCATTTGTCGCCAAAGACTCTAAGACCTTCAGGCTTGCCGTTTTTGATTGAGTCGATGAGGTTGAATGCGCCTTTATAACAAATGTCATTTGTGAAATTAAAATTGACTCTGGTACAATCGTCTTCCAATAAAAACCAGCCCACTTTTCCAAGAACAAGTTTGCCCAAGCCTGACTTGCTTTCATCGTCAGTGGCTTCGGGATTGATTTTAAGCACACCCATGCCCAGTGCCATTTCTGCCAGAACGCCAACGCCGTATTCAGAAATACCAGAATCGGCAGAAAGTTCTTTGATTGTGATTCCATCGTCGCCGCTGTCAGAAATTTTCTGTAAAAGGCCAAGCTCAATGAGGGCACGGATTGCCTGAAAAGTCATGGGGGAAAAGGCTATTTTCTGAGCCTCAATTTTTGCATCAAAAGCACGAATTTTATCTTCGTAATAGCTTTTATTTTCCATTTTCATAAATCGAATTATATGCTAAAATTAAATTATGTTAAAGGGAAGAAATTTAATCAAACCAACTGACTTAACCGTTTCAGAAATCGATGAAATCTGTTCATTGGCAGAGCAAATCATTGTTGACCCAAATTCTTTTAATGATGTGTGTCGCGGGAAAATTCTTGCGACACTTTTTTTTGAGCCTAGCACAAGAACCCGCCTTTCTTTTGAGGCGGCCATGCTTCATCTTGGCGGCGCGGTGGAAGGTTTTTCTGATGCGGCAAATTCAAGCACGGCAAAAGGCGAATCCCTTTCAGACACAATCCGCACGGTCTCTTCCTATGTTGATGTAATCGCAATGCGAAATCCCAAGGAAGGAGCGGCCTTGCTGGCAAGCCAATATTCTGCCTGTCCGATTATCAACGCTGGCGACGGCGGCCACTATCACCCAACCCAAACCCTCACCGACATGCTCACAATCCGAGCCCTGCAGGGCGGCTTTGAAGGCCACACAATCGGCTTCTGCGGCGACCTTAAATTCGGCCGCACCGTTCACTCCCTGTCTGAGGCAATGGCCCGCTACAAGAACAACAAATTCATCTTCATCAGTCCCAACGAGCTTAAAGTCCCGGAATATGTCACTCAGGAACTGGACGAAGCCGGAATCCAGTACACCACGGCTGAGCGGCTTGAATCTGTCATCGGCGACCTGGACATTCTCTACATGACCCGCGTTCAAAAAGAAAGATTCTTCAACGAGCAGGACTATATCCGCCTCAAGGACAGCTACATCCTCGACAACGCAAAAATGTCCCTTGCCCGCAAAAACATGATTGTCCTTCACCCTCTTCCGCGAGTAAACGAAATCGCCCCGGAAGTAGACGACGACCCGCGAGCTTCCTACTTCAAACAGGTCAAGTACGGAATGTATGTGCGAATGGCCTTAATCGCGAAACTGACAGGAGTGCTGTAATATGAAAATCAAGCTTTTTACTTTTGCTGCTGCTTTGGGGATTCTTTTCTCAGGATGTCGTGAAAAAATTCCTGAATTGCATCCCACGGCAGACAATCCCGTCACAATTTCCCTCTGGTATGACGCCACCGTTACCGAAGCAGGCGCGCCCCCGGCAGACTGGATTGCTTATAAAATCATCCGCGAAAAATTCGGAATCAACCTTGAGCTTACAATGCTTCCCTTTAATCAGGCTGACAAAAATATAAAAGTGAACGCAGCCGCAGACGGTGGCACACTCCCGGACATGGTGGTCGTAAACCGTGAGCCGCTTTTAAATCTGATTCAAAAAGATTTGATTATGCCGGTTGATGAATTGTATCCCCTTATGCCGAACCGGACTCAGAAAATGTACGATGAGTCTTCCCGCAATTTTGCAACAGTCAAAGGAAAATGCTACGGATTCTCAACACCGGGCGGAAAGATTCAGAAAAACGAAGGGGTATTAATCCGAAAAGACTGGCTTGAAAATCTCGGACTTTCCATTCCAAAGACAATCGATGAATATCTTGATGTAATGCGGGCCTTTACCCACAATGACCCCGACAAAAACGGCAAAAATGACACTTACGGCTACGGCGCATTTATCGAAATCAACTCTTACGAAGAGGGCTTGGGCCGCCGCTTAGACCCGATTTTCGGTGCATTCGGAGTTGCAGGCACTTGGAACATGACCGAAAAGGATGCGGGCTTGAATGTGCGGAAGCCCACCTACTTTGACGCCCTCAGCACGATTGTGACTATGCAGAATGAAGGCCTTATCGACCCAAACTGGCTGGGCTACAAAAAAGACGATTTCCGCGCCGCCTGGAAGCAAGGCAGATTCGGCATCATGCGGGAGCAGCACTCGGCCTATGCTTCTGAATCAAATTATGCTCCCTTTGACCGAAAATTCCCCAACGGCTCATGGATTGTCATAGATCCGCCGGTTGGTCCGAATGGAGAAAGCGCGGTGGGCGTAAACACGATTCCTTACACAACACTGGTCATTTCAAAAAAAGCTCAAAAAGAAGGAAAAGCTCCTCTTATCGCGGCCTTGCTTGAATGGATGGTCAGCGATGAAGGCTATTATCTTTTGGGCTGGGGTCAGGAAGGCGTAAATTTTGTCTTCAACGAAAATCATGTTCCAGTTACAGAGGGAATTCCCGACCCCTCAAAAGGATACACAAAAGCCGCCCAGCAACCCCTCACTCAGCTCAGAAACATGGTTTTCTGGCACAGTGACGCTGAATTAATCAGCCGCTATCCAACCTACACCACAGAAGTCAGCCACAAGACCATGAGCGCGCTCACCGTTCTCAGGGAAATGCAGCAAAAGGCTTGGGCAAATGCCACTGGCTCAGACAGCATGCCCCTGCCAAGCACTGAATTAAAGCATTTCTACGAGCAGGGAGTTCTGGATTTTGTAACAGGCAAGCGTGTCCTTACCAAAGAAAACTGGGCTTTATGGCTTGAAGAATTCGACCGCCTCGGCGGAAAACGCTGGGAAGAAGACGGAGTTGAAAAGGCTCGGCAAGCTAATTATCTTTACTAGGAAAGGATTATGAAATTAAAATCAGTAAGAACAAAACTAACGCTTCTGCTTTTTTGCATCGCACTTATTCCTCTTCTTCTTGTAATCGGATTTTATCTTGTAAATAACATTTCCAGCTCCATCGACAATGCGAAATCAGACGGACTTTTGCGCAATTCTATCGTCAATGAGCATATCACCGAACATTTTGAGCGGAACCTTGCCGTTCTCCGTACTATCGCGCGAAATCCTATGACACTCCAGTACACGCTGGCAAAAGCAGAAAACCGGGATCCTCTCATGGAGCAAACTCTCAGCCGCACCAACGATGTATTCAACGACAGCGACAACATGATTATCACTGACAAAAACGGCGACCAGCTCGCCCGCACTGACGAATATCCCCTCATCAATGTAGAACACCGCCGCTATTTTCACGAAGCAATGCAAGGCTCAGAGTATATTTCTGATGTTCTTATCAGCCTTGCCAATAACCGCCTGATTACGGTTTTGGAAGTGCCGGTCTTTGACGAAAACAACAAGGCGGTGGGCATGGTGCAGCGAGATTATGATCTTTCAGCCCTGCAGCAATTTGTAAAAGAACTTTCTTCCGCAAACACCCGCGTTATGATTACAGACAGCGTGGGAAATCTTGTCGCCCATTCAGAAGAGACCCTTGAAAGCAATCAGCTCATAGGATTAAGCACAAATCCTGCCGTGGCGGCGGCTCTTGCGGGCAAAAAAGGCTCTATCGATGCAGTGTTGTCAGTTCACGGTGGCAGCAAAAAAGAACGCATGCTGGTAAGCTACTCAAAAAATGAAATTTCTGGCTGGGTCATCATAACGGAGCGCTCATACCGCTACATCTGGCAGAAAGTTGTCACCGATGCCCTCACCGCAGTCATCATCGGCGGAATCATGCTTTTCCTTCTTGCACTTGTGTCGGCCTTCATCGCCGAAAAAGCAACACGGAAAATTCGGGCAATTTCAAGCCTTGTCGGTCGAGCCGCAGATGAGTCAGGGGATTCAGTTTCCCTTTCCGAGCTGGGCGACGATGAATTGGGTCAGATGGCTCAGGCAATCAGCAAAATCCGCTCTTCACGAGATTCTTACCGCAAAGACGCAGAAATCGACAAACTTACAGGTCTTTTAAATAAGGCGACTTTTGAACGGCTCTGCCGCAGAACCCTTTCCGAAAATCAGCCGGGAACATTCGCTTCCCTTATAGTCATCGACCTCGACCATTTTAAGGAAGTAAACGACACTCTAGGTCATCAGACAGGAGACGCCCTGCTCCACGATTTTGGCGAAGTCCTAAGACGGCTTTTCCGCCCCACGGACTTGGTAGGCCGCTTTGGTGGCGATGAATTTGTCGTCCTGCTAAACGACCTTCCGGGCAAGGAAATCGCCCTGCTAAAAGCAAAAAGGATAGTTGAGGCGGCAAAAACGATTCTCACAGGCGTTGATGTTGTAAAAGTCAGTGCCAGCGTAGGAATAAGCTCAACTCCCCAACATGGCATTGATTACGATTCATTGTTCGCCATTGCCGACAAATCAGTCTATGCCGTAAAAGAAAGCGGAAGAAACGGAATCTGCTACGGAAACGAAGAAGTGCTCCGCTCAGAATAGTTATCAATTTGTCATATAATGTGATAAAATACATATAATAAGGAATTAAGAATGCTGAATGTAGATACAATTAAAAACGGACTGGTCATCGATCACATTAAGGCGGGCTTCGGACCTCAGATTTTTCATTTTTTAGGTTTGGACAAGGCAGATTTTTCATGCGCCCTTATCATGAATGTCTCTTCAAAAAAATCAGGTAAAAAAGACATTATCAAAATCGACAATATCATCAACATTGACTATTCAGTGCTGGGCTTTATCGACCCAAACATCTGCATCAATGTAATAAAAGATGAAAAAATCGTCCGAAAAATCAACATGGAACTGCCGGAACGGGTTGAAAATGTCATTCATTGCAAAAACCCCCGCTGTATCACCGTCACCGAAAATTATGTACGCCCAGTCTTCAAGTTGATTAACCGCGACAAAGCTCAGTATGCCTGCGAATATTGCGATGCCCTCTATACTGCCGGCTCAATCGACTAAAAACAAGGTGTCAGGAGGAACTTATGTCTGATTCTTCAATTCTGATTATTTATAACGCCCGGCTGGTAGATTCAAAAATAGACAGTCCAGGCACAGTCACCGTGGCAAACGGCAAAATCCGCGGAATCAATCTGGGCGAATGTAAAAGCGCAAAAAAAGCATTTCTTCTGGCACAGGCTTTTCTCTCAGAAAGCGACGCGGATACAACTCCAGAATTTTATGACGCAAAAGGCTTAACTCTCATGCCTTCATTCATCGACATGCATGTGCATTTCCGCTATCCGGGTCAAACTCAAAAAGAAGACTTGGATTCCGGCCTTAAAGCGGCAGTTGCAGGCGGCTACGGAACCGTAGTTCTCATGCCAAACACAAATCCTGTCATTTCAGACCCGCTCCTTGCAAAAAAGGTCATGGACGAGGCGAATTCCAAAAATCTTGCCAGAGTCTTTCAGACAGTCAGCATTACCAAGAATTTTGAAGGAAACGACACGAGCGCAATCGAAAAGCTGAACAACGACGAATTTCCTGTCATTTCAGAAGACGGCCACGATGTAGACTCAGCCGCCACCATGCTTGAGGGAATGAAAAAAGCCGGCAAAAAGAACATTATCGTCAGCTGTCATTGTGAAGATCCTTCTCTCGCTCAGGCAGCCCGCCCCTACCGCCAGCGTGCCCTGGGCTTTATGGAGCAATACGGAATTCCGGCCGGAAAAGTGAATGTGGAAACGCCCAATGTTCCAAAAGCAATCAATTTTGAAATTGACGGCAATCTTACCAAGGCAAATTCCCTGCTGGCTCTTGCGGAAGACATTGCTACAATCCGCAATATCGAAATCGCAAAAACCGCGGGCTGTCATGTTCATATCTGCCACTGCTCCACAAAAATCAGCATGGATGCCGTTCGCCGGGCAAAAGAAGAAATCGCCCTGGGGAACACAAGCAACGGCTTTGACTGCACGGTGGAAGTCACTCCCCATCACCTCGGCTTGGTGGGAACAGACGCGCCAAATATCCGCGCCCTGGTAAATCCCCCTCTCAGAAGCGAAGATGACCGGCGCGCTCTTATCGAAGCCCTCCGGGACGGCACGGTTGACGCAATCGCCACAGACCATGCCCCCCACACTCAGGAAGACAAGGCAAAAGGTAGCCCAGGATTCACTGGCCTCGAAACCGCATTTGCCGTCTGCAATACGATTCTCGTCAAAAAAGAAGATTTTTCTCTCTCAAAACTTTCCCGCCTCATGAGCGACAATCCGGCAAAACTCCTCAGAATCAAGGCAGGCCGCCTCGCCGTGGGCTACAATGCGGATTTAGTTCTCGTCAATCCCGATGAAAAATGGATTGTAAACAGCGAGAATTTCGCCAGCAAGGGAAAGTCAACGCCGCTGGAAGGAAAACAGCTCACAGGCAAAGTGCACGCAACCTTCTTTGGCGGAAAAAAAGTATTTTAGATTATTGGACTTGCCTGATAATAACATCGGGAAAGGCCTGTCTCACTCGGAGTTTTTATGTATAACGAAAAATTTTTGCGCGTTCTTGCCCGGCAATATCCCACGGAGCGCGCCGTAATCTCGGAAATCGTCAATTTGCAGGCAATTCTCTCCCTGCCCAAAGGCACGGAGCACTTTTTGACCGACATTCACGGCGAATTCCAGCAATTTTCTCATGTTCTGCGTAACGGCTCCGGCTCAATCAAAACCAAAATCGAAGAAGTCTTCGGAAACACAGAAACGACCTCTACAAAACGCGCCCTTGCCACTTTAATCTACTACCCCAAAGAAAAACTTGAAATCGTACGGCAAAGCGAAAAGGGCGAGGATTTGAATGACTGGTATACCGTTACCCTGCACCGCCTCGTTGCCATGCTCCGCCGAGTCTCGTCAAAATATACCCGCGCAAAAGTGCGCAAAATCATGCCTGAAGATTTTGCCTATGTCATCGAAGAGCTGATTACCGAAAAGGAAGAACTTAGCGACAAACAGGCCTACTACAATCAGATTTTGCAGACCGTTATCAGAATCGGGGCGGCGGAAGCCCTCATCGAAGCACTCTGCAACATGATTCAAACTCTGGTCATCGACCATTTGCACATAATCGGTGACATTTTTGACCGGGGACCGGGACCGCATCAGATTCTCGACAAACTCCTCCATTATCATTCCCTGGACATTCAGTGGGGAAACCACGATGTAGTCTGGATGGGAGCCGCCGCAGGAAGCAAAATCTGCATCGCCAATGTCGTCCGTCTCTGCGCCCGCTACAACAATCTCGATGTCCTTGAAGAAGGCTACGGAATCAACCTCACTCCACTGGTCACTTTCTGCATGAAGGCCTACGGCCACATGGACAGGCACGCCGTTCACAAGGCAATCTCAATCATTCAGTTCAAGCTGGAAGACGCAATGATTCGGGAAAATCCTGAATTTGAAATGCAAAACCGCCTCATTCTCGACAAAATCAACTGGGAAAAGGGCACAATCACAATCGAAGGCAAGGAATGGAAACTGAATTCCACAAATCTTAAAGACGCCTTCCCTACCCTCGACCGCAAAAATCCTGCTATGCTCAGCGAAGACGAGGTTATGGTCATGAACCGGCTGGCCTATTCTTTCATGCACTGCGAAAAATTACAAAATCATGTCAAATTCCTCTATAAAAAAGGCAATTTGTACAAGGTTTTCAACGGAAATTTGCTATACCACGGCTGTATGCCCCTGGATTCAGAAGGCAAATTCCTCAAAGTCAGGCTTTTCGGCAAGGAATTTTCAGGCAAAGCCCTGTATGACGAACTTGAAATCTGGGCGCGCAAAGGCTATTTCTCAAAGCCGGGCACCAAAGAAAAGCAAAAAGGCGAAAGCATTCTCTGGTATTTGTGGACAGGCCCAAAATCCCCGCTTTTCGGAAAAGACAAAATGGCCTGCTTTGAAAATATGTTCATCGATGACAAGGCAGCAAGTAAAGAGCACAAAAATCATTACTACGATGAAGTTGAAGATTTGGCCACAGTCGAAGGAATCCTCACGGAATTCGGCCTCGACCCGAAAACTGCACACATCATAAACGGCCATGTTCCTCAGGAAGTCAAAAAAGGCGATTCCCCCATTAAATGCGGCGGAAAATTGCTGATTATCGACGGCGGTTTTGCGGCAGCTTATCACGAAAAGACAGGTATCGCAGGCTACACTTTAGTCTGTAATTCTTATGGTCTTCGCCTTGTTGTTCACGAAAAATTCACCAGCTGTGACCAGATGATTGCCACGGACAGCGACATCGTAAGCGACACAATCACCGTGGAAAAATTCCCCAACCGCCATTATGTGGCCGACACAGACCGGGGTCTGGAAATCAAAGAGCAAATTGCCGAACTGGAAGACTTACTGGAAATGTACCGTCGGGGGCACTAGCTAGAAGCCCATTCGCACGCCAACGAATGCGCCGTAACCGTCTCCCTTGAAGCTTGCAGGTAAATTCGTTCCGCAGAGGCTTGCTTGTGCCAAAATTTCAACAGCACGGAAATTCAAGCTGAATCCTGCCCTATGCTGAAAAACTTGATTTTGGTAAGCTGTTCCCACATTAAAATTAAAGATTCTCCATAAAAGCGAAAGCCTAAGATCAAGGGCATATTCCATATAAAAAATCGAATCGCTTGAATACGGATTACGGACTGCAAAACCAACTTGAGGCTGAATCTTGAGCCAATTACCAAAAGGCATGTAAGTTGCGTTTAAACCTAATCGAAGTGGTCGGTAAGCCTTGTGTGTCTCTTCTGAGTAGGTAAAATCATCATGTCCATGATCACTTGTATGAGACTCTGTATTATCAAGATAGCCAAGGACATTAGCCTCGTAAAAGTTAGCCCATACACGAGTGCTCATTTTGTAATTAAGCTTTCCTGGTAAAACCGGAATCCTGGTGTACAAACCAGCATTAAAATTATGAAACCAATTTCTTTCAAGTTCGAGTGAAAGATCAAAACCACCGTTAGAAAGAATACGGCTTGCATTCAAATCAAGGTTATCAATAGTTTTTTTATCTTCCATGAAGTCATGCATATTTATAGCCGTATAAATATCAACATTTGCCTCAGCCTCACCTTTTATCAGTCCGTTTTCTGTGGTTGTAATGGAAGCACTTGCCTTTGTTTTTGGTACATAGACAAGCGGCACGAAATATGTCGGGGTAATTTTTACGCCGTAATTATTTATAATTGTTTGAAAAGAAGCCCCCATATTAAAGAAAACATCGGCATATCCAGTCGCATCCACTGTTTTGGATTCACCAACTCTCAGACCGTCCGCAAGCAAATCAAACAAATCCTTTGAGATATTAAAATGTGAATTTGCCTCGACCTCAGTAAAAATTCCGAAACGGAAACGACTGCTGACATTCAGATTCGCAAACACAGTTTCCTTATTATGAAATCCAAGGGAAAATCCATCTTTCGGCATGTCTTTAGCAATTTTCTGTAAATCAATTACAAGATTTTTTTTAAGGAAGTCCTGAAGCCCAAAGGAACTGTTTGCAAAAACGGTATCTGAATCAACTCCAAATTCAAAAATTCGTTTTGGCTTTGAAAGCAAATCACCGTCACCAACTTCTGCATGAGCAGAAGAAAAAGCAAAAACAGAAAGGAGAGAAAATATAATCGAAGTTTTTAGGATTTTTTTCATATTGTCTTTCTCTCCCTATTTATCCTTGTCATTTTTATTCCACAACTCAACCGTGCCGTCTGTCTTGATTGAAATCGAACCTAGAAGAGAGAAAGCTGAATTACGAGCAAAAGAACGGGGTGTCGATCCATCAGCACCTTCTATTTCCATTTTTACTTTTGGAATAAAAGGCCGCGTGTGAAGGATTTCCTTTACCTCATCGCCAGTGAACAACAGAGAATAGGAACCATTCTCAGTTTTTAAGGATTTTCCCGGAGTCGATGTTCCATCTTCAGCTGTTGTTTTTATTATTCCCCCATCATCATAGAATGTAAGGGTTATATTTTCCATTGGAGTAGTGTTTTTTAGCGTGTAATTGAAAGAAATTGACTTAATGGCATCGAGATATTTGTCATTGTCACTGTCCCAGTCCTCGTCTCTATGTAAGGCGTCTTCGGTAAATTCGTTACCAATAAGAGCAAGCACATCCGGAATAGTGATTATGCCATCGCTTACACCGTCAGACACATCAGCTAAAACTATTTCAAAAGGAATGACAAGGGCAAGGTGAATGCTTATTGAGCTTCCTTTTTTTAAAGCCTCAATATCGTCACCAGTAAGCGTTATGTTTGAATTAGAATCGCTAGCTAAATCAAGATTGTAAGAAAAAGAAAGATTGCTTGGCTGTGAATTTATGATTGTATCCAAAACATTGTCATTTACTTTTTTTGAGAAAATCTGTTTGTCAGGATCACTTTCGCCCGTCCAGTTCTCAGTGATAAGTGCATTTTTATCTGCGAGGGAAGCAAGAGTTGCCTTTCCGGATTTTACGCTGATTGTAGAATTTGACGGAATCAAAACTTCGCTTCCGGTGTTGTATGAAGCCGATATTCCAGCCGTTGCGGACAAACTCTTAAGTACACTGTTAGTCGTCGGCTGATTGACAAAGACATATCCCTCCAGCCCCTTGAATTTTACATTCTTGATTAAATTCTCGTCGTTTTGAAGGATGTCAGAAAGAATCGTTGAAAAATCAATTCCTGTTTCGATAGTGCCAGAATGATTTCTCAAAATCGAAGATAAATTTATAGTGATTTCAGAAAGCTCGTCGATTTTACATGCTCCAGAAATTGTAATTTTTTCATTATCACCGGTAAAAACAAGATTTGCATTTTTTAATGAAAATTTAACACTGCCCGTAATATCTACATTACTGGAGTTTAGGGATTTTCCGCTTAAATCAACTTCTTTGTTGATTATATATTGCGCGCCACCGACAGTTTTAAATTCAGAATTTTCAATTTCAAGCCCGTCTGCCGAAGACTGAGCAACATCAATGGAAGAATTCGCCTCTTCATATTTGACTCCGCTCCATCCTTCAGGAAGTTTTGCTCCAAAAGAAAGTTTTCCTTTGCCGATTTTTGCACTTACCAAATAATTGTTCAGTCCTGTAATTGCCTTGGAATCATCAATCACCACATCACCGATATCGTCTGCGGACATATTCAGACCAGTTATTTTTGCGACTTTAATTCCAGAAGTAGAAGCTGAATAGGCGTAACTATATGGAGACGCATCCGAAGGAGAAGAATCAGTATCTTTGTATTTAGCACTGATAACAAGACGGACTCCTGAAGAATCAAGAGTCTTTCCCGCCAAATTAAATGAAAGGCTTCCGCCTTCAGTGCAATCTTTTGACTTCTCGTCAACGAGACGAGAACCGCTGTAAAGTTGGGCTTTAACTGTCAGTTCAATGCCCGCCGGAGAAGGAAGGGAAGAAGGCTTTGTAATAACGAGAGAAATCGTTCCAGCCGATAATTCTACTGTTTTAAAATCCAATTCTGTCGAAAGATTCAAGGGAATTCCGCTTATGGAATATTCCTTTCCATCCCCCAAATCAGGAACAGGTAAACCGCCGGAAGCAGATTCAAAATCAAAAGTGTCTTTTACCTTGTCATTGATGTTTAGATTGAAATCCGTTGAAAAAGTGATTTCGTCAATATCAGAGCTTGTATCCACTGCAGAAAGAGAAAATTCCTCAACTGGGTAATCAATTATGTATTTAAGAGTATCTTCGTCATTAAGAGTTGGATTGTAATCATAAATAACAGGCTTTTTTGAAGAAGAATTTCCGATATTGTCGTTGATAATGCCCTGCAATTTGCTTACGCTAAGTTTTTCATGAAGAGAAATTATTGACTGACCGACTGGAAGCTCAAAAACAGCAGAAGACTTAACGCTTACAGATTCTGGAATTTGTAAATTTGAGAAATCGCTACACGCAAAAAGGAGAAAAGCAAAGCAAGCACTTGTAAAAAAAAACTTCTTCATATTACTGACTCCTCGCCTAACAGTTCATTATAACTCATATAAGGTCTTTTGTCAGAAAAAAAATGATGCGCGCAAAAAAAAAGCCCTGCACTTTAGGCAAGGCTTACAAAATACGACGCAGATTTATCGTTTCAAAAGGGCTGCGAAGGGGTTGTAGCTCATTCCGTCGTCGCTGCCAAAATTACGGTTTCCGCCGTTGCGCGGGCGGTCGTTGTTTCGGGCGAAGTCGGGCTTTTTGTCGCCGCTTCCCTTCTTTACGACTACCACTCGCTTTTTGCCAGTGCCGTCAGAAGAAGGCTTTTTGCCCTCGTTGGTCTGGCCTAAGCGGGTGTGGGCGTCGCTCTTGAGGGAAAGGCTGATTCTCATCCGGTCTTTGTCGAGCGCAATGATTGTGAATTCTTTTACATCGCCAACTTTGATAACGTCCATCGGATCTGAAACGAATGAATCGCTTAGCTCAGAAACATGAATCAAAGCCGTCTCGTGCAGACCGATGTCAACGAAAGCGCCGAAGTCAACTACATTCTTGATTTTGCCTGTTACTTTCATGCCCACGGTCAAATCCTCGAACTTGACGACGCCTTTCTGCATGATTGGAGCTGGGTAGCCGTCGCGTGGGTCGCGGTTTGGCTTTCCAAGCTCTTCGATGATGTCGTTCAGCGTTGTTTCGCCAACATTGTATTTTTCGCAGAGACTTTTCTTCAAATCAGCAGGAACCTGTTTTCCTTCTTTTACATAAGAAAGAACCTCGCGGGCGACATCGTAATTTTCCGGGTGAACCCAGGTGTTGTCCAAGGGGTCAGAGCTTTCGGCGATTTTCAAGAATCCCGCGCACTGCTCAAAGGCTTTAGGCCCAAGCCCCGGAACTTTTTTAAGCTCTTCACGGCTGGTGATTTTGCCGTTCTGGTCTCGGTAAGCGACGATTTTCTTTGCTGTGCTCATGTTGATGCCCGAAACATATTTCAGGAGCATGTAGCTTGCCGTGTTCAGGTTTACGCCTACCTGGTTAACGACAGAGCCGACTACTTCATCAAGCTGCTCGGCAAGTTTTTTCTGATTTACATCGTGCTGATAAAGGCCGACACCGATTGCCTTGGGGTCGATTTTAACCAGTTCTGCCAGAGGATCCTGCAGGCGGCGGCCCATTGAGATTGCTCCACGGATTGTAAGGTCAAGCTCAGGGAATTCTTCGGTTGCCACAGGGCTTGCTGAATATACGGAAGCACCAGATTCATCTACGACTGTGTATTTTACATCGCTGTCAGCATAGTTTTCGCTGATGACTTTTGAAACCAAAGCCTGAACTTCCGGGCTTCCTGTTCCGTTACCAACGGCCACGACCTGAATGTCATATTTGTCGATTGCCTCATTCAAGAGATTGTAAGCCTCGTCTGCCTGCTGAACCTGATAAATCTTAAAGTAGCCCAGGTATTTTCCTGTTTCGTCCAAAGCGGCACATTTTGTACCAGTGCGGATACCAGGGTCGATTCCCAAAACTCGGCTTCCCTTGATTGGCTGGGTCATCAAAAGGTTCTTGAGGTTTTCTGAGAAGATTCCGATTCCGTGGTCGTCAGCCTCGTCAGTCTCGTCACTGCGGATTTCGCGGACGACAGCAGGGCTGAGAAGACGAACAAGGCCGTCCTCGATTGCCTCAGAGTGATATTTATTTGAGATTTTTACCCGCTTCTGCAAGAGGGCAACCGCGTCGTCCACAGGAACATCAATCGTAACGCTCAAAGCACCCTCGCGCTCGGCACGGTTGATTGCCAAAATGCGGTGGGGCTTAACCTGATTCAGCGGCTCTGAGTAATCCCAGTACATTTTGTAGGTAGAAGTGTTCTCGGCCACAGTCGCGTCCTGGCCTTCGGGAACGATTCCCTTTGTCTGGATTGTGCCCGATCTCATGTAAAGGTCGTGAACGGCAGAGCGGTTGTCTGTATCTTGGCTTGTTCGCTCAGCGATGATGTCTTTTGCTCCGTCGATTGCGTCTTTTGCACTCTCAACATTGAGGGCTGCATCCTCGTTGTCGGTTTTGATGTATTTTTCGGCCTCAGCCTCAACCGCAGCGTCATCGTTCTCGCCAATGATGAAATCTGCCAGCCCTTCCAGCCCCTTTTCGGCTGCCACCATACCTCTTGTCTTCTTCTTCTTTTTGAATGGTGCCCACAAGTCCTCAAGCTCGGTGAGGGTTTTTGCGTTCATTGCGGCATTGTAAAGGGATTCTGTGAGTTTTCCCTGACCAAAAATGCCACGCACGATTTCGAGGCGGCGCTCTTCAAGATTTTTATATGATTTGAACAGGTGGTCGCAATCAGTGACCTGGACTTCGTTCAAGTTGTCATGCTTTTCTTTGCGGTAACGAGAAATGAAAGGGATTGTACATCCTTCATTCACCAAACTGATAACTGCGCTGACCTGGCTAACGCGAATGTTGAGCTCTTCAGCGATTCTTTTCATGATTTCGACTTCGTTCACTACGAGGGCGTCGATTGATTCCTGTGTAAATTCCATAGTGAAAGTATTCTACTGAAAAAAGATTGTCGGGTCAAAGCCCGACAATAACAATTTTGGGGCAAAAAAAAGCTGCCCTTTTCGGGCAGCCGGTTTAATCAAGCTGTTTTAGTTTGATTAGTTTGCAGCAGGTGCTTCTGCAGGAGCTTCCTCAGCTGGAGCTTCAACTGTCTCTTCAACAGCAGGAGCCTCTGCCTCAGCAGCTTTAGCTGTAGAACCACAGCTCATAGCAACAGCAGCAAATAAAGCGATAGATGCAACAGCAGCAATTTTTGTTGTCTTTTTCATACAAATCTCCTTTTCTTGAAAAATTAAGTTATATTACATCTTCTGATAAGATAAATCAATCCCCATCAAAGTTATAATATCCGGCATCATACAAATCGTCATCGCTCATATATTGGCGGAGATTTTTACGAGCCTCGCCGAACTTAAAGCGCATAAGTGATTTTGCCTTGTCGCTTGTCATCTGGTAAATCCGCTCAAGAAGTCGTGGCTGAATATCGCTCTCAACCCCCTGCTGCCCCATAGAATTTGAAAATACGAATACATTAAGCATAACGCCGTTCTTCATTCGCTGCATGACAAGAATAGCATCACTGATAAAATGCAATCCGTTGACATTTATGAGCACTTTCGGAATTTTTTCGTAGAGCTGAACATCAAGCGTCTTTTCGAAAATAGCAGAAAAATGGCTGAGACTGATATCGAGGATGCTACCCTTAATCTGACCGTGTTTGGTGACAAAACTCACGCGGCTTTTGGTGTCACAGATTGCACGGATATTTTTTCGGCGACCGCAAGCCTGATTCGCATACATAACCTTGTCGATAAGAGCGAAATTCTTTGCCTTTTGGTACTCAAGGGAAATACAGCCACACTGGATTCCCACATCAAAAAGGTAATATTTTTCCAGCTTTTTTTTATCTTCTTCACTTTGGCGCTTTGCATAAAGCACGCCTATCAAAATCCTTCCAGTGTATTTTTCCTGCAATTCTTTGATATATTTCTCCCATGAAATACCAGGAACAGGCATGTCGATATAGAAGAAAAGAATTGAATCAGTGAAAGTCTCGATGATGACCTCGACCTTCGCCTTTAGCGGACAGTAGCGGTCATCACCAATAATATAAGTCTCGTAACCGCGGGCCATATACTCTTCCAGATAATTCTCTGGCAAGAGCGTCGCGTCGGGACAAATAAAAAAAGTCTTTCGTCCCTCAATAATATGTTCCTGCTGTTCATCTTTGTCGATTACTGCCATATATATCTCTCCTTATTACAAGTCTTCAATCCGTCTGCCAGTATAATGCAAAATCAAGGCTATGGTTCGCGCCGCAGTGAGAAGTAAGTCAGCATCAGAGTATTGCAACAACCTGCCGTCGGTTTCTGTGCCAGTCATATCAAGACGAAGCATACCATATATTTCATCCCGATATTCTATTTCTGCTATACAGCTTGAAGTTATTTCCTGTTCCTCAAGCAATTCGTACAATTCGTTCTTTTTTGCCTTTAACAAATTGCCGATTCCATCCATATATAAGACACCAGTGACAGGATTCGTACTGTTCTTAATCAATTCCGTAGGAATAAGGCGGAAATCTTTTGTCCGTGATCTTTGATGTATTTTCTGAAAGAGTATTTGAGAATCAGTCTGAATACAAACATGGTCAATTTCAAAATAAGAGCTGATAAAATTAATGAAATTTTGGATTCCGCTCTTTAAATCATCGCTGGCCGTGAGAAATTTAAGGATATTGGAATGAAGGTTGAGGGAACCGACCGCCTTTTGCTTTTCGCTTTTGGGAACAATGCTCGCGTGTTTTTCGGGAAGATAAATGATAAAACAGTTGCGCCCCTTTGTCTTTCCCCGGTACAATGCCTTTTCTGCACATGAAAGCAAATCATCATAAGATGTGGCATTTTCCGGAAAGCGGTCAAGACCAATCGTTACGGTAATAGTCTGTGTTCCGATATCGGGCAATTCAATTTCGTTAACTTTTACGAGAATTGTGTGGCAGATATTCCAAATTTCGTCGTAGACAGTGATGTCTTTGAGAATAATCGAAAATTCATCCCCCTTATTGCGGGCAAGAACCCCCTTGTCTCCAAGAATGGATTTTATTGTATTCGCAATATCGTAGAGAACTTTATTCCCACCTTCATGACCGAAAGCATCGTTTATATAAGTGAAATTATCGACATCAATAAGTGCAAAACTGAATGGTGTTTTTTCACGAATCAGGTGATTCGCGTAGGAAGATATTGTACTCTGAGCGTAAACACCTGTCACAGGGTCTGTTTTTATTTCGTTTTCCCTAAAGAAATTATCCATAGTATCTTATTATACAACAAAAATGCATAAGTTTAAAACAAATTTATAAATTTTAAACAAAAAACAGGCTTCCGAAGAAGCCTGCATGAAAATCAAGTGGATTAAGTTTTACTTGCGTTTTCCAGAAATTGTGATTGTAGCGACAGTCGGAGCCTTTCCGGCAGCGATTGCGCACTCACCGTTTCCGTCCAAGCCGTAAAGAACGACACGAATGTTTGCAGTCTCGCCCTTCTTGATTGAGTAGGGTTTTTCCAAATCATAAGTCTTTTTGACAGAACGAGCCGCACGAGAAGTGTCAGTCGCAAGTTCTGTTTTCTTAGAACCTATGATTCCCTGGAAGATTACAGCAACATTGCTAGTTCCATGGTTTCCGAAAGCAGCGTCGATGCTTGTGATTTCGAGATTATCGAGAGCGGTGATCGGGAAGTCAACATAAAGAGTATCCTTTCCGGTAATAGTTCCAGAATAGCCTGTATATGTGATTCCGCCCTTTGCGAATTCTGCATTGACTTTTGAGCCATTATATTTCCATGTTCCTGGTGAAGGAATTGCCGTGTTAGCTTTTGCAAGCTCTTCGTTGTCACTTGTACCAGCGAGAGTATTGCTTGCGTCAAGACTGTTGAGCCATGAAAGACCAACGGCATTAGGATCTGGTTTAGAAACCTTGAGTTTGAATTCAGCAGAGACAGCCTTTTCATCTTTTGCCGTAACCTTGACGATGATGTCTTTGTCTTCTTTTACATCTGCGGCAACGAGATAGCCTGTTGAATCGATTGTAGCTACGCTTGGGTCAGAGACAGACCATTCATAATCAGCATTTGTCGGACGAGGAGGAGTGATTTTTGCAGAGAACTGCAAGCCCTTTCGGCCGTAAACCATCTCAGCGTTATCTTCAGAAGCAACAGCGATTGAAGTCATCGGAATGAATTCTACAACTTTGTCAGACTCAACCGCAATCTTAGCGATTGTAGTTTTAGAAGATGCCGTGATAGTGATTGTAGAAGCACCCTCGTAAACGACATAAGCTTTTTCTGCATATTTAGTTGCAGAACCAGTGTTGAAGTCGAAGAAAGCCTCACCCTGATTGCTAGACTTGATTGTACCGTTTCCAGCCAAACAACCTGTTACGAAGACAACAGATTTTCCTTTAACCGGGAAAGTAATTTTACTTCCTTCAAATCCTACGAGCTTATCACCCTCAACATTGAAACCTTCGAGGGTAATGTCTTTGTTCTGCTTTGTATCGCTGAAAGTGTATGTGGTGCGGCTTGCCTTTTCTTCGCCAGGAAGAAGTGATTTTGAAGAATCTTTTGAAACCTTCCAGCCGTGTGAAGAAGCGAGTTTTTTGACATCCCAGTAAGACTCAATGTCTTTTTTGTATTTGAGAGTTGCCAAATCATAGTAACGGTTGAGAATTGCGTCTCGTCCGCTGAATTCTTTTGAAACGGCTTCTTCTGTAAGAATGTCTTTGCGACCGTCAAGCTTTACGCCGATAGCGTCTGCAGTGGCACGGTCAATTTTCCATCCGATGATTGTCTGAGGAATTCCGCTTGCTGTGAGCGGTGAGCCTTTCCAAAGGCCAGCCTCAACCTTTCCGCTGGCAATTGTGTCATTGATATATGCAACCTGATTGTAGTAACCAGAATTCCACGGAGTTCGTGCGAGGAAAGTTTTTTCGCCTTCCTGAGAGCTGATGCTTGAATTGTAGATTACGAGACCTTTTGCAGCCGCATTGCCCTTGTCCATACGAGGAGCACCGATATAAGAAGTCGGGTCTGTGTGTTTTGCGTCGAAAATAGAAACGATTTCACATTCCTCAAACAAGGCAACCTTTCCACTGTATTCCATCCAAATGAAGTCTGTGTCACCCTCAACATAACAGTTGTAGAACCAAGATTTACCTGTCATGCGGAGTGTATCCTGTGTTGATTTGAACGAACAGTTGTAAGCGGCGAGCGTACCTGTTGAGTCGAAACCGATTGTCTCTGCCTGAGTGTTAGAGCCTTTTACCGAACCACGGACGAATGTATTGTGAACGGCAAGGTTTTCAAGCGTGAGGTTTCCTGTTCCCTCGAATTCAAATACACAACGAGCCTTCTGACCAGTTGTATATTTTGAAAGAAGAAGAATATCGCCAGTGTTGGCAACAGCAATTTTAACATCCTCACCGTATTTTGCACTTGTACATCCAGAAAGCGTGATGTCGGCAGGACCTTTGTAATAGAGAGCTTCTTCGTAAGTTCCCTGTGGCAAGCGAATAGTGAATTTTCCTTCTTTTTCACCAATCGCATCAAGAGCCTCTTGGATAGATCCAAAAGTCTGTGTTTTTACTCCAGTTCCCGAAAGAGTGATTTCAGAAACATTTGACTGATGACAGCCCGCAAACAAAGCGCAAGCCGCCACAACAGCAGCAAACAGTTTTTTCATTAAAAAAATCCTCCAATTTTAATGATTTTTTATTATATACCCTTATTATAGAAGAAAGATATGGAGAATTAAAACAAGAATTTGATTTTCACTGACAAAAAATAACATACAGGCACAGAAAAAAACCAAAATATAACAAAAAATTATAATCATCCGTTGCCGAAAAACAAGATTTTTTTTCTATATAAAGATTATAGATTTAGAAAAGCCAAGGAGTAAAAAATGCAAAATCGTGTCCTCAGACCTTCCCCAACAGCCCTTCTGAACCCAAGATGTGACGCATCGTTCAAGGCTATGTTCACGCAGAATACACAAGAATCCAATCTTGCATTAAAAGACTTCATATCCACTTTATTAAACAGGAAAATCAGCAACCTCGCCCTTATCCCGAATGAACCGCCGATTGATATGCTTGGAGAAATGCAGATGAGTTTTGATGTGGGCATAACTTTCGATGACGGGGAAAGAGCTGACCTTGAGATGCAAAGCCGTTTACAAAAATATGATTATGCGACACGAGCTGAAATTCAAGCTGCCCGCCTGCTTAATGTAAATTCCCGCAGAGGCGACAATTGGACTTCCCCGTCAGCCTATCAGATTTCCGTGCTGAATTTCGAGTTTGACAATAATGACAAGTCACCACTTGCGTGGTATACTATGAGAAAAGAAAGCGGAGAGCAGCTCGCGGGGAAACTCAACATTATTTTTTTTGACTTGATTAAAATTCGCAAAATGTTTGGAACTTCCGTCGAGAAGCTTACAAAACTTCAAAAATGGGGATTATTTCTTTCCTATGCGGACAGCGAAAAACACAGGGATTATATCAAAAAACTGATAGATTCCGAGGATGGGCTTATGAACGCAAATGCAGCACTAAACATGGTCAGTCAAGATGACATCAATTGGGCAATAGAAAATTCCATTTTTAAAGCACAGCGAGACTACAACTCAAACATGCAATATGCCGAAAAAACAGGCATGGAACGCGGTCTCGCAAAAGGAATGAAGCAGGGTATGAAGCAGGGTATGAAGCAGGGTATGAAGCAGGGGCTAAAACAAGGAATTGAACAAGGCTTAATAAAAGGTGCCCGCCAAAAAGCCATTGAAGCAGCGCAAAACTTTCTGAGGATGGGTTTGTCGCCAGAACAAGTGGCGCAAGGCACAGGAATGACTACAAAAGAAGTCCTTGCCCTAAAAAGCAAACTTGACGCATAATTTAGAGCAAGGACACGCGGAAATAATTTTAGTGATACAGAGCCAAAGTTTCAGTTTCTAATGCTTTGAAGTTCCCATCTTTCAGAAGAAGAACCATTTTCACCCACTTTCCAGAGTTCAATTGTTCTTCAAACCTCAAGGGCATTTTCCAAAAAACACTGACAACAAACTCGCCCAAATATTTTTCGTCCCGACGGACACAGTGTTTTTTCTCTGCACCTCCTTCAATATTTCGTGTGAATTATGCAGGATAAAAAAACTTGTATATTGACAAGGAAAATATTACTACTATAAAATATACTTATCGGGAAACCAAAGTATAGGGTGGCTTACCTCTCATTCCAAGAAAATGGGAGGACTGCGTAGCATGAATAAGTATGAAATTGCGATGCTCGTCATTGCGGCTTTGACTTTGATTGTTACGGCACTGAACCTCTTCAAATAATTGAAAAAGGACAGAAAAAGAGCCTACCCAGTCCGGTAAACTTTGAGTAGGCTTATATGAACCGAAAGAGGCGAGCCACAATACCGCGGTTTCCCTCTGTGTTTTATGATACTATATTTCTGCAAAAAGTCAATATTTAGGAATTGACGAAAATTCCCCGAACAGGAATTCGGGGAGACAAAAAATCCCCGCATACACTGTTTACTTGTACACGGGGATTTCAAAAAAAGGAGGTTTCCCCCGCATGGCGAACCACTGGGGGGGAAATTAAACCAAAAATGAAATTAGTAAACTCTCTTTATTGAGCCCCAATAACCATTAGAACCCATCGTCAGTTTTACAAATTTTCCAGAATAACCGTCAAGGGATACTGCATCAGTATTATAAGAAACTGAATATGTATAAGACTTATCACCGTTATCAGTCATTTTAACATCAGTTCCATTAACTGCAATGCTGTATCCTGTTGTATATCCTGCAACGGTAATTGTACAATCCGCTGTAACAGGAACATATACAGCTGTACCTGTATTTACTTGAATCCAACCGCTACCATTGTGCTTAAATTTTCCAGATGTTGCATCCACATACAGACCATCATAAGAAGCTGCACTTCCTTCAACTCCGAAAGAATCCGCAGAGACAGCTTCCTGACTCCAAATGTAATCCAAGCCTGCGGCAGACGGAAGAGCCGTCAAATCAAGACCTGTGACTACAATCGTACACGGATAAGCAGTACCTGTTGATACAATTTCAATCCATTTAGCACTTGTTGCGGTATAAGTTGAAGTTTTCTCAGTTGTACTTGCGGCAGTGCCGTCAATCGTATACAAGGCAGATTGAGCGCCGTCATTTGCAGTCACAGAAAGTACAGCACCACTTGTGACAGGAATGCTGATTTTAGTTCCAAAATTCATCTGAGCATGAGAACCATTTCCTTGCAATTTTCCCTTATCGCATGTCGCATCAACCGCAGCCCGAATCAGATAGTCGCTTGAACCTGTTACAGTCGCTTTGACAGTACCAAGAACTTTCTGAATATTTACCGTATTTGGAGTTAAATCCCATGTGACAGTCGCAGAAGAAGCATCAAAATTATCAACATACGGCGTAATCGTGCCTAAAGTAATCGCCCCATAGTCGCCGACCGTCACTTCAATCGTGGCTTCGTTCGTGCCGTCGCTTGCGGTAATTGTCGCAGTTCCTGCACCGACAGATGTGATTTCAATACCTGAGGCCGTAACACTTGCTGTTGCTACAGAAGTATTGTTTGAACTGACCGAAGTTGCAATCAATCCGAGAGTGTCCTCATCATTAGAAACAGTTTTTGTTTCAGAGACAAAATCCACTATGTCGCTTGAGAAATCATCGTTTGCATCAAGTTTTGTGACTGTAATAGTCTTAATATACGAACTGTTCTTGAGGGCTTTAAGAGCAATGTATCCCGCTTTTGTAGCCGTGTATGAAGCTACAGCTGATTTTGCATCACCAGAAATATCCGTCAATGCCTTTCCACCAAGCGTGAAATAGCTTGCCGCGTATGTATAATTCCAAACTTCAACGCTAACAATACTGCCTTCCGATACAGGAATCTGCATCATCGCCCCTGCATTCCATTGTCCATAACCAGAATTAATTTTGAACTGTCCACCTGACACAGAAGCCACAATTTCATTCGCAGCAGTAGAATTATCAATAGAATTCTTCGTGACACCTTTGAGATAACCAGCCGTAATTTGATTAGATGAATAAGAATTACCATCAGCAGACTGTGTAACATTGTTGTTTACCCAATCCCAAGTTACATAAACAGTTTCATCAACGACTTCCTCAAAGGTCGTAGTGAATTCTCCAGTCTTTGTGACGGTAATTGCGCTGATATATCGGTCTTTGGTTCCGCCGAGAACTACTTTGAGGTATTTTGTATTTGCCGCGACATTTCCACCAGTGCCTTTTGTTCCCATTGCAAGAGACAAATCATTTCCAACTACAAGGCCGTTGCTTCCACCTGCATAATCATAGGTATATGTAAGACCATCGCTACTTGCCGTGAAGCTGTTTGATGTTGAATCACCGATTCCGAAATAGAAGTCTCCAGAAACAGTTCCCGCCAAATCAATCTTAACCGTAGATGCGCCAGTTACAGGAATATAAAGGATTGTCTGACGAGCCTGAATTCGGTCATTTGCAGTTACCTGGAATTTTGATTTTTTATCAGATGTCGAGAGCGTCGTTCCGTCCACGGCGATATCTTCCCACATTCCGTTTGCGCCCTGAAAGTTGATTGTACCGTTTCCGTTACCGCCCCTGGCCCACGCTTCAGCAGCCGTATATGAAGTCACATTTTCTGTCGTTGAAACGCTTACAGTTCCGCTAGTTGCGCCTGTATACTCAGTAGATTTCGCTGTAATAGTGACATCAGAAAGCTCCGCCGCAGCCCAAATCTGAACGCTTGTTGTTTCCATGTCAACGGTAAGTTCTGAAGAGAATGTTTTTGAGTCAGAATCAAAGAATTTAAGGTTCTCGTCAGAAGAAGTGAGTTTGACAGTCTGCATTGTCGGTTCAGCAGGTGTAAATGAAACATTCAAATCCTGCATCGTGTATTTTGCCATTGTTGCACTCGGAACGCTCACATTAACGGCTTCCGCTTTAATGATTTCTGGAATCACAGAGACCACAAAAATATCCGAGCTTCCGTTGCTTCCCGTGACGGTGATTGTCGCAGTTCCTTTTTTCCCAACCTCAGCCGTAACAAGTCCGCCAGCAGTTACGCTAGCAATGTTAGAATCAGAAGACTCATAGCTATATGTTAGTCCACTTTCGTCAGAAGAAGCCGTAAGCTGAACAGTATTTCCGCCTACGAGATTTTTCTTATAAACAGGCTCAACATACACATTTGATTTTGAGGTATCTTCTGTTGCATTGAATTCTTCTTCATACGCAGAAATATCCCAAATCTTTGAAACGGTCTTGTATGCGTTTGAGTCAACATCAAATCCACGGTTGAGAATTGCATAGCGACCGTTGTATTCACGATTCACAACCCGTTCACTCATTGTATATGTATCATCTTTTCTGCCGCTAGTAGAAATTGAAGAGCCTGAAAAAAGCGTATTTCCGAAATCTTTGTATGCGATTGCGGCATCTCCTGCTTCATCAAATGTGTTATACTTTCCAGCAGAACCCCATAAAGCCGAGTTCGGAGAAAGCTCAAACTGACAATTTATTACCGCAGCCTGAGAGTCATCCCCTGAATTTCGTCCATAATACGGTTTAATACCGCTGTCGATATAAACTTTGCTGTTCAAAAGAACATATCCTTTGTTTACTTTGTTATTATAAACTGTTCGTGAAGCAAAAATATATCCATTACTTGCCTTGTCATCATAAGTAATATGAAGTGTACATTCCTCAAACAAAGCGACATCAATATAGCCCCAAATGAAGTCAACATCACCTTCAATGAAATCTTTATAAAACCAAGCTCTTCCGCCCTTGTTTCCCATAATGAGAGTATCTTGATGACCGAGGAAAGAAGAATCATAAGCTACAAGATTTGAAGTTGAGTCGAAATAAAGAACCTCTGTTGAGTCGTTGCTTGAAGAGCCGTCAACAGTTCGGAGATATGTTGATTTAAGCGTGAGATTTTTGATAGTAAGATTTCCACCTTCCCAAAGGAAGTTCGTGCGGAGTCTCGCGCCGCCGTTCCATGAGTCATTGTTTTTCCAATAAATAATCGCCTTATCGCCAAAGGCATTATCCCCACTGTCCTCAGGACCAGCCAAAGTGACATTTGCGTTTCCTTTGTAATAAAGACGCTCATGATAAGAACCTTCCGCAACATTTATCGTCCAATCACCAGACTTTGAATTCTTCATCAAATAATTTAATGCGCCCTGAACAGTCGCGAAATCATCCTCCTCAGACGCTCCAACCGTAATCGAATTGCCAGAGATTGAAGGTTCGCTTTCACGCGTTTTAAAAGAAATCTCCTCATCAGCAGAATCATCAAAGTAAACTTTATAAGTAGTGTTGTATTCAAGTTGACCATAACCGTTTGAATCAAAGTGCGGTTTTACAACCACAACTCCGTCAACGAGCTGAATGAGCTGGTCTTTTACATTGATTTTACCGACTCCGCTTCCGTTTCCAGAATATAATTTTTCATCGCTCGCCTTGATTGTATCAACGAGACTTTCTTTATCATTTTCAACTTTATAAACCGTTACAGTCGATGGCTTCGAAGATGTTGCAACAATAATATCTGTATCAGGGTTTACACCATCGGCAGTTGCCTCACCCACAGTGATAGATGCGCTTGAAATCGTAAGCGAGGATGCAGCACTTCCGCCGTCACTGCCACCACCCGCATCTGCGGCACATGACGCAAATCCGAAAAGCAATGAAAGAGCGCCGAATGCGAGAGTAAGTTTCTCCAAGACTGTTTTTTTCATATTTTTCCCCTTTTTTGTAATATGACGAACTTTTCAGTTCCCTACTTTTTGCTAGTGTGAGAATAATAGAGATTTTCACTTGTGTATCTCGAAATTTTCATAAATTTTATACAAGTTTTGTGCAAAATTTTGCTAATTTTGAACAAAAGCGTATTTATAGCAGTAGAATTATAAAATATTTTCAAGTTTTTTATAAAATATAATCATTTTTTTCGCAAAATCTAAGAAATCTCCAATTTTTTATTTCTAAGTAAAATCTAATGATTATATTTTGTAATAATATTTAATATTTAAGCATATTTTATATATCTGTCAGACGGAATTATTGGCAGGTTTAATGTATAAAATATTTGCATTTTTAGCTTATATTTTAACTTTTTTCGATTTTTCGTCTTTTTTTCAAAATTTTTATATAAAAAATAATCATTTCGTGTTATAATATGAATGTATGAATCACGACATTTCCAAAAGACGCTCATTTCTGACTTCTCAAAAGGCCCGCGGGCACAGAATCACAATAGGTTTTGCAGGAATTGCAGATTTCCGTTCTTTTATCGGCCAGGAATACATAGCCGGAATGCAAAAAGCCGCCTCTGACTACGACTTAAATTTCATCAACTTTGCAGGCGCAATCAAATATTCCTTTTTTGACGACATAGATTTTATCTCTCACTACCTCAAGACCTTCAAATTCATGAAAGCACCGCTCATCGACGGCCTTGTAATCTGGGGGTCTTCACTCTGCGAATTTCTCGATAACGATTCTGTTGTTTCCACTTTCTCTGCCCTCAATCCGCTCCCCATGGTAGATATCGGCTACCTCGACATTCCGGGAGTTCCGTCAATCCGCATCGACAATTCCTATTCAATTTCAGTCATAATGACCCACCTGATTCAGGAACACTCTTACTCAAAATTCGCATTCATCGGTTGTGAAACTTCGACTCCACAGCTCACGCGTCTCAAATGTTACCACGAGCAGCTTAATATATTTGGCATCGACGAAATAAAAAACTCCGTGATTCTTACGCCAAGCATGTCTGATGTCGATATTGCCATCGCCGTTGAAAAACTTATCTCCTACCACGACTTGCACGACAAACAGGAAATCGAGTGCATCGTCACTCCAAGTGACATGATTGCCGCCGCAGTCATCGAAGAGCTGGACAAACACGGAATTTCAGTACCCATAGATGTCGCCGTCACAGGTTTTAATAATCAGTACAATGGTCTTTTCGCCCGCTCGCCTGTCACCACAATCGATCTTGCATATTTTAAGCGCGGTTATGCTTCTGTAGAGCTTTTAATCGACAGAATCATGTCCCCTCAAGATGTTTTTGAAACAAGAATGGTTCACACTTCGCTTTTGGTTCGCCAATCATGCGGCTGTTTTGAGAAAAGCGTCGTTCAGGCGGCAGAGGACAGTTCCCGCCAGGAGGATTTTTCGGTCGAGCGGTCATCAGAGGGAGATGTACGCACTTCACTTTTCCAAAAGGTAAGGTTTATTTTCCCCCATCAGGACGAAACTTCCATTGAGCGGCTTGTAAACTCTGTCTTCGATGATATTTATGAACAAAAGACTCCCAGCAAAATGCTCCGCTGGTTTCAGAATTTGCTCCAAAACACACGGAAAGATTCCTCTATCGTTAACAGTGAATTCCAGCAAAGCATCACTTCTTTGCGAAAACTGATTCTTCCCCTTGTCCGTGACGACATAAAGCAATATGTCCACATGGAGGATGTTTTTCACCAGCTCCGGGCATTGGTTTCTATTTTCATTGAATATGACTCCATGGCTTCCCGCGAAGACACTTACTTAATGAACAATCTCTCTCAAATCGCAATTAACTTTGCCTCTGCCACCAGCGGAAAGCAAATTCAAGATGTTTTGCGTTATCAGCTTAGTGAAATGGGTATTCCTGGAATCGTACTTGCCTTGAGCGAAAACATGACGAGCGATATCGCCACCGCAAACCTTGAGCTGATTCTTCCTGAGCCTCCTGCCGACATTCAGGAAAAGCTGCCTTACAGGATTACCGAGCCGACACGAATTCCCAAGATATTCTTCCCCCGGACGCGCAGATTTTCCGTTATCGTGGAGATTTTACATTACAGTGACAAATATTTCGGATACGCATTCCTTGAGGTAGGAAATCCAAATATCTCTATTTACGATACAGTCCGCACTCTTTTGAGCAATGCCTTGAATTCGGTTTATATCCGGGAGGGAAGAACAAAAGAACGGACGGCACTCTTGAGCAACGAGCAAGTCGAAGGAATTTTGAGCACTTCGTCACGGGAACAGGAAGAATTCCGCGGTTCTATCAAAGCAAGTCAGATTACCAATTATCTGATGGAGCACCTGAACGAAATGACGGATTTGGACAGGATGGCCAGCGACCTTTCCGTCAGCAAAAGCCATCTTGTAAGGCGGGCAAAGGAACTCACGGGATTTACGATTCAAACCCTTCACGAAAAGCTTAAAATCGAGCAGGCAAAAAATTTACTGCAAGTCGAGTCGCTAAAACTCGGAGAAATCGCAAATCGTCTGGGCTTTCAGAATCAGAATTATTTTTCCAGCGTTTTCAAGAAGAATACGGGCATGTCTCCGCGGGCTTGGGCAAAACGAAACCTGCGCTAATTCCTGCCAATTCTTGCTGATTGAATAAACGCTTACAATATTCTAAAATATCCTCTGTATGAACGATTTAATAAAAGATTTTATAGAAAAAAATGTAATAGATTCGTTAAAGACCCTGCTTGCATCGTCTGATTCCGGGGAAATTCAAAAAGCGGCTTCTGTCGTGGCTTCTCAGTTCGGCTCTGGCTTCGATATTTCTTCTGGCGAAAGCGTCAAAAAACTCATTACTTCTTTCAAAAAGAACCTCACCCTGCTCATTCAGAAAACCTGGGTTGACAGCGCGGATGTTTCCCTCAAAGAAGAAATTCTGGTCAAACTCGACAAATACTGCGCTTCCGTTGAGGCCGGCAATTGGTCAGAAGTTTATGCTTCTTTCACGGCAATCGTAAACGATGTGATTTACCTTATGTTCGGCGAAATGGCAAAAAGCGAGGATTTCAGCGAGTATGCCCTTCGCATTGACCCGGAATTCGGCATTTTCTGGTGGTATGTCAACAATCTGCCTGCCACAAACGATTGGCCAAACGAAAAGAACAAGGCTGTCATGTTAATTGCCATGTTCTTCCTCGCAAATTACTAAGCCTATGAATATCAACGAAATATGTGACAGTCTCCGCGCCGGAAGCGATACTCTTGCCCTCCAGACGGCGGCTCAGAAAAATGTCGCTTTGGAGGCGGTTATTTCTTCAATCGAAAAAAACCGTCCTGCAATTCTTGCGGCAAACGCTGAAGATGTAGCCATGGCCCGCTCAAAAGGCACCAGCGAGGCCCTTGTTGACCGACTTTCCCTTAATGACAAAAGAATCGACGGTCTTATCGACTCAATCAAAATAATCATTTCCCAGACAGACCCCATCGGCGAAGAAACTGCCGGCTGGAAGACGCCCAAGGGCATGTCAATCCGACAGGTTCGCGTTCCCCTGGGAGTCGTTGCCATTATTTACGAGAGCCGCCCCAATGTCACAGTTGATGCATTCGCCCTCGCCTACAAAAGCGGCAACGCGATTCTTCTCCGAGGCTCTTCAAGCGCATTAAAATCAAACAAGGCAATCGTGGCCGCAATCAAGGAAGGTCTTTCTTCCGAGGCTGCTCAGGGATTCGGAGTTCCAGGCGCGATTGAGCTTGCCCCCTGCGAAAGTCACGAGGAAGTCGAAGAAATTCTTACCGCCGTTGGCAAAATCGATGTGGCTCTTCCCAGGGGTAGCGCAAAACTGATTAACATGGTCGTTCAGACGGCAAAAGTTCCCGTAATTGAGACTGGGGCCGGAGTCTGCCACCTTTATGTGGATGAAAGCGGCGACCTTGAAATGGCCGAAAATATCGCATGGAACGCAAAAACCCAGCGTCCGGGAGTCTGCAACGCCATTGAGTGCATTCTGGTTCACGAAAAAGTCGCGGAAAAATTCCTGCCCCGTCTGGCAAAAAGATTTGCCGGCAAAGTGGAAATTCGCGCGGACGAAAAAGCCTTTGAAATCTTGAAAAATAAATCTCTTGAATCTGTGGACTGTAAAATCATTCCAGCCCAAGATTCTGACTTCGGTTTTGAATTCCTTGATTTAATCTGTGCGGTAAAAGTCGTGAGCGATGTAAACGAAGCGATTTCTTACATCAACAGCCACAACACCAAGCACTCAGAAAGCATCATCACTGAAAGCCGGGAAAATGCCCGACTCTTCCAGGCAAAAATCGACGCGGCTTGTGTCTATGTAAACTGCTCGACCCGCTTCACTGACGGCGGCGAATTCGGCTTCGGCGCGGAGCTGGGCATCTCAACGCAAAAACTCCACGCCCGCGGTCCAATGGGAATCAAGGCGCTCACCACAACAAAATATCTGATTGACGGCGATGGCCAGGTAAGGTAAGACTATGACAATCTCTCAGGCGATGAATGAATCGCGCAAAATCGTAATCAAAATCGGCTCAAACACCCTCGCAAAAGCGGACGGCACCCAGAACACCGAATTCATGGCTTCATTTGCCCGCCAGTGCAAAAATCTCATCGCAAAAGGCAAGCAAATCGTGGTCGTTTCTTCCGGGGCACAGGTTTCCGGGGTCTCAACCCTCAAGGAATGGGCGCGCAAAAAGGATGTTCACTTCCGACAGGCACTTTGCGCAATCGGTCAGGTGGAGCTTATGGCTCAGTGGCGGAAGGCTTTCGCCGAGCAGGATCTTCACATTGGCCAGCTTTTGTTTACCAAAGAAGATTTTGAGGACAATCACCGCTCCCTCAATATCCGCAACACGCTTTTCACTTTGGTTGATGAGGGAGTGGTCCCAATCATCAACGAAAACGACTCTGTTTCCACAGATGAATTTGCCATCGGCGACAACGACAATCTTTCCGCAATCACGGCCATTCTCTGGAGCGCGGATTTGCTGGTTCTTTTCAGCGACATTGAGGGAATCTTCACGGATAATCCCAAAACGAACCCAAAAGCCCAGCTGATTGAGCAGGTCTCATCAATCGAAGACTTACGCAAACAAATAACAATCGGCGAGACAAACGCCTTCGGAACCGGCGGAATCGAAACAAAAATTCAGGCCGCCAGCAAAAGCACAAAATACGGCATTCCAATGATTCTTGCCAACGGCGGAGAGTCCGACATCTTGGACAAACTGGCCGACGGCAGCGCAAGGGGAACGCTTTTTTTGGCAGAGTAATTTAAGGAGTTAATTATGACAATTTCTTGTATTGGAACTGGCGCAATGGGCGGCGCAATCATGCGGGCCGTTTGCAAAAAATTTGATGTTTCACAAATCAAAGTGACCGACAAAAACAGCGAAATGGGCAAAAAATTCGCCTCAGAAAACGGCTGCTCTTTCGTTGCCTCGAACAAAGAAGTTCTCTCTTCAAAATATATTTTCCTGGCCGTAAAGCCTCAGTTTTTGGGCGATGTCTTTGACGAAATCAAAAATGACATCAGTTCCGACTCAGTGATTATCTCAATGGCGGCTGGCGTAAAATTGGAAAAATTGCAGAATTTCGCCCCGAAAGCCAGATTCGTTCGCATGATGCCCAATGTCTGCGCTCAGATTGGCGAGGCTATGACCGCCGTTACAAAGAGTGAATCGGTTTCAAGCGAAGAATTTGAAGCTGTAAAAGAGATTCTCTCGGCGGCAGGAAAGGTCGAAGTCGTGCCGGAAAAACTCATGGATTGCGTTACGGCTGTAAGCGGATCGGGCCCGGCTTTCGTCTTCATGTTCATTGAAGCCCTGGCTGATGCCGCCGTGCGCTGCGGAATGCCCCGCTCTCAGGCTTACACCTACGCCGCCCAGACAGTTTACGGCTCAGCGGGAATGGTCTTGCAGAGCGGAAGCCACCCGGCTGTGCTTAAAGACATGGTCTGCTCGCCGGCTGGAACTACGATTGAAAGCGTCGCAGCCCTTGAAAAAAACAATTTCCGAAATGCAGTGATTGAGGCAGTCACAGCAGCCTGTGACCGCTCAATCGCTCTGGGAAAATAAGTGGATTTTTTTGAACTCAACGCCTTTCTTAATCTTTCTCAGACCCTTCATTTCGCCCACACGGCAGAAAAAGTGAACCTCAGTCCCTCTGCTTTGAGCCGATTGATTTCCAGGCTTGAAGACGAGGCTGGCACGAATCTTCTTGAGCGCAACAACAGGGAAGTAAAACTCACGCCCGCTGGTGCGGATTTTGCCCTCTTTGCAAAAAAATGCCTTGAAGAACAGGAAGACATTCTCAATTCCTTCCGCTCATCCGGGGATGAAGTTTCTGGAACTCTTCATGTTTACGCCTCGGTCACGGCCTGCTATTCGATTATGCCGCCATTCTTAAAATCCCTTTCCGAAAAATACCCGAAAATCCATCTTGAAATCGAAACCGGAGACCCGGCAGGAGCGGTGAACGCGGTCAAAGAAGGCCGGGCAGAGCTTGCCGTTGCCGCCATTCCAGAGAGCGGGCTTTCGGGCTTTGACACCCTTCCCATCCGCCACACGCCATTGGTTTTTGCCGCGAGCACTGGCGGCCCCTGGGAACACTCAGCAGGCAGCCCCCAGGATATCGTTTCTTCCGTGCCACTGATTCTCCCAAAAACAGGCCTCGCGCGGGAGAGATTTGACACTTGGGTTCAGAGCCGCAATGTAAAGCCAGTGATTGCCGCCGAAACCGAAGGCAACGAGGCGATTATGGCCTTGGTTCAGCTGGGAATCGGAATCGGCCTTATTCCCCACATTGTTTTGACAAACGGTCCCTACAAAGCAGGATTCACATGTCTTTCTGCGGGAAATGCCCTGGGCTACTATGAAGTCGGATTTATTCAAAAAAAGGAAATTTCCGGAAGCGAGTCGCTCAAAAGAATCCGCAAGGCCGTGAATGAGATTCTTAACGAGATAAGATAAATTCACTATAATTCTCTCCATGACGACTGACATTTCAATTACCGTAAAACCCGCCGACGAAAAAAACACTGCCCTCATTGACGCTGAAATCTTGCACGCTCTCGATAAAAAAGGAATCCATGCGTCAAAAAGCGATGTCACCAGTGTTTTCGTAAAAAAATCCATCGATGCCCGCCACGGACAGATAAAAATTCTCTTGCGCTACAAGGTCTACATTGGCGAAAAGCCCAACGGAGACGGAGAATTTTTGCCCACTTGGAAAAAGGCTGACGGAAGGCACTCAGTCGTCATCGTAGGAAGCGGCCCCGCCGGATTATATGCCGCATTCAGGCTTTTGGAAGACGGAATCAAGCCGATTTTAGTTGAGCGAGGAAGCTGCACGGACGAGCGAAAGGGCGACATCTCAAATCTTGAAAACGAAGGAAAACTCAACGCCCAGTCAAATTTCTGCTTCGGGGAAGGAGGCGCCGGCACTTTCTCAGACGGAAAACTCTACACTCGAAGCAACAAAAGGGGCGACATCGGAAAAATCTACCGCATTTTCGTGGAATTCGGCGCGCCTGAGCGAATCATGACCGACGCCCATCCCCACATCGGCACGGACAAACTTCCCGGAATCATCAGCGGCATGAGAAAAAAAATCATCGAACTGGGCGGGGAATTCCATTTCGACACCCTCTGCACTGATTTGATTATAGAAGAGATTTCCGGATCAAGCCCGACAATGACAAAAACGCAAACGCATCTCACCGTCAAGGGAATCCGCACGAAAAATCTCAAGACCGGGCAGGAATCCCAGCTGTCAGGAGATGCGGTGATTCTCGCAACAGGTCATTCTGCCATTGACATCTACAAGATGATTGCAAAAATCTCTCCCGAATCCCTTGAGGCAAAGACATTCGCCGTGGGAGTCCGCGTTGAGCATCCCAGAAGCCTTATCGACTCAATCCAGTTCCACGGAAAGGCAATGCCCGAAGCGGCAGAATACCGCCTGACCACTCAGGTTGACGGTCGCGGCGTCTACAGTTTCTGCATGTGCCCCGGCGGCTACATCGTTCCCTGCGCAACGGCAGAAAACCAGATTGTCATCAACGGAATGTCAGGCTCAGGACGGAACAGCAAGTGGAGCGATGCCGCAATCGTTGTGGAACGCCGTCCCGAAGACATCCCGGAAGAATTCGTCCAGAAAGCAAAGGCTGACGGCTGCCCCGCCCTCGCAGGCCTTTACTGGCGCACCTGGCTCGAAGAAGAAACCTTCCGTCAGGGAAAGGGCCAGTTCGCTCCGGCTCAAAAACTCACGGATTTTTTAAGTCACAAAGATTCAACGGCCCTTCCCGAAACCAGCTACAAGCCAGGGGTCGTTGCCAGCCGATTGGACAAATGGCTGCCAGAAGAAATCCGCAACCGCCTTGAAAAAGGTTTCCGCGACTTCGACAAGAACATGCACGGTTTTGTATGCGACCAGGCCCTCCTCATCGCCACAGAAAGCCGTACCAGCACCCCGGTCAGAATTCTCCGAAACAAAGAAAGCCTTGAATGTGAGGGAATCGCAAATCTCTATCCTTCAGGCGAAGGCTCAGGCTATTCCGGTGGCATCGGCTCATCAGCCATGGACGGGGAAAAGGTCGCGGCGAAGATTTGTGAGAAATTGAAAACGGAACATTAAGGATTATGACAAAAGACGACTTGATTTTTCTTATCAATACAAAAAAGGAATTTGAATTCACTTACCACGGAAAAAATTACAATCTCACCTACGACCGCGATGATGCCGGAAACGACCTGATTGTCTTCGGCGAACGCTTTCAGGGGAAAAAATACGCCTCCTTCGGCGAGTTCATGAACGAAGCCCGCATTGAAAACCACTTCTTCCGGGAAATGATCGACATCCTGTCGTGACAAGAATGACTATTTCCTCAAAACATCCACCGTGTGGGAGCTTGCTCCCAGCAATTCCGGCCGCTCACAAATTGACATCTGATAGTCGATAAAATGACGGAAACTTTCTTCGTCCAGGGCATTGAGCTCCCGCCGCATGTAGTCGGCCGCTCCGTCGGGGGCGAAAGTCTTAACCCGCTCAAGACTGGCCTTTTCATTAAGCCTGGTCATATCTTCCAGGCGGGTGTAGCTGTACAAATCCTCGTCTATGTTGGTAATCGTGTGAAAATCTTTTGTCAGCCTGCCTTTTTCCAGCACTTCCTTGATTTTTCCTTCTTTAAAACAATAGCTTAAAACGGCGTACTCGTTCATCACATAGGCAACGAGGATAAATCCTCTCTTTTTTGTGACCCGCTTAGCTTCGTTTAAGGCGGCAAGCCGGTCTTGGTCAGAGTGCAGGTGATACATGGGGCCGAAAAGGAGCGTGATGTCAAAAGTCTCGCCGCTTAAAAAATGCAGGTCGCGGGCATCTCCCTGCCAAGCTTTCACATTTTCATGCTTGCCCCGTAAAATTTCAAGGTTATGCTCAACCAGCTCCACCGCCGTCACGTCAAATCCTTCGCGGCTTAAGGCCACGGAATAGCGGCCGGTTCCTGCCCCCACATCGAGAATCTTGATTTGAGCGTTTTCCCGGCCGCCCCGCAAAAGCTCCATGCAATCGTGAATATGCTTCATGGAGACGGTGAATTCCACGATTCCGTGCCTTGTGGTGAGCCTGTGGTCTTCTTTGAATTTGTTGTAATATTTTTCTAAGGGTGTCATTTAGCGAACAAGCCTTTGAAGAAAGAAATCACGCTTACCACGATTGAAGAGCCGCCTACGAAAGTTCCGATTGAGCTTCCCAAACTTGAAAGGAAGAAAACGAGAAGCACCCGGAGAAGGCGATTTTTGTAAAAGCCTTTCACGCTTGAAACATCGTCCATCACACTTTCCATGTCGGCCACTTTAGGCTTACAAACAAAGGCCTGCACGATTCCGGCGAACATTCCCACGCCTACAAGAGGACAAAGTGAAGTAAAAGGAGCGCCCACGGCCGCCATAAGAACAGTAAGGGGATGACCGCCTGCAATCAAAGCTCCTATTCCAGCCAGAATTGCGTTCCAGAAAACCCAGGCACCAAGCAAGTCCGCGCCCTTTTTCATGCCGCCGTAGACAAAGCCCGCCACAATCAAAGCCATTATAATCACGGGAATGGCCCAGCCAAGAATTTTCGCGCCGATTTTTTTTGCGGGAAGGGAACTAATCTCGGTCGTGTCCGTGCCTTCTGCTCCGGCCGCGATTTTCTCAAGGTGAGCCTGCACGCCCGGTAAATGCCCCGCGCCCAAAACAGCAATCACACTCTTTCGACCATCTTTTTGCACCGCCTCCCAAATATGGGCCGCCAGGTAAAAATCCCGCTCGTCAATCAAAACTTCTTTTACGCCCGGCATGAATTGGGCAAGCTCGTTCATCATGCCGTCCATCTCGCTCTTGTTCTTGAGATTTTCGATTTCATCGCCGGAAACTTCTTCTTTTGAAGCCGCGCTGGCAAGCAAAGCAGAAAGCAGCTTGATTTTTCCGTAGCCGGAATTTTTTGCCCAGGCCCGGCGAAGCGTCGTCTGAATCGGGCGGTCAACCATCTCGCAAGGAATATTAAGCTCTTTTGCGGCCTCAATTCCCGCGCGCATTTCGTCACCCGGCTTCACTCCCACATTGGCGCCCATTCGCTTCTGAAAGCTGGAAAGCACCAGGTTTGCCAGGAGCAAAAATCCCTTCTTTTCCCGCAGGACTTTGATTATGTCAAGATTTTTCCAAGATTCACTGTCGTTCAATGAGGCATAACGCTGCTCGTCAAGCTCAATGGCGACGCAGTCGGGCTTTTTTTCGACAATGGCGGCCTTTACTTCATCGCAGCTGGCCTGGGAAACATGAGCCGTTCCCAGCAAAACTATTTCTTTTCCGTTAAGATTCAAATTAATCTGTGACAAAACTTAAACTCCCTTTTCAGCCCATTCTGCAAGCCGGAATTCAAAGAAATCCGCACCCTTTATAGAAGTGACTTCGGCATAGTATTTGTGTGCAATGCTGGAGTTTCCCTTTATATCCCAATAAAGTGCCAAATAATAGAGGTATTTGCCTTTTTTCTTTTTGCTTTCTTCGTTCTGAACTTTAAGAGCCAGCGTCGAGTCACCGGCCATATCATGGAACAGGCGCAATGAAAGATACTCAAAGGAATTTTTATCCATGCCCTTCATTGCCTTTTCTGTAAACTGCTTACACTCCTGAGGCTTTTTCATTTTTTGCAGGCAGGCAGAAATCATCAGTGCATAAGAAGCATTGTTCGGATTTGCCTTGTATGCAGCCTCAAATGCTGATTTAGACTCTTCATAATTTCCCTCATGCCATGCCAACATTCCGATTGACTCATAGGCATAGTAATAATTCGGATTTTTCTGAACGACTTTCTTGTAATATTCGTAGGCAAGGTCTAATTTATTCTGCTCATCGTAAAGCCCGGCAAGATATGCATAACCCAAAAAATAATCAGGTTCAAGCTCTGTCGCCTTTTTCCATGCTTTTTCTGCCTCTTCAAATTTTCCTGCCCCACGGTGAAAAGTTCCCAAATCAAAATAATAGTCACTGTTATCAGGCTCAATTTCAATTGCTTTAGAAAGATATTCTACCGCCTTTTTATAGTGCCTGGCCTCAGCCTCAAATTTTGCAAGATATGAAAGTGCTGGCGCATAAGTAGGATCAAGCTCAAGAATTTTGTTGAAGCTTTTTTTAGAATCATCATCCCGCTGGAGATAATAAGACATTTTTCCGTGTCCAAAAAGAGCCTCGATATTGTTTGGATCTCCTTTCATAGCTTTTAGGTAATAATCACGGGCATTACGATAATTCCGCTTCATAGCCTGTTCATTTCCCAATTCTATATTTGCGTCAGGATTATTCGGCTGAATCGCGATAATCTGCTTGAGATACTGTTGTTTTTTAGTTGTGTTGTTTTTCTGTTTTGCAATCATCGCATTGAGAAAAAGCACATCGATATTTTTGGGAGATTTTGACAGAAGTTCCGAGGCAATTTTGTCAGCCTCGCCAGTTTTCCCCGCAGACAAAAGAAGTGATGCGTGCAATGACTTTAAATCGACATCATCTTTTAAATCAGCAGGCATTTTCTCAAACAATGAGAGCGCATCCGAAAGCGTACCCGTTGAGAGTATTTTATCAAGCTGTTGTACGAATTGATTCGCTGAACTTGAGGCTGCAAAAGCCGGTGCCGTACACAAAAATACTCCTCCCAAAATTAATGTGCCGACAAGTTTTGAAACAAGTGATTTTTTTAGAAATTTCATCATAAGTCCTTAATAATGATTTTTAGACAGATTTTTCTGCCCTCTTTTAACTTTCCGCTCGGTTTGATAAACTGAATAAAATGTACAAGCATCCTATCAGAAAATCGTTCGGGCTTTTCGTCCTTTATTCTATTATAATTATCGGAATTTTCGTTCTCCAATTTAGAAATGAATCCGTTGTTTCAAAAAACACCGGTTTACTCTCCATTTCGCTCGCACAATCGCAAAGTCAGGAAGGAAACATTTCCCTCAAAAACTCCCTGCAAGTTTCTTTCAAAGGTATTTCCTTTACGGCCGATGAAGTCACTCCAGCAACATTAACTCTTCAAAGTGAGCATGGGCCTTCTTCCGAAAACCTCTCTCTCCTTTCTTATGAGCAGAGAACGCCGCTTTCATACACTTTCACTTTTACTCATGATGTCGAGCTTACATTTGCAGTTTCCGGCATTGACTCTTCGGCAGCCCTCACCATAACTGCGAGTCTTCCAGAAGGAGCATCCGGACTCCACTTACATTACAAACCAAGTTCGGGCTTTTCCGTTACTGAAAAAACGCGCTCAAAGCTGATTCTTAACTCAAGGAATCTTACCTATGCATTCACCGCCGCTCAAATCAGCGACAAAGATATTTTCCTTTCTTCAACAAATTCAACTTCCTATTATGTAGCATACGATGCTTCAGTCGTATTCAGCTTTATCTCTCTCGACTCAGACATCATTATATCAAAAAAATCAACTTATGAGTCAAATATCCGTGATTTCAAAGCGAACCTTATAAACTCCGTGGAATCTGCCCTCAACTCTTCGCAATCACTCTCGGAAAAAAGCATCATAGCTTATGTGGCGGAAATGGCTTCACAAGGACGATATGCCGAAGCCATAAAAAACATTCCAGATTCATTCAAAAAAGGCAACAAACGAACATATCTCTCTGCCCCATATTTCGATACTCTTGAGGCAATGTATCCAAGCCTTGAAATGCACAATTCCAATATGAACGAGATGATAGAAAATGCTCTCTCAACTCACTCACTTTCTATTTTCAGTGTTGACGGGCTCGCAGAATATCTCAACATTCTTCCTGACAATGAAAAAATTCATGAGCTGCTTTCTATTCCCCAAGCATATTTTGAAGACGAAGCTTTGAGCGAACAAGTAAAACTCTCGAATGCCTCTGGAATCCTCAGCACTTATATCGAGCTTTCTAGCCTTCATTCGCCGCTTGCAGATGAACTTTTTTCTTCTGCCGAAGCATGTCTTTCAATCATCGAGGGAAATTGTGTTCTCTCGGATGCTTCTTCACTGTCTCTTATGGAAAAAGGCTCGCCCGTGTCAAATTTCCTTGCGCTCACAACAGGAAACGCACTCCGAAAGTGGGGTGAATACAACAATGCTCCTGAATACACTCAGGCAGGATATGCCCTCATTAACTCGGTTCTTTTAGGCAATTCTCTGGACAGCATCACGCTTGCAGATGCATATCCAATATTGAGCAACAATCCTTTCTATCCGCATTACCGGCTCTTGCTGCGCGAAAAAGAAAACACAGTCTGGGCCTGGACTTGCGCACCTTTCTTCACAGCCACAAACCAGAACAATACAATTACCTTGAATTTGCAGTTTACAAAAACCGAAACGAATTATGCCATTATCAGTGGAATCAACCCCTTTGCTGAAATCGAAATTTATGGTCTGTCATTCCATTCTGACCCTCGATTTGAAACATACAACTCATCAGGATTTATTTATCGCGAACAAAAGAAAACGCTTTTCCTGAAGTCAAGGCACAAATCCGAGACAGAGGTTGTTCGGCTCAGTTACCGCTAAAAAAATCTCAAATTTTTCTAAATTTATGAGCAAATTTTAAAAATATATGATATACTATTACTCAAATGCCTTGAGAACATTTTTCCTTGTGTTTTCAAGGCTGTGGAGTTTTTGTGAGCAAGAAAGATTTTCCTAAAATTCATTTTTACGATCAGGATTTTGTCGATATCTATGACAAAACCTGGAATTGGCTTTCCGATTCATGGATTGACCCAAAAACAAATGAAGTCTCTCCCGATGGTTTTTTTATTCATCAAAATGACGGTCGATTTATCATCGATCAGGCAGAATCTATCTTCTCAACTTTCTTTTTAGTCTACTCAAATAAAAATTATACCGCAGAAACAAACCTCGACTTTTTCTATGGTAAACAGGAAGCGAACGGTGCAATCCGATGGCGCTATGATCTCAAAAGTGGCGCGCCTATCGTAGACAGCGAAAATCCAGAGGGAATCGGGCTTCCTTTATACGCATGGGCAGAATTCAACTTGTACCACAAACTTGCAAACAAACGCCGCGTAAAAGAAGTCATGCCAGTTCTTGTCAATTATATGAACTGGATCGACCAGAACTTCAAAAAAGAAAACGGTCTCTATTCTGTGCCTGCAAAAGCATGCGGTCTTGAAAATTCTCCCCGCTCAGGAACTTTCTATCCAATTGATTTCAATGCTTGTATGGCAATAAATGCCCTCAACATGAGCTCCCTCGGTGATATTCTCAACGACAAAGAGTTAAGTTTCCAATATAAGCGAATGTATTTCAGTCTAAAAACTCGAATCAATTCCCTTATGTGGAACAGCGAAGCAGGATTCTACAACGACTTGGACGAAAACGAAAACCAGCTTCCACAAAAAACAATCGCTGGATTCTGGCCGCTTCTTGCAGAAATCCCAAATGCAGACAAAGCTGACACTCTCATCGCTCATTTGTCAAATCCTCAAACTTTTGGAACAGAGCATCCCTTCCCAACGCTCAGTGCTGACCATCCTGAATTCAGTGAAAATGGCGAAGGTTACCGCGGATCGGTTTATCCCACATACAATTTCATGATAATTAAAGGTCTCGAAAAATATCAACGGTATGATTTGGCACGAGAATGTGCAATCCGTCACTTGTATTTCATCCTTGAGGGATTGCAGCCCGCAGACGGAAGCAAGGGCGACTTATACGAAGCTTACCTGCCCTGCAAAGAAGGTTTCGCAACAAAATCAGATGACAGCTCATTCCCGCGCAAACACTGCATGATTACAATCGGTCTTTCTACCATCGCGCTCATGATTGAAAATGTCATCGGCCTTTCAATCTCACTTCCGCGCAAAACCGTAGACTGGATTATCCCGAACCTCGAAATCATGGGAATCGAAAAGCTTTCTCTCAAACGCAATCTCATCACGATTCTCAGCCACAAAACACCTCGCGGCTGGGGAATCCAAATGGAAAGCGAAAAACTCTACTACTTTACGATTAACATCCTCAACCAAAAAAAGAAAACGCTTCCGATTCCATCGGGCAAATGCTCAATGCTTATCGACAAGCTTTAATCTGCTGTTTTTCAGCACACAAAAAAAGGGCTGTTCCAAGTGAACAGCCCTTTTGCTTTATTTAGCGGCCTTTTCGTTTGCCTTTTTCTCTTCTTCCGCTGCATTTCGCTTCATGTGCTCAATGACAGACTGAATATTGTTGACCATGAGAATCGGCTGACCAGTAGCGTCAAGGGCATCGCGCCAGAGAGCGCCTTCCGGATCGACCATGTTGCGCTTGCGGGTAACCATCTCGGTCGGAATGATGACATATTTGTCGTGTACGAGACCGACGACACACTTTGTTTTGCCAGCCATTGCAGCATGAACAGCGTTGTTTCCAAGTCGCTCACAATAGATTGAGTCATTTGCCGTGGTGACAGCAGAGCGAACCTGATAGCTTGGGTCAACATATTTAAGATTGACATGAATATTCTTTTGAGCGAAATATTCGTTGATTCGGTTACAAAGATAAACACCGATATCAGAAAGGCGCTTGTTTCCAGAAGCATCTTTTTCGTTGGTAGCCTGCATGTGCTCCTGACCAGCACCTTCCGCAACGATAACGACCGCATGACCGCGCTTTTCAAGGCGTTTCTCAAGGTGGGAGAGGAAGCCGTTGGGACCGTCCATATCAAAAGGAACTTCAGGAATAAGACAGAAGTTTGTCTCGTGGCTTGCCAATGCCGTAGAAGTTGCGATAAAGCCAGACTCGCGTCCCATGAGTTTTACGACACCAATGCCGTTTACCTGTGATTCTGCTTCCATGTGGATTGCGTCAACTGCCTTTCGAGCCGTTTCTACAGCCGTCTCAAAACCGAATGAGCGGTCGATAAAAAGCAAGTCGTTGTCAACGGTTTTTGGAATACCAACGACAGCAACTTTAAGGCCCCGCCTTTCGATTTCGCGGGCAACATCAAGGGCTCCTCGCTGAGTTCCGTCACCACCAACGATAAAAAGCATGTTCAAACTGAGGGACTCAACGCAATCAACGATATCAGTAACGCGATTGCCACCGCCACGGCTTGTGCCCAAGAATGAACCACCGTTCTTGTGGATATCATCAACTACTTTTGGAGTGAGTTCGATTGTATCGTATCCAGAATCAGCAAAAAATCCCTTGAAACCATAACGGAATCCACGAATTCGTTTGACACCATAGCGATACCAAAGGCAGCGCACGACAGCGCGGATAACATCGTTTAAGCCAGGGCAAAGACCGCCACAAGTACAAATACCCGCATTTACATGAGCAGGATTAAAATAAATGAATTCACGAGGGCCTGCTTTCTGAAGCAGATTACCCTTTGTGCACTCATTTTCAGTCGAATTAACATCAAAAACATTTACCTTATAGCGAACAAAAGATGTGTCCCGGACATAGTTTGCCCGGAATTCACCATGCTCTTTTGAAAGTTCAATAGGTGAAGGAACCTTACACTCACCAAGCTGTTCAATCGTAAAATCAAATTTCTCTTCCATGATTGCTCCTCTTTTAAGATGTTATTTTAAACTGATTTAAATAATTTATCAATGAAAACATACATATTTTCAAAAAACTTGACAAATCCCTCTTGTCATAATAAACTAATGATAGTTAGTCTTATAGAACAAAAAGTTCAATGGGTGGGAAAATGGCTAAATCAGATAAAGTTACTCGCGAGAAGATTATCCTCGCATTCCTGGATTCTTGCTTTGCAAAAAATGCGGGCGGAACTTCACTTTCAGATGTCGCTGACCGTCTTGGCATCAAAAAAGCATCGCTTTACAATCACTACGAAAGCCGTGACGCAATGGTGGAAGACTGTATCCGTTGGTGCGGCGATTATTTCCGAAAAACATATTTCATTCCAACCGACATCGATTCAATTTCTCAGCGATACCCTGCCGAAAATGTGATGAAGGCCATCGTAAACCGCTGGTTCAAGATGAACGAAAAAGAGCCGCTCATTCAGATTTATTCATTCATTGAGAGCGAAAAATACATTTCGACCGCCGCGGCAAAAATCTCTCAGGAAACACGAGAAAAACTGGTAAATCAGACAAAACAGGCTCTCCGCAGCCTTGCCAACGCAAAAAAAATCATCGACCTTGAAGAAAATGACCTTGAAACCCTGTCAAAGATGTTCGCTTCCCTCACGGTATCAAGTCTGGACTCTTACATCGTCGCAAAAAAGATTGAAATCCGCTCAAATCCAGAAAGCGGCGAAGGCTCTCTCTTTGAAAGCAAGGGCGACCCGGACTACAGCGAAATCGACGAACTGGTCACCACTTTCTGCTCAATGTTGAAATAATTTCTCATTGCTAATTTCTCATTGATAATTTATAATTAAATGGTGTCTACCTTATACATCGTTGGAACGCCGATTGGTAATCTCGGTGATATTACATTTAGGGCTGTAGAGACTTTCAAATCTGTTGATGTTGTTGCCGCGGAAGATACCCGGCACACGCTCCAGCTTTTGAATCATCTCCAAATAAAAAAGCCCCTCGTTTCCTGCCGGTCTCAAAATGAAGAGCAGGCAAGCGAAAAAATCATCAAGATGCTGGACGAAGGTCAAACGGTGGCTTATGCAAGCGATGCGGGCACTCCGGGCATTTCCGATCCTGGAGCGATTCTTGCGGGCTTGGCTCGAAAGGCAGGGCATACAGTAGTTCCAATTCCTGGGGCAAGTGCATTTGCTTCCCTTGTGAGCGTTGCGGGCGCGGGCGGTAAAACTCTGGTCTTTGAAGGCTTTCTTTCCCCCAAACCAGGGCGGCGCCGAAGCAGGCTCAGGGAGCTCATGGAAATGGAAGCGGCAATAGTTCTGTACGAATCTCCGTTCAGAATTACTAAACTTTTAACGGATATTGCCGATATTGATAGTGAACGGCGTGTGGTCGTCGGGCGAGAGCTCACGAAGCTGCACGAAGAGATAGTAGAGGGGACTGCTCAAGAAATACTTGAAAATTTTGCGTCAAGGAGCAAAATTCAGGGTGAATTTGCAGTATTTATCTCAAAATCTTCGAAAAATTCTAAAGATTTTTCAGAAGATGCCGATAATTAAAGAGTAAAAGGCAGGTTAGCTATGATGATTGGAAGAATTGACAATGTAAATCCTCTTAACAATGTTCAGAATACTCGTCGCACACAAGCTAAGGAAAATACATACTCTACAGCAGATCAGGTCAGCGTTTCTGATGAAGCAAAAGCAGCAGCAGAAGCTTACTACCTGAATCAAGTTGCGGCAGAAACTCCGGACATTCGTCAGGATCTCGTTGCCGCCATCAAAGAAAAGATTAAGGATCCAAACTACTTGAATCAGGCTGTTATTGCTTCAACAGCCGACAGAATTCTTGCAAGCTATGGGCTTTAATCAAAGGGCAACGGTGTCGCTTACAGAAAGACGGAATTTTTCCGTCTTTTTTTATTGCTAGTCATCAGTCAAAGGATTCAAAAATGGCAGATTTTTCATTCAAAGTTTCACCAAATATTCTTTTAGGTTCATACGCATCCAGCAGAATCGGGCAAGCAGTCGCCTCTTACGGCACGAAATTCATGTTGATTTTAGATCCGATTTTACGAGAAAACGGCACTTCTCAAAAAATCACAAACGCCCTAGACGACAAAAAAATCGACTATTTTATTTTTGATGAGCTTTCAAACAATGGGGATTCTGAAATTCTGGGGCGTACCCTCAAACTAGCCCGTGAAGCACATGTACAAGGCGTAATTGCTGTAGGTGGAGGAAAGCCGATTAGCATTGCCCGCGCGACATGCGCCCTTTTCAACGAAACGCACGATTTATATGATTTTCTTGACGGGACAGCGCCCACGGCAAATCCTCTCCCCTTTATTTGTATCCCAACCACAATCCGCGACGCATTCGTCTTTACGGATACAATTCCTTTAGTTGACGCACGAAGTTCAACGCTAAAACTTTTAAAAGCACAGTCTGGAATCGCAAAACTTGTTCTTTTTGATCCGACTCTCATAGTGACTCTTACCGAAAACCAGACAGACTCAATGTCACTCGAAACGCTTTGCCTGGCAACAGAAGCCTATCTCTCACAACGAGAAAATTTCTTCAGCAACATGATTGCCGAAAAATCCGTTGAACTCTTGACTTATGCACTTGACGGAAGCCAATCACTCACGATTACTACCCCACGGGAAGAATTGCTCTCACAGGGAGGTTGTATGGCTTCTCTCGCGGCTGCAACTTCTTCAATCGGAATCGCATCCTTACTCTCAATGTGTATTAATGCACGCTATAAAATTTCCCGCTCACTTATCACGACGATTTTGTTCCCCTATATGGTTGAAGAATGTGCAAAATTCAAAGCAGACCGTATCGCAAATCTCGCAAAAAAAATAGGAATCGCACAGGCAGAGCAATCAAGCGAAGAGGCGGCTCATGCTTTCGCCGAAAACATCCGCCAAAGAATCGCAAAGGCAAATCTTCCGGCCCGACTCAAAGATTTGTCTATTTCACTGGAACAGCTCGCTCTCGCCGCAGAGGACGCTGGCCAGCTGGATATAGTCAATTCTCTTCCCCGCAGCATGAACAGCGATGATTTGTTCGGATTGATTAAAACAGCATTCTAGCAAATTGAAAATCGAAAACGGGAAACTGAAAGTAAATTATGATTGAGCCTCACAAACTGAACCAACTGCAGCCGGGACAAAAACGAAGAAAACTCGCCCTTACATTCGGCGCACTGGAACGAGATGTTGACGGAATTCCCGAAAAGGGCAATGAGTACAATTTTAAATCAATGCCCCGCGCTGACTATATTAAAAAACTCATTGAAATAGTCATTCAAGACCCGGAACTTCCACAAGCAAGCAAAAATCAGCTTGAGGAAGTGCTTCAATCTTCATCTTTTGACGAAAAACGCGCCTGTAATCTGGCACGGAATAATCTTCTCGCAATAATAGGAACATTCCCCGCCGAATGGGATTTAATCATCGCCCCCCACGCATCCCCCCTGGACGAAAAAGGGCTTGTAAAGCAGCGGGATTTCTTTCATGGAGTCTATGTGTATGCTGAGGATATCCGCTCGCCTTTCAACTGCGGCTCTATTTTCCGCACAGCAGAGGCAATGGGAGCCGAAAAAGTCTTAATCTCCCCAATGTGTATAGATCCCAATCACCCCAAGGCACTTAGAAGCGGCATGGGCTGCATCGAAACTCTGGGATTTGAGAGAAAAAGCCTTGATGAGCTTGAAGAATTTGCAAAAGAGAATGATTTACCGATTTTTGTGCTGGAAACTGGCGGCAAGCCAATAGAAGAATTTAAATTTCCAAAAAAAGGGATTTGTATTATCGGGTCAGAAGAATTGGGCGTAAGCCCGCAGGCACTTTCAAAAGCCACTTACGGCCGGGTAACAATTCCCATGAAAGGACTTAAGGCTTCGCTGAATGTGGGCGTGGCTTACGGAATCTTGATGCAGGCCTGGGTTAATCAACTTTAAATGCAGACGAAAGTTTACCGGAAATCTTTTGAAGCTGAGTCTCGCTACCAATCCCGAACAATTTTAGGACATCCAAATCAAACTGATAGTAATCGACTTCATGAGTCTCGTAATGAGAAATCATGTCTGCAAGATAAACAAGAGAAGTAAGCTTTTTACTTGCTGGCGGAGCCATATCTGGCTCGTGATGATGACGAATAACCGTAATGATGATATCTGGGAAATTCCATTTTTCGGCGATAAGCGCTCCAACTTCACTATGATTCACGCCTGCAAGCAATTTTTCAAAAATATCAGTGGAAATATTTCGCTGACGACAGATATCTTTTATGCTGTCGATAAAATCAGGATGTGCCGTTGCAAAAACCAATTTGCCCATGTCATGCAAAAGACCACAGATGTAAGAATCGTCGATAATTTCTTTGTCAGAGGCACAGAAGTTTCGGGCAAGATTGTATGCGTAGAATGCGACACGATATGCGTGAACCCACAGAGTTTTTTGAGACTTGCCGCCAATATTATCAAGTTGTTTTATAGAGCCGACAGAAAGCAGCATGTTTTTGATTCCGCGGATTCCAACAAGTTTTACTGCGTCGGCAATACTTCGGCAAGGGGAAGCGAGGGCAAATGTAACCGAATTTACCAAACGAAGCAAATCCGCCGTAAGTGAAACATCACTGGAAATCGCCATGGCAATTTCACTCATCTTGGAATTTGAATCGTTGATAAGCCTATTGATTTTTGTGATACTCTCTGGGAACTGAGGAATTTCCTCGATAATTTTAACGAATTCATGGGAAGCCGTATTAAGCGCCCGCTGTGTTTTTTCGTTGATAGGAAGAATGATTCTTGTAATCGTCTCGCCATTTTCACTGAGAATTTGGAAATTTTCTTCGGTGAGACCAATTTTTTCAAGCATAAGAATCATAATGATAATGCCTAAGCCTGCGCCTTCCGACAAATCAACAATCTGCGTCATTGCCTGATCAACTGAAGTGTATTGCTGGGCCCGGCTCACTTTATCATGCATTCGCTTGTATTCGCGGAAAGTAAGCTCAGCGTTGTTGCGGACTTCGATTTTAATCTTGTTATTGCGCATTTGAAGAATCAGTTTTACATAGAGCCCGCCAGATTTTTGAAGACCAAGATAATAGCGGATATTATTCAGTGTGTCTTCTTTAAAACTCTGCATACCTTTTTCGTAGTCAGCATCGTTAAAAAGGTCAAGATTTTTTTCTTTGAAGTAAATTCTTTTTGTATTGGCTTTTTTTGCATTGGTCACAAGCTCATTGAGACAATACTTGAGATATGTCTCCATGTGTTCCTGCCCAAGCTCTGACAAAAATGCCGCGAGCACTTCTTCCATATATTCTGACATTTCACGAGGCAAAGTGTATGTTGTGATAGAAAGCGGAATTCCAGCCCGAATTGCCATTTTAATCTTAGAATTATCAAGATTGACTTTCTGAGTCTTCTGCGCTTGCTGCATAGGACAAATTATAACACAGTTAAGACTTTTTGGAAATACAATAACCTGTCTTTGGATGGTTGAGTAAAAATCAACATTCGGGCAAAATAAAGATATGTTCGATTGCTTTCTTGCACAAATGCTTGTGCTTACATTTATTTTTTTCAGCAGCTCACGAGTTTTCTTTTTAAAACATTCCCGCGTTGACTGTTTTGCCGCTTTTTCACCAGCCGCACTCATAATTTCATTTTTTATTTTTTATTGTTTTGACTTTTCTATTTTGTCATTCGCTGTCTTTTTACTCGCGCTTATCTCATTCTTTACAAACTTTCGGGCGACATTGCGTCTGTACGCAAAATTAATCGTTGACAGTTACAGCGTTGTCTTCAATATTTTCTCCATTATTATTCTCATACTCACAGTCTTGCTCGCAATAGGAATCATATATTTCCGTCCCGTTAAATATTCAGCATCTGATTTTGATATCAAAAAGACTCAATATACACTTACAGGAACAAGCGCAAACCTTAGGATCCGGGAAAGTTATTTTTCAGGTGCAAGCTTTTCCGGAAATCTCTTTAGCTACGAACCGATTATTAAAGATGACATAATTGCTGAATTCCACAAGGAAAAACCAACGATTATTTTTACGCCTGGAATCCATGCAAATGTTCAGAATTATGAGCCTTACCTCATGCTTCTCGCTCAAAAAGGCTACCCTGTCCTTGCCGCTGATTTTTACACAAACGATCTTCAAATTCTTGCAAAACACTTCGACAACAAAGTTATTAAATCCTTGGTAGAATCAAAATTCATGAGAAAATTTACCGCCATTCATATAGATAAAACTCAAAAAGAAGAATTCAGCAAAATTCATGATGATGAGCTGGCTGTTTCCACAAAAAAATATTCGGCTCTCACCAAACTTGCCCTGGAACTCTTCGGAGACGAAACAAAGGTCTTTTATGTCGTTGACGGCGTAGATTTCGATTCGATTTATGCGGTCATCGATGAATTCAACACCGAGCCTTACTCAAACGCAAAAGGATTTTTCTCCATGAATCGCGTTGATGAGTACAAGACCAGCGGATACGGCTTTATCGAACAAACCGATGTCTTTTTGGCTCACACAAAAGGCATAGAGCGTGAGAATAAATTTTTCATTCCCCGCTATGTGGCAAACAAAACTATTAAAGCTATCGAAGAGCAAAAATAGGAGCAAAAAAATGACTCTTACAGAACTTAACCGCTATTTTAATTCTTTCCTCCACAAAGAAGACTACGACTCTGACATTTCCCTCAACGGAATTCAAATTTCAAACTCAGCTCCAGACGAAAAGCCAATCACAAAAGTCGCCTTTGCCGTTGATGCCTGTGAAGCAACAGCCCTTAAAGCGGCAGAAGCAGGCGCCCAGGTACTTTTCGTTCATCACGGTCTTTTCTGGGGGCATTGCCAGACGATTACGGGCACTCACTACAAGCGGGTCGCTTCTTTCATCAAAAACGACATTGCCCTCATCGCCTACCACATTCCTCTGGACGCAAATGAATTCGTAGGCAACAATTTCGGTCTCGCCAAGCGAATCGGTCTTGAAAAAGTGCGGCCTTTCGGAAAATGGCGGGGCATGACTTTAGGGGCAGTTGGTGAGCTTCCATCAGAATGTACAATCGAAGAACTTAGCAAGAAACTCTTTCCCAATGGCGAAAAAGCGGCTCATATCCTCCCCTTCGGCAAAAAATCCATTAAAAAAGTGGCGATAATTTCCGGCGGTGCGGGCGACGATTTTGATCAGGCCGTTAAAATCGGTGCGGATGCTTACATTACCGGCGAAGTGGGCCACGAAGAATACCACGCCATTGAAGAATCTGGAATCAATGTAATCGCAGGCGGCCACTACAACACGGAGACAGTGGGCGTTCAGCTGGTACAAAAACGGCTGGAAGAGGACAAAGGACTTAAGACTGTTTTTATCGACATCCCCACTGGATTATGATAAACTATTTATCTGTTTGAAAAGGTATATAAAAATGTCAGATACAATCGAAGTTTCTTTTAAACCAAAATATTTCACGGCAAAAAAACTTGTACCTCTTGTACTAACGCTCATTGTTATTTTGCTCGATCAAATTACAAAAATTCTCGTCACTCAGAATATCCCTCTTTATGAAATCGGCTCTTCTTTTTTTGGAGGATTTTTCCGAATCGTTCATGTAAACAATCCGGGAATCGCTTTCAGTATCGGGCAGGGCTGGAGTTTACTCGCAAGAGGCATACTTTTTAGGGCAATTCCTCTTATTGTTCTTATCGTCGTAATTGGCGTCTATATGCGCAATGATGAATTTTCACAACTACAGCGATGGAGCATTGCAGGCATTGCAGGCGGCGGATTCGGGAACTTAATCGACAGATTTTTCCGAGCAGAAGGTGTCATCGATTTTCTTGACTTTAAATGGTTCGGAATCGAAAAATTCGCTCATACAAAGTTAAAATTCCTAAGTTGGGAACGATGGCCTACTTTCAATGTAGCTGACGCAGCTGTCGTTATTTGCGGAATATTCCTTGTAGTTTCGTTTTTAATCACAATGAAGAAAAATCAAAAAAAGGACGGTGAGGACTAATGACAACAAAAGAGCGAACCTTTATTTTTAATCTCTGCGTAATTCTTTTTAATATTATCGTCGGCTTGTTTATCGAAGCAATTCTCCTGCTTGGTCTTTTATTCTTTTTAGCGGAAAATCCAAATCTTCAGGAAAGTGTCTTCACCCAAGTTGCTATTCCTATACTACTTTTAATCGGACTCATTGCCGCCATGTCAATCTCAGTGCATGCCGTCAGCTGGGCAATCAAAAAATTTCACCTGGAAGACAAACTAGACCCAAAAGTAGTTTCCCGCTATCAGAAGAAACTGTAGGTGAAATTTCTCACAGAGTTAAAGAGAACACAGAGAGTTTTCTTACTATGAAATAAAAAAAATGCCATAAATGAAAAAAAAGACGGCCGGAGTCGGGGTTGCGACACAAACTCGCCTGAGCTTTGCTCACTGCGATGTTTGATGGCGCGTTCCCGACGGGAGGCCGTCTTTTTTTTGTTTTTATTGTGTTTCTTATGCCTGAAGAGCTGTAACTGCTACTGTATCGACGATTTCGTCTACATTACAGCCGCGGCTAAGGTCGTTGAGCGGTTTTGCAAAGCCCTGACAAACAGGACCGATTGCCTTCCAGCCACCCATGCGGGCTGCGATTTTGTAACCGATGTTTCCTGCATTGATGTTGGGGAAGATGAATGTGTTTGCATGACCAGCAACTTTGCTGCCCGGAGCCTTGAGTTCGCCGACTTCTGGAGCGATTGCGGCGTCAAACTGGAATTCGCCGTCCAAAGCCAAATCCGGTGCCTTTTCGTGAGCGATGTTCGTTGCGTGAACGACCTTTTCGACTGTGTTGCCGTCTTTTGGGTCGGCTCCAGAGCCTTTTGTTGAGAATGAGAGCATTGCGACTCTTGGCTCGATTCCTGCGATTGCCTTTGCTGTTCCTGCAGAAGCGATTGCAATGTCTGCCAGCTGATTCTCGTCTGGGTTGATGTTGATTGCACAGTCACCGAAAACTGCGATTCCCTCTGAGAGATATTTGTTTCCGCCCTCTGGAGCAACCATAATGAAGCATGAAGAAACAGTGCTGCATCCAGGAGCTGTTTTGATAACCTGAAGTCCAGGGCGGAGAGTGTTTGCCGTTGAGTGGCAAGCGCCAGAAACGAAACCGTCAGCGTCTCCTGCCTTGAGGATAAGAGCGCCGTACATTGTGTAATCTTTGAGGGCGGCAGCTTTTGCGGCAGCTACATCAGCGTATTCAGGAAGACCAGTCTTTTTGTTGAGTTTTCCTTCGCGGGCTTTGTACAAGATTTCTGCGTATTTGTCTGCCTTTGAATCTTTTGTCGGGTCAACGATGTCAACGCCAGCCATGTCAAAGCCGAATTTTTTGATGTCATCTTCGTTTCCAAGAAGGGTGATTTTTGCGATTCCTTCTTTAACGATGCGTGAAGCCGCCTCAACGACGCGTTTGTCTTCACCTTCACAGAGAACAATTCTTTTGCCAGCGGCTTTTGCCTTGGCACGAAGTTCTTTTACAAAATCCATAATTTTGCCTCGTATATAAAAAATATAAATAAATTCCTCACAGAGGTCACAGAGACGACAGAGGGAAACTTGAAAAACAAAAATCTCTCTGTGAACTCCTAAACTCTGTGAGGGATTTTAGTAACCATCTGACATTGCTCGGTTCAGATCACGCTGATAAAGTTCGGCGTAAACAGGACTTCGCATTTTGAGGTCGTCTTTTTTGGCTTGATTGAATGGAACGAAACGCCAGAAAACTGCGCGCAACTCTTTGTCCATTCGCTGGATACCGTCAACCTCTTTTGTCATCCACAAAACATAGTCTGCGATGAAGTAAGATTTTAGGTCGCCCTTGAGCTTTTGTCGTTCAATCCACTGGTAATACTGACCGGTAAGACCTTCTTCCATCCAGTAGTAGCTGGCCTTTTCTTTTGCAACCTGCCATCTCAAGTCTGCAACTGCCATAAGAATTGCGATTTTAAGGTCGCGGGGGTACATGGGAATTACGATTCGTCCACGGCTAGTGACGCGATTGTAGCGGTCGAAAGGCTCCCAGCAGAAACCAAAATCACCGTAAGTTGGCAAGCAGAGAACATAAGGAACGATGCGGTTCTTCATATTCTTGTGGACTCGGATAAAGCATTCAGGATCGTTGTCTTCTACCCATTTGAGAATATTGAGGACATTCTCACGGAAACCGGTGAGTCGGGGAACACAGTGATAGAACTCGCGGGTAAAAATCGGGAACTGGTTACCCTGACGGCCACAGGTCATTTTTGCCATCTGGCGGACAGTTTGGAATTCTATCATAATGTCGCCAGTGCTGACTTCCATTGCCTCTGGCTGTGCGCTCATCTTGTCTTCGAGAGAGCTACCGATTGCCTTTGCTTCTTCGAATTCTTTAATATATCCGACCAATTCTTTGTCAAGTTTTTGCAAAGCACGGAGTTTTTCCTGAATTTCAGCGAACAAATGCTTTTGACCTTCAGTATAGGTCTGTTTGTGTGGCTCAAGGCCAATCATCGGGCTGTGCTCGCAGAGTGAATCAACTCTGTTTTTAAGCTCGTTTTCCAGCATTTGACGCTCGCTTTCTTTTGAATTGAGCAAACTCTCAGCATTCTGCAATTTACCGTCATTTTTGCTTTTGAGTTGCTGAATGCGCTGAGCTTCTGCCCCCGGATCATTTTTTCGCGGAGTTCGAGCCTCATCTGTAGCAGAAAGAGTTAAGCGCCCTGATGCGATTTCTTTGAACCATTCGTCCATATAATAGACTGGCTCGCCAGTATTATTTTCAAGAATTACGGTAGAAAAAAGCTGCTTTTGTTCGGGAGTGAAAAGAGAAGGAAGAACAACACCGAAACGGAGAAGCATTTTTTTAGGTTTTTCGAGAGAACTGTCTCCTGCTTTTGTACACATGACGCGGATAAGCTCCCACCATGAAGTGACAATCTGCTGACGATAGACAGTGCGGTCTTTTGGATCCTGACAAGTAAGATACTTTGAAAGGATTTTGTGGACACGCTGAGCCTGCTCTCCTTCGCCTCCAAGAGCCGTTTTGTAATAAGCAGGATCATCAAAATAGTGATTTGACTCGTCTTCGTAGAATTTAGTGATTTCTTTGAAGCCTTGCTGTGACAAATCAACTTTGTGGGCAACTTCAGAGGCTTTATCTTCTACAGGTTTTGGCGGATTGTCAGAAATATCTTTAAAAGAAGGTAAATCACTAGGTCCTGATTCAGCTTCGGTTTCTGCAAGCAAAGCTGCAATCGTGGGGTCTAAATCCATATCTGTCATCTATGCGCATCCTCGAAAAAATTAGTCAAAATTCATTTTAATTATAACACAAGTCTGAATTTTTTTCATCATAAATCGATAAATTATACAAAGTCATAGCTGTGCAGGCTCACTTCCCCGGAAGACAATTCTTCTAGCCCGCCGCTTTCTCTTTCGACCACAAGTTTTATTTCCGGAGTAATTTCCTTGACCGTTGCCCTGTAGCTTTCAAAAGTGCTTCCCGCCACAGGATTTACCGTCACTTTTTGACCAATTAGCATTGAATTCTTGCGATATTCGGCAATCATCTGATTTTTTACTGCTTCATCGTCATTTTCAAAAGAATCGTAGAATTGAATGAGATTTTTTACGACTTCCGCAATCACGCGATTTTTTGAAACTTCGGGCATTTTTTCATTTTTTTCGATTTTTGCCTCTTCCACGCTGCCCGCGATTTTCGTGATTTCGCCGGAAAGGGCTGGATTTTTGCGGAGATTGATTCCGATTCCGACCACAGCCGCATCGATTGTGCCTGTCTCAAAATTTGCGATTCCCTCAACTAAGATTCCAGAAACTTTTTTACCGGCGAGAAAAATGTCGTTCACCCATTTTATTGAAGGATTTTCGCCATAAAGATTTTTAATCGCCCTGGAGACAGATACAGCGGCAGCAGCCGTATACAAAGCGGGATTTTTCACGCCGTTTTTCGGGGAATACAAAAGCGAAAAATAAACGCCCACATCGGCAGAAGAAACAAAGGTTCGCCCCAATCTGCCCTTTCCCCCGGTCTGACTTTCCGCGGCAAAAAGGGAAAGATGTGCGGATTTTCCTTTTTCGGTGAGATTTCCCGCCGCGTCACGAAAAGCACCCACATCGACCGCCCGCCTTTTCGCCTCAGAATTGGTAGAATCTATTTCGTCAAAAATGAAGACTTGCAAGCCTAAAACGCCGCAATCCTTCAAATTTGAAGAGATAATTTCTGAAGAAAGCCTGTCCGGGCTTGAAAGAATCCTGTAACCACGGTTAGTGACCGCCTCAATTTTGTAGCCCTCGTCTTCAATGGAGCGGATTGCCTTCCAGATTGCCGTGCGCGAAACCTGACAGGAAGAAGCCAATTCCTCGCCAGAGAGAAATTCACCATTTTTGAGAGAAAGCAAAGATTGAAGGACGCTGTTTTTCGTAGACATTATTTTTTCTTTCCAAGAAGGGTAAAATCCTCGACTGGAGAAGAAAATGCGATTCCCATGCCCGGCTCTTTAAGACATTTGACTTCCTTAATTGCAGAAAGGACTGCTTCTTTTTGCTCGTGGCCAACAACGATGACCAGCATGTCTTTTTCGGGAACGATGTGCATTCCGAAGAATTTTGCGTCGTCCTCACGGGCAGTTCCCCGCGCGTTAATCACCGTTCCGCCTGTAGCACCGGCTTTTCGGGCGGCAAACATCACATCGTCGGCATAGCCCTTGTTCACGATGACCGTAATCATATCGCTGGATTTTGTATTCTCATTCATTTTTTCTTCTCCTTTTGAATCGCTGGATTCTGTTTTTCCAGAAACGATGCCGGCTTTTAATGTGGAATCGACTGCAAGGGTAAAAAGACAGCCGAAATCAGCTTTTTCATTTTTTGCAGAATCAAGGATTGCGCTCATAATTGCCGATTTTTTTTCTGAATCAATGACCATGTAAATCAAATCTTTTGTGGTCTCGCCAGTTCCCAAAATCGCACCGAAATTTGACTTTGCAAGAGCCCGCCCCATTAAGACCGTGCCGCCACCGCAGCCAGCCGCAACTGCCGCCTTGGTGAGTTTTTCGCCCTTGTCATGGGGAACGATGCTTATAATCAGTGAAAATGCGCTCATTCTGCTGCCTCCGTAGATTCCATCACGAGTTCGGAATGACTGTTTTCCGCACGATTCGACTTAATCTTAAAGATGATTCCCAAAATCTGAATGGCAATCAGCGGTGTCATGGCGACCAATGCGATTACGCCGAAAGCGTCCACCGCAGGATTCCCGTCACTGGCTTCCGATGCCCCCAAAGTAAACGAAAGAATGAAAGTGCTGGTCATGGGGCCTGAGGCAACGCCGCCTGAGTCAAAGGCAATTCCCGTGAATAATTTTGGGCAGATAAAAGAGAGAATCAAAGCCAGAGCGTAACCCGGAATCAGAATGTACCAGAGAGAAAAACCGTGAAGGACACGGAGCATGGAAATTCCGATTGAAATCGCAACTCCTGAGCTTAAAGCTCCCAGCATGACCTTTCGCTTAATCGTACCGCCGGAAATTGACTCAACCTGATCGGTCAAAACCCATACGGCAGGCTCGGCACAGACGACGATTGCCCCGAAAACAAGCCCAACGAAAACCAAAAGCAAAGTCCAAAGACTGCCCGTCTGACTTGCCGCACCGAGGACTTTTCCCAATTCCTCGCCCGCTGGCATAAATCCGCCCTGAGCGCCTGTGAGGAATAAAATCAAGCCGATAAAACTCATTACAAAGCCGCGCACCATTCGCACGACCTGCATGGGTGGCATTTTAAGAAGTAAAAATTGAAAAAGAAGGGCCATTCCCGCCAAAGGAGCGAGGGCCCCCGCAACTTCCTTAAAAATCGAGGGCAAGAGTTTCAAAAAAACCGCGATTCCGCTGGCAATAAGACCGTGAGAGCTTTCGGTAACAGAATCGGCAGAAGAAGAATTTCCGCCGGACAAAATGATTCCGTAAACGATGACCGCAAGGACAGGTCCGATTGAGGCAATTCCCGTTAAGCCGAAAGAATCCTCGCTTGAAGACTTTAGCTTGCCGTTCTTGTCTGATTTTGCACGAACCGCAGCCACGCCAACGCCCAAAGCCATAATGAAGGGAACTGTCATTGGGCCGGTAGTGGCTCCGCCTGAGTCAAAGGCAACTCCCTGAAAGGTAGGAGGAGCCAGAAAAGCAAGGACGAAAACGAAAATATACGAAATCGTAAGGAGAATGTTCAGGGGAATTGAAAGAACCGTGCGCAAAATACCCAGGGCAACGAAAAAGCCCACGCCCACGGCAATCATAAAAATCAAACCCCACTTGCTAACATTGGGCGCAATTCCCCGCACCTGGTCAGCAAGCACCTGAACATCAGGCTCGGCCACAGTGACGATAAAGCCGATTAAAAAGGCCGCTCCCAATAAGAGAGGAAGGTTTCGCTTTGCAGTAAGAGCCGCTCCGCTCCGCTCACCGATTGGCAGGATTCCAATGTCAACGCCCAGCAAAAAAATCGTGAGCCCGAAAATAACGAGGATTCCGCCAAGCACAAAGCGGCTCATGGTTCCAAAAGACATGGGAGCAATGGTAAGCCCCAAAAGCAGAACCATGACCATAATGGGCAGCACTGAAGAGACAGTTTCTTTAAATTTTGCGAAGATGTTCATTTATTATGCGTCCGCAAAAACTTTTCCGTCATCAAGAGTGACTTTGAGTTTTGTATATTCACAGTGAAAGTCATTTTTGAGGCGGTCGAGGTAGCGCGCACATTCCCACTTGCACATAGGCAAATCGTGAAGAAGGTAATTTCCGCAGGCTTCCGGCCGGGTTGCAGGAACTTCATTTTGTGTAAGAATCCATTCAAGGCACTCGATTGTAAGAGAGCGCATATCCTGGACAGTGTATTTTCCCATCATAATGATGTACATGCCAGTAAGACAGCCCATGGGACCTACATAAACCACATCGTCCTTAACACGAGAGTTGCGGAACCAAGTCGCCATGAGATGCTCAATGCTGTGAATGGCAGAAGGAGCAATTGCAGGCTCTTTATTTGGCTCGGTGATTCGCAAATCGTAGGTGGTGAAACCTTTATCTTCGCGGGAAATGTAGATTCCCGGCTTCAAGTGAGTGTGATCAATAGTAAAACTCTGAATTACTTCCATAAAATATTCCTCCGGCAATTATATACATTATAAAAATATCCGACAATATCAGAATCGACCTGCTAGTCCGCAAAAGTTGAAATCATTTTCTCAACGACACGGGCGCTCAGTTCTGCGGCAAGTCCCTCGTTAAAATCGTATCCGTTTGAGCTTAAATCATCCGCCATGTCGCTCATGCAGCGCAAAATCACGAAGGGAACTTTGTTGAGGTAGCAGGCATGGGCGATTGCAGCCCCCTCCATTTCAACACAGGCCGGGGCAAAATTTTCGGCAATTTTTGACTTTACATTTTTTTCGCTGATAAACTGGTCGCCTGTAGCGATTCGGCCTTCAATCATTTTGTGGCCTTTAGAAAGTTCCGAGTCAGCAAAGGCTTTTTTTGCCGCCTCAATCATTTTTTTGTCAGCATCGAAAGAAAAGACGCTCATCTGGGGAACTTGACCGAGTTTGTAGCCAAAGCCCGTGGCATCCATATCGTGATAAACAGCATCCGTTGAAACCACGAAATCCATGACACCCAAACCGTGAGCCATAGCGCCCGCAATTCCTGTATTGATGATATTGGTGCAACCGAATTGAAGCGCAAGACGCTGAGCGCAAAGAGCCGCGTTCACTTTTCCCACACCAGAACGAGAAAGAACCACATCAACACCGTGAATTTTTCCTTCCTCAAAGACGATTGAACCGGCTTCAGTTTTTTTGACAGAATCGCCCATCAAATTGCGAAGGAAGTTTACTTCTACTTCCATAGCACCGATAATTCCAATTTTTTTCATTTTATGTTACTCCTTGCGAAAATCTGCATAATTTTCTGTTATTTTCGTAGAAAACTGCAAAATTTTCAATAATTTTCATAAAAAAGTATTGATTAAAATCTCTAAAAACTCTAATATATACTCAGCAGCAAGAAATATGACGCTTCCGTTGGAAGTTTGTCACCCAAAACCCCCGCCGTTTCTCCTCCT
>ODAI011560523.1_pt1 | contig 88494 bp, 59 predicted proteins | sample 1539321 | NCBI WGS metagenome assembly ODAI01 (sample SAMN02144231, study PRJEB22623) | gut metagenome | biome: sheep rumen | host: Ovis aries | place: New Zealand | reverse complement strand
TAAGATTTCTACGCGAAGCGTATAACCTGGGAACCGGCGTCAGCCCTACTCTCCCCCTCGGGGGAGCCGGAGAGGGGTTCTTAACTGTTAACTATTAACTATTAACTTTTCACTATGAACAAAGAAACTTGGAAGTTGATTCTTCAAATCATCGTTAGCGTCATCACCGCTATTGCCACCACGCTGGGAGTGACCAGCTGCATGTAAGGCCCTCTTTGCTTTCCCTCTCTTATTTTCCTGCTTATTGTGTTCATCTTTTCTTCCGCTGTCGTGAGATAGCGGAAGATTTTTTTTGTATGAATAATAAAAAAGCCACTTTATTTCAATGATTATTTTGTGGTATAATTTTTATTCCTTAATTTTGCGGGAAAATTTAAGCCAATGAACATGTAGGGCGTCAATGGTCTTTCATCCACCAATGCCCGGCATAAGCGTCTAGGAACTCGGCTTCAGTATACCAACTGTCGTGGAACCAATCTAATGAATCAGCAAACTGATTCCTCTCAGGCGAATAAGAGAGCCAATGAGTTGACCTTAACATGCCACCAAGATAGTGGGTGTATTGCTGAGTATCATTAGGAGCGTTCTTTAATTCTTCGAGCATCTGCTCTGTCGTAATCCATTTCTTTTCCATAACCTTTTTCGGCAAAGGTAAGAGATCCGGACTAAACAGAGAAATTATTTAGATCACTTTAGATCACTTCAAAAATTATTTAAGAAACATTAGATCGATAGCTAAGAACATGGAAAAACTAAGCGTATATAAACTGGAAGGTAAGTCGCCAGAAGAAGTGAAGCAGTCGTTTGTTCACTACATGGGTGATAAGAATGCTACTTCAAAACAAATAAAGGATGCTGCCAATAGCAGATATGTAAAGATTGACAACATTGATGCTGTCAAGAATATCTGCAAAAAACTATTTGATGTTGAGAACATCTTTGAGATAATCGATGCTGGTCAAGTAATAAAAGTTAGTGATGCGCTGACTGGTATCATCAACGAAAAAGGCGATGAAGGTGAGATAAAGGAACTGAAGAATACTCGCAGCTACGTCAACAAGTATCGCGACTTCCTTACCTATTGCGCCAATCTGAGCGAAGACGCTTTAGATTCTACAACTCCATACGATTTTGCCGATGACACAGACAGGCCTTTCATCACAGAGGATAAGTTCAAAGAGATTGTGGATTTGCTTCTCCGTAAGAAGAATATCATTTTGCAAGGTGCGCCTGGGGTCGGTAAGACTTTCTTGGCAAAGAAGATTGCCTATCAGTTGATTGGAACGAGAAAGGACGAGAATATCGAAACCGTTCAGTTCCATCAGTCGTACAGCTACGAAGACTTCATTCAAGGCATCCGTCCCACTACTACTGGCGAGTTCAAGGTTCGCAACGGCATCTTCTACAACTTCTGTGAGAAGGCAAAGGAACATACAGAAGAATCCTTCGTGTTTATTATCGACGAGATAAACCGAGGCAATCTTAGCAAGATTTTCGGCGAGTTGATGATGCTGATAGAATACGACAAACGCTCGCCACGATATGCGTTGAAACTGACTTATAGCTATGAGGACAGTCAGCGTTTCTATGTGCCAGAGAACGTCTATATTATCGGTTGCATGAATACGGCTGACCGCTCTATTGCTATCGTGGATTATGCCTTGCGCCGCAGGTTTGCTTTCTGTGATGTAGAGCCTGAGTTTGGCGAGACTTTCAAGAACTATTTGGGAACGGCATTGAACAAGGATTTCGTTGATGAGATATGCACGAAGGTGAATCGCGTCAACGACATCATTCGTAAATCTTCGTCGCTGGGCAAAGGATTGGAAATAGGTCACAGCTACTTCTGCCAACTCAGTTCTGTAGATAATGAGCAGGAGTGGTGGAAGTCCATCTGCAAGTACGAGTTGTTTCCATATCTGCGTGAGATTTGCTTCGACAATGAAGAACTCTGCGGCGAATTGTGTCATATCCTAAGCGACTAAGACGATATGCGCCAGATACCCATACAAAACATGTACTACATCCTGTGCTATGCATGGGGTATGGGTGAAATGCGCGGCAGGGTGAACGTTGGCATTGAACGTTGTGATTCGGTAGCCAATCTACTTGTGCATGTGTTGCTGAATGCGACCGATAGTCTCTTAAAACGTGGTCTATCACAAGGTTATACTGTCTATGGCACAGACTTGGATGGCATAAAGGGAAAGATTAGTATTGGAGAGACTCTGAAATTGGGAAAGTATCGTCAAGGAAGAATGTTTTGTAATTATGATGAGCTTTCACCCGACATTCTTGTCAACCAAATTATCCATTCAACCCTGCGTGATGCTTTGAAGATTCGAAACCTTTCAGAACAGAATCAAACGAGGATAGCAAAGACGCTACGGAGAATGCCACAAGTAAAACGGTTACAACTATCTGACAGTTTATTTAAGTCGGTCCGACTGCATCGCAATAACACGTACTATCAGTTTGCCATCAACATCTGCCGCCTGCTCCATCAGTCTTTATTGCCAAATGAAAGTATTGTAGGAAAGTGGAATTTTGCTAATTTGATGGATGATGAACGTCTGATGAACCGCATATTCGAGAAATTCCTGATGAACTTCTACAAGCAGGAATGCCGCGACGACTATCCAGACGTAGGACGTTCACACATACGATTCCAGCTGACTCCATTCGGTATGACATTCTCTAAGAGCACCGATGAAGCATACCGTCTGTTGCCTGTGATGGAAACAGACGTTACCTTGTACAATCCTCGCACGAAGAAGAAAATCATCCTCGATGCCAAGTACTACAAAGAGACATTGGTTTCGAGATATGGCGAAGGAGGGAAGATTCGTCGTGAACATCTTTCGCAGATTCTGACCTACGTGATGAATCAAGAGAGTGATGCTCCTCATACAAAATGCACAAAGGGAATCCTTGTATATCCAACAATAGATACAGAGCTGGACGTTTCGTATGTCTATAAGGATACTAAGCACGTTATCCGAGTCAGTACGGTGAACCTGATTCAAGATTGGCAAATGATAGACAAGCGTTTAAAGGAAATCATTAAATGAGAGTCCAACGACGACGAGCCTCGCTTGGTGTTTGAACTTGAGTATTTAGAGAGTTTGCCGGAATACAAGCCCGTCAATCTGACTAGATATTGGTATAAAGACACTTTGCTAGGTAGAATCATGAAATAACAAACATATAGCATCGCCCCCTGCTGCCTGCGGCAGCGTGGGGGCTGAACTATTCACTTTTCACTTCTTACTTCTCACTTAGACTCGTTTTCTCCATGTCCGCACACCTACATTATACGGAGAATCTTACAATCTTAAATCTTACAATCTTACATTTAGCCCCTATTTTTTGCATTTTTCAGGCCCCAGGCGGTGGGCTGCCAGGCGGCTGCTGCTGTATCATTACCTTCAAACTTCCACAAACTAACTAATCGGACTCATCACCATGAAAAGAAATAGAACCGCCAAGGGACTGACGGTTCTATCCTATTGAAAAATACCTATTGACGGGTAGGAAGGAGTTATCTGAAAAATCTTCTTACGGTTGTGGGTTGCTCGCTTCCGCGGACTAGAAGCGGTAGAGGGCAAAGGTCTTGGCAGGTACGGTGACCTTCAGGACATTGCCGTCGGCGGCAACGTCGGCGCTCTTCGGCGTGACCACGTTCTTGTTCTTCACCGTGTTGACGGCATCCATGCGGTCGGCATGGAGGGTGGTGACCTTACCCTTGCCGAGGGTCTTGACGCCCTTGAAGGTGATCTCGATGTCCTGGGCGGCGCTGCCGGTGTTGACAATCTTCACGATGTAGCCGTTGGTGGCCTTGTCGTAGACGGCACTGGCACAGAGTCCGTCCTGGCCTGTGACGGGTTTCTTGCCCTCTGTGAGCTGGAGCACGTGGGTGCCGGGGTTGCAGGCGTACATCTGCTGCACATAGTAGTTGGGGGTGCGGACGGTAGAGAGGTTGTCCATCCAGATGAGGTCGGGACGCCACTGCCAGCCTTCCTCGTGGGCGAAGAGGGGTGCGTAGGTGGCCATGTGGACGATGTCGGCATTGCGCTCGAAGCCGGTCATGATGGCGGCCTCGCTGAGTGCGGCCTCGAAGACATTCTTACCCTCGGGCACTCCGACGGCTTTCTCCTTGACGTGGCAGGCATACTCGCCGGCAAACACCTTCGGGCCCTTGCGGCTGTAGGAGTCGTAGCGGGTGACATTCTGCATGAACCAGTCTTGGTCGCGATAGTAATGCTCGTCGACGAGGTCGGCCTTGAGGCGGGTCATCTGCTCCCAGCCATAGGTGAACTGCTTGCCGTCTTTGTCGTCGGGGCTGGGACCGCTCGAGCCTACGATCTTCATCTTGGGATAGCGGGCGCGGATGGCGCTGACGAACTTCTCGAGGCGCTCGGGATAGAGGGGTCCCCACTGCTCGTTGCCGATGCCTATCTGCTGGAGGTTGAAGGGTGCGGGATGGCCCATGTCGGCACGCAGCTTGCCCCACTTGGTGTCGGTGCCGCCATTGGCGAACTCGATGAGGTCGAGGGCATCGTCGATGTAGGGCTGCAGGTCGTCGACTGCCACATGGCAGGTGGCGGCATTCTCGTCAGGGTTCTGGAACTGGCACGACAGTCCGACGCTCAATACGGGCAGGGCCTGGGCGCCAATCTCCTCGGAGAGGAGGAAGAACTCGTAGAAGCCCATGCCGTAGGTCTGATAGTAGTTGGGGAACAGACGATGGGGGAAGGTGTAGTTCCATCGGTTCTCGTTGAGGGGACGGTTCTCCACCTGACCGACGCTGTGTTTCCACTGGTAGCGGGATGCCAGGTCGGTGCCTTCGACGATGCAGCCGCCGGGGAAGCGGAACACGCCGGGATGGAGGTCCTTGAGGTCTTTCACCAGGTCGGCACGCAGACCGTTCCAGTTGTCGGCGGGGAAGAGGCTGACATGGTCGAGGTCGACGCTCTCCTTCGACTCGAGGTAGATACGTATAAAGCCCTTGGCATCGGTCGTGGGCGACTGGATGGTGGCAGTATACTTCTTCCACTCGCTGCCCTTGATGGCTACGCCCTTCTTGGCCAGCACCTCGTCGTCGGAGCCTACGAGCTCGACGCGGATCTTGGCGTCGCCGGATGTGCGGGCATAGACGGAGAAGTGGTAGTCCATGCCTTTCTTCAGGCCAATGCCGAAGAAGCCGTGGTTCTCAAGGCCGGTGAACTTGTCGCGATGGCCGGCATCGGAAAGTGTCACATAGTGAGGGTTGCGGTCGAAGGCGGGGTTGGCGTCGTTGAGGGTCACCTTGCCGAAGGTGTTCCAGCCCATCAGTCGCTGCGGGAACTCGAACGAGCGGTTCTCGATGAGCTCGGCATAGAGGCCTCCGTCGGCTCCGAAGTTGATGTCCTCGAAGAAGATGCCATACATGGTGGGCTGGACGGGAGCGCCTAGCTTTTTAGCGTTGACGGTAAACTGATGTTGCGCCTGCGCCGTGGTGGCGGCCATGAGGGCAACAAGGGCGAGTGTGAAAATGCGGATTTTTTTCATTGGGTTAGTTCGCGTTTTAGATTGTTAATTAATTATTCTGAGTGCAAAAATACAAAAATCCACCCCCAAAGAGGTGGATTTTATGCTCGATAAGGTGGATTTTTTGCAATGTTATCTTTATCTCACAGGCGAAAGGGTGAAATTGAAGGTCTTGTCGCCGTAATTCACGCGGTATTGCGGCAGGGCGATGGCGTTCATGTCCCAACTGTTGACGCCGCCTACACCGGCATGCTCGAGGTCGATGTAGAGGTTGGTGAATGCCGACTTCTTGACGTCGGGGCTATGGCGCTGTGCTTTGTCCATGCCCTCGTCGAGGGTCTGGATGTCGTAGTGGAGGGCGCTGGCATAGAACGGGGCGTCGGCCATCACGCGCAGTCCCTCGCCCGTACGGTCGGTCTGGTTCCACCAGCGCATGTCGCTCTTGGTGCCGGTCTCCTGCGGACGGATGTAGGGGAAGAACTGCTCGTCGGCGGTGAGGCGGTAGATGCCCATCGTCTGCGAGCTCTTGCGGTCGGCATAGTTCTCGATGGGTCCGCGGCCGTAGAACTCGCTGTTGTCCATCTGATAGGGCAGCTGCATGACCATTCCGAAGCGGAACATGGGCGGCACGTCGGCGCTCTTGTCGGCCGTCAGCTGCTCGGTGACATCGATGCTTCCGTCGGGGCGCACCACATAGTTGAGCACCAGGCGGGCTTTCACGTCGGGCATGTCGTACTCGGCACGCACGCTCTTCAGCTTGTTGTTGACGGTGAGCGACACGAGGTTGAGGGCGGGATTGCGCCAGACGGCATATTTACGCTGTACGCCGGCACCCATGTCGTTGTCGTTGACGGCACGCCAGAAGTTGGGCTTGAGCGAACCGCCGGCAGCCAGCAGGTTCTTGCCGTCGGCCACATACTGGGTCATGAAGCCGGTCTTGCGGTCGAACTGCACGCTGAAATGACGGCCGGAAAGGGTGATGGCGGGCTCGTTCTTCTTGTTGACCACCTTGACGGCCTTACCCGTGGTGGCACGGGTAGCCACCTGATGGCGGGGCGACTCCAGGACGGTGAGCTGGTTGTAGGCCACCACCTGTCCGCGCTGCATGAGGGGCTGGCTGCGCTTGAGCACGAAGCATACGTTGAGATAGATGTCGCCGGCTCCCGAGATGTCGCGCAGCTGATAAGGCAGGGTGACGTTGACGCGCTGCTGCGGACCGCAGTTGAGCTCGCTGACCTCGCCCTTGTCGGCCACCTCGCCATCGACGAGGAGCTGCCACTGCATGCTGACATCCGACAGGTCGGTGAAGAAATGCTCGTTGTAGACGCTGAGCTGGCCGTGCTGCAGGTCGACGGGCTCGGCCCAGATGCTCTGATACTGATGAGCCACCTCGTAGGCATGGGGGTTGAGCTGGCGGTCGGGACCGATGATGCCGTTGCAGTTGAAGTTGTTGTCGGAGGCATCGTACTGGTTGTAGTCGCCACCATAGGTATAGTGGACGGTGTTGAGATAGGCATAGTCGTTGAGGCGGCTGCCATCGACAGTGTTCTTGCTCTGCGGGGCGTGGAGGGCCTGGTCGACAAAGTCCCAGATGAAGCCGCCCTGGTATTTGGGATACTTGCGGATGAGGTCCCAATACTCTTTCAGTCCGCCGCTCGAATTGCCCATGGTGTGGTTGTACTCACACTGGATGAGGGGCTTGGTCTTCGAGGCGTCCTTGCAATAGTCCTCGCACCACTTGTGGGTGGCATACATGGGGCACATGATGTCGGTATTGTCGCCGCCCTGGGCACGCTCCCAGTGGATGGGGCGGCTGGGGTCGTTCTGCTTGATCCACTTGTAGGCTGCGGTGAAGTTGGGACCGTCGACGGTCTCGTTGCCGAGCGACCAGATGATGACGCTGGGATGGTTGAAGTGGGCAGCGACATTGTGCTGGTTGCGCTCGAGAATCTGCTTGGCAAACTGCTCTTTCTTAGCCTCGGAGTCGGCCTTGTAGCCAAAGCCGTGGCTCTCTTGGTTGGCCTCGGCACAGAGGTAGATGCCATACTGGTCGCACAGGTCGTACCAGACGGGGTCGTCGGGATAATGGCAGGTGCGCACGGCATTGATGTTGAGGCGCTTCATCACCTGCAGGTCCTGAATCATGCGCTCCTTGGAGACGATGTATCCGCCGTCGGGATCCATCTCATGACGGTCGGCACCCTTGATGAGGATGGGCTGGCCGTTGACCAGCAGCTGGGCGTTTTTGATTTCCACCTTGCGGAAGCCCACCTTCAGGGGAATGACCTCGCTCAGGGCGGCCACGTCCTTGCGCTTCACGCCGCCCTTCACCTGGCGCGGCTTGGCCTCTTTCCATACCTTGGCCAGCAGGGTATATAGATAAGGTGTCTCTGCGGTCCACTTATTGACGTTGTTCACCACGATGGTGTCGCTGGTGGTCATGGTCACCAGTTCGCCCTTGGCGTCGAAGAGATAGTAGTCAACACGCACGTTGCCGGCCACCTTCTTCTTGATGTTGAGCACGCCATTCTGGTAGTTGTCGGTCAGGTCGGGGGTCAGCTGGATGTCCACGAGCCGCTCTGCCTGGTCCTGGCAATACAAATAGCTGTCGCGCGCCACACCGCTCAGACGCCAGAAGTCCTGGTCCTCACAGTAGGAGCCGTCGCACCAGCGGAACACTTGGAAGGCGATGAGGTTGTCGCCCGTGTGGACATAAGGGGTGATGTCGAACTCGGCAGCCACCTTCGAATCCTCTGTGTAGCCCACGTAATGGCCGTTCACCCACAGATACATGTTGGAGGTCACCGACCCGAAGTGGGCCACCACCTGCTTGCCGTCCCAGTCGGCTGGGATGTTGATCATGCGGCGGTAAGAGCCCACATGATTGTCCTTGGTAGGCACATAGGGCGGATTGTCCTTGAAGTGGCCGCGCCATGCGAAACCGATATTCACATAGACGGGGTCGCCAAATCCGTTGAGCTCCCACATGCCGGGCACCGGCATCTTGCCCCATGAGGCATCGTTGAAGTCGGGCTTCCAGAAGTCAACAGGCCGCTGGTCGGCATTCTCGACGCCCTTGAAGGTCCAGTCGCCATGCAGCGAGACGAAGTTCTTCGAGTTCTGCGGCTCGCCCTTCAATGCAGTTGCCTCGTTCTCGTAGGCAAAGAAGGTGGCGTGCAGCGGCAGACGGTTCACCTCGTTCACCTGCATGTCCTGCCACTCGGTGAAGGTCGGTGCAGCCTCGACAACGGGCTGGGCCACTTCTTTCTTCACCGTTTTGGCTGGTGATTTCTTTACTTTCTTCACGGTCTTGGCTGTCGCACCCGTGACGGCCAGACCCACTAAAGCCATAATGAATAATACTTTTCTCATAGGATGATGCTGTTATTTTGATGTTTCTGCCTGCAAATATAGGAAAAATATTGCGATAAGAGGGAACATTATCATTCAAAAATAGATATAAATCGTGAAAAATGCTTATTTTTGCAGTCATGGAAAACCCGTATATCAAACAATTCCCCGACCTGATGTCGGGCAAGAAGATTCTTTACGTCCACGGTTTCGCCTCGTCGGGACAGTCGGGAACGGTGACCCGCATACGCACGGCACTGCCCTCGGCAACGGTCATTGCCCCCGACCTGCCCATCCACCCCGCAGAGGCCATGCAGCTGCTTCGCGCCACCTGCGAGACCGAGCACCCCGACCTGATCATCGGCACTTCGATGGGCGGCATGTACACCGAGATGCTCTACGGCTACGACCGCATCATCGTCAACCCTGCCCTGCAGATGGGCGACACGATGGTGAGCCACAACATGGTGGGGGCACAGCACTTTCAGAACCCGCGGCAAGACGGCGTGCAGGATTTCATCGTGACGAAAGCCCTGGTGAAAGAGTATAAGGAGATGACCGAGCAATGCTTCAGCGGCGTGAACGAAGACGAGCAGCTGCACCGTGTCATTGGGCTCTTCGGCGACGAAGACACCACCGTCGACACCTTCGACCTGTTTCACGAGCACTATCCGCGGGCCATCCGCTTCCACGGCGAGCACCGCATGAACGACAACAGCTTCATGCACTCGGTGCTGCCCGTCATCCGCTGGTTCGACGACTGGCAGGAGAAGCGCGAGCGCCCCATCGTCTATGTCGGTTTCGACACGCTGGCCGACAAGTGGCAGAAGCCCATGAGCAGCTGCCAGAAAGCCATCCGCCGCCTGATAGAAAACTATCAGCTGCTGATCGTGGCACCTTCGACGAGCAACCATCCACAGCAAATGACCGAGGTACTAGCGTGGGCCATGGAGCACATCAACGTGCCGGCCTACGACCACGTCATTTTCACCAATCAGCAGAACCTGCTCTATGGCGACTACCTCATCACGTCGGACGACCGCCTTGGCGCTGCCGACTTCATGGGCACTCACCTTGTCTTTGGCAGCGACACCTTCAAGACGTGGGAGGACATCATCAGCTTCTTCGACAGACTGGGCGGACAGTAGGACCGCCTGGAAGGAAGTATCAAACATACAGCCGCCCATCATCTGCTGGAAATCAACAGACGGTGGGCGGCTGTAAGGTTTTCTAAAACTGCTATTGAAACTGCTTCGGGGGGAGCCTCAGCCACCAAACTGCTTCGGGGAAAGCCTCAGCCACAAAAACAGTTTCGGGGGAAGCCTCTGCTACTTAAACAGTTTCTGGGCAAACTCAGTGAGGTAGATACGCCAGTTGCGCCAGATGTGGCCGCCGTCGCTCTCGCGATACTCATAGCGGTAGCCTTTCTCGTCGAGATAGCGGCGCAGGTCGGCATTCTGCTTGTACAGGAAGTCGGTCTTGCCGATGGCAATCCAATAGAGTCGCGGGTTACCCTTGAAGAGGGTGGCGAGCTGCTTCTGCACCTCAGCGTTCTGCTGCAGCAGGTCGTAGAACGATGCGTTGCGGTCGCCGCCCGAGATATGCAAGCCTGCCGAGAAGAGTCCCACATAGTCGAATGCCTGCGGATAGCGCTTGGTGATGGCGAAAGTGTGGCCGCCACCCATCGACAGTCCGCACACGGCGCGGTTCTTCTTTCCCTTGGCAGCCTTGTAGTTAGCCTCGACATACTTTACAATATCCATAAAGCTCTCGTCCATAGTGGCTGCGGGCTTGGTGGTGTGGTTGATGCTGGCCATGAACGACGGCTGATACATGCCACGGCTCCACTCACCCGGGGCAGCCTGACAGTCGACATTGCCATTGGGCATGACCACTATCATGGGCTTTGCCTTGCCTGTGGCTATCAGGTTGTCCATAATCTGGGCGGTACGGCCCAGCGTTGTCCATGCATCCTCGTCGCCACCGGCACCATGCAGGAGATACATCACCGGATAGTTCTTGCCACGCTCATAACCAGCTGGGGTGTAGACGGTGAGGCGGCGCTTCATTTTCAGCGTGGGACTGTCGTACCACACCTTGCTGACATTGCCGTGAGGCACTTCGTTGACACGATAGAGGTCGCCCTTGTCGCCGTCAGCATGGCTGACAATGAAGATGCTGGTGAGCGATGCCACGTCGCGGCTGATATAGACATTGGCGGGGGCGAGAATGCGCATACCGTTGACCACGAACGAGTAGTTGTAGAGCTCGGGAGCCAAAGCGTCGGTGGTGTAGGTCCACACACCGTTCTTCCCCTCTTTCAGCTCGGCCTGTCCGGCGGTCTCTTGTTTGCCGAAAGGCGTGTCAACCACGGTGGACGGCAGGAAATCGCCGGTCACGATCACGCGCGAAGCCTTGGGCGCATGAATGCTGAAGGTGACGGTGTGGTCGGGGTTTACAACGGGCGACTGCACTTGTGTGCCGCTCCAAAGCGCCTCTTGTGCGCTGACGGTTATCATGCCTGCCAGGCAGAGGATAATGGTTAAGAATGTCTTTTTCATGTTGTTTTGTGTTTTGACTGCGACAAAGATAGTGTTTTTTTATGAGAAACCATGCAGATGTCATGTTTTTTTGCAAGATAGCGCCATTGTGACATTGTTCTAAAGAAGGATTCAACTCATGAGCTATATCATTCAACTCATGCACTATACCATTCAACACATGCACTATACCATTCAACACATGCGCTATAGATGATTCAACTCATGCACTATACCATTCAACTCATGCGCTATAGATGATTCAACTCATGCACGATAGATGATTCCTCACGTGCGCTATATATAATAAGGAGGTAATTGTAAACGAAAGTTAAATATTTAGATGGCAACGAAAAAAGTGGCCAAAAAATTTGGAACGTATTGGAATTAGTCATACTTTTGCAGTGTACTATTCAACTAGTACACTAAAACATTAAATAATAACCACTCTAAAAATAAGAAGAATTATGGAAACGATCATTACAGCAGCAACCATTCTTGCCATGTATTTCAACTCTGCCACTATTGATGGCAGCAAGTATTGCTACAATGCCGACCTGTCGAACGGACAGGTGACTACTCTATATGTATACGCTCAGAAGGGCGAACAGCTGCGCAACCATCTGGAATACCGCTATGAGTATGACGAGGCAGACCGTCTGGTGCAGAAAGAGACACTTCGCTGGGATGCCGAGAGCCAGCAGTGGCGCCGCGAGAGCTGCCTGTGCTTCAGCTACAACGAGACGGGCTACACCGTTGAGCACTGCCTGTGGGACAGTAAGTTGCAGGCTTACGCCGAGGCCGACGAGATAGCCGTCTACAAATATGAGTTCGAACACCTGCTCTCGGTGAACTACCTGAAGCGCAACGCAGAGTCCGACGGGATGGACATCATCGGCAGCATGCTGCTCATGAATCCAAGAAACGACCTGCTTCTGGCAATGGTGGAAGATTGAGGATTGAAGATTGAGGATTTTTGAGAATTCAGTACACAGAGTTAACATATCAACCATCAACAAACATTTCAACCATCAACAATATGATACAGATTGAGAATATCAGTTTCAACTATGCAGGCTCCACCGAAAAGGTGTTCAGCGACTTCAGCCTGCAATTGAAGGAAAACAACATATACGGTCTGCTGGGCAAAAACGGCACAGGCAAGTCGACACTGCTCTATTTGATTAGCGGATTGCTGCATGCGAAGAAAGGTACCATCACCTACGACGGTATAGAGACGCGCAAGCGCCGCCCCGAGGTGCTCGAGGAGATGTTCATCGTGCCCGAGGAGTTTGAATTGCCCAACATCACCCTCAACGAATACGTACGCATCAACAGCCCGTTCTATCCACGTTTCAGCCGCGAGGTGCTCGACAGCTGCCTGAATGTCTTCGAACTGCCCACCACCCTCAAACTGAACTCTCTCTCGATGGGGCAGAAGAAAAAGGTGTTCATGAGCTTTGCCCTCGCAGCCGGAACGCGGCTGTTGCTGATGGACGAGCCCACCAACGGCCTGGACATTCCCTCGAAGGCACAGTTCCGCCGTGTGGTGGCCGGCCACATGACCGACGACCGCATGCTCATCATCTCTACCCATCAGGTGCACGATGTGGAGCAGCTGCTCGACCACATCCTGATTCTCGACCACAGCCGCCTGCTGCTCGATGCCAGCGTGGCCGACCTCTGCGAGAGATATAGCTTCGAATACCGCCAGCCGGGACAGCCCATGGACGATGTCATCTACAGCGAACCGTCGGTTCAGGGCAATGCCGTCATCGTGCGCCGGCATGAAGATGCGCCTGAGACGCAGCTCAACCTGGAACTCCTCTTCGATGCCGTCACACTGGGAAAGGTAAGATGATTGAGAATTGAAGATTGAGAATTGAGGATTCATAACACTGACGACAATGAAGAATTTCAATATCACACGATTCAAAAGGCTGGTCCGATGGACCTACGAGCACGACAAGCATGAGTTTGTGCGGTCGCAGCTGATGGGACTGCTGGGATTCACGCTCTGCCTGATATTCTTTCAAATAGGAACGCCGGCCTCGCAAGGCTATCGAATGGGAATCATTGCCTATGTTATAGGCATTACCGTCGGCATCATCTGCACAGGCAGCAACATGTATTACTCGATGAAGACACGCGACGACTGGCGAGCCCTCACGCTGCTTCCCGCAAGCAATCTGGAAAAGTTTCTGGCACGCTATGCGTCTGCCCTGTTGATGACAGTTGCCATCTTCGCCATTATACTCATGGCCGACGTCATTCAGTATGTTTTCTGGATGATCGTACGGCCCTCTACAGAGGCATTCATCATCAGCCGCTTCTTGAACGGGAGCCTAGGAATGGCCTTCAGCCATTTCACCCAGACCGAATGGATGAGTTTTGGCTGTTTGGTATGGATGCTCCACTCTTTCTACCTGCTGGGATACAACTTCTTCCGCAACACGAAGTATTCGTGGGTGCTCACCACGCTCGCTCTGATTATCCTGACTGCCGGTATTGTGAGTCTTCTGACGTGGCTGTTCCCCCATACAGGAAACACTATAGAAATCAGCTCCGACGACTGGGTTGCGCCAACGCTAGCCCTGATGGTGACTGTATTTAATTACTGGCTGGCCTACCGGCTGTTCTGCCGCCGCCAGCTGATGGGAATATTCATTAATATGTAAGAGATATGCAGAAGTTTAGTTTCAAGAGATATCTGAAAGCCCTCTGCTGGTATCTGCAGTACAACCGCAACCGGCTGCTCATGTGGACGCTGGGCTCAGCACTCTGTGTCTTCGCCGGACAGTTGTTCATGGCCTGGATCATGCTTTCATCCGACACGGTGAGCGCGGCGTTCCAATATCACCACTTTGTTTACAACACCACCTTCTTCTTCGCCATCCTGCTCGTCCTTATCTCGCTCATTGGCTTTGCCAGTTTGTTTGAGAGGATACTGAAGAAACAGCGTGCGGCTGCTTTTCTGATGCTGCCGGCTAGCAACGCCGAGAAATACGCCGTGCTGATGACCTATGTGACGGTGGTATGGCCCCTGTGTGTGTTCCTGGCCATCGCCATGGGCGACACGCTCCGCATGCTGACAGAGCCATTGCTCAAAGAGGTGGGATACGTATCGTGCGTCCCGCGCATGATTCAGTTCCTGACGCCTGATGTCTTTACGGGCAGAAACGGTTTCTCGCTGGTGGCATTCATCTTCACCGTGGTAGCGCTGGTGTGGGTACATTCCATGTATATTGCGGGCGGATCGGTGTTCCGCAAGCATGCCTTTGTCATCGTCACCGTGGCCCAGGGAGTACTGATCTCGGCCGTAGCCTATCTGTGGCATCTGCTGTTCCCGCGCCTCACGCTCATGAGCAACATCAACGGAGAGGTCAGCGTCAACCCCTGTCTTTGGCTCATCACCCTCATCCTGGCTGCATGGGCCTTCTACAACTACCGGTTGAGCTACCGCGTATTCAAGAAACTGCAAGTCATTAACCATCAACTTACGAACCTATGATATTCAATAACGACAAATCGATATACCTGCAAATGGCCGACCGCCTGTGCGACGAGATTCTGGCAGGAACCTATCAAGACGACGGGCGCATACCCAGCGTGCGCGAGTATGCCGTGCTTCTGCAGGTGAACACCAACACGGCGGTGAAAGCATACGAAGAGCTGGCGCGCAACGAGATTATCTACAACAAGCGCGGACTGGGCTACTTCGTCACAAAAGGCGCCAAGCAGAAGATATTGAGAGTGCGCAAGCGGGAGTTCATGGAACAGCATCTGCCAGAGCTGTTCAGGAACATGAAGCTGCTCGACATTGACATAAAAGATGTTGATGAGGCCTGGAAGAATTTCTAGGCCTTGACACTTTTAGGCTCTTTGCCGCAACTTTTAGGCCCTTGGCTGCGTCTAAAGTGTAAAAGAACTATTCATTATTAAGGTAAATCATCCCAAAAGCCGTGATACATCTACGTGACATCAACAAAACCTACCAGGGAGCACAACCGCTGCACGTGCTGAAAGGCATCAACCTCGACATCGCCAAAGGCGAGTTTGTGTCGATCATGGGCGCATCGGGGTCGGGAAAGTCGACGCTGCTCAACATCCTAGGCATTCTCGACAACTACGACTCGGGCACCTACGAGCTGAACGGGACGCTCATCAAAGACCTCTCGGAGAACCGCGCCGCCGAGTATCGCAACCACATGATTGGCTTCATCTTCCAGTCGTTCAACCTCATCTCGTTCAAGACGGCAGTCGAAAACGTGGGACTGCCCCTGTTCTATCAGGGCGTGAGCCGCAAGAAGCGCCATCAGCTGGCACTGGAATACCTCGAGCGACTGGGACTGCTCGACTGGGCCGACCACTACCCCAACGAGTTGTCGGGCGGGCAGAAACAGCGTGTGGCCATTGCCCGCGCGCTCATCACTCATCCGCAAATCATCCTGGCCGACGAGCCAACGGGCGCCCTCGACTCGAAAACATCGGTCGAGGTGATGCAGCTGCTGAAACGCCTCAACCAGGAAGAGGGCATGACCATCGTCGTGGTGACCCACGAGAGCGGCGTGGCCAATGAGACCAACAAAATCATACACATCAAAGACGGCGTCATCGGCAATATCGAGGTGAATCTCGACCACCGCGCTTCGCCATTCGGCGTCAACGGTGTGATGAAATAACATCCGACATCGCAGAGTTGCTCTTTAGAACCACAGAGCAGCCCTCTGGAACCACAGAGCAGCCCTCTGGAAACGCAGAGCAGCCTTCTGGAACCGCAAAACAGTCTTCCGGATTCATCAAGCAAGCCTCCGGATTCATCAAACAAACTTTTATGAGAGATATCATCACAGAAATATGGAGCACGGCCCGGCGCAACAAACTGCGCACCGCCCTGACAGGCTTCTCGGTAGCATGGGGAATCTTCATGCTCATCTTCCTGTTGGGCGCAGGCAACGGCCTCATCAACGCACAGTTGCAGCAGACCAACCGCTTTCTGGCCAACTCGATGAAAGTGTTTCAGGGAAGCACCTCGAAAGCCTATAAAGGACTGAAGGAGGGGCGCTGGATTCAGCTGCTCGACAAAGACCTGAACACCACGCGCAACGCCTTTACCGACAACATCGACGAAGTGGGCGCCGAACTGAGTCAGAGCGGCGTCACCATCAGCCGCGGACAACAATATGTGAACGGCTCGCTGACTGGCGTGTACCCCAATCACGCGGCAATTGAGAAGAAAGAAATGCTTTACGGCCGGTTTGTCAACGACATCGACGTAAGAGAGAAGCGGAAGACCGTCGTCTTGAGCCGCACCATGGCCAAAGAGCTGAAGAAAGACTATGCCACACTGGTGGGCGAATATGTGAAGGTGGGCAACTTCGCCTTCAAGGTGGTGGGCATCTACCAGACCGACGAGTCGGAACGCAACATCGACGCCTACACGGCGTTCACCACCGTGAAGACCATGTATGGCAAAGGCAACCGCGTGGGCAACATCGAATACTCGTTCCACGGACTGCCAACGCTGAAGGACAACAAGCAGTTTGAGCAAAAGTACCGCGAGCGCATCAACTACAACCACCAGGCTGCCCCCGATGACGAGCGTGCCATCTGGCTGTGGAACCGCTTCACCGACAACATACAGATGAGCATGGGCATTGGCTTCATACGCACCTTCTTGTGGATTGTGGGACTGTTCACATTGCTCAGCGGCATCGTCGGTGTATCGAACATCATGCTCATCACCGTCAAAGAGCGCACCCACGAGTTCGGCATCCGCAAGGCCATCGGCGCCAAGCCCTGGTCGATACTGAAACTGATCATCGTCGAGAGCGTCATCATCACCACGTTCTTCGGCTATATCGGCATGGTGATTGGCGTGGCGGTGAACGAGTATATGGACGCTACACTGGGCCATGAGGTCATCAACACCGGCTTGTTCAAGGCCACCTTCTTTGTCAATCCCACCGTCGGCCTCGACGTGTGCATAGAGGCCACGCTGGTGATGATCATTGCTGGAACCATTGCCGGCCTCATCCCTGCATGGAAGGCCGCCCGCATACGCCCCATCGAGGCTCTAAGGGCAGAATAAAAAAGAAATACTAGTGTGGCTGGTTCAACTGGCAAGACCAGCATAACCAGCAAAAAAGAAACCACTAAGAATATGAAACTAAGATTCGACATAGACACCTACCGCGAGATTCTCGACACGCTGACCCGCAACAAGAGCCGCTCGCTGCTCACGGGCTTCGGTGTGTTTTGGGGCGTATTCATGCTGATAGGGCTCATGGGCGGCGGACAAGGCCTCAAGGAGATGCTCGAGAACGAGTTTGCCGGCTTCGCCACCAACTCGGCGCTCATCTGGTCGCAACCCACCACCAAGCCTTACAAGGGATTCCGCAAGGGACGCCAGTGGGAGATGGTCTATAAAGACGTGGACCGGCTGAAAGCGCAGGTGCCCGAACTGGACATCGTCACGCCGATGGTGTCGCGCTGGGGCAACAGCGCCGTTTATGGCGACAAGCGCAACTCGTGCCATATGAGCGGTGTGATGCCCGAGTATGCACAGGTGATGGAGCCGAAGATCGTGTACGGGCGCTACCTGAACGATGTCGACCTGAAGATGCGCCGGAAGGTGTGCGTCATCGGAAAGAAAGTCTATAAAGAACTGTTTCCCGGCGGCGGCGACCCTTGCGGCAAAATGATTCGCGTCGACTCGGTCTACTACCGGGTAGTGGGAGTTGACTATAAAGACGGTGGTGTCAACATCAACGGCCGCTCGGAAGAAGCCGTCACCGTTCCGCTCACACTCATGCAGCAGACCTACAACATGGGCAATCAGGTGCATATCATCAGCGTGACGGCCAAGCCCGGAGTGGTGATGAGCGAGATTACCGACCGCATGCGCGAGGTGATAGCCCGCGCCCACACCATCGATCCGGCCGACGAGCAGGGTGTGATGGGGTTCAACACCGAGCTGCTGTTCAGCATGATGGACAATCTCTTCAAAGGGGTGAACTTCCTGATATGGCTGGTAGGACTCGGAACGCTGCTGGCAGGAGCCATCGGCGTGTCGAACATCATGATGGTGACGGTGCGCGAGCGCACCACAGAAATAGGCATCCGCCGCGCCATCGGTGCCACGCCGAAGATGATACTGTCGCAGATCATCAGCGAGAGTGTGGTGCTGACGCTGGTGGCAGGCATGAGCGGCATCCTCTTCGGAGTGCTCATCCTACAGCTGATAGAACTGGGAAATACAGAGGACGGTATTCTCAAGGCCCACTTCCAGGTAGGTTTCTGGACCGCCATCATGGCTGCCGTGGCCATCAGCGTGATGGGAGTGCTGGCCGGACTGGCTCCGGCAGCCCGCGCCATGAGCATCAAGCCCGTCGATGCCATGCGCGACGAATGAGCAGCATAACAAAACAGGACAGACTGTAAGGCGATTACCGTTTGCCTGACACCTATCCGCCAAAACAGAAAAACAATAAAAAAAAGATAAGTATGAAACGCTATTCAAAACTAATGATTGCAGCTATTGTAGCTCTCGTTTTCATCGGGACATTCGTGTTCCTCTGGAAGAAGTCACAGCCCAAGCCGGTTGTCTACAACGAGTTCACGCCCAAAGTGACCAACATTTCGAAGACAACTGTCATCACCGGAAAAATTGAACCGCGCAACGAGGTGAACGTAAAACCGCAAATCAGCGGTATCATCACCCAACTGCTGAAAGAGGCGGGCGACTACGTGAATGCCGGCGACGTCATTGCAAAAGTAAAAGTCATTCCCGACATGGGCCAGCTGAGCAATGCCGAAAGCCGTGTGCGCTTGGCCACCATCAACTTGCGGCAGGCAAAGTTAGACTTCAGCCGTGAGGAGAGCCTCTTCAATCAGAAACTGGTGAGTGCCGATGAGTACGACAAAGTGAAACAGGCCCTGCGGCAGGCTGAGGAGGAAAGAATGGCGGCCGAAGATGCGCTGGAAGTGGTTCGCGACGGTATTTCGAGGAGCAACGCCAAAGCCAGCTCCACATTGGTGCGCAGCACCATCTCGGGCATCATCCTCGACATCCCGGTGAAGGTCGGTAACTCGGTCATTCTCTCGAACACATTCAACGATGGTACCACCATTGCCAGCGTGGCCAACATGAACGACCTCATCTTCCGCGGCAACATCGACGAGACCGAGGTGGGACAACTGGTGCTGGGCATGCCCATGAAGATCACCATCGGTGCCCTGCAAGACCTTAATTTCGAGGCTGCGCTGGAGTACATCTCGCCGAAAGCCGTCGAGAACAACGGAGCCAACCAGTTTGAAATCAAGGCTGCCGTGCGCGTGCTGAAAGGAAACAAGATTCGCAGCGGCTACAGTGCCACGGCCGAGATAGAGCTGGCCCATGCCAACAACGTGCTCACCGTGCCGGAGAGTGCCATCGAGTTCAAGGGCGATTCCACCTTTGTCTATATCATCAAGGACAATGGCAAAGAGAAAACCTACGACCGCAAGCCCGTCATTACGGGTTTGAGCGACGGTGTTGACATCGAGGTAAAGAAGGGACTGAGCAAAACCGACAAAGTGCGCGGACCGAAAATAGTCAAGGAGGACGAAGAGAACAAATAAAAGATGTGGAACATGAGAAAATACATATTATTTGCCCTGATGGCTGTGGCAGCCCCAACACTGGCACAGTCGCACAAATGGAGCTTGGAGGAGTGCATCAGCTATGCGCTGGAACATAGTATCAGCATCAAGCAACGCGACTTGAACCGGCAGCAGCAGGAGATAGAAGTAAGCACCGCCAAGAACAGCCGGCTGCCCGACCTGAATGCCTCGGCAGGCGAGAATTTCTCGTTCGGACGCGGACTGACAGCCGAGAACACCTATACCAACACCAATACGAACAGCACCTCATTCAGTCTGGGCACGTCGGTACCGCTGTTCACCGGTTTCCGCATTCCCCGTACGCTGGAGCTGAACCGTCTGAACCTGGAGGCGGCGACGGCCGACTTGGAGAAAGCCCGCAACGACATCCGCATGCAGGTGGCTCAGGCTTATGTACAGATTCTCTACAGCATGGAGCTGTGCGATGTGGCCCGCCGGCAGATAGAGATTGACTCGTTGCAGGTGTTCCGTCTGAAGGAGATGCTGAACAACGGCAAGGCCAGCGGCACACAAGTGGCACAGCAAGAGGCCACCATGGCCCAAAGCAAGCTGACTGCCACACAGGCAGACAATGACTACCGGCTGAACATTCTGGCACTGACACAGTTGCTGGAGCTGCCCTCGCCCGAAGGATTTTCCATCGTGCGCATCTCGCCCGATGCCCTGCCGCTGAAAGAAATAGCAGCAGGCATGACCCCCGATGCCATCTATCAGGAGGCTGTGGGCATCAAACCTGAGATTCTGGCCGAGACGCTGCGCCTGCAAGGCACCGAAAAGAACATTGACATCGCCAAGAGCGCCCTCTATCCGTCGTTATCGCTCAGTGGCGGAGTGGGCAGTAACTACTACAAGACCAGCGGCTTCCCTGCCGAAAGCTTTGGCAAACAGCTGAGCAACAACTTCAGCCAGTATATCGGTCTGAACCTCACGGTGCCTATCTTCAACCGCTTTGCCACGCGCAACAGTGTGCGCACGGCCCAGTTGAACCGCGAGAACCAGCAGATGCAGCTCGAGAACACCAAGAAAGCACTTTACAAAGAGATACAGCAGGCCTACTACAATGCCGTCAACTCGAAGGCAAAATATGCCAGCAGCGAAGAAGCCCTGCGCAGTAACCGCGAGGCTTTCACGCTGATGTCGGCGAAATATGAATATGGGAAAGCCAATATCACCGAGTTCAATGAGGCTAAAAACAACCTTATGAAAGCAGAGAGCGACTTGGTACGTGCCAAGTACGAGTATCTCTACAATCATGCCTTGCTCAGTTTCTATCGTGGCAAGGAGCTCAAATTCTAGCTTCCACTACAGCCCGATGCTGGCAGAGAACTGCTTGTTTCGGGCTGTCAGGGTGATGTTGCCGCTGCCTTTCTTTTCAACGATGACCACCAACTGACCGTGGAAAAGGCACATGCGGGGCTGCGTAAAGGGCTCGAGTGAGGTGGCATCGCCATTGCACACGGCCTTAAAGGCGCCATCGCCCTCGACGGTAAACTCCAGTTGGTCGGCAGCGTCGGGACAGAGCGTGCCGTCTTTGTCGACCATGCTTACCGTTACGAAGACCAGATTCTCGAAGGTCTCGCCCTCCATCTTCAGGCGGTCGGCCTTGCCGGCAGTGCGGATGGTCTTCTCGCCTGCAGGCTTTCCAGCCTCATCGTAAACCACCACACGCACCTCACCGGGCTCATAGCGCACCTCGTTCCAACGCAGGCGGTAGCGGTCGAGGTTGGTCTTATGGTCTGCCGTCTCCTTCATGTTATTCTTCCTGATACGGCCCTGGCTCTTTCCATTGACAAAGAGCTCGGCTTCAGGATAGTCGGTATAACAGTAAACGGGTGTCACCTGTCCTTTCCGTCCCGGCCATGTCCAGTGGGGCAGCAGATGAATCGTGTGCTCTTGCTTGTTCCAATGGCTCCGATAGAGATAATAGCGGTCCTTGGGCAGACCGGCCAGGTCGCAGATGCCGAAATAGCTGCTGCGCGAGGGCCAGTAGTTATCGTAAGGCGTTGGCTCTCCCAGATAGTCGAAGCCCGTCCACACAAACTCGCCGATGACCCACGGCTCGTCGTCCTGCCAGCGCCAGTCGTCGTCGGGAAGGTTTGACCACGAGCAGTATTCCACATCGTAACTGCTGCACTGACCGTCCTGACGGTGGGCAGCGAGTGCAGGGGTGCTTGCCGGCTGGTCGGCGGCATGGGCAACAACCGGGAACTTATAAACGCCACGGCTGCTGACGGTCGAGGCCGTCTCGGAGCCTAACAGGAAACCCTGCGGCAACTGTTTGATATTATTCTCGTACTTATGCACACGATAGTTGAAGCCCGGCACGTCCATCACCTGTGCGAATCCCGACTTCAGGGCGGCTTCGGCACGGTCCATTCCTTGTGTCACCGGACGGCTGGGGTCGTATTGATGGCAGAGGTTCTGCAGCCGGCGCGAGATGCGCACGCCCTCTTCGCTCCACTGCTCGGGAATCTCATTGCCGATGCTCCACATGATAATCGAGGGATGATTGCGGTGAGCCAGCACCAGGTTGGTGATGTCGCGGTCGCTCCACTCATTGAAGAAACGGGCATATCCGTTCTTGCACTTGGGATAGAGCCACATGTCGAACGACTCGGCCATGACCATCATGCCCAGCGAGTCGTACACTTCCATCTGCATCTGCGAGGGCATATTGTGGCTGGTGCGGATGGCATCGGCGCCCATACGCTTCATGATGACGGCCTGGCGGATGATGGCACCTTTGTTGACGGCAGCTCCCAACGGACCCAAGTCGTGGTGCAAGCACACGCCTTTGATCTTCCGCGTGACGCCATTGAGCTGAAAGCCGCCTTCTTTCGACACCCGTATGGTGCGTATGCCGGTCTTTACACGGGTCTCGTCGATGAGTCGGTTTTGCTTGAACAGTTGCGTGCGCACCGTATATAGATAAGGTGTCTCTGGCGACCACAGCTGTGCTTTGTCGACATGCATCACGGCACGCAGCACGCCATCAGGCCCCACATCGGCACGCTCAGCTGCCTTTACCATGCCTTTGGCATCGAGCAACGACACCTCCACCGACAGGTCGTTCTGCTGTTCCACACCGTCAATCTGCGTGTCGAGCATCACCTCGGCGCGCTGGCCGTCGATGCTGTTCGTGCGGAAGTAAGTTCCCCACGGGTTGATGCGCGTCTGCTGTGTCATGATGAGCGTCACCGGACGGTATAATCCGGCGCCGGGATACCAGCGCGAGCTTTCCTCCACATTCTTCAGCCGCACCTCCAGCTCATTCTCCTTTCCATTGAGGAAACGCGTCACATCCACCCTGAACGAGTTATATCCATAGGCCCAGTAGCCTGCTTTCTTCCCATTCACATACACCTCGGGCTCAGCCATCGCACCGTCGAACAACAGTTCTGCATGCTGATAACCGGCGGGCACGCTGAAAGTGGTGCGATAGCGTCCCTCGCCAATCCACGGCAATGCGCCCGAACGGCCTGTCTTCTCGGTGGCTTCTTTCTCACCATTCTGCTCGATGGCTACCATCTGCAGGTCCCACTTCTTATCGAACGGACCGCTGATGGCCCAGTCGTGCGGCACGGTGACCTGCTCCCACGTCTTACCGTCGTGCGAGAACTGCCACTGACTGAGGTTTACTTCCTTACGGGGTTGCGCCATGGCGACCAGCGTTGAGCACATGGCAATGATGAATAGTCTTAGCTTCATAGATTCTTTTTTGTTTGTGATGCAAAAATAATCGATTTTGATGAAATAACAAAAAAAATGCGTACTTTTGTGGCACTATGCAGGCAACAGAACTATTCGAACGAGTACACGAGACGATGACCAGCGGCATGGATACACCGTTGGCTTATAAACAGCTGCACGAGACGCTGGTGCTGGCGTGCCACGAGGGTGTGAGCACCACCCAGCAGGCCTTCGGCAACCTGTTCTCGCAGGTGGACTTTCTTTGTAAACGGCTGCGCATCAGCATTCCCGACAAGATGGCAATCCAGGAGATGCGCCGCCACTCCAACCATCCCGAAGGGCTCACACACGACGACCTTGCCTACGATGCGAGGGCTCTCTGCCTGTTTATCTCGGCCATCTTCAGTGAGCACATCCCCTCCCATCTGACCTGTATTCTTCCCACCGAGAACCGGCCGCAAACCGCCGCACGGAAAATCGACCTGAAGTACGTGCGCTGCCTCGTGGAGCATTGGGACGAGCAGCATATCTATGTGGTAGCCGAACAAGCGACCGAGGAGCAGCATCTCACCGTCGACTACAGCGAGTTCGGCGAACTGAAGGGCTTACTGCGCGAGGGCATGCAACTCAACCTGCTGGATTGCGCCATTACCGGCTACGACGGTCGGAGCGAGCAGGGGAAAGAGGTGTTGTCGCCTGGCCTCATCGTGGTGGAACCCGACTTCATGATCGACATCAGCAGTATTGCCGCCTGCTTTCAGGAGTACGGTCATCACCCGCTGCTCTATACGCTGAACCGCATGAAACGACGCGCCAACACACCGGCCACTCTGCTGGGTAATTTTGCCGGGACAGCACTCGACGAGGTGATGAAAAGCACCAAGAACGCTGTCGTCAGTCCGGAACAGGTCTCCTCAAGCCCCGCTGTGGAAACCCAGAACCCTGCACAGCAGACCCTCCACGCCTCGCTGAGAAAGAACTTCCGCGAGAAAGCACTGGAATATTGCACGTGCAAAGGCTTTAACAGCACGAAATTCAAAGCCGATGCCACAGCGCAAGTGGCCAACATCGCCGATGCCGTCGGTCAGTTGTTCTCCTGCCGCAACCGCTCCATCTCCCCTACTCCAGCCCCTTATTCGCACGATATCACCCTGCTCGAGCCCTCGTTTGTATGCGAACAGCTGGGCATCCAGGGCCGCGTGGACCTCATGACCACCGACATGCGGCTGCTCGTCGAGCAGAAATCGGGGCGCAACATGAACATCGAGCGCCAACAAGCCAACGAGTTCGGCAGTTTCCAGCTGGAGCCTCACTACGTGCAGCTGCTGCTCTACTATGGTGTGTTAAGGCACAATTTCCAATTGGGCAACAACCAAGTAGACATTCGTCTGCTCTACTCGAAATACCCGGCCAGGCAAGGACTGGTCGTCGTGGCCTATTATCAGAAGCTGTTCCGCGAGGCCATTCGCTACCGCAACCAGCTGGTGGCGTGGGAACTGGGCATGGCTCGGGCCGGTTTCAATCGCGTCATCGACCTGCTGCGACCCGAGACGCTGAATGTGAAAGGGTGCAACAACACTTTCTTCCAGCGCTACCTGTTGCCCGAACTGCAGCAGCTGACGGCGCCGTTACACCGTCTGTCGGCCTTGGAGCGGGCTTACTTCACACAGATGATGACTTTTGTCTATCGCGAACAGCGCGTGGCCAAGATGGGAGCACAGGAGGGGGTCACAGGCTGCAGTGCCGACCTGTGGAACATGCCCCTGAGCGAGAAGCGCGAGACGGGCAACATCTACACCGCCCTGCGCCTGGTAAGCTTGGAGGAGAGCCACCCCGAAGGCGGCTACGACCTCATCACGCTGAGCGTGCCCGACCAGGGCGAAGATTTCCTTCCGAACTTCCGGCGCGGCGACATGGTGTATCTCTATGCCTACACCGAGGGCGAGGAGCCCGACGTGCGCCGCAGCATCTTGTTCCGTGGCGCACTGAAAGAGATTCGCAACGACCAGCTGACGGTTTATCTGGCCGACGCTCAAAGAAACAAAGACTTTCTCAACATCCATCAAGCGACAGCGCACAGCAGCCGGCATCCATTGCCCGACACGCTCTATGCCATTGAGCACAGCAGCAGCGATGCCTCGACAAATGCGGCCATCCGCAGCCTCTACGAACTGATAACGGCTCCGCAAGAGCGCCGCGACCTGTTGCTGGGACAGCGACAGCCACGTGCCGACCTGTCGGTCGGTCTCACTCGCAGCTACCACCCCAACTACGATGACATCGTTCTGCGGGCCCGCCAGGCACGCGACTTTTTCCTGCTCATCGGTCCGCCGGGCACCGGCAAAACGTCGATGGCACTGCAATACCTGGTGAAAGATGAGTTGCTGGCATCTGAGGGCGAAGCCTCCATCCTGCTCATGGCCTACACCAACAGAGCAGTCGACGAAATCTGCGGCATGCTGGCCGACAACCATATCGACTTCGTGAGGCTGGGTAACGAGTACAGCTGCGACGAGCGCTACAAGCCCTTCCTGATGGACAGTCTGCTGGGCGACAGCCCGCGACTCTCCGAAATCAGTGCCCGCCTGCAAGCCAAGCACATCGTGGTGGGCACCACCTCGATGCTCATGGCCAAGCCTTTCATCTTCGAGCTCAAGCATTTCCAACTGGCTATCGTCGACGAGGCCAGCCAGATACTCGAGCCCAACATCGTGGGGCTGCTGGCCACCCACCGCGACCAACGCTGCTGCATCGACAAGTTCATCCTCATCGGCGACCACAAGCAACTGCCGGCCGTGGTGCAACAAACCGAGCAAGAGTCGGCTGTCAGCGACCCGCTGCTGCATGGCATCGGACTGACCAACTGCCGCAATTCGCTGTTCGAAAGACTGATGCGAGGCATCAGGCATGAGGCACAAGACATGAGCGGCAATGCAGCTCTGAGCTCTCAGTTCACAGGCATCTTGCGCCGTCAGGGCCGCATGCATCCCGAGATAGCAGCATTCCCCAACCGCATGTTCTATGCCCACGAGCAGTTGCAGCCCGTACCCCTGCCCCATCAGGAGGAGACGTCGGCAGAGCACTTGTTTCTGCAGCAAAGGCGTATCTTCATCCCCTCTGAGTTTTGTCATCAGCCCAGTCTCTCCGACAAAGTGAATATCCACGAGGCGCAAATCGTCGCCCGTCTGCTGAAGAGCCTTCGCGAGCACTACGGCGAGCGTTTCGACGCCCACAAGACCGTGGGTGTCATCGTGCCCTACCGCAACCAGATAGCCATGATACGCAAGGAGATAGACCGCATCGGAGCCAGCGGACTGGAACAGGTGTCCATCGATACCGTTGAGCGCTATCAGGGCAGTCAGCGCGATGTTATCATCTATTCGTTCACCGTGCAGCACCGCTACCAGCTCGACTTCCTCACAAGTAATTGTTTCGAGGAAGACGGCTGCATCATCGACCGCAAGCTGAATGTCGCCATCACCCGCGCCCGCCAGCAGATGATCATCACCGGCAACCCCCATATCCTGTCTGCCAACCCCCTCTTCAAGGCGCTCATCGAGGAATACGAAAAGAGTAAAAAAGAATAAGGGTTAAAGATCAAGGAGTTCAAGGAGTTGCAAGGAGTTCAAGGAGTTGCAAGGACGTTAGGTATTGAACCTTAAACCTTGTACCGCCTCCGGCCCTCCCCAACGGGGGAGATAAAAAAAACGCTAAATGGCTAACTATAAATTATTAACTGCTCTCTGTAACCTACTTAATGGTCAGCGTATTGTCATTTAGCTCAACATGGAATATGCCAAAATCATTCAACAGGTCAACTGCCTGGCTCAATGGTTCGCTACGCTGACAGAAGAAACGCAGTTGCTTCTCCATCAGTTGTTTGTTCTCAAATACCACATTCACGTTATACCAATGGCCAAGAGCCTGCACAATGTCAGCCAAAGGAGAGTTATCAAAATAAATATAGCCACTACGCCAATAGGTATAGACATCCATATTCTCTTCCTTTACGTCCATCTTGCCATCATCCGTCAGCGTTACGCCCTGGCCCGGTCTTAGCACTACTCTCGACGAGGCTCTTACCTCAACCTTACCGTTGATAAGTGCCACATGGGCACCACCTCGCTCGTAACTACGCACATTAAGTTCGGTACCCAGCACACGGGCATCCAACTGGTCGGTATGTATCACGAAAGGATGAGCCTCATCTTTGGCTACCTTGAAGTATGCCTGTCCGTGAAGAACCACCCTGCGCTCAGCACCCACAAAATGTGACGGATAGGTAATGCGGCTGTCAGCATAAAGCCACACTTGCGTGCCGTCGGCCAAAACAATACGGAAGTCCTTGCCACGCGGAATGGTCACTGTGTGCGACTCCACCTCGCCCGCTACTGCCAGTCCCTGATCCTGAATAGCCTGATAGTCGAGCACACGCTCGCCGTCAGTTGTCTTCGTAAGCCTTACCTCACTTTGACTGGCCTGATCGAGCGTCATTGTCTGTCCGTTACCACAGTCTATCATCACCTCTTTGCTGTCGTCATTGTGCTCGAAGGCCACATATCCTTTCGTGGAACTCTCTTTCTGGTGGAACAAGAGGAAGCCCGTGCCCACAAGCAACAACAAAACGGCTGCAACCTTCCAGAAGTGAGAAGTGAGAAGGGGGAAGCGAGAAGTTTTTTCGTGTTGAGGGTCGAGAGTTGAGAGTTGAACATTTTCTGCTCTTAGTTCTCCGTTATTACCAAGAGAATGGCTCTTGTCGTTTCTCTCTTGTATCTTTTCATTTGTCTTTGGCTCGTCGCTCGACAGAGAGATTTCACTGGCAGAGAACCGTCGCCAAGCCTCCTCGGTATCGGCTACTGAAAGGGTATCATCGCCCATTTCCACAACACGCCGCAGGCCCAGCATATCGCGATAAACATGCAAACGCTCCTTGTCCTGCATCAGCCAGGCAAGTTCATCGTCAGTCAATTCATGCCCTTCCTCGGCAATCTCGACTATCCGCTCTAACGACTCGTCGTCTATCATTATTTCGTTCATGTCTATCATCTTCATATTATATCGTCATGGACCCTCAATGTTATACCTTTCCGAGGCGATTATTTAGATTTTTTAGCCATTCCTGCCCTGAAAGCCCTCAACGCCTTCATAATATGCTTATGGACAGCACTACGGCTGATATCCAGTTCGTTGGCCACCTCGGCATATTTCTTCCGCTTGAAGTAACATAGATGCAACACTTCCCGCGTGCGGGGCGGCAGCGTGTCCATCAGAGCCATCATATTCTCTATCTGCCGTTCTGTCTCCAAGAGTGTGTCTTCGTCGCCCTCATCATACACTGTCCGGTAGAAATCGGCATAGCGCGCTTTGGCCTTCTCATGGCGCAAATGGTCAATACACTTGTTGTGAACCATTTTATATGTAAAGCTTTTCAACTTCATCATCCCGATCTCGTCCATCCTTCTCCATGCCACGGCCATAGCCTCGCCCACCAAGTCGCGGCACACCTCGTCGTCGCCCACCATCTGCAAGGCAAAATGGAACAGGCTCTGATAGTTGTCCTTGAAGAACTGTTCGAAATCGGTGGCTTTACTCACAATCTGTTATGTATTGGTTTGTTTCGGTTTCATTTTGAATGCAAAGTTAATCATTTTTATTTATCAAATCACATTTTTTACAAGAGAAATAGTAGTAGAGTGATGCACTTTTCTGATTCATTGCCCCAAAAGGAGGAAGTGCACATATATAGTTGCAGTCGTGATGGTGCCAACAGGTATCTCTCTCGCGACTGCAACTACGTTTATAACCTCTTCAACTCATAGTCTATAACATGCGTAGTGGGTGGTAAACACATCTGGTCGTTGCAACTCTGATAGTTCACGCTAATTTTGATGGGATAAGAATCAGGCAGAGGCATCTCGTCACCCTCAGGTGTAAACTTGAGTGACTCACGAACATGCAGTGTAAACACTATCTCGCCCATATAGAAGATGTTTCCACCGCCATTGCCTGGCTTGGTCAGGCTGACGGTCTGAAGCCCTTCGGGCAGCTCAAATGTGACAGAGGTAGGCTCCATGCCCTGATCAGTGGTGGCTTTTGCGTCGACAAATCCGTGCCATCCTTCCTTAAACGAAAGGATTACATCTATCAACCATTCATGGCCATTCCATAACTTGGATTTCACATGATAGGTTAGTGGCTCATCACGGTCGGCATCTTTAAAGACCGTAGTCTTTACAAGAGTTGGTGGTTCTGCGACGACTGGTTTCTCTCTTACTGCAGGTGTAGGGTTTTTCTTGCCATACATCACAAAAGCATATCCTCGATGGCGAAGAGTTAAATACTTCTCATCGGTCAGCCTACCCAAATAGAAAGTTTTTTCAGCCGGATTCCTACGAATCTTGGCTTTCAGGGAATCTAAGGTTGTAAACATATAAAACTCACCGCAGTCTTTTCCTGGCATGTGTATTCCCATGTCGGTAGTCCATCGCCAAGCCACGCTGTCGGCTACTTCAAAGCCATTAATGGTAGGAATAGACAACCCCATCAGCAAGTCGTTTACCCCATCACCGTTCAAGTCAGCAACGGTAATCATGGGTTGACAACCAGGCAGCGCCTTGCTGCCATCAGCAGTAGTGAAAAGTGGTACAGGATGTTTATATCGGATGCCAAGATTGCTATTCACACCTTTATAGAACAGTACCGCCCAGCTGCCAGGTCTGTCATATTCGTACGTAAGCAAAATGTCGAGCACACCATCGCCGTCCCAGTCGACAGGGGTCATATAGGTCTTAATATAGGTAACCATACCTCCCTCTTGTTGCGGGTGCTCCGGATCGATAGAGAGCACATTTCCGTCGATAGAGTATAGATACTTACGTAGTCCGAAACGCGGGTTCTCTTTTGTCCCCTCATTGAGAGCTACGCGCAAACCACCTTGGCCACCCACGAAGAGATCGACAAGTCCGTCACCATTGTAGTCGGCAAAGTCTGCTGATGAATAGTTCCAGTAGTCATGGCTGTCGGGACGGCTGGCATCGGGTCCCATAAGGTCACCTTCACGGTATCCCTCCTGCGGAACATACTCCTGCGGAAGGAATCCTTTTTCAGAGCCTCGCCAGAGCGAGATAGCTCCTGGGTAGTATTGTCCGGACAAGAAATCCAATCGCCCGTCGCCAGTGATATCGACAAAGCGGGGGTGAATGCCAATGCAACACCATTGGTAGTTGGTGATGATGGAGTCGCGGGTGTCGGTGGCATAGAAATACTCGCCCGTGAACTTGGGCTTCTTCTTAGAGCCTCTGTTCAGGTAGATCTTCATATTGTTCTCCAACTTGCCCGTAGAGAACTCACCCAGGATGAGGTCGGGCAGCCCGTCACCGTTCCAGTCATAGACGGCAGGATAGCAGAGTCCGTGCTTGCCTGTGCGTATCTCAAGTTTGTTGCCGTCGATGCGCTGTGGCTGCGACAGGATAGGAGCTCCGGCTATAGGTGTCATCACGAGAGGCTTCAACTGCGGGAAGTTGGTGGTGCGCCTGACATCATCGGCAGGGTCTTCCGTGGGATACTGAGCTCTGACGGGCAGACAGAACACCAACATAAATGGCAACAGAAGAGCGAAGCAGAATAATTTTCTCATAAGTGCTACTTGTTTTACTTGTGACTCAGCTACATATGCTTAATAAACACGTCACTCACCCTCTCAAATCCAGCATAACGGTTGATAGGACTTGATACGCTTCCGTTGGTAGGGTCAATGCTCATCGTATAGACATAACCGCTTTTAGATGCCTCATCGAAAGTTGCCACATACATACGTTGGCTACCATTCACTTCCTCCAGTTTCATCATAGTGACCTTTTCGTTTCCGAATGAGACCGCAGTTCCGTCAAGTGAGTGAAGAGGCTCTGCCGAAATGGGTGTTCCTTTGCCGTCAACCGTAAATCGGTAGATACCCGACGGTGTCGCATAGAAGTTGGCATACATGGTGTTGCCGTTAGGAAAGGCAGTATATGCGAATGCACTGTTGATGTTGGGCAGGCCATCCATCTCGTATATGGCTACAGGAATATCAGAGTATTGACTGCCAGCAGCCAAATTCATCTCTGCGAGGAACAGAGTCCCATTGTTGCGACGGAAAACAGCCAGTCCATGGTCGGTAACTCCACCCTTTCCCATCCATTCTAAATTGGCATTCATATGGGCAGGGTTGAACGCTGCGCCCTCTAAATCTACAGGGAATACCCAATCGGTTGGAAACTCTGTCTTATAATAAATATTAGAGTAATTCAATATTCCAACAAATCCTTGTGTGAGCCGGTCGAACATCAGAGAGCAATCCATCCAACTGCTTCCTTCCAATACGTAGGGAGCCATGTCGTAAGGCTTCAGCATGGCATTGCCACTGCCAAACTCTGCCATCAGGAAAGGATTGTCGCCATAGGTGCCGAAGACCTCTCCGCCATCAAAGACCACCAGGTTTGTCCATGCGTAAGTCAATGTTCCATCATATGAGGACTGTATAATGCCTTCAGGCTGGTGTTTATTCAATCCTCCATAGAAGAGCGTGTTCCATCCACCGTCTATTTTTCTCAAGTCACTATAACCAACCGCCACATCGCTTTGGTCTGTAATCGCATAAATGGCATGGAAATATGGATTTTCGGTTTCAGAGCCGCCTCCGCGCTGGAATATCAGTTTCCCTTTGCCTGGTATTTTCTCCTCGTCATTCACCTTGGAGTAGTAATTGGCAATAATCTTGCGCTCAACCTGCTGGTCGGATCCTATGCAGAACTCATTGTCGATAATCAGTCCTATGTCTGTCTGACTGTCGTCACCATGAAGCACAAGCAGTCCTGTCTGACCTGACGTCAGCTGGATGATAGGCGAATAGAAATTTCGTCCTGTACTTATCTGCTGTACATGCAGGCGAATCGAGAATGTGGTGGCACCGGAGAAAAGTGCATCTGAACTGATGGATTTGTCCAGTTTCTTGCCTTTAGCAAACTCCTTGAACTCATAATAACTCTTTTTGGCGTGATCATCGCCTAATTCCCATATATATTCCAAGTCGTTGTCTGGAATAGACGTATTTACCATTGGATCGATGACGAGATTTTCATCAATAGGTATCATATAGGAGGTACTGGGGAATGTAATCTCCAGTGTGTCCAGTGTTGTGTAGTCGTAATTGCCCTTGTCATCGTAGCAACTGACGAGCAGTAAGGCAGTTGCTAAAGCTACGAAATGGAACAAATGCCGAATTGAAAAACGATTATGTTTCATCATGATTCATTGTTGTTAATGTGATAGTGTACTTTTCGCATAGTCATAGGGTGGATCAGAGATAATAATACTGCACGCCGTAATGCTCTTTTGCATATTCGTTCAACCGGAAAATAGCTACTTGTGCGTCATTGCCCCACATGGTTTCTCCAAACACGTTATCCATTGTGCCGAACACCGCGTAGTAGACACTGAGTTTAAGCTGGTTGCAGTCGCCCAAATTGCTGGTAACAGAACTGTCCCACCATTGCGGACGGATGAAAGTATCTGTAACTACAATAACCTTTTCGGTAAGCCCCTCTATGCCTGGCTGGAAGTCTGCCGATGGCGCGATGCGCAACACCAGCGTGTCAATCTCATTTTTAAGGTTTGGCGTACGGTAGAAAGTAACCTGCAGCTGTGCTGCCGAGGCTCCGGCCTCTACCTTTACCGTTTGCTCGAAATCAACTTTACTCTGAGAATTTTTTAGTGGTCTGGCCACCTCAATATTGATGGTTCGGGCGTAGTTTTTCACGGGTGTAGCCAACTGGATGGCCACGCTTTGTGAAGTTTGTGTGGTTTGTGAGGATTCCGTTACGAATGAGTAGTTGAACGGATCGCTATCCTCAAACCATGCCAAGGCGGTCGAGTCTGCCCATGTGTCAATGGTGTCGGTAGAACAGGCACCAAGGGTCATGACCAGGCACAAAATTAAAACCTCGGCACAGAGTCTGTATTTCTTATGTATCATGATAGGTTTCATTTTTATGTTTCGTTGTCGGTTTTTATCTGTTGGCATAGGTATCTTCCTTCTCCGGGCGGTCGAAAGTGTAGAGGTCTGACGAGGTGAACGAATAGCCATTGGGAATGGAGGCGGCATTGGTACGCTTATAGTAGTACCAAAGCTGTCCCTCGCCCAAGAACTCTTTGCGATACTCGTTGGCTATTTCCGTCTGAAGATTCACGTTAGCGACAAGCGGCGTGTCGGAGAGTCCACGGTGCTGTCTGACAGCCTCAAGGTATTGGAGTGCCTTTGTCGCATCGGGCTCACACTCAGCGGCAATGTAGTACATCTCTGAGAGGCGGATGAGGGGTACACGCTCTTTATAATACGAGTAGACAACCTTTGTCTGTGTATACTTTGTGCTTACATAGTACCATCCGTCCTGTGCTATAAGATACTGCGAGCGGATGTCTTTGCCGTCGTAGAGCATGTCATAGACATCCCAGTTGAGGGCGGCGCCCACGGATGTCATCGAAGAAGTCCCTATCCAGGTATATCCGTCGAGATAGTTTTCCAGCTGACGGACGTTCATGGCGAAGATGTGCTCAGTGGTAAAGAGACGGTCTTGGTGGTTGGCATAGTTGTTCTCAGAACCGATATCGGTCAGATTCTCCGATTTTACCCATGGGAAACGATTCTCCTGGTCGGCAATAATCTCCTTGGCACATGTCAGGGCATTGGTCTTGTCACCCGCCCACAAATAGACGCGTGCCAAAGTAGCCACAGCGGCATAGTAATTGAAACGGAAACGGCGGTTGTGCCATGCGTCCACACCCTGATCCGACGGCAGGGGAGCCAGATTTTCGTTGGGACTGGTACCCTTGTGGATGGGGTCATTCTGCATCAGCTCGCGGGCCTGTGTGAGTTCGTCGATGAGTCTTTTCACAATTTCTTTTGTAGACATAAGCGGCTGGATGTTGGTGGACAGCTCCGAAGAGAAGGGCATAGTAGCTGCATTGGGATCAACTGCATAGGAGGGAGCGAACATGCGCAGCAACTCGAAATGGAGGAAAGCATGTAGTCCGAGGGCCTCGCCCTTAATGATTTGATAGTCATCACCGGTGAAGACGTTCTTGTCGTCATCAATACATCCAAGCAATGCGTTGAGATTAGCAATACAGTTGTACATATTCTCCCACACGCCGTCGATGGCGGCAATAGCGTTCTCGTTGCGATTGGGATTATCATGTTTATAGGCATACGACAGCCACATCTCCATCTGATAGCTGGAAGAATAGTATCCTGCCAATGCATCGGGCATGACAATGCTCAGGTCACGACCGTACATATTGGCGGCTGCCATTTGGGTATATACACCTGTCAGCGCGTCTACGTAGCCCCGCTCCGACTTGAACAGTTCGTTGCGGTCGAGCTCTGTGGTGGGTTTCACGTCCAGATAGTCGTCACAGGCAGTGAGAAGCGACATGTGAAAGGCAATAAGAGCTGCGCACACGATCCAGCCACCTTTCTTGTATATATTCTTTTTCATAATTCTCTTTTGTCAATTATCCATGGTCAGTTAAAATGATGCATTCAGCGCAAGTGAGAAGTTGCGGGCAAACGGATAGCTCGTTCCGCGCTCTGTCTTGATGGTTGAGATACGAGCCAGATCGTTCATGTAGAACTGCACTTTCAGATACTTCAATCCGAGATGCTTGATGAACGAGTTGGGATTGAATTCATAGCCCAGCATCACGTTCGAGAGGTAAAATTCGTTGTTCCGTTGAACAAAGCAGGAGTTGGGCATGGTATAGTTAAGGCTCTTGAACTGATCGACAGCAAGTTCGCGATAGGGAGCAATATCGCCCGGTTTTCTCCAGGATTCGTAGATACGGCGGTCCAGATTCTTGTCGCCCGTGATATTCTCTATCCTGTCGATAAGTGTGAGGTTGTAGAAGTCGCCTCCTAACCGATAAGAGCAAGCCACACTGAAGGTGAAGCCGTTCCAGCCGCCGTTTAGGCCGACCATTCCCTGCAGTTTGGGGGCTGTATCTCCGATGACCACCTGGTCTTTTGAGCTCCAGTTGTAGGTAGGATTGCCGTCTTTGTCTACATAAACACGCTTACCCGTCTGCGGGTCAACACCCAACGAGGGCATACCCCAAATGGCTGTCATCGAGCAGCCTTCATAGTAGAGTGTGGAAGGCGTGATTTTCTTTACTTTATCAGCAGGGATAGTCTCGTCTGTGATATTCGAGAGGCGGGTATCCTTATCTTTGTTCTGCTGGTCATTCAGTGATGTGAAGATGTCGTAGATCTTCTTGATTTTATTACTGTTATGCAGTGCTGATGCGGTCAGCGTCACATAGCCGCGCTTTGCGTCGTTGCGCCACGGGGTGATCGACAGGGAGAGGTCGTAGCCCTTATTCTCAATCTCGCCCAGGTTCTCGCGATATGTGGTAAAACCGAGCGAGGGAGCAGTATCGATGTTCGAGAGCATGTTCGACGTCTGCTGAATATAGTAGTCGAAGCGCACATTCAGAAAACGTCTCAGCGACAAATCTACGCCGAAGTTAGTATCACGCACTTTCTGCCACTGCAAGTTGTCGTTGGGAAGTCCCATCAGCAAGGCTCCATATTGACCGTTGTATACCACATCTGTATATTTGTAGCGTGCGCGGGCCTGATAGGGGTTGAAGTTCTGGGTACCCGTGAAACCAGTAGAGGCACGCAGTTTCAACTGTTGGACAATCTTGTTGCCCCTAAGAAAAGCCTCATTGTGCACGTTCCAGCCTATGCCTGCCGACCAGAACGTACCCCAACGCTTGTCGGCACCATAGATGCTCGAGCCGCTCTCGCGTATCGAGGCGTCAAGCAGGTAGCGGTCGTCGTAGCTATAGTTCAGCGCACCAATAAGTCCGACCTCGTGAGTTTCGTTATCAAACGAAGTAGGATGAGAGTCTTTCAGGAACTGGGTTCCAAAACCCACATTGTCCATATAGTCGTTACCAAAGCCCTCGACAGAATAGGAGTCACCTTTCTGTTTGACGATGTTCATGCTCCAAGTAGTATTCACGAAGAAGAGGTGGCGTCCCAGCGTTTTGTTAAAGTTCAGTCCGGCATCGGCTGAGAAACCTTGAATCTTGCCGTTGCTTTTGGTATAAAGGCCTTTGCGATCACTCATACCTGCTGCGTCGTAGTTGGCGAACATGGTATGTGAAGCCGGATAGAACAGATCTCCCTCGGTGTCCATCTGCCTGAAACTGGCACGGGCAGTAGCACGCAGGGCGGTATTGATAGTCCACTCCATGCCGAAATTGTCGCGGAACTCAGCATAACTGGAATTGTTCTTCGTATTGAGCGACGCATTATACAAGGGGTTGTACACATTCATCTTGTTGGGTGTCATGCCCAGCAGCTTTACTGGGTTGCCATTCTCATCGTAGGGCGACCAGTATGGGTTCAGTTCCACGTAGGTCGAGAATTCACCATAAGGCGACTCGTTCGCCCAGTTGTTGGTATATTCCATCGTATTGCGGAATATCATGTTCTTGTAGCTGTAGCTGAGTGTACCGCTCACGTTGGCGGTGTTACGGTCAGATCCCTTCATCGCGCCCTTCACGTTGTTGTAGCTAACGCCCAGCATGTAGCGCATGCGGTCGTCACCGCCCTCAATGGTGGCGTAGTGCTTCTGACCAACACCCGTACGCAAGGGTTTCGCCAGCCAATAGGTGTCTACACCGCGAACCACATTGTCCTGATGCTGTTTCATCAGGTTCTGAAGACTCTGAAGGCTCTCCGCATCATAAACAAAGCTTCCATACATGCTACGCTCAATCTCGAAGTCCAGTTTCTCACGCGCGTTCATCAGGTTGTAGCCCGTCAGGTCGGGGGCCTCGATGTCCAGGTTACCGTTGTAGTAGACGCGCAATTGGCCACTCTTAGGACGAACCGTCTCCACCACAATCACACCGTTACCGGCCTTGCTTCCGTAGATGGCCTTGGCAGCGGCATCCTTCAGGATAGTGACACTCTGGATGCGGTTCATGTCCATATCATAGATTTTTGTGATGTCTGCCTCGAAACCGTCCAGGATGAACAACGGCTGGTTAGGGTTGCCCTGATAGTCGCTCTGCAGGTTGAACGACGTGGCTCCACGTACCTGGATATCGGGTGTGGCATTCGGGTTCGAGCCGTTCACCGTGCTCTCTATAATCTGAAACGAGGGGTCAAGAATCTTCAAGCTCTTTAAAAGGTTCTGGTTGCCCACCTGCTTGATCTCTTCACGCGAATATGTGGCGGAAGAACCCGTGAAACTCTCCTTACGGTGCTGGAACATACCGTTGCCGACAATGGTCACCTCCTTCAGCGACTGTGTGTTGGGACGCATCTTCACGGTATATTCGTTGCGGGCTGTAATGCGAACGGACTGAGGCTCATAGCCAATATAGGAAACCTCAATATGGTCTGCCTCGCCAATAGGGAGTTCGAAGGTTCCTTCCACCGTGGTGAAGGTTTTAACGGTGTGAATACCATCTTCCCGATACCTGAGGACGGTGGCTCCCCCCAGCAGTTCGCCGTTTTCGTCAACTACTTTGCCCGTGATAGTACGCGTAAAATTCTTTTCCACAGGGGATTTTTCTCCGCGAAAGGGCACCTGCTGGCGGGAAATGGTGACAAATTCCTTCTTAATGGTGTAACCGAGTTTCCTGCCATTGAGCACCTGGGCCATGGCCTCACGGATGGTGTTTGCCCGGAAAGAGCCGGTGAAAGTCTGGTCTTTCACGTCTCCAGTGGCATACATAATTTTGTAGTCACACTGCTTCTCAATGCTCTTAAACACATTGATGAGTGTCTCGTTCTTGGCATCGATGACAATCTCTTTCTCGGTCTGTGCCGACAGCGGAACGCTCGACAAAAAGGAGAGAGAAATGGCCAGGAAGAAGAACTTCAGTACATTTTTCATAAAATATAGGTATTAAATTAAACTTATTGTTTTTTTGACTATAAGTCGGAAAGGTTGAAAAAAGGACACCCCCTTTTACACATTTTTTACGATAGGAAAAGAAAAAACTAATGCTCACGCACGTACGTGCACACGATTCTAATAAGGAGAGTGAGATCGTATTTATAAATTGTTAGAAAGTACCATCATTGAGGAAAGAGAATGAGTTGCGCCACGAATCCTTGCTGCACGATATTTGCCAATAAGGAAGAAATTATACTTCCAGTAAGAGCCACATAGCAGCCTTCTCTTTACATAAGAAAAACACAGATACACTCTTAAGACAAGCAATAAGGCATTAATTATCGTACAATTTGCCATTATTCATGGTACAAATAATGGCAGTTTGAGGTACCATTAGGCATTAACTGGAAACTATCACTCCAGTGATAGGATCCTTTCACTCCAGTGATAGCTTTCTCTCACTCCAGTGATAGGAGTCTCTCACTAGAGTGATAGTGCTTAAAATATGTTAAGAGCTGTAATTTGGTCGGTGGGGTAAGAATCCATCAGCATTGCGGATTCCATATTGCAAAGGTACAAAATTTCTGATAAATGACAAAGAAAAAAACTTGTTTGTTTCTTTGAACGTGAAGAAAAACTTTAATAGGAAAAATACATAAAAGAAACAATTTTTTTTCCGTAACCGAGCTTTTCTTCTCTCCCAAACATGGGGGTGTGCGGGATGGAGCGAAGCGAAAAAAAGCGGGCAACCGGAAAACTGGTTGCCCGCTTGTGTGGTCAGATGTTTATCTGAAGATTGATGATGGGTCAGCAAGTGTGTGATTACTTGCGATAGTTCTGGAGTCCCTGGTTGAGGAATTCCATATAGCCAGCCACATCCTCCTTATAGACGAAGGACTTGCCGAGGGGGTTGCCCTCGTTGTCGACGGTGACATAGAACGGCTGGGCGTTGGTGCCGAACTTATAGCGCTGCAGGTAGCTCCACTTGTCGCCGACGGTGCGCAGGGTGCGCTGGGTACCGTCGCTCTCGGTCACCTGGATGTGCTCGGGCAGCGGGGTCTTATCGTCGACGAACAGCGAGATGAGCACATAGTCCTTGGTCAGCTTATCAGCCACGCTGGGATCGGTCCATACGGCAGCCTCCATCTTACGGCAGTTCACACAACCGAAGCCTGTGAAGTCGAGCATGACAGGCTTGCCGGCAGCCTTGGCGGCAGCCATACCTTCCTCGTAGTTCAGATAGGCAGCACGCACCTCCTTGGTGTTGAGGTTGAAGTCCTGCGTGTACATGGGCGGTGCGAAAGCACTGACTGCCTTGCAGGGTGCGCCCCACAGACCGGGCACCATATAGATGGCGAAGGCTATGGAACAAAGACCGAGCATGATACAGGCCACAGGCATGGGCTTCTCCATCTCGCCACCTTCCCAGTCGCTCTGGAACTTCAGCTTACCGATGAGGTAGAGTCCAAGGGCACCGAAGATGACAATCCACAGGCAGAGGAACCCCTCGCGGTCGAGCAGACGCCAGCCGTAAGCCAGGTCGGCCACCGAGAAGAACTTCAGGGCGAAGGCGAGCTCGATGAAGCCGAGCACCACCTTGATGGTGTTCATCCATCCACCCGACTTGGGGGCTGACTTGAGCCATGTGGGGAAGAGGGCGAACAAAGTGAACGGCAGGGCCAAAGCAATAGCAAAGCCGAGCATACCGATGGCAGGACCCCAGAAGTTGCCGCTCGTAGCGAAGTCAACCAGCAGGAAACCGATGATAGGACCTGTGCACGAGAAGCTGACGAGGGCGAGGGTGAACGCCATGAGGAATATAGAGAGCAGACCGCTGGTCGAAGAGGCCTTCGAGTCTACCTTGTTTGTCCATGATGAGGGCAGTGTGAGTTCGAACCAACCGAAGAAACTGAGTGCAAACACTACCAGCAACAGACAGAAGAAGATGTTGAAGACGGCATTGGTCGACAGAGCATTCAGCGCACTGGCACCGAAGATGGCGGTGATGGCCAGACCTAAAGCCAAATAGATGACGACGATAGAGATACCGTAAGTGATGGCATCCTTGATACCTTTTTTCTTATCGTCCTTCGCACGTTTCAGGAAGAAGCTGACCGTCATTGGGATGATGGGCCACACACAAGGTGTGAACAAAGCCACCAGTCCGCCCAGCAGACCCATGAGGAAGATGTAGAACAGCGAGCGGTTCTTGCTTCCATCTTCACCATTGAGGGCGCTCAGTTCCTTGATCACGGGTTTCCAGAGGTCGCCTTTTGAGATAGCAGCCGTATCAACTACGGCTGCTATAGTGCTGTCGGCGGCTGCGGTGGGCACCGAGTCACCCTTTACTTCCTCTGCGGCTTTCTCTTCTTCCTTGGCTTTGGGATCTTCCTTAGCCTCGGGAGCATCGGCAGGACCGTTGCCCTTGTAAGAGAACTCCACCGATGTCGGCGGCAAACAGTTCTGGTCGTTGCAAGCGCCATACTCCAGGTAACCAGACACATTGTAGGTCTTACCCGTAATCTTGTACTTCTGCACGAAAGTGACGTTGTTCTCGAAGTAGCGCAACTTCATGCCGAAAAGATTGTCGAACTGGCTGATTTCCTTGCCTTGAGCCTTCAGGCCGCCAACGGGCTCCACGCCTTCCTTCTTCTCAGTGGTCAGTGTGGCAGAGATAGGACCGTCGTCGGGCAGACCAGTGGAGTAGACATGCCAACCCGGAGCAATCTTACCAGTGAAAATTACCTCCAGCTCGGTAGGAGACACTTGCTTCTGCTGTACGCTGAAGCTGACAGGGTTCTGAGCAAATGCGGCCATTGTGAAAAGGGCCAGCATCATGGTCAATGCTAATGATTTCAGATTCTTCATTGTTTGTCTATTTGGTTCGTTTGATTCTATGATTTCCTGTTGTTAGTTCTTCTTGGTTTTATGTGTCATGATGTCGAGCACGTAGCGGTCTGTCACATCCATACCCTTGCTGCCAATAGCAGTCAGGTTGCGGATGCTCTGGTCCACGTCGTCGTCGATGATGCCCTCTACCGAGGTGACATACTTGTGCTGCATGGCCAGCATTGCGCTCAGCACAGCCGTGCTGACACCCGAGGTGAGCTTCAGGGCGCAACTGGGTTTGGCACCGTCGCAAATCATACCGGTCAGGTTGGCAATCATATTCTTCACGGCATACGACATCTGCTCGTAGGTACCTCCCATCAGATAGGTGATGCCGCACGAGCTGCCCGTGCTGGCTACCACACAACCACAGAGTGCTGAGAGGGCACCCAGATTCTGCTTGATATAGATGGCGGTGAGGTTACTGATGATGAGGGCTCGTGTGAGCTCTTCCTCAGTATTGTGGTTCTCTTCGGCGAAGACCACCACCGGCATGGTGGCACAGATGCCTTGGTTGCCGCTGCCGCTGTTGCTCATCACGGGCACCATGGCTCCGGCCATACGGGCGTCGCAGGCACAGCTGGTGACGGAGAGCACCTTCGAGAAAATGCCGTCACCCATAATGCCGCGACCGAGCGGACTGCACAGGGTCTTGCCCAGCTGGTGGCCGTAGTTCTCTTTCAAACCGCTGCGAGCAGCGTTCGAGTTAAGTTCCTTGGCTTCCAGGATGAAGCTGATCTCGTCGAGCTCAGCTGTTGTGGCAAACTCGTAAACCTTATGCAGGGTGAGCTGGATGTCATCGCTATGCACAGCCTCGGCGGTGCATGCTGCCACCTTATTTAATATAATGTCATCGTCCTTGCGCAGATAGACGAAGTTGGTATGTGCTCCTTTGATGATGGCCTGCGAGGTATGACCGTCGGCAGTGCAGGTCACACTGATGTACAACTTGTCGGGGTCGTTCTCCTCTAAAGCAATATGGATGCGGTTCTCGGCAATAAAGGCCTTGCCATCCTCAACAGCCTGCTTGTTGCAGTCCTGCAATACCTCCAGCTGCAGCTCCGACCGGCCGATAAGAGCACCCAAAGCCACAGCTATAGGCAGGCCCACCATACCTGTTCCGGGAATGCCCACGCCCATGGCATTCTTGATGATATTGCCGCTGAGGCTCAGCTCAATATGTTCCGGACGACTACCAAGTATTTCTTTTGCCTTGGCCACACACAGAGCTACTGCAATAGGCTCCGTACACCCGATGGCTGGCACCACCTGGCGGTGAATCAAATCAATAATAGATTTTTTCTCTTCTGGTGTTAACATTGTGTTTTTAAATTTAGGCTACAAAGATAGCGTTTTTATATTAATAATACGTCGAAAGGCATTTTTTGTACCCAAAAAAATTGGAGTTTTCAAAAAAAATAACTATCTTTGTACCCGAAAACAAGAAAAACAAGACATACAGGGTATTGGATTCCGACATTGAGAGAGATGTCGGAATTCTTTATTTTGTTGCAAAAACAGAAAAATCAATAAAAAAATAACGATTATGGCATACATGTCACAAGAAGGCTACGACAAGCTAGTGGCCGAACTAAAACGATTGGAGACCATCGAGCGCCCGAAGGCATCGGCGGCCATCGCAGAGGCCCGCGACAAAGGCGACCTGAGCGAGAACTCCGAGTATGATGCAGCCAAAGAGGCACAGGCTCATTTGGAAGACAAAATCAACCGGATGAAAGTGCAGATTTCTGAGGCTAAGATTGTCGACACATCACGTCTGAGCACCGACAGCGTTCAGATCCTGTCGAAAGTGGAAATGACCAACCTCGTCAACAAGGCCAAAATGACCTACACCATTGTCAGCGAAAGCGAGGCTAACCTGCGCGAAGGGAAAATCAGCATCACCACACCTATTGCACAGGGCCTGCTCAACCACAAGGAGGGCGACGAGGTGGAAATCAAAATCCCTCGCGGCACCATCAAACTGCGCATCGATAAGATCACTGTGGGATAAACGCCACAAAACCGCCAACGCAGCGAAGCAGTCAACAGTAAAGTACCTAACATTAAACACTAAACACCATGAGCATTTTCAGTAAAATAGCCGCTGGCGAAATACCCAGCTACAAATGTGCTGAGAGCGAGCATTTCTATGCATTCCTCGACATTAATCCGCTCAAGGAAGGCCACACACTGGTCATTCCCCGTCGCGAAGTAGACTATATCTTCGACATGGACGACCAAGAACTGGCCGAGTTCCAGCTGTTTGCCAAAAAGGTGGCACTCGCCATTCGCAAGGCTTTCCCCTGCAAGAAAGTGGCACAAGTGGTCTTAGGATTGGAAGTTCCCCATGCCCACATCCATCTGATTCCCATGGATTCGGAAAAAGATGTCGACTTCCGTCGCGAGAAGCTGCAGCTCACACCGGAGCAGTTCGAGGCTATTGCCGCTAAAATACGTGCAGAGTTTTAAGAGAAACCGGCTCGCCGTTTGGGGTAACCAAAAACGGACGACAGAACGATGAAAGTTGTTACAGTTGTTCTAGTTGTTGTTTATGAAACTAGATGAGCTGCTTTTAATGACATCAACCATAAAACAACTTTTCCGGTCTAGCAGCTGATACGAGCCATGACTTGGTATCATAAGCAACAAACAAGGGATTTCCAACGACTCCATTGATGAGTTCTCTGTGGGAAATCCCTTGTTTGTTGTTTATTGTTTCTTATTGATTCGCTCCTTCTCGACGGCCCTATACATACTCGTCGCCAAGCTTGATTTTCACCTCATTCACATATTTCCTGATCAACGACGACGAATCGCCCTTCTTGCAAATCAACAACACATTGCCCTCCTCGGCAACAATATAGCCATCAAGCCCGTTGATGATGCCCAAATGGTCTTTCGGAAGCTTAATCACATTGTTTCTGCTATCTTCCACCACCACATTCGAGTCAATCACCACATTGTCATCCTCCGTCTTGCTGAAAGCCTCATAAATAGAGTGCCACGTGCCCAGGTCGGCCCATCCAAAACTGCATTTCTTGACATAGACATTGTCCGACTTCTCCAAAATGCCATAGTCGACCGACAAATTGGGGAACTTCGAGAAATTCTCATTGATAAAATTCAGTTCCTCATCGCGCGAGACCCTCACGCCCTCTTTGTCAATCATGCGAAGCACCACTGGCAATATCTTCTGCAGACACTCTACCAAATAACGCACATTGGAGAAAAACACACCCGTGTTCCAGTAAAACTCTCCACTGTCGATAAACATCTTGGCAAACTCCCGGTCGGGCTTCTCGGTGAACGACTGCACCTTATACAAATCCTTGATGCTGGTCTCCTCGCCCAACTGGATATAACCGTAGCCCGGCTCCGGTCGCGTCGGCTTCACACCCATCGTAATCAGACAGTCGCGCATGTCGGCAAACTCAAGGCACTCCATCACACACTCCTTGAAGACATCCTCTTTGATCACCGCCTGGTCGCTCGGTGTAACCACAATCTTAGCATTCGGGTTGATATGTGAAATACGATACGAGGCCCACGCCACGCTAGGCGCCGTATTCCGATGAATAGGCTCGCTCAGGATATTCTCGACCGGAAGCTCCGGCAACTGACTCTCCACGTAATGCGTATACTCATAGCTCGTACTGATGAAAATATTCTCCTTGGGCATCAACTCGGCATAGCGGTCGAAGGTCTGCTGCAACTGCGTTCGCCCCGTGCCGAAGAAGTCAACAAACTGTTTCGGCCGCTGTTCACGGCTGCAAGGCCACAGCCGGCGGCCTCTTCCACCTGCCAGAATCACGCAAAAACAATCTTTCGAATCGATCATAATATAGAATTAATGATTAAAAGCGTACTAAAGTACAAATAAATAACGACATAAACAAGTATTTCGTCTTTTTTCTTTGATAAAATTTGCTAATTCAAAAAATATGTGTACCTTTGCACCGCCTTTCATCAAAAAGGTATGCTTGAAGCCCAGATGGCGGAATCGGTAGACGCGCTGGTCTCAAACACCAGTGGGGCAACCCGTGCCGGTTCGACCCCGGCTCTGGGTACTTCAATTCAAGAAGTGTGCTGACTTTCAATAAGTTATAGTACACTTCTTTATTTTTTGTACCAAATTTTGGTTCCCTCTTTTTTTTGAATGCTAAAAGCATTGATTCTGCATTGGCAAACATAGAATAGTTCTTTATGTTCTTTTTTTCAGACAATACCCTCATCCCTCTGCTTTGCCCAGAGGCAAAATAGTGATATGGCTGCTACCTCAAAGCTGTTCGCCACGTGCCAGCTGCTATGTCAAGCACATCAAGAAAAGTGCTCCAACTTGTGCTGAGAGAATCAGATAAAAAGACTGTACAAACATATTATTGGCAGAACTTCATCTCCTTACTCTTTATTCCCATAAGGAAACCCATACCTGGGAAAACAGTTACTTATAGCAACTATTTTGTTAAAAATATTAAAAATGGGAACATTTGTCCGCTCTTGGGAAAGATTTTCTACAGCAATTTAACAGAAAATTTGAGGTTTTTTAGTAAAATTGCAAAAGAAAACCCAAAAAGAGTTATTAACTATCAACTTATTCTTGGTTTTTGCGGAGAGAACTTTTATCATTATTAACAAAACCTAAATAGTCTATGAAGAAAAAGCTATTGACTCTTTTGGCCCTGCTATTCCTTTTTACAGGTATGGCGATGGCCCAGACAACAGTCAATGGTACCGTTGTGTCTGCTGATGACGGAGAGCCAATTATCGGTGCCTCCATCCGTCTGGCAGGAACCAACTTTGGTGCTGTGACTGACGTTAATGGAAAGTTTACAATTACACTTCGTCAGGGGATTACAAAAATCACCGTCTCTTATGTGGGATACACCACCCAGACCGTGACCATCAAGCCCAACATGAAAATTGTGCTTGCCCCCGACTCCAAGACCATCGAGGAAGTGGTGGTAACAGGTATGCAACGCGTTGACAAGCGCCTGTTTACTGGTTCTACCTCGAAGGTGAACGCGCAAGAGGCAAAGATTGACGGTATTGCCGATATCTCGCGCTCGCTGGAAGGTCGTGCTGCCGGTGTATCGGTGCAGAACGTGACGGGTACCTTCGGTACGGCTCCGAAAATCCGTGTGCGTGGTGCCACCTCTATCTACGGTTCGTCGAAGCCCCTGTGGGTGGTCGACGGTGTGATTCAAGAGGATGTGGTAGACGTCGATGCCGACGCGCTGTCATCAGGTGATGCCGAGACGCTGATCTCGAGCGCCATCGCAGGACTGAACGCCGACGATATCGAGTCGTTCCAGATTCTGAAGGACGGTTCGGCAACCTCTATCTATGGTGCCCGCGCCATGGCTGGTGTGATTGTCGTCACCACGAAGAAAGGACAGCAAGGTACGGCCCGCATCAACTACACGGGTGAGTACACCATGAGATTGATTCCGAGTTACTCGACGTTCAATATCATGAACTCGCAGGACCAGATGTCTATCTATCAGGAGCTGCAGCAAAAGGGTTACTTGCTCTATGCCGGAACAGCCAATGCCTCGAGCAGTGGTGTCTACGGAAAGATGTACCAGCTGCTCTCGCAGTACGACGAGACCAACGGTCAGTTCGGACTGGCCAACACACCTGAGGCCAAGGCTGCTTACCTGCGCGACGCTGAGTACAGAAACACCAACTGGTTTAAGGAGTTGTTCTCGAACAACATCATGCACAACCACTCTATCAGCATCTCGGCCGGTACCGACAAAGTGCAGTACTACGGTTCGCTGAGTGCCATGTTCGACCCGGGATGGACGCTGCAGAGTAAGGTGGAGCGCTATACCGCCAACCAGAATGCCACATTCAAGATTTCCAAGAAGGTCTCGCTGAACATGATTGGTAATGCCTCGTTCCGCAAACAGCGCGCCCCCGGTACGCTGGGACAGTCGACCAACGTGGTGACCGGTGAGGTATCGCGCGACTTCGATATCAACCCCTACTCTTACGCCTTGAACACCTCGCGTGCCCTTGACCCCAATGTGTTCTACACCCGCAACTATGCTCCGTTCAACATCTTGCATGAGTTGGACAACAACTACCTGGATGTGAATGTGGCCGACGTACGTGTGCAGGGCCGCTTGAACTACAAGCCCATCACCAAGGTGGAGCTGAGCGTGCTGGGTGCCGTGAAATACTCGGCCACCTCGCGCGAACATTATATCTTAGATGACTCTAACCAGGCACTGGCCTTCCGCGCCATGGACACAGCCACCATCCGCGACAACAACTCGCGTCTGTATTCTGACCCTGAGAAGCCCTACGACCTGCCAATTACCGTACTGCCCTATGGAGGTATCTTCGAGCGCAGGGACAACAGCATGTTCGGATGGGACTTCCGTGCCACCGCACAATACAACGACGTTTACAACAACGACCACATTCTGAACCTATACGGCGGTATGGAGACCAACTCGTACGACCGTCATTCTACATGGTTCCGCGGATGGGGTATGCAATACGACATGGGTGAGGTACCCAACTACGACTATCACGTGTTCAAGAAGGGACAGGAAGACGGCAGCAACTACTACAGCATGGGCAACAGCCACTCGCGCAGTGCCGCCTTCTTCGCCAACGCCACCTATTCTTATAAAGGCCGCTACACGCTGAACGGCACCTACCGCTACGAGGGAACCAACGGACTGGGTAAGGCCCGCAGCAGCCGCTGGCTGCCCACATGGAACGTCTCTGCCGCATGGAATGCCCACGAGGAGAGCTGGTTCAAGAACTTGCAGCCTGCCCTGTCGCACCTGACGCTGAAAGCCTCTTACTCGCTGACTGCCGACCGTCCGGCCGTTACCAACGCCCTGCCGATCATCCGCAGCCAGACGCGCTGGCGCTATTTCACCAAGGACAGTGAGACAGAGCTTTACATCTCCAGCATTGCCAACCCCAACCTGACTTACGAGAAGAAGCACGAGCTGAACCTGGGCTTCGAGGCAGGTTTCGTGAACAACCGCATCAACTTCACTTTCGACTGGTATAAGCGTAACAACTTCGACCTGATTGGCCGCGCCGATGTCGATGGAACCGACGGTTTCTCGAGCAAGAGCGCCAACATTGCCGAGATGAAGTCGAATGGTGTGGAGCTGAGTCTCTCGACCACTAACATCAAGACCAAGGACTTCACCTGGAGCACCAGTTTCATCTACTCGCATACGCACAATGAGGTGACCAAGCTGAAGACCACCACCCGCATGTACGCCTTCCTGACCGGTACCGGTTTCGCCCGCGAAGGCTATCCCGTGCGCGGACTGTTCTCTGTTCCGTTCAACGGACTGAACTACGAGGGTCTGCCCTCATTCATCAATGAGGACGGTGAGGTGACCGTGACCGGCATCAACTATCAGCTCTCCGACATGGAGAAGCTCGGATTCCTGGTCTACGAAGGACCGACCGATCCGACCGACACAGGTTCGTTTGGAAACATCTTCAAATGGAAAGGCCTGACGCTGAACATATTTATTACCTATTCGTTCGGTAACGCCATCCGTCTGGACAACTCATTCAGAAGCAGCTATAGCGACCTGGCTTCTATGCCGAAGGAGTTCCGCAACCGTTGGATGGTGCCCGGCGATGAGAATATCACCAACATTCCCACTATTGCCTCGCGCCGCCAGAACTGGAACCTCAGCGGACTGAGCTATGCCTACAATGCCTACAACTACTCATCGGTACGCACTGCCAAGGGCGACTTCATCCGCATGAAGGAGATGTCACTGTCGTATGACTTCCCGAAGAAGTTGATCCGTACCATCGGACTCTACAACCTCTCGATGAAGCTGCAGGCTACCAACCTCTTCTTGATATATGCCGACAAGAAGCTCAACGGACAAGACCCCGAGTTCTTCAATACAGGTGGTGTTGCCGCGCCTCTGCCCAAGCAGTTCACACTCACGCTGAGACTCGGTATTTAAGTAACAGAAAATTGATAATTGACAATTGAAGATTGAAGATTATGAATACACATATATATAATAAGATAGTAACGAGCGTACTGGCCGGTCTGCTGATGCTTGCTCCTTGTCTGTTGTCTTCGTGCGACGAATTCCTGGACGAGATGCCCGACAACCGTACGACCATTGATAAAGAGAAGAAAGTGAAGGACATCCTCACCAGCGCTTACCCCGACCATGAGTATGGAGTGGTTTGTGAGTTCTCCTCCGACAATGTGGATGAGTTCAACAACACCAATGGCTCCAGCAACAGATGGTTCATGCAGCTGGGACACTGGGAGGACATCACCGAGACCTTCAACGAGGGACCTAACAACCTATGGACTGGCTATTACTCAACAGCCGTGACAGCCAATATGGCCCTCGAGGGCATTGAGAACCTAGGTGGTCCTCACAATGCCCTACTCACCAAATGCAAGGGTGAAGCCCTTGTGTTGCGTGCCTACGCCCACTTCATGCTGGCCAACATCTTCTGCAAGGCTTACGACCCTGCTACTGCAGCCAACGTGCTGGGTGTGTACTACCAGTACGACACAGGTACGGAGGTAGGAGTGGTTAATCCGCGTGGAAACCTGCAGGAAGTATATGAGAAGATTGAGGCCGACCTGGAAGAGGGTCTGCCGCTGCTGGACGACGACTACGCCTCGCCCAAATATCACTTCAACCGCAAAGCCGCCTATGCCTTTGCCTCGCGCTTCTACCTGTATGCAGGCAAGTGGGATCAGTGCATCAAGTATGCCAACCTCTGCCTGGGCGAGGCTCCGCAGAGCATGCTCCGCGACTGGGTGGCTTACTCTGAGCTGGCCACCAGCGGTACAGCCCGTCCGCTGAACTACGTGTCGACCGAGAACAACTGCAACCTGCTGATGACGGCCTGCTACTCGCGCTTGGGTACCATGTTCCTGAACTATAACAGCTACAAGCACTTCGCCCACGGACAGTACATCAACGGCAACGAGACATTCGGTGCTGCTCACATTTGGGGTGAAGGTAAGAATGCCTACAAAGACGGTGGCACATCCTACTATCCCAGCGGTAACGATCTGGGCTACTGCGTGGCACGCCGCTGCCCGTACTTGTTTGAGACCACTGACCCCGTGGCCGGTACTGGTTACTATCGCACCATCTTCCCCGCATTTACTGCCGACGACTGTCTGCTGGAGCGTGCCGAGGCATATATCCATCTCAAGCAGTACAACAAGGCTTGCGAGGATATGAACCTCTGGATGCATAACTATACCACAAACGAAACCTTGATACTGACTCCCGACACGATTCAGAAATTCTACAGCAAAGTTGGTTATTGCTACGAGATTACCGAGGAAGACCAGACGGGTATGGTATCAACCATTAAGAAGCATCTCCATCCCGTTGGCTTCACCATCGAGGCCGAGGGCAGTGTTGACGAGTGCATGTATCAGTGCCTGCTCGATATGCGCCGCATCGAGACCATCCACCGCGGCATGCGCTGGTTCGACATCAAGCGCTTCGGTATGGAAATCAAGCGTCGCATGATGGAGAACCATGTTCCCGGAAGACTGGTCGACGTCCTGACTGTCGACGACGAGCGCAAGGCCATCCAGGTGCCTCAACAGGCCCGCGATGCCGGAGTAACACCGAATCCACGTTAAGTTGATTTATCGTAACATTTATAATCCGACGTGATATGAAAAAATATATAATCTTTTCAATAGCATTACTGGCAGGAGCGTTCTTCATGACATCCTGCTCGGAGGATGAGCTCAACAAGGAGAGTATCATCACCCTCGACAAGGTTGATAAGAATCCTTTCGACGAGTGGCTGGAGGCCAATTTTGTCAACACCTACAACATCGAGGTGAAATATCGTTTCGAGGATATCGAGTCAGACCACAACTACTATGTGATTCCTGCCGAATACAATCAGGCTATCAAGTTAGCACACATCGTGAAATATGCATGTCTGGAGGCTTTCGACGAGGTTGCCGGCATCGCCTTCACACGTGCCAACTTCCCGAAGCTTATCTATATGGTAGGAAACTGGGAGTACCGCAACAACGGTACGATGGTGCTGGGTACCGCAGAAGGTGGTAAGAAAATCTTCCTGTCTGGTGTGAACCATGTAAACGAGTACACAACCAGCCGTGCAAACTTGAACCACTACTACCTGAAGACTATCTTCCATGAGTTCACCCACATCCTGAACCAGACCAGGGACTACTCACCTGAATACAAACTCATCACACCCACTACATACATTGCTGGTGAGTGGAGCTCGGACACTAACAACAAGGATACCGTTTATCTGCCCAAGGGCTATATCTCTGGTTACGCTCGTCATAGTGCCGGTGAGGACTTTGCAGAGATGTTCTCTATCTACGTAACCAACGACAAGGCTACCTGGGACGGTTTCTTGGAGACAGCCGGTAAGGAAGGCGCAGGCTGGATCAATGCCAAACTCGACCTGGTGAAGAGCTATATGCGCGACTCTTGGGGCATCAACATGGATGAGCTACGCGAAATCGTATTGCGACGTGAGAACGACGTTGCCAACCGTATTGTAGATTTGACCGACCTATCCGTAAACTAAAAAAGGAACGATTATGAAAAAGAACATATTTTATCTGCTTTTCCTGCTTCCGGCACTGATGTTTCAATCGTGCCTGAAAAATCAGGAAGATACGTTCGACGACCTAGCTACACACCGTCTGACCGAATACAACGAGAAAGCCAAGAGCACGCTCATGAGCTCAGAATACGGATGGGTATTCGAGATTTTCCCAAAGAACACCCAAGAGTATGGCGGCTACGTCTTCACCTGTAAGTTCGACGAGCAGACAGCCACCATCATGAGTGAGCCCCTGCCCGGAACTGGTACTCCCAAAGGCACCGACGTGTGCTACTACAAGCTGAGCTACGAGGACGGCCCAACGCTGATCTTCGATACCTACAGCCCGATTATGCACTATTTTGCCGAAGGCTCCAGCAAGGGTTATCAGGCTTATGGCGGCGATACAGAGTATGTCATCGACAGCATTGGCAACGACATCATCCGTGTGCATGGTGCCCGTTCAAAGAACAAGTGCTATCTCTATCGCCTGACGGTGCCCGCCGAAGAGTATCTGGCATCGCTGAACACCTTCCAGACCGACTTCTGGGATCCCGAGAAACAGTCGTACAGCTGCATGAAAGGCACCATCAATGGCGAGCAGTTCAACGCCGAGTTCCTCACATCACGCCAGATGGAGTTTACCGTTGGCGAGAACGACTTAGAGACCGAGGCCTACACCTATACACCGAACAGTTTGCGCCTCTATAAGGCACTGACGGTGGGCGGTGTGAAAATCCGCGAGTTTGCCTACGACATGACCTCTCATAACTACACGGCCATTGACGAGCAGGGCAACCGCTATCCGCTGGAAGGCTCATTCCCGCAGTGGGTCATCAACTACGACAGCTGGGCAGGCAATTACGAGCTCATGATTCGAAGCAAGGCCGTTGATGGCGACATCAGTACCCTCAATGTGTCGCTCGAGTCTGTTCCCGACCGTAGCGTCTACCTCTTGAAGGGCGTCAATCCCAACTACGACCTCGAACTGGAGTACAACAAGGCCGAGAACTCGCTGACGCTGCATCCGCAGCTCGTGGGTGAGCCGCTGGCCAACGGCAATGTCATCCTGTTGGCAGGATGGTCGTCGAAGGGCTATGTGCACTACGGACTGTACACCACCAAGGTGAATTCGGGCATGAAGCTCTACTGGAGCGAGTCGGAGCAAATGTACAAGTGGACCGACAACGGTGCATGGGGCTCTTACAAGGTAGAGGGCTGGTGCATCTATGTCTTCAAGGGCACTTCACGTGTGGGCTATATCTCTCTGACAGACGCCGAGCAGGCTGCCTATGCTATTAACGGTAACACCCGTATTTACGGAATGGTAGGACTAAAACGGAAATAAGATATGAAAAAGATTATAAGTTTCGTCAGTATTCTGATGTGTGCGTTCCTCGTGTTCTCATGCGGCGAAGATGAGACCGAGAACCCCTACGCAAAGAAATCTTCCATCATCATCGAGAAGGCCGATGTGGAATTCCAATGCGTTCCCTCGCAGGGAACCATCCAATGCTCATCGCCCAACGGTATCACCCGCGTGGAGTCGAGCACCTCATGGTGCACGGCTTCAGCCAGCGGCAACACCGTGACAGTGAATGTGGAGCAGAACCTCGACCGAGCATCGCGCGCCGCCAAGTTGAAGATCTACTCGGGCAACGACTATGCTGAGGTAACTGTACAGCAGATGGGTATTACCTTCTGTGTCAACAACGGTAATGACCTCAACGCCAGTGCCGCACCAATGACCCACGACCTTGTCGTCGCCTATACTGGTAACAAGAACTATACGGTGGCACCATCGGAGGTCGACTGGGCTACCTTCCGCCTCGAAGACGGCATCCTGCATGTCACCCTGAAGGTGAACCCCAACAAGGCCAGCAGAAGTACTGTTGCCAAGCTCACCGACGGAGAGAGCACTACAGAGATTAAAATCTTGCAGAACGGTCTGTCGTTCATCGTCAACGACGGCAACAGTTACTTAGCCAACGACGGCGCTACCACAAAAGAACTGGCCATTGAGGCCACTCCAGGCATCACCTATACGGTGGCACCATCAAGCGTCGACTGGGCTACGTTCAGCATCAAGGACGGTGCACTGGTGGTCAAACTCAATGCAAACAACACGGGTGACACCCGCCAAACCACAGCCACCATTACCTATGCAGGAGAGCTGACCTATAGCGTTAAGATTTATCAGTGCGAGATCGAGAAAGACATGCTGGGAGACTACACCTTCTATTATGGTACGAATGGTGCAAGCAAAGTCGACGTAAAACTACAAAATGATGGTGGAGATTATTATTTGGTATTCGATCAAGGTGCTATACCTATAAGTATGACCCTTGGAGACTCCGAGAATCCCAAATTGAAGTTCAACAACCTTGATTTTGTAGGCAACTGGAAGACATCCAGCGTGACTACCGACCAGGCTATCGTGCTGTTGATGTATACGAACGGATCATCGATTTACCGCACCAGCAATAAAACCTCCGTATCACTTGATGGTACTTCCTCATTCGATTTGTCGGCGGGTGCTATCACATGGAATCTTGTAGGAACAGCTCCTTCAGGATACACATTCTATGCACTGCGTGTGGCTAACACATCTGCCGGCACTTATGCTACTATTACCAGCACGAACATTACAGCTTTCAACTATCCTTCGAAGCTGGTAAAGAAATAAAAGCATGACAACATGAAAATGGAGTTGATTAAAACTCAATAAGTTCTCCTCCAATATTTGTTAGTCAAATGAAGAGCCGTTTTCCCGCGAGGGACGACGGCTCTGTTTTTTATCACCTTTTACAGGATAGGAGATTGAGAAACTACAGGTGCCTTCTTATGAAACGACCAATGGAATTCGTTTCAGACATCAGGACACCATGTATCAAGCATGATAACACAGCGTTTCAGGAACAAATACGCCCTGTTTTTTTGCCTAAAACGGATTGTCTATGTGACAAGAACACTTCACAAGATGAACTAGTAGAACTTGTGCGACGAGATATGCTTGCAACACAAGTTCTACTAGTCTATAGAATAAAGGATAGATATTAATCTTTATAAATTACCTTATTGGCCCCGGAGGTGATGTGCAGCGCCTCTGGATGCTCGCGGATATAACTGTCGATATGACGGATGCGCTTTTCTTCCAGAATCTCATCGACAGCAATCAGAATACCGGTCTCCTCCACATCACCAAAACCATAGTTAATAGCCGTGCCAAACAGCTTCATGGTGGGTGACAAACTCATGTAAGCATTCACCAAAGGAGGAATATTAAAGCCGAGTTTACGCACCTCAGCATTAAGAATACGATAGTCTTTTTTGAAATTATCCTCGCAGAAAAGAGCCTGCAATTCGCGCTCGTCAGTCTCAATTTTCAGCGGTTTCATCGGGATAATCAGGTTTTCCTTGTCGTCGAAATGCTTCTTCAAGAAATAGAGAATCATATCTCGTCCCTTACGCACATAGGAGGGGTACATGGTCATCTTGCCGAAGAAATATTTCACGTTGGGCTTGATAACGGTAAGAGCGCCCAGTCCATCCCAGAGGTTATCGAGGGCGAAGAGGCTTTTGGCACCCATGCGCGAGCTCTGATAAGGCAGCGAGACAAACGACCGTCCCAGCTCAATGGTGCGGGGCATATACTCATCGAGGAACTTCTTCGAGAAATGGAACATGTGGCTGGTGGCCAAAATGGGCTGTCCGTTGTCGTCGAGTTCCCAGTCGGTGCCGCACAGATAACGGTAGCCGCCGATAATTTCCTCAGCTTCAGGATTCCACACGATGAGCTGCTTGTAGCAGTTCTCACAAGTGTCGAACTCGTCAATATCGACCTCTTTGCCTGTACCACCGCCCGCCTCACGGAAAGCAATCTCGCGCAAACGGCCAATCTCACGCATCACATTGGGAGCCTGATGGGCCGTAATGACATAAATCTCATTATGACTCTTATTCGTCATCCGCAGTTGGCGTTCACGCGTCAGTTCTGCTTTCAACAGTTGTTTGTCGACGGGCTGAATAATCTCTTGTTCCATGCTATTTGTTATATGCTATGATTACTAGAGTTGATAAACGCTGTCTTCTACAAATTTTGCCCATTCCATCGGTGTTTTTGACTTATCGAAGGTCTGCCAGGGGATGGGCTTCCCGATGGCCACACGGAAGGTTTTATGCACATTTTTGTACATTTCATCAACAAGAAAGAGCATGGCGATATTCACCTTCTTCACATACTTGTCGCTGAAGTTGGCCAATTTGTAGAAGAACTCCGAGTTCTGCCCGCCAAAATGGATGGGCACGATGTCGCGCTGATATTGCACGCTTTTGGTGATGAAGGTTTTCTTCCAGGGGATGTCGTGCACCTGACCGTTGATTTTCCGCGAGCATATTCCTGCCGGGAACATCAGCATGTGGTTGTCGCTTTGGAAACCAGCCTCCACCATGGCAGGGAAATCGCGGCTCTGCTTACCGGTCTTATTGATGGGGATGCAGACAGGAGCAAGTCCTGGCAGATTCATCAGGATATCATTCACAAGATAACGGAAACGGCCGTCGTAGTGCCGGCCAATGACCGATCCGAGTGCCACGCCATCGACACCTCCCAACGGGTGGTTGCTGACAAATGTATACAATCGGCCGTCGTTTTTATCGGGCAAGTTCTCCTTGCCTTCAATCTCGAGTGTCATGTCGAGGTAGCGTACGCACTCCTCGAGCCAGTCAACGCCTGTTTTGCCGCGGCTCTCCCACAGGAAACGATTCACCTCGTCCTGATGGACGATGCGCTTGAGCCAGCCCGTAGGCACATATTTTGCCTTCGGACCCATTTTCCCACGTAGGATGTCATCAACGTCGACTGTTTTCTCTGAAAGTTGCTTCATGCTATTAAATGATACTAATAATTTGCAAAAATAACGCTAATTTTTCAAAATCGTGGCATTTTTCCTTAAAAATATTCCAAACATGAAACTTTTTTTGCGTCTGAACGGTTTTTTCTGTCATGCGCCCACTCTTTTTTCTCTCTTCATCAAGCATCAATAACCATCACGGGCAACCCTTAATAGCTGCAAAGACAAGACGGAAAATGACACCATCCGACAGAAATCAGCCCAACGGGAAAACCCTCTTTCGAGAGAAAAGATTGCGAGAAATCAAGAAAAATGCAGCTTTTTGAAAAATTTGTGGAGAAAAGTGGTGGATTGTGGGGATTTTTATGTAATTTTGAAGCCGAATTCCATATTTAAATGTACGTATGCGGTTTTTAGGAAATATAGAAGCAAAGATCGACGCCAAGGGAAGAGCCTTCCTGCCGGCTGTTTTTCGCAAGGTGCTCCAGGCATCCGGCGAGGAGCGTCTGATGCTTCGCCAGCATGTACATGAGAAGTGCCTTGTGATTTATCCCGAGTCGGTATGGAACGAACGCACCGACATGCTGCGCAAGCAGCTGAGCATGTGGAACAAGGCACAAGAATCGTTGTTCCGTCAGTTCACCTCGCAAGCCGAGGAAGTAGTGCTCGACGGCAACGGCCGTCTGCTCATCTCGAAGCGTCTGCTCCAGGTTGCAGGCATCGAACAGGCCATTCGTTTCATTGGCAACGACAACACCATAGAGATATGGGCAGAGGGCTCTTTGGAACAGACATTCCTGAACGACGAGGAATTCAGCAGCGAACTGGAGAAGATTATGACCATGCCTTTCTGATACGATGATGATGACGGCTCCGACATATCACGTGCCTGTACTCTTGAAAGAGAGTATTGACGGCTTGAATATCAAGCCCGACGGGATTTACGTGGACGTAACGTTCGGCGGTGGCGGTCATAGTCGCGAAATCCTGTCAAGACTAGGCAAGAACGGCCATTTGTACAGCTTCGACCAGGATGCTGACGCCGAAAAGAACATCGTCGACGACGGGCGGTTCACCTTTGTGCGTTCTAACTTCAGGTATCTGAAGAACTGGATGCGCTACTATGGGGTGGAGCACATAGACGGTCTGCTGGCCGACCTGGGTGTCTCGAGCCATCACTTCGACGACGAGACCCGAGGCTTCTCCTTCCGTTTCGACGCTCCGCTGGATATGCGCATGAACAAAAGGGCGCAACAGACGGCTGCCGACATTGTGAACGACTATACGGAAGAGCAACTGGCCGACCTCTTCTATTTATATGGAGAACTGAAAAACGCTCGGAAAATCGCCGCCGCCATTACGAAGGCCAGAGCCGGCAAACGCATCGAGACCACACAAGACCTGATGGAGGTGACGGCACGGCTGATGGGACGTGAGCGCGAGAAGAAAGACACGGCCAAACTGTTTCAGGCCCTGCGCATCGAGGTGAACCACGAAATGGAGGCCCTGAAAGATATGCTCCGGGCAGCCACCGAGCTGATAGCAACGGGCGGAAGACTGTCGGTCATCACCTACCACTCGCTGGAAGACCGCATCGTGAAAAATATCATGAAGGCCGGCAATGTAGAGGGAAAGGCCGAACAGGACTTCTTCGGGCGCATAGCATCACCCTTCACGCTGGTCAGCAATAAGGTCATCACTCCCAGTGACGAGGAACAAGAGCGAAACCCGCGCAGCCGCAGCGCAAAACTTAGAATTGCAGAAAAAAGATGAGTGACAAGATAAAAGACATACAAGAAAAGGAACAAGAGGCACCTGCCACTGGCAACGCCAACCCTAGCGACAAGGCTCCAACGAAAGAGGAGCCTTCGCTGAAAGAGGTCATTCAGGAACAAGCACGCGAGGACGAGGAGACGCTGACCTCCAGCATCACGCTGCGCAAAATCCTGGGCGGCGACTTCCTGACCGCCAGCATGCTCAGGAGGCAAATCGGCATCATCCTCATCATCGTTGCCTTCGTCATTGTCTATATCTCCAACCGCTACAGCTGCCAGCAGAACCTGCTGGAGATTGACAAGCTGAACAAAGAACTGTTGGATGCAAAATACAAAGCACTCTCGAGCAGCAGCATGCTCACAGAGAAATGCCGCGAGAGCCACGTGCTTGAAATGCTGAGAAACAACAAAGACAGTGTGTTGCACATTGCCGATCAACCACCATATATCATCAATGTACCAGAGAAATGAGCAGCCAATTTGACAGAAAGAAAATCGTACCACGCTACAAGATGATAGCCTATGTGATGCTTCTCATAGGTGTGCTCATCGTGGGCAAGGCGCTCTACATCTCTACGGTGAAGCGCGACTACTGGATGAAGGTGGCCTCCAGACTGAAGAAAGACAGCGTCGACGTGAAACCCACACGCGGCAACATCCTCAGCTGCGATGGACGGCTTATGGCCAGTTCGCTGCCCGAGTTTAAGATGTATATGGACTTCCAGGCCTTGCACGACGCAAAGAACGACTCGCTATGGTATGCTAAGCTGGACAGCATCTGCGACGGACTGCACCAGATTTTCCCGCAGAAGTCGGCCACTGAGTTCAAGCACGACCTGGAGGCCGGTCATAAGAAGATGAGCCGCAACCTGGCTGTCTGGCCACGACGCGTAGACTACAGCACCTACTCGGAAGTGAAGAAACTGCCCATCTTCAACATGATATCCTACAAGGGCGGATTCCATGTAGAGGAGTTCAACGCCCGGAAACGACCGTTCGGGTCGCTGGCAGGACGAACGGTGGGCGACATGTATGGTGCCAAAGACACCGCCCGCTTCGGACTCGAGCTGTCGTACGACTCCATTCTACGCGGAAGCAATGGTCTGATTCATCGCCGGAAGGTGATGAATCGTTACCTTAATATAATGGACACCCCACCCGTCGATGGCGCAGACATCGTGACGACCATCGATGTGTCGATGCAAGACTTGGCGGAGCGCTCGGTGATTGATGAGTTGAAGAAGATCAACGGCAACGTGGGCGTAGCCATTGTGATGGAGGTAGCCACAGGCGACATCAAAGCCATCGTCAACATGGAGAAATGCATTGACGGTGAATATCGCGAGGTGAAGAACCATGCCGTGAGCGACTTGCTGGAGCCCGGTTCCGTGTTCAAGACGGCCTCTATCCTGGCTGTACTAGACGACGGGATGTGCGACACATTGAAGAAGGTGGATACTGGCAGCGGCATTTACCAGATGCACGGACGCCCCATGAAAGACCACAACTGGCACCGTGGCGGCTACGGTGTGATATCGCTGCCAAGGTCGCTGGAGGTCAGCTCGAATGTCGGAGTGAGCCGCATCGTTGACGAATACTATTTCAACCAACCCGAGAGATTCGTGAAGAAAATCCACAGCTTCGGACTGGCCGACGACCTGCACATCCCATTGCAGGGAGCCTCACCAGCCAAGATACGCATGCCCCGGAAAGACAAAACAGGCAAGCACTGGGCCAACTGGAGCAAAACGGCACTGGCGTGGATGAGCATTGGATATGAGACGCAGGTGCCGCCCATCTCAACACTGACCTTCTATAATGCCATTGCCAACAACGGGCGCATGATGCAACCGCGATTCGTGAAAAAGGTGATGAAAGACGGTCAGGTGATTGCCGAGTATCCGCCTGTGGTCCTGAAAGAACAGATTGCCAAGCCACAGACCATCAAGACCATGCAGACCATTCTGCGCCATGTGGTCAGCCAGGGACTGGGCAAGCAGGCCGGTTCGCAGTCATTCCCCGTATCGGGCAAGACTGGAACGGCACAGATTTGGAACCGTGGCGGTAAGACTTCGTCATACCTGCTCTCGTTTGCTGGCTTCTTCCCATCCGACAATCCCCGCTACAGCTGCATCGTGTGCATCCAGAAGTCGGGTCTTCCGGCGTCGGGCGGCGGCATGAGCGGTCTGGTGTTCCACCACATATCGGAAGGTATCATGGCCCAGAATGTGAAATTGAGTGTCGCCGACGCTAAAGACTCCACTTCCATATTGGTGCCCGACGTGAAACAGGGCAACCTGCTTGCAGCCGACTATGTGCTGGCCCATCTGGGCATCAAGGCCGACGACGGATGGAACGGCAGCTATGCCGAAGGCAATCCCTTGTGGGGAAAGGTGGTAAGAAACAACAATGCGTTGCAACTGACACGCGTCAAACAATATGGCAATGCCTACATTCCCGACGTATTGGGCATGGGGGCACGTGATGCCGTCTACCTCCTGGAGAGCAGAGGTGTCAAGGTGAGACTGGAGGGCCGTGGCAAAGTGACGGCACAGAGCTTACCTGCCGGCCACTTCATCAAGAAGGGCGAAAGCTGTACACTGACAATGAAATAATAAAAAAGACAAGGATATGGAACTGACAACGTTGATCAAGAACATCGAGCCTGTTGCCATCGTTGGCGACAATACTGTTGAGATTACAGGCGTCAATATCGACTCGCGGCGCATCCAGCCGGGTCATCTGTTCGTAGCCATCAAAGGCACTCAGGTGGACGGCCACTCTTTCATCCAGAAAGCCATCGACCTGGGTGCTGCGGCCATACTCTGCGAGGACATGCCCGAAGCGCGCGCAGAGGGAGTGACATATGTGCAAGTGGCGTCGACCGAAGACGCCGTCGGTCCTGTGGCCACCCTTTTCTACGGAGACCCCACATCCCGGCTGAAACTGGTGGGCGTAACCGGCACTAACGGAAAGACAACCATTGCCACCTTATTATATAATATGTTCCGCAAGATGGGACATAAGTGCGGACTGCTCTCGACAGTCTGCAACTACATTGAAGACGAGGCTATCCCCACCAGTCACACCACCCCCGACCCCATCGAGCTCAACGCCCTATTGAAACGCATGGTGGACGCCGGCTGCGAGTATGCCTTCATGGAGTGCAGCAGCCACGCCATTGCCCAGAAACGCATCGGCGGTCTGAAGTTTACCGGCGGTTTGTTCACCAACCTGACGCGCGACCACCTGGACTACCATAAGACCTTCGAGAACTATCGTGATGCCAAGAAGGCTTTCTTCGACAGCCTGCCCAAAAGCGCATTCGCCATCACCAATGCCGACGACAAGAACGGCATGTTCATGGTTCAGAATACCAAGGCCACGGTCAAGACCTATTCCACACGGTCGATGGCCGATTTCAAGGCCCGCATTCTGGAATGCCATTTCGAGGGAATGTACCTCGAAGTCGACGGTCATGAGGTCGGTGTACAGTTCATCGGCAAGTTCAATGTCAGCAACCTGCTAGCCGTCTACGGAGCAGCAGTGATGCTGGGCAAACAGCCTGAAGACATCCTGCTGGTGATGAGCACGTTGAAGAGTGTCAGCGGACGACTGGAGCCCATTCATTCGCCCGAGGGTTATACTGCCATCGTCGATTACGCCCACACTCCCGACGCCCTGGAGAATGTGCTGAAAGCCATCCACGAGGTGCTCAATGGCAAAGGCAAAGTCATCACCGTGTGCGGTGCCGGCGGCAATCGCGACAAGGGCAAGCGCCCCATCATGGCACAAGAGGCAGTGCGACAGAGCGACAGGGTGATCATCACCAGCGACAATCCGCGCTTTGAAGAGCCGCAAGACATCATCAACGACATGCTGGCCGGCCTCAACAACCAGCAGATGAAGAAGGTGGTGAGCATTGTAGACCGCAAAGAGGCTATCCGGACGGCTTGCATGCTGGCCCAGAAGGGCGATGTGATACTCATTGCCGGCAAGGGCCACGAAGATTATCAGGAGATCAAGGGCGTGAAACACCATTTCGACGACCGCGAGGTGGTGAGAGACATCTTTGCACAGTAACAATGGTCAGGGCAGCTAGTTGAACTAGTAATCCTTGTTGGACAAGTTAAACTGGTAACACTAGCCCCCAGTTCTTCGAGAAAAAACGATCTATTCACATCAAAAAATATACAAAAATGCTATACTACCTTTTCCGTTTCCTCGAGCAGTTCGACATTCCTGGCGCCCACATGTGGTCGTACATCTCTTTCCGCGCGCTGCTGACGCTGATTCTCTCGCTCGTCATCTCGGCATGGTTTGGAGAGCGGTTCATCAAATTCATGAAACGCCGGAAGATTTCGGAGACCCAACGAGATGCCAGCATCGACCCGTTTGGCACACAGAAGAAAGGCGTACCGACCATGGGCGGCATCATCATCATCGTGTCTATCCTCGTACCGGTGTTGCTGCTGGGCCGTATGCGTAACATCTATCTCATCCTAATGATTATCACCACCATCTGGCTGGGGTTCTTGGGATTTCTCGACGACTATATCAAGATTTTCCGCAAGAACAAAGAGGGCTTGAAAGGCAAGTATAAGATTGTCGGACAAGTGAGCATTGGCTTCATCGTTGGCATTACGCTCTATCTGAGTCCTGATGCTGTGATGCGCGAGAATGTGAGCATTCCGCAGCAAGACAAGACCGAGATGGTGGTGAAACATGAGGCTGTGGCCCACAAATCGCTCAAGACAACCATACCGTTCATCAAGAACCACAACCTCGACTACTCGAGCATCATGTCGTTCTGCGGAAAATACAAGACGGCTGCTGGCTGGATTCTGTTCGTCATCATGACCATCTTGGTGGTGACCGCCGTATCGAATGGTGCCAATCTGAACGACGGCATGGACGGCATGTGTGCCGGCAATGCGGCCATCATCGGTGTGGCATTGGGCATCTTCGCCTATGTCTCGTCGCACATCGGCTATGCCAGTTATTTCGACATCATGTATATTCCCCACTCGGAAGAGCTGGTGATCTTTATATGTGCCTTCGTAGGCGCCATGATTGGTTTCCTTTGGTACAACGCTTACCCGGCACAGATTTTCATGGGCGACACGGGTTCGCTGACCATTGGCGGCATCATCGGAGTATGTGCTGTAATTATCCACAAGGAACTGTTGGTGCCCATCCTGTGTGGTATCTTCCTGGTAGAGAGTCTGAGCGTGATTATCCAGACTCAGATGTTCAAGTATTATAAGCACAAGGGACAGCGCGTCAGAGTATTCCGCGCCACCCCTATCCACGATAACTTCCGCAAGCTGGACTCACAGCTCGACGAGACCAGCCGGTATATTTTCAAAAACTGGCCGGAACGACAGTTCCATGAGTCTAAAATCACCGTCCGATTCTGGATTACAACCATCATTCTGGCTGCACTGACAATGATTACCCTAAAGATACGATAAGAACAATGAAGAAAAGAATTGTAGTTTTGGGAGCTGGCGAGAGTGGCGCAGGTGCCGCCGTACTGGCCAAGAAAGAAGGGTTCGACGTGTTCGTCTCCGACATGTCGCTCATCAAAGACAAATATAAGAAACTGCTTGACGACCACCAGATAGAATGGGAAGAAGGCCATCATACAGAAGAGAAAATCCTGAATGCCGACGAAATCATCAAGAGTCCAGGTATTCCCGATAGTGCCCCGATGATTCAGAAACTGATTCATCAGCATACACCCATCATCAGCGAGATAGAGTTTGCCGGACGCTACACGAACTCGAAGATGATTTGCATCACCGGTTCGAACGGAAAGACAACTACTACGTCCTTAATATATCATATCTTCAAAGAGGCTGGCTATGACGCAGGACTGGCAGGCAACATTGGCAACTCGCTGGCCCTGCAAGTAGCCGAGAGTCCTCATGAATACTACATCATCGAGCTGAGTTCCTTCCAACTGGACAATATGTACGACTTCCGCGCAAATATTGCCATTCTGCTGAATATCACGCCCGACCATTTGGACCGCTACGACAACTGTATGCAAAACTATGTCGACTCGAAGATGCGCATCATTCAGAACCAGACGGCCGACGACGCCTTCATCTACTGGAACGACGACCCCATTATCAAGCGCGAGTTGGCAAAATATGACATCCATTCTGTTCAGTGCCCCTTCTCTGAGCTGAAAGAAAAAGGTTCCATCGGTTATATCGAGGAGGGGAAATACAAGATTGAGTGGCCCACCCCATTCAACATGGAGCAAGAGGCACTGAGCCTTACTGGCAAGCACAACATCTACAACTCGTTGGCTGCCGGTATCGCCTCGAATATCAGCGGTATCAAGAAAGAGGTGATCCGCAAGTCGCTGGGCGACTTCCCCGGGGTGGAGCACAGACTCGAGAAGGTGTGCAGCGTTAGGGGCGTGCAGTATGTCAACGACTCGAAAGCCACCAATGTCGATGCCTGCTGGTATGCACTTGAGAGCATGAATACCAAGGTGATTCTCATCATCGGAGGCAAGGACAAGGGAAACGACTATAACGCCATCAAGGATCTGGTGAAGGAAAAGTGCGCCGGACTTGTTTACCTGGGAGCCGACAACACCAAATTACACAACTTCTTCGACCCGCTGGGCATCCCCGTGCGCGACACCCACTCGATGAAAGAGTGTGTCGAGGCCTGCTACGAGATGGCAGAACCGGGCATGACCGTGCTGCTGAGCCCATGCTGCGCCAGCTTCGACCTGTTCAAGAACATGGAAGACCGCGGCGAGCAATTCAAGACATTAGTAAGAGCATTATAACGACAACCACATGTTAGACAAATTCTTCAGCAAGAAATTCAAGGGCGACGGAATCATTTGGACAGTATTCTTCCTGCTCTGCATCATCAGCATCATCGAGGTATATAGTGCCTCGAGCGTGCTGTCGTACAAGAGTGGCAACTACTGGAGCCCTGTGTTGAAACACTTCGGACTGCTGGTAGTAGGTTTTGTCTGCATGATTGTGGTCCTGAACATCAAGTGCAAGTATTTCAAGATTGTCACGCCTTTCATGCTGCTGGCGGCGTTTGTCACGCTGCTATGGGTATTGGTGGCAGGACAGTCAACCAATGGTGCACAGCGATGGATCAGTCTGGTAGGCATACAATTCCAGCCTTCTGAGATAGCCAAAGGAGCCATGATACTGGCAGTGGCCCAGATCCTAAGCGCCATGCAAACCGAGCGAGGTGCCGACCGGCGCGCATTCAAGTACATCATGATTGTCAGCGCCTTCATCATTCCATTGATCATGGTCGAGAACCTGTCGACTGCAGCCCTGCTCTGTCTGGTCATCCTGATGATGATGTTCATCGGACGAGTACCCATGTCGCAGATAGGTCGGCTGATGGGTATCGGCATGCTGCTGCTCATCTTTGCCGTTTCGATGATTATGCTGGTAGGAAAAGAAACTCCGGCACAAGGCGACGCGAAAATGGCAATGACCGAGCAGACCGACGATGTGGTGACCGAGAAGCCCGGCAAACTGGAGAAGATCTTCCACCGAGCCGGTACTTGGAAATCGCGTATCGTCAAGCACCTCGACAACAAAGAGATATCGCCTTACGAGTTCGACCTCGACAAAGACGCGCAAGTCGCTCATGCCAACATAGCCATTGCCTCGTCGAACGTAGTGGGAAAAGGCCCGGGCAACTCGGTTGAGCGCGATTTCCTGTCGCAGGCATTCTCAGACTTCATCTATGCCATCATCATCGAGGAGATGGGCATTGTGGGCGCCGTCGTTGTCTGCCTGCTCTACATCATCCTGCTGTTCCGCACAGCCAGCATTGCCAACCGGTGCGTGAATGCGTTCCCGGCCTTGCTCATCATGGGACTGGCCCTGCTGCTCGTCACTCAGGCACTGTTCAATATGCTAGTGGCTGTCGGGCTTGTACCCGTCACCGGCCAGCCGTTGCCGCTCATCAGCAAGGGAGGCACCTCAACCATCATCAACTGCATCTACATAGGAGTCATCCTAAGTGTCAGTTACTCAGCCAAGAAGAAAGACGACGAGACTACCGACGAAGGAAAAAACAAGCAGCTGAAAGTGGCTTATCAACAAGCATAACAAATTTTATCAAAGAAAATATTGAAAAAAGAAATATTTTCATTAATTTTGCACGACATAGAAAAACGACTATATGGAGAACGAGATAAGAGTTATCATCAGCGGTGGCGGTACAGGTGGACACATCTTTCCGGCCATATCGATAGCTAATGCCATCAAGGCGAAGCGCCCTGATGCTAAAATACTGTTTGTAGGAGCTTTGGGGCGCATGGAGATGCAGCGCGTGCCGGCAGCAGGCTACGAGATCAAGGGTCTGCCCATCAGCGGTTTCGACCGTAAGCACCTGCTGAAGAATTTCTCCGTACTGCTGAAGATATGGAAGAGCCAGCGCATGGCCAAAGATATCATCAAGGAATTCCGTCCGATGGCTGCAGTAGGTGTAGGCGGATATGCCAGCGGCCCTACACTCAACAAAGCGGCATCGATGGGTATTCCCTGTCTGATTCAGGAGCAGAACTCCTATGCTGGCGTCACCAACAAACTGCTGGCCAAGAAAGCTCAAAAGATATGTGTGGCCTACGAGGGTATGGAGCGTTTCTTCCCTGCCGAGAAAATCATCATGACTGGCAATCCTGTTCGCCAATCACTGCTCGAGACGAGTGTCGACCGCAATGAGGTGATTAGCGCTTTGGGCCTCGACCCCAAGAAGAAGACTATCCTGCTGGTGGGCGGAAGCCTAGGAGCCCGCACCATCAACGAGAGTGTCATGCAGCATCTCGACCTGGTGGCTTCGTCGGGTGTGCAATTCATCTGGCAGACGGGTAAGTATTACTACCCCACCATCAGCAAACAGCTTGAGGGCAAGAACCTGCCCATGCTCAAAGTGCTCGACTTCATCAGCGACATGGGTGCAGCCTACAAAGCAGCCGACCTGGTCATCAGCCGCGCCGGAGCCAGCAGCATCTCAGAGTTCTGCCTCATTGGCAAACCCGTCATCCTCGTTCCCTCACCGAATGTGGCTGAGGACCACCAGACGAAGAATGCCATGGCACTGGTGCAGAAAGACGCTGCCCTCTACGTGAAAGATGCCGATGCACCGGCACAGCTGCTGCCGATGGCAGTCAGCACCGTTCAGGACACTGCCCGTCTGGACGCATTGAGAACAAACATCCTGAAACTTGCACTACCCCACTCGGCTGATATCATTGCCGACGAGGTATTGAAGATGATCAAGCAGTAAGAACGAAAAAATGGAACTAAAGAATATTAAAGCAGTATATTTCGTGGGGGCTGGCGGCATCGGCATGAGTGCCCTTGCCCGCTACTTCATGAGCAAGGGAGTGGTCGTGGCCGGCTACGACAAGACCCCTTCTGAACTGACGCGCCAACTGGAAAAAGAAGGCATGCTGATTCACTACGAGGAAAACGTCGATATGATACCCCATGCCTGTCAGAAAGCGGCCACCACACTGGTCATATATACCCCGGCCGTACCCAGTGAGCACCAAGAGATGGTGTGGTTCCGCGAAAACGGCTTTGAGATACAGAAACGCGCACAGGTATTGGGTACCCTCACCCGTGCTCACAAAGGCCTCTGCTTTGCAGGTACACACGGCAAGACCACCACATCGACCATGTGCGCCCACATCATGCATCAGAGCCATCAGGACTGCAATGCCTTCTTGGGAGGCATCTCTAAGAATTATGGCACCAACTACATCCTGAGCAAGGAGAGCGACTACGTAGTGATTGAGGCCGACGAGTTCGACCGCTCGTTCCATTGGCTGCGCCCCTGGATGAGCGTCATCACTTCTACCGACCCCGACCATCTTGACATCTATGGCACTCCCGAGGCCTATCTCGAGAGTTTCCGTCACTACACCACCCTCATCCAGCCAGGCGGGGCATTGATCATCCATCGCGGACTGGCCATGAAGGCCGATGTCCAGAGCGGTGTGCGCACCTTTGACTACAGTCTCAACGAGGGCGATTTCCATGCTGAGAACATAGTCATCGACAACGGTGAGATTACATTCGACTTTGTGTCACCCATCGAGACGGTGAGAGGCATCCAGCTGGGACAGCCCATCCCCATCAACATCGAGAACGGCATTGCTGCCATGGCCATGGCACAGCTCAACGGATGTACGGCCGAGGAACTTCGCTACGGCATGAAGACTTACGGAGGTGTTGACCGCCGTTTCGACTTCAAGATCAAGAACGACCGGCACGTATTCCTGAGCGACTACGCCCACCATCCGCAAGAGATTTTTCAGAGTGCCAAGAGCATTCGCGAGCTCTACCGCAACCGCAAGATTACGGCCATCTTCCAGCCCCACCTCTATACCCGCACCCGCGATTTCTACCGCGAGTTTGCCAATGCGCTGAGCCAGCTCGATGAGGTCATCCTCTGCGATATCTACCCCGCTCGTGAGGAGCCCATCCCTGGTGTCACCTCACAGCTCATCTACGACAATCTGAAGGAAGGCGTAGAGAAGAGCATGATCAAGAAAAACGAAGTGCTGGATCTGGTAAAAAGCCGCGACTTCGACGTGCTGGTGATTCTCGGTGCCGGTGACCTGGACAACTATGCGGCTGAAATCACCCGTATCATAAATAGTAAACAATAACAACAAGACACACCCCATGCGCTGGAAAAAAGTCGTTATCATCATACTCGACATCGCCCTGGCTGTCTACTTCGGACTGGCTGTCACGTCGTTCAATCATCCCGACGAGACGTCAAAGGTGTGCACCAAGGTGGCCATCAACATCGCCGATGAGTCGACCAACGGGTTTCTCAGCGCATCAGAAATCAAGCACATTCTTGAGCGCAACCAGATATATCCGCTCGAGAAGCGCATGGCTTTCGTCGACCCACGACGCATTGAGGATATTCTGAAGTCCAGCCCGTTTGTCAATACCGCACAGTGCTACACCACACAGGACGGCCACGTATGTATCAACATCACGCAACGGCTGCCCATCGTGCGTATCAAGAGCAACAACGGCGACGACTACTATCTTGACGATCACGGAGGTATCATGCCCAACTCGAAATATACTTCCGACCTGATTATCGCCTCAGGGAGCATCAACAAATGGTTCGCACAGACCTATCTGGGCTGTCTGAGCAAAACCATCATGGGCAACGACCTGTGGCGCAACCTCATCGAGCAGATTCATGTGCTGCCCGACCGCTCCATCGAGCTCGTTCCACGCATTGGCGACAACATCGTATTCATCGGCAGTCTGCCCGAGACCAACGACAAGGCCGTCCGTCAGAGCCTCATCGACGAGTATGTAGCCCGTAAGATGGAGCGCCTGGAGAAATTTTACAAATACGGACTCTCCGAGGCCGGCTGGAACAAATACTCTTACATCAGCCTGGAGTTCGACAACCAGATTATCTGCAAGAAAAAGAAACATCAACCCGAAAATTGACAAATAATAATACAGACCCTATGGCAGCAAAGGAATTTATCGTAGCTATTGAACTAGGCTCATCTAAGATGACCGGTATCGCCGGAAAGAAGAATATGGACGGCAGCATCCAGGTACTGGCTGTTGTTCAGGAGGATTCGTCTTCTTTCATCCGCAAGGGCGTTGTGTACAATATCGACAAGACCGCTCAGTGCCTGTCGAATATTGTAAAGAAACTTACCAGTACCCTGAAGACAGAAATCTCTCATGTATACGTTGGAGTGGGCGGACAGTCCATCCTCAGCGTGAAAAATGTCATTATCAAAGACCTGCCCGCCGATACGATTGTCAAGCAGGAGATGGTCAACGAGCTCATGGACGCCAACCGCAACATGACTTATCAGGACCAGGAAATACTCGATGCTGCCACGCAAGAATACAAGGTCGACTCGCAATATCAACTTGATCCGGTGGGCATTCAGTGCACCCGCCTCGAGGGCAACTTCCTGAATATTCTCTGGAGGAAGCTTTTCTACCGCAACCTGAACAAGTGTTTCGACATTGCCCACATTGCCATCGCAGAGATGTACCTCGCCCCGCTGGCTCTTGCCGACAGTGTGCTCACTGAGGCAGAGCGCCGCTCAGGCTGTGCATTGGTTGACCTGGGTGCAGACACCACCACCGTATCGGTCTACTACAAGAACATCCTGCGCCACTTGGCCGTCATTCCTCTCGGCGGTGCCAACATCACCAAGGATATCGCATCGCTGCAAATGGAGGAAAGCGAGGCTGAGAAAATGAAACTGAAATACGCATCGGCATTCACCGACAACAGCGATATCGACAACAACTTGCAGCTGCCCATCGACTCCGACCGCACCGTAGAGAGCCGTAAGTTCATCGAGATTGTGGAGGGTCGTATGGCCGAAATCATCGAGAACGTATGGTATCAGATACCTTCTGAGTATGCCGACAAACTGCTGGGCGGCATCATCCTCACCGGCGGCGGCGCCAATATGCGCAACATCGAGAAGGCTTTCCGCAACCACACACATATCGAGAAGATTCGCGTGGCTAAGTTCGTACAGAACACCATTACCGGCAACCAGCCCGAAATCACCAGCCACAACGGCATGATGAACACCGTACTGGGACTGCTGGCCAAAGGCGACATGAACTGTGCTGGCGAGGAGGTCAACCCCAACGGCGACCTGTTCGGACAGAAACCGGCTGCAACCACCACTGCCGACATTCACCAGAAGGCCCGTACCGCCAACGAGATCAAGAGCGGAGTGGTCATCACCGAGGCCGAGAAGCAAAAGGCTGAGGAAGAGAAGCGCCGTCAGGAGGAAGAGGAAGCTGCCCGCAAGGCTGAGGAAGCTGCCGCAGAGGCTGCCCGCAAGGCTGAAGAGGAAAAGAAACGCAAGGAGAACAGCGGCCTGAAAAAATTCGGCAGCAAGTTCAGGAACTTCCTGAACAACATTCTCACCGAGGAGGAATAAAACCAGCACCAGAGAGCAAGAGCCAGGGTGCTCACCCTGGATTTGAGGAACAGAAGACAACAACCCCATAAAAACGACAACCATTATGAACGAAACAAATCAATTCGACATATTAGACTTCGGTGAGCCCGAAAAAGAGAAAAGCATCATCAAGGTCATTGGCGTAGGTGGCGGTGGAGGCAATGCCGTCAACCACATGTACCGCGAAGGCATTCACGATGTCACTTTCGTGCTCTGCAATACCGATAACCAAGCCCTCAACGACAGCCCCGTGCCCGTTCATCTGCAACTGGGAAAAGAGGGACTGGGAGCCGGCAACAAACCCGAACGGGCCCGTCAGGCCGCTGAGGAAAGCATCGAAGACGTACGCAACATGCTCAACGACGGCACTCGCATGGCCTTTATCACGGCCGGTATGGGTGGAGGAACAGGCACCGGAGCAGCGCCCGTCATTGCCCGCGAGTCGAAAAACCTGGGCATCCTCACTGTTGGTATCGTCACCATCCCCTTCCGCTTCGAGGGCGACAAGAAAATCGACCAGGCGCTCGACGGTGTGGAGGAGATGTCGAAGCATGTTGATGCTCTGCTGGTGATCAACAATGAGCGTCTGCGCGAGATCTATCCTGAGCTGACAGTGCTCGACGCCTTCGGAAAGGCTGACGACACACTGAGCGTGGCCGCCAAGTCAATTGCCGAGATTATCACTGTGCACGGCCTTATTAACCTCGACTTCAACGATGTCAAGACAGTACTGAAAGACGGCGGAGTCGCCATCATGTCGACCGGATATGGCGAAGGCGAATCTCGTGTAAAGAAAGCCATCGACGACGCCCTGAACTCACCCCTGCTCAACGACAACGACATCTTCAACTCGAAGAGAATCCTGCTGAGCATCTCTTTCTGCAACGACAAGCAGAACAGTGGCGGTCTGATGATGGAAGAGATGAACGATGTCAACGAGTTCATGGCTAAGTTCGGCAACGACTTTGAAATCAAATGGGGACTGGCCACCGACCCCGAACTGGGCAATAAGGTAAAGGTCACTATCCTCGCCACGGGCTTCGGCATCGAGGATGTCGACGGTATGAGCACACACTTCAACAAACGTACTGAGGAGGAAGCCAACCGACTGGCCGAGGAAGAAGAGAAGCGTGCTGAGCGTCAGGACCGCCGCAACCGCTACTACGGCAAAGACGGCAACAACACCCAGTACAAACGCCGTCCACATATCTTCATCTTCCGCCCCGAAGACCTCGACAACGACGATGTCATCTCGGCCGTTGAGTCGACGCCCACCTACAAGCGCACACGCCAAGTGCTCGACAACATTCGCAGTCAGGCCTCTGGCAGTGTGGTCACCGACGAGCCCGGCAACAAAAACGACGAGCCGGTGCAGGGTGTCATCAGTTTCGCATAAGCACATTTGTTCTTATAGACACCGAGGGCAGGTGCTGCCTTCATGAAAGGAGCCGGACTTGCAGCCGGCTCCTTTCGTTTCTTATAGTTGCAAATATCAACAGACCATTTCTAACTGTTGCAACATGTCAACAGGCAAAGTCACTATTTAAACCCAATAAACCCAATCGTCTTCAGTTCATTAGGACTATAAATGTGCCTCCAAGCGCAGCCATTTCCAATTCATGCCTGATTGGGTTGCAATTAACCGACAAATTACACTCTAATTAATGCCTAATTGACCTGTAATTAATGCCTAATTGCAACGTAATTAGGGCCTAATTAGAGTGTAATTAATGCCTAATTAGAAATACGCCACCGAAACCACATGAAACATCGCCGCTATAAGGTCTTTCATCGTTTTCCACCGATGCGCTGCAAGAACTCGCTAAGATTCTCTTTCTCGTCGAGGCCCAACTTCTTACGCAGACGATAACGGCTGATTTCCACGCCTCTCACCGAGATGTTGAGCAACGGTGCAATCTCCTTCGAAAGCATGTTCATCTTCAGATAGGCACAGAGCATCTTGTCTTTATAGGTGAGCTGCGGATAGCGTTCGCTGAGTGTCTTGAGGAAATCGTGGTGCACAGCATCAAAGTCACCTTTGAAAGCCTTCAAATCATCGTCATGCTGCATGTTGGTGTCTATCTGGCCGATGAGCCTGACCACCTTTCGCTTGATGCTGGGCAGGTTATCCTCGCTGAGACTATTGTTCAGGCTGACAGCCGTCTTCTTGATTTCCTGCAGCATCTCATTCTTACGCACCACATTCATTTGTGAGCGCATGAGTTCGTTTTGCTTGGAGCGCAGTTCAATCTGCATCTTCTCGTCCTCCAGCGTCTCAATCTTCTGGTTGAGCATTTGTGTGCTTTTTCTCAGCCTTCTGACAACGGCCCACACTACGCATGCCAGCATCAGCGCATACAACAGGTAGGCCCACCACGAGCGATACCAAGGCGGCAACACGCGGAATGTCAGCGATGCAGTCACCGGCTGTTGGTTGGTGGCTGTGACGATGCGCACCTGGAAGGTGTACTTTCCCTCGCGCAGGTTGGTATACTCTTTGATGTGCTGCCGACTATAACTGCTCCATTGGTCGTCGGGCGACCCCAGCAAGCGGAACGAATAGAGCACGGTCTGCGACTTGTCGTAGTTATTGGCACTGAACTCTATGCGCAGCGAGTTGTGCGCATAACTGATGTTGAGCGGACTGTCCTCATGGTAGAAGCTACGGCTGTAGAGCAACGAGTCGTTGCCGTTGGTGGCAATGACGCGCCTGATGTGCAGAGTTAGCGGCAGAGCCGATGTCTGTTTGCGTCCATAGTTGAGCAGTGCAAAACCCTCTTGCGTGCCAATAATGGCCTGTTCGCCGCTCATCACGCCCACATGCTCAAAATCCTCAATGAGTTCGTCGCTCAGATAGGTTTCTCCTTTATTTTTATAATAGGTGTTATGGCGGGCGTCGTAGCGAAGGATGCCCAGTATGCCGTCGGCTACATACCATATATTTTTGCGTTCGTCTTGATAGATATATGTATATCCTGTTCCCTCGCCCATCAGTTTCTCCAGCTGTGTGTGTGGCTCAAGGCGGTCGTCAGCCATATTATATCTGAACAGTCCCTGCCGCGCAGCCACTACCACCTCATGGTTGATACGGGTCACGCACACATTATCGCCAATGGGCAACTGAGGCGTATTATATCTTCTCGTTCGCACCACGCGTGTCAGGCTGTCGTTCAGCGTCAGCCGATAAAGTCCCATGGTTTTATTGGCCACCCAAACGGCATTGCCATCTTCTTCGGTCATCATGGTCTTGGCCGAGAGCGAAGTGCCTTCCACCTTGTTTGCCACTGTCCATTGGCCGTCTCTCTTGCGCAGCACCTTCAGTCCCCAGTAGTCACCCAGCAACAATGCATCTGTCTGATGTCCCACAGGACAAACATGCCACACACCTCTAATGGGGAAGTGCTCCACACGATTGCCGTCGACCATCACAAAGAAATTACGGCCACCACAAAACAGCTTACCATCAAAGAGGTCCACGGTATGCACCTGTCCTGCTGTTCCCTCGATAAAGACCGGTCCCTGCACAGCGTCCCCCTCCTGTATTTTGCCAATACGGTAGAGGCCTTGGTTAGTACCCATATAGAGGCTGCCGGCATAGTTGACCGAGCCATAGCCCGCACCGATGTCAGCCAACTGGCTGTTCATAAAACTAAGGTGTGAGTTGAGCACAACATTGGCAATTCCATTGTCAAGGCCCAGCCATAAGTTCCCGTCGCGGTCGAACGTCACTGCCAGCACTGTTTTGTTCTGCAGACCATCGTCACGCGAGAGTTGCTCGGTAGCACCTGAACGACGGTCAACGAGGATGACACCACTTTGCGTAGTGCCCAGCGCCAGATAACGGTCGCTGACGGCCGCACATGTGATTTTGTTACGGACGATGAGCTCGCCCCCGCCGTCAGTCCACCGCTGTAACTCACCTGTACGATACACATAGAGGCCAAAATCGCCTGTGACCACCAATATACTGTCTCCATAGGGCAACAAGGCTACGATAGCGGCTCCGTGCGGCAAAGAGATACCGCCCAATTTCTCAAAACGACGGTTGCGGAGCACATATACGCCATCGCTCGTGGCAACATAAAGACAGTTATGGATAACGTACGACGATGTGATGCCAGGATGGCAGGGGATTTTGCTGATATGCCCGTTCTCCAGCACATACACTGCCCCATCGGCCTGAAAGTAGACACTATTGCCCATCGTGTGGATGTTCCAGACGTTGATGATACCCTCATTCTTCAACTGTTTCGACAGACAGGTGTACTGCGGGCGGCCGTTTTTACCTGCCTCAAAATAGCCGAATTGTCCGAGTGCCCCTACATAGATACGGCGCCCTGCCATCTTGAGGGAGCGCAATTTGGCACCATTGTCAATCGCATACGTATTCCAATAGACGCCATCGTACTCCAACAGTCCCTTGTTGTTGGCGAAATACATCCATCCGTTTTCGGCCTGACTCACCATCCAGTTCTGGTTGGCGGCATTATAGGTCTGCCGTGAGAAGTTAAACACGGCCCGCTGCCAGAACGATGCTGCCGGTGCAACCGTCTGCAAACAGAGAAGAAATGAAAGAATGACAGTTCTCATAGGTCACTGAATGTTTCTGCAAAAATAAATATTTTTTCAATACCAAACAAGAAAAAACATAAAAATATAATGATGTAATATTTATCTTTTTAAATTGCTGATTATTAACTATTTGCTATTTTGATGAGAAAGTATTGATGTATGTTTGATGTGTTGGTATAGTAACCGTGATGTAGTACTTTTTGAACCAACCGCTCGTTTTGTACCTATCTTTGCGGCAGAATCTTTTACTAATTTAATCATCTATGGAAAAAAGAACAATGTCTTTAGGAGCATTAAGGCTGGGCTGGATGCTTTGCCTGCTGCTACTGATGGATGTGGGACTGTTTGCCCAGACGAACGGTCTGACAGTGAAAGGCCGTGTGCTGGATGCCCAGACACGTGAGCCTTTGATTGGTGTTACAGTAATGGAACGAGGCACCAACAATGCCTCGGTGAGCGACTACGACGGCAACTTCACATTGAGGGTTGCCCCGAGTGCCACCGTCAGTTTCTCGTATGTCAACTATGTAAAGCGTGAGCTAAAGGCCTCGCAGGTGAAAGGTGACATCTTCTTGCGCGAAGACGACAAGACGCTGCAGGAGGTGGTGGTCGTGGGTTATGGAACCCAGAAGAAGGCCAACCTGTCGGGAGCCGTCACCGCCATCGACGGTGAGAAGGTGGCTGCCAAACCCTCTACCGATGTACTGTCGGCCCTGCAAGGTGAGATGCCGGGTGTGGCTATTCTGCGCTCCAGCGGCGAGCCGGGCTCAGAGACCAGCGGTCTGCGCATCCGCGGATTCTCGTCGGCCAACTCCACTTCCACGCTGGTGCTCATCGATGGTGTGGAGGGCGACTTGTCGCTGCTCAATGCCGATGATGTGGAGAGCATCTCCGTGCTGAAAGATGCTGCTGCCTGTGCCATCTACGGAGCACGTGCCGCTGCCGGTGTGGTGCTGGTCACCACCAAAAGCGGAACTGCCGGCAAACCGAAAATCACATATAGTGGCTACTATGCTTTCAACACACCTGCCAACATGCCGAAGCGTCTGCCCGCATGGGAAGAGCAGGCCTGGATCAACGAGGGTCGTATGAACCAGGGCGGTAAGGCCGAATGGAACGACGAGATGAGCGGCTGGGTAGGCAACCCCAACTTCAACTATCGCCCGAACAACACCAACGGACGCTGGGATGAGTTCTCGGCTACCAACTGGGTGGCAGAGGGCACCAAGAACCATACCGACCAGACCAACCATAGCGTGTCGGTGTCGGGTGGCACACGCGACATCAACTACCTGGTGTCGGCCAACTATTACTATAAGAATGGTATGCTGAAGTATGGCAAGAACAACAACACACGTGTCAACCTGCATGCCAAGGTGAACGCCGACCTGAACAAGTATCTGACTCTGGGCGTGAACGTACAGTACCAGAGCAAGAAGAACAATGCCCCCTCGTGCGGCGCATCGGCCATTATGAACAACCTCTACTCCAGCCGTGCCCGCCAGTTGCTCTACAATCCTGAGGAAGACGTCAACTACGCCACCAATCCCTACAATGGTGACCTGCAGTTCAATGCCATCCAGGTCATGAAAGAGGGCGGTGTGAACGAAACCCTCTACGAGGCATTCATCGGCAAGGGCAGCCTGACGGTGAAGAACCTGGTGAAAGGCCTGCGCCTCAACCTCAGCGCCAGCCGCCGTGCAGGTTACTACAGCGGCCGCAGCGAAAGACACTACCTGATATGGTACGGAATGAGAGGCGACAACAAGCGTCAGGACTACAACTCGCCCAACCAGTTGTACCGCATCAAGAACAACGACTACTACGATTTGTTCGAGGCTACGGTGAACTACGAGTTCGACGTGCAGAAACAGCACAACTTCAAATTCCTGGCCGGTACCAGCTACGAGAACTACCGTAAGGACGAGATGAGCGGCACTGCCAAGAACATGAACTCTAACGATTTCTACTCGTTCAACTACTACGATGCCTCTGTGGCCACCAACACCACCATTGCCGACAATATTGAGCCATGGTCGATGATGTCGTACTTCGGACGTTTCAACTACAACTTTGCTGAGCGCTACCTCTTCGAGGCCAACATCCGCTACGACGGCAGTTCGCGTCTGGCACCGGCTAAGCGCTGGAAGGCCTTCCCGTCGGTATCAGCTGCCTGGCGTGTCAACCAGGAGCCGTGGTTCAAGGCCGACTTCATCAGCAACCTGAAGCTGCGCGCTTCTTGGGGACAACTCGGTAATGGAGCTATCCTGGGACTCTACGACTATATCCCGACCATCGCCCAGAGCACCGTCTACATGGGCGAGAAATCATACTATCAGAGTCAGCTGGCATCGAAAGACAAGACCTGGGAGACCATCGAGACGACCAACGTGGGTGTTGACCTCGGCTTGTTCAACGGCCGTCTGAATGCCAGTTTCGACTATTACTGGAAATACAACAACGACATGCTGTCGTCGCTGCAGCTGCCCCACACCATCGGTATCGGCATTCCACGCGTCAATGTGGGTAAGCTGAAGACATGGGGATGGGACTTCGAAATCCGTTGGAACGACAAGATTGGCGACTTCCGCTATCAGGTAGCCTTCAACCTGTCGGACAGCAGCAACAAGCTGATGGAATACGACGGCGCTGACGTCATCACTGCCGGCAATGTCAGCCTGCTTGAGGGCTATGAGATGAACACCATCTGGGGATATGCCACCGACGGCTATTGGACCAGCAAGGATGAATATACCCAATTCAAGGCCGACCACCCGGGCTTCAAGACATTCAGCGACGGTAAGATCGGCGCCGGTGACGTGAAGTACATCACGCAAGGCGAGCCCGACCACCAGATTGGTGCCGGTGACGGAACGAAAGAGAACCATGGCGACCTGGTTTACCTGGGCAACAGCAACGGCCGTTACCTCTACGGCTTGAACCTCGCAGCTCAGTGGAAGGGCTTCGACCTGGCCCTGATGTTCCAGGGTGTAGCCAAACGCAAGGTGCTCATCGACAGCGAGGCCATCGCACCGTTTGCACGTACTTATCAGATGCCTTGGACCATCCATCGCGACTATTGGACCGAGGAGAACCAAGACGCCATGTGGCCCCGCCTCTACAACTACAATGGCGACTGGTTTAACTTCCAGCCTTCCGACAAGTGGATTCAGAATGCAGCCTACCTGCGCCTGAAGAATGTGACACTGGGCTACACCATCCCCATCTCGCGCAAATACATTGAGAAACTGCGCGTCTATGTGTCGGGCTCTGACGTTTGGGAGCACTCCGACATGCTGAAGGTGTTCGACCCCGAGTCGGGCAACAATGTAGGCCGTAACTACTATCCCTTCTTCCGCACATGGGCTTTCGGTGTGAACATCACCCTCTAAGATGACATCAACAACGTAATCAGTAACCATAAAACAGAATAGTTATGAAACGATATATTTTCAAATCAATGTGTGTCATCAGCGTTGTCTGTGGCTTTGTGGCACTGACCAGCTGTGAGCTGGACCGCGAGCCGGAGACCGTCTTGGCCGACAATACTTTCTGGAAGAGTGAGACCGACCTGCGCGGCGCCTGCAACAAACTGTATGTCGACCTGCCGGGCTTCAACCACGACCGGCGTGCCGACGACATCGTGGGCAGCTCGCCCAACTCCACCTCCAACGGCAACTGGAGTGTCCCTGCCAAGTCTGACGACTGGACGGGTCCCTATAATAAAATAGGTGTCTGCAACAACATCATCGCTAAGGCTGCCAACGCTCCGCTGAGCGATGCCCAGAAAAACCGCTGGATGGCAGAGGCATACTTCTTCCGTGCTTTCCATTTCTTTGACTTGGTGAAGAAATATGGCGACGTGCCCCTCATCCTGAAGGCATTCGACTCTACTGAGGATCCCGATATCAAAATGGCCCGCACTCCGCGCGAGCAGGTCATCCAGCAGTGCTACGAAGACTTGCGCTTTGCCGAGGAGTGGCTCCCCGACATCGACAATGTGAGCAGCGACACCGACTGGGGCCGTGTGTCTAAATCGGCTGCCCGCGGACTGCTGACGCGCATCGGTCTGTACGAAGGTACATTCGTGAAATACCACTCACTGAGCGGTGCCGACAGCAAATCACACCTGAAGGTGGCCATCGATGCTGCCGAGCGTTTGATCAACAGTGGCAAGCATGCCCTCTACTCCGACTTCCAGAAGCTGTTCTACTTCGACGGAGAAGGCCGCCAGAACAAAGAGAATGTGTTTGTGAAAGTGTACGGTCCCAACGGTGCCGGAGCCACCATCACCCACGGAAACTCACGTCAGTTGGAGAACGGCGTCAGCGTAACGCGCCAGGCCATCAACCAGTTCCTCTGCACCGACGGTCTGCCGCGCGAGAAGAGCCCGCTGGCAGTGATTCCCGAGACCAGCTACGACGATGTGTTCACCAACCGCGACCCGCGTCTGGCCATGACCATCTACCGTACCGGCGAGGAAGCCTATAAGGGCGGCTATCAGCCATTCAGCAACCAACACGGCTACGGCTACGGCATCAAGAAGGGCTTCATGCTCGACGAGTGGACCACCAACAGCAAGGAGACCGTCGACAAGATGATCATCCGCTATGCCGAGGTGCTGCTGTCGTACGCAGAGGCGCTCTATGAGTACAATGGAAGCATCACCGATGCTCAGCTCGACAAGACGGTGAACGCCGTCCGTGCCCGTGCCGGTTTCACCGCCAAGCTGACCAACGACTTTGCGAAGGCCAACGGTTTGAACATACTCGACGAGATTCGCCGCGAGCGTCTGGTTGAGTTCATCGACGAGGGTTTGCGCTACAACGACATCATTCGCTGGAAGATTGCCGAGAAAGTGCTGCCCGTCAGCATCCTCGGACTGAAGTACAGCGAGGTGGACACCAGCACCAAGCGCGAGGACATCCAGTCCCGCCTGACCACCGAAGGCGGCATGTTCAAGGGTGCCAAGGTCACCGACCAGGCCGACATCTACGTGATTGAGGAAGCCTCAACACGCAGTTTCAATCCGCAGCGCGACTATTATTATCCCATTCCCACTTACGAGATTGCCACCTCTGAGGGCAGCGTCGAGCAGAACCCGGGATGGAATTAAGAAGTGATGAGTGACAATAGTAACAAAACGTAAAACAAACGCAATATGAAAAAGAATATATTGAAGCTGATGGGTGTGCTCTTCCTGTTGTGCGGAGGCTTTGTGTTCACCGCCTGCGACGACGATGAGTGGGGCAACGACAATGCTGAGAAGATGAATGAGTTCTTTTTTGGCTTCCAGAACTGGGGCCAGCTGAAAAACGACGTGACGTTCAAGGTCAGCCAGGGCAGCACACTCGAGATTCCCGTTCAGTTCTGGTGCACAGGCACACGCTCATTCGATGCAGAGGCTTTCTATTATATTGACAGCAAGCTGACGCTGGGCACCGACTATCAGATTGTCGATGCCAACGGCAGCGCCCTGCAACCGGGTGCCAACGGCGCCTTTGTGATGACATGGGATCTGAAGAGCCCCGACACTACCAACAACCACCGCGTACAGAACATCTATCTGAAAGCCCTCAACGGCGCCAAGGGCGATGTGACCGTGCTGACCTTCGACCCCAAGGATGTCGATGACTCCGGCAAGATCAAGATCTCAAACACCTATACTCCCAACAACATCACAGGACAGTATGAGGTGCATGCCTTCACTCAGAACTACAAGGTGAAAGTAACCATTCAGTAACGTCAGGCCGTTGTCTATGAAAAGGTTTATAGTAATAACCGCGGCCATGATCGTATCGCTCATGTCGGCAAGTGCACAGTCCATCTGGGACCCTGTGCATCTTGCCAACGTGAAGGCGTCGCTCGACCGACCAGCCTATGCGGCGGCATACCGTCAGCTGCTCAAGGATGCTGACCGCCAGATGACCGCCGAGCTGGTATCGGTGATGATGAAGGAGAAAACTCCTGTCAGCGGCGACAAGCACGACTACATGAGTCTCTCACGCTATTTCTGGCCCGACCCAGCTAAGCCCGACGGACTGCCCTATGTCTCGCGCGACGGCATCTCCAATCCCGAATTGGAGCGCTACGACCGCAACAAACTTTCTGACATGGCATCACGGGTAACCACCCTGTCGCTGGCGTGGTATCTGAGCGGCAACGAGCAGTATGCCCGTCGTGCCGTTGAGCAACTCAAGGTGTGGTTCCTCAACAAAGACACGCGCATGAACCCCAACCTGAACTATGCGCAGGTGGCTCCCGGCCGCTACGAAGGCCGTGGCCGCTGCTATGGCGTCATCGACGGCTATTCATTTGTCGAGATGCTCGACGCCGTACAATTGCTCGAGCAGTCGCCCTCGTTCAGCAAGCGCGACCAGAAGACTCTGCGCTCGTGGTTCACCAAGTTCCTCGACTGGATTCTCACCAGCAAGCAGGGCATCGAGGAGGGCAACCAGCGTAACAACCACTCTATTGCCCACGATGTGCAGGTCATTGCCTATGCCCTCTATGTGGGTAATCTGAAGGTTGCCGAGCAGTATGTAGGCGACTTCCCCGAGAAGCGCATCTTCGCCCAGGTCATGCCCGACGGCCGTCAGCCACAGGAGCTGCGCCGCACACTGGCATTCGGCTATTCTCAGTATAATCTCTCACACATGATTGACGTGTTCCAGATGGGCCGCCACATGGGTATCAATATCGACGATGCCGTCTCTGCCGAGGGTGCCGGTTTCTACAAGGCCATGGACTTCATGCTGCCCTATGTGGGGGTGGGCGTCGACAAGTGGCCCTATCAGCAAATCAGTGAGTGGGATTACAAGCAAAATGAGTTCTGCAAGGACCTTTACCGCGCTTGGAAGCTCAATCCCACACGCACCGACTATCTGCAGAAAGCCAAAGACCATCTGTGCATGAACTGGAGCGACCGTTTCTTCCTGCTCTACTACGAGCCCGACACCACCGACGATGCCTTTGCCTCAGCCGACACGCAGCTGCGCTACCAGCTGGCACGCGTGAAGGAAGCGCGGCAGAAAGGCACCGACAAGTCGAAGCTGATGCCCCGTTGCGTGGAGAAAGACGGCAGCCTGCGACTCGTTGGCGAGCGCGACTGGTGCTCAGGGTTCTTCCCCGGCGAGCTGTGGCTGATGTATGAGTACAGCCACAACCGCTTCTGGCGGCAACAGGCCGTGAGCAACACATGGCTCATCGAGAACGTGAAGAACCATCGCGGCACCCACGACTTGGGCTTTATGATGGGCAGTTCGTTTGGCAACGGCTGGCGCCTGACGGGCGAGGAGTCGTTCCGCGATGTGCTGTTACAGTCGGCCGAGAGCCTGGCCTCACGCTTCGACGAGCGCGTGGGCTGCATCCGCTCGTGGAGCTGGGGCACACCTGCCCGCTGGCAGTATGCGGTCATCATCGACAACATGATGAACCTCGAGCTGCTTTTCGAGGCCACTCGCCTCACAGGCGACAAACGATACTACGAGATGGCTGTCAGCCACGCCAATAAAACGTTGAAGAACCACTTCCGCGATGATTTCTCATCGTATCATGTGGTCGACTACGACCCTGCTACGGGCAACGTCATCAAACGCATCACTCATCAGGGTATTGCCGACGAGAGCGTGTGGAGCCGAGGACAAGCATGGGGACTCTACGGGTTCACCATGTGCTACCGCTACACCCACAACGATGAGTTCCTGCAACAGGCACGCAACATTGCCAACTTTTTCTTCTCTCAGCCCGATATGCCGGCCGACATGATTCCCTATTGGGACATGCGCGACCCGGCTATCAAGACAGGCAAAGGGCCCGCTGCCGACGGTGGCGTTCCACGTGATGCCTCTGCAGCGGCCATCTTTGCCTCGGGACTCTACGAACTGGCCGGATATGTGCAGCCCGACGAGGCACGCCGATATATCGACATCGCCAACCGCATCATGCAAAGCCTGCAGAACCACTACCAGCCGGCTCCGCAGACGGCACAGGGATTCCTGCTACTGCACTCCACCGGCAACTACCCGGGGGGCGACGAGATCGACGTTCCCATCAACTATGCCGACTATTATTACCTCGAGGCATTGTTGAGGCGAAAGGCGCTCAGCGCCGCACAATAAAACCATTCGGGAGGAAGGATTCTGGTATTACATATTACAAAAGGATCATTGAAAATGAAACACGGCATACATAAATTGTTTTTAAAGTTGAGTATTAGGTTAGTTGTAAATAAGCGCGTGTTTCTCGCCCTGATTCCTCTCCTCCCGTTCTTTTCCCACATGTCATCCATGGCTCAGCCGGCAGGCCGCGACACGGTCCGCCTCAGCCATGGTTGGCAGTTCATCCGCAACGACATGGCCAACACATGGGAGGTGTGGCGCCCCGTCAAAGCCGGTAAGCCCGAGAGCGTGCCCCTTTGGCAGGAGGTGACACTGCCCCACTGCTACAATGCCCTCGATGCCGTCGACCCCGATGTCAACTACTATCAGGGACCGGCCTGGTACCGCACGCACATCCACGTCGCCAATCCTTATCCCCAGGGCCGTACGCTGCTGGTATTTGAGGGCAGCGGACAAAAGACCGACGTCTTTATAGGCCAGCGCAAGGTGGGGTCGCATGTGGGCGGCTACGACCGCTGGCAGATCGACATCACCGACGCAGGCCACGGCGAACTGCCTCTTGCCGTGCGCTGCGACAACAGCCGCGATGTGGAGATGATTCCCTCCGACATGTCTGACTTCAACCTCTATGGCGGACTCTACCGGCCGGTCAGCCTCGTCTACCGGCCCGCAGCGGGTGTCGACGACGTGCGCATCGATGCCACAGCCTCGGCGGTCACTGTCACCCCACTGCTGACAGGCAACTCCGACAATACGCTCATCACCCTCCGCATCTACCATCCCAACGGTAAGCTCATTCACAGCCAGCAGCAACGGGGAACTGCATGCGGTCGCCCGATGCACATCGTCATGAAGCGCCCGCAGCTGTGGAGTCCCGACACACCTTATCTATATAGATGTGAGGTCGAGGCTGTGGCTGACGGACAACACTCCACGGTCAGCAGACATTTCGGTCTGCGCTCTTACGAGTTTCGCGAGCATGGTCCGTTCATGCTCAACGGACAGCGGTTGCTGCTGCGCGGCACCCACCGTCACGACGACCATGCCGGCGTGGGGGCAGCCATGACCGAAGAACAGACACGTCGCGAACTGCACCAGATCAAGCAGATGGGGGCCAACTTCATCCGCCTGGGACATTACCAGCAGTCGGAACTCGTGCTCCACCTGTGCGACTCACTGGGACTGCTCGTGTGGGAAGAGATTCCCTGGTGCCGGGGCGGACTCGGCGGAGAGCGCTACCGCCAGCAGGCCCGCAACATGCTGACTGTCATGATCAACCAACACCGCCATCATCCCAGCATCATCCTCTGGGGACTGGGCAATGAGAACGACTGGCCCGGCGACTTCGCCGAGTTTGAGCAAGACTCCATCCGCGCCTTCATGAGTGAGCTCAACACAATGGCCCATCAGCTCGACAACTCCCGTCTCACCACCATCCGCCGCTGCGACTTCTGCAGCGATATCACCGATGTCTACAGTCCCAGCATCTGGGCAGGATGGTACAGTCGCAGATACACCAACTACCGCGAGATGTCACAGCAGGCCATCGCCCGCCATCCCCGTTTTTTCCATGCCGAGTGGGGCGGCGACAGCCATGCCGGCCGGCATACCGAATACCCCACTGCCGACGGACGGATGCCCGCAGACACCGAGGCCGGCGACCGCAATGGCGACTGGTCGGAATCATACATCGTCAGACTCTTCGACTGGCATCTCAAGGAACAGCAGTCGATGGACAGCCTCACAGGCAGCGCCTTCTGGACCTTCAAGGACTTCTCCACCCCACTCCGTCCTGACAACCCCATCCCATACGTCAACCAGAAGGGGGTCGTCGAGCGCGACGGAACACCCAAAGAGAGCTATTACGTATTCCAGTCTTACTGGAGCAAACAGCCCATGCTCCACATCTACGGTCACTCATGGCCCGTACGCTGGGGCAAGGCAGGACAGACGCGCGAAGTGCTGGTCTACAGCAACTGCCCTGAAGTAGAGCTATTTGTCAATGGCCATTCTGCTGGCCGTCGCCAGCGTCGTACGACCGACTTCCCCGCCCAGGGCTTCCACTGGGATGTCTGCTTCCGCGAGGGAACCAATGTGGTTCGTGCCGTGGCTGGCAAGCTCACCGATGAGATAACCTTCGACTACCAAACTGCCACATGGGGCGCCCCTGCCGAGGTACGGCTGAGGACACTCGACGAACAAGGCGACACTCTTTTGGTTGAGGCGCAGCTATACGACGCAAAGGGCATACGGTGCCTCGATGCTGCCAACCGCATCACCTTCTCTGTCGCGGGCGACGCACAACTGCTTGACAATCAAGGCACCAGCACGGGTACCCGTCGCATACAAGCCGCCAACGGCCGTGCCCTGATGCGCATCCACCGCTCAGGAGCGTGCGCCGTGGGAGCCACCGCCGAGGCCGTCAGCCGCTCCGGTCTGCTTGTTTTGCCCGAATAATGACCGAGGTCCCTAATTCTTTCAGTCACAAATAACAAAACTAGTAAAACCAGGACCACCAGGAAAATGTCTCACCGAGGTCCTGTGCGGTGCGGCATTGCCGCATCGATTCCCCATTCTCCCCCATCTACACCCCCTGTTTCATCCCTGAATTGAAAGAAACAACACAAAAAATAGGCGAAATGGAATGAGTTTTGAATGAAAAATGCTAACTTTGTAGTCGATAGGCATTCTATGCCCTTCAAGCAGCTATTCACTCATCATCACAAAACCCTTTTTCCTATGGACCAAAATACTTCGGCTTTTAAGACAGGTGACCAGCCGCGCAGCAAACGCGGACTCATCGTTCTGCTGATTCCAGGATTACTGTTAGGCCTGACCCTGGCCATCTTTTATTATTTCTCTTACGATGGTATCCGCAAGGATGTGAAGCAACGGGCGGAAAGCGAACTGCGCGAGACGAGCCTCAAGATCAAGAGCATCATGTCGGTCGTCGAGGTGGCTGCCAACAACATCTCGTGGGCGGTCGAGGGCGACCTGAGGAATGCCGACGATATGTACCTGATTCTGGAGAAGTTGGTGAGCGACAATAAGAACATCATCGGAGCGGGCATTGGCTTCGTTGAGAACTACTACCCGCAAAAAGGGCGCTGGTTTGAGCCCTATGTGGTGAGAAACATCAACAACCGCATGGAGTGCAAGCAGGTAGGCTCTGCCCAGCACGACTATCTGAAGATGGACTGGTTCACGAGCACCATCACCTCCGACAGTTGCAGGTGGAGTGAGCCTTACTTCGACGACAGTGGAGCAGGCACGCTGGTAGCCACCTATACCCATCCGTTGCACGACAAGACAGGACGGGTGGTGGCCGTGCTGGGTGCTGACGTATCGCTCGACTGGCTGAGCCATATCATCAACGACGACCACGGCTATCCCTCTGAGAATATCGTGCTATCGCGGCAAGGCCAGATTATGGCATGTCCCGTAGAGAGCCTGGTGATGCGTAAGAACGCCCTAGAGGTGTCTGACAAAATGAACGACACGATGGCCACCGAGGTGAACCGCCGCATGATAGCCGGTGAGAAAGGCGAGCTGACGGTACACAACGACCTGGGCGAGAAAACCTATGTCTACTTCGCTCCTATTGACGACACGACAGGATGGTCGATGGCCATCATCTGCAAAGATAAGGAGATCTACCGCAGTCTGCGCACCGTGGGCTTCAACCTGATGCTGCTCATGCTCTTCGGCCTAGCCCTGCTGGGATATATCTTGTGGCGGGCGGCACGGCAGCAGAAGCGCATACAGACCATTCACACGGAGAAAGAGCGCATCGCCAGCGAGCTGCGCATTGCCAGCGGCATTCAAAATTCCATGATTCCGAAGACATTCCCACCCTACCCCGACCGCGACGACGTGGAGATTTTCGGTGTGTTGGAGCCGGCCAAAGAGGTGGGCGGCGACCTGTACGACTTCTTCATCCGCGACGAGAAACTGTTCT
>ODAI013014582.1_pt1 | contig 88512 bp, 74 predicted proteins | sample 1539321 | NCBI WGS metagenome assembly ODAI01 (sample SAMN02144231, study PRJEB22623) | gut metagenome | biome: sheep rumen | host: Ovis aries | place: New Zealand | reverse complement strand
GTTATCGAAGCGTGTTTGATGTTGCAGTTAATAACGATATTGCAACTCTTGCTATACCGCTTTTAGCTTCAGGTAGCTACGGATTTCCTAAAGGTATTGCTCTAAGGATAGCGCTGTCAGAGATTGAAGCATTCATGTCGAAGAGTGATATGGATGTTTACTTAGTTGTTTTTGATGAAAAATCAGTATCGCTGTCATCGGAACTATATGGAGATATTGATGAGTATATCAATGACAATTATGTAGATGAAAAGAATCAAGTAGAATATCCTGATTCATATGGTAGAACTTCTATTGGCGCTGTTCCAAGATTTTTAAAAGCAAATAAGGCTGAGAAGAGAAAGAAAAAAGGCTCAAATAAAAAAGCTGAATCAATTGAGGCTGCATTTGAAGATGAAGAGGAAATGCTTTCTTCTGATATGTGCTTATCAGCACCGATATTAGAGGAAGAAAGAAGCCTAGACGATGTTGTAAATAATCTGGACAAAACCTTTATGGAACTCGTTTTTTCATTTGCTGATGCAAAAGGACTTACAGATGTAGAAGTTCAAAAGAAGGCTAATCTTGATAGGAAGGCATTTTCTAAGCTGAAATGTGGAACTACAAAGAATCCTAGTAAATCCACTGCTCTAGCTTTAGCAGTAGCTTTAGAATTGGATTTGGATGATACGAAGGATCTTCTTTCGAGAGCAGGACTGGCATTATCACCTTGCAGTAAGCAGGATGTTATAGTGCAGTACTTTATCGAGAAAGAAGCATATGACATATATGAAATCAATGTAGCTCTATTTGAACATGGAGAACAACTGCTTGGTACACAGGCTTCGTAAATGTCGCCTGACAAGTGACCGGCATAAATGCATATAGATATATGATTACCTCAGAAACAAGCAAATAAGCTAATTACGGAGGTAATCACTATGAGAGAAAACTTAACAGAAATCGTATTTATTCTTGACAGAAGTGGCTCTATGAGTGGACTTGAATCGGATACTATTGGTGGATTTAATTCCATGATAGCCAAGCAGCAGAAAGAAGAAGGAGAGGCTATTGTTTCTACGGTTCTTTTTGATGATGAAACAGATGTGATTCATGACAGAGTGGCTATTGGTGAAGTAAAGAAGCTTACAGAAGACGATTATTATGTTCGCGGCTGCACGGCGCTTTTGGATGCGGTAGGTGGAGCAATTCATCATATCGGTAATGTTCATAAGTATGCAAGAGAAGAGGATAGACCGGCTAAGACGTTGTTTGTTATTACAACAGATGGATTAGAAAATGCTAGTAGACATTATTCTTTCAAGGATGTTAAGAAACTAATCAAGCGTCAGCAAGAAAAGTACAACTGGGAGTTTCTTTTCCTTGGAGCCAATATTGATGCTATAGAAGTTGCTGGAAACATGGGCATTAGTAGAGATAGAGCAGCAAATTATAATTGTGATGAAGTAGGAACAGCCCTCAATTATCAGGTTCTTGAAGCTGCCGTAACACGAGTAAGAAAATGCAAAGCCGCAGATATGGCTATGACATTTGCAGGTGGTGCATGGAAAGCAGATATTGATCGTGATTACGAGAAGCGCGGAAAGAAGAATGGAAGGAGGGCAAAATAATGATTGGTGCAATTATTGGAGATATTGTTGGTAGTCCTTATGAATTTGATCGTGGTGAAAAGATAAAGGATTTTGGTCCATTATTTATAGGTGAATCCGAATATACAGATGATTCTGTTATGACAATAGCTGTGGCTGATGGTCTTATGAATGCTGGATTAGATTCAGATACTGAAACAATTAGACGCGAAGTCATAAAAGCAATGAAGGCTTGGGGAAGAAAGTATCCTGGGGCTGGATATGGAGGCAGATTTATTTGGTGGCTACAGCTTGATGACGAAAGTCCATATGGAAGCTGGGGCAATGGTTCTGCTATGCGTGTATCTTCTGTTGGATGGTTTTATGACACCATAGATCGTACAAGAGAAGTAGCAAGGATTACAGCAGAGGTTACGCATAATCATCCTGAAGGATTAAAAGGCGCAGAAGCAACAGCTTCAGCAATTTTCTTGGCCCGAACAGGTAAGCCAAAGGATGAAATCATGAAATATATTATTGATGAGTTTGGATACGATTTATCAAGAACGCTTGATGATATTCGTCCAGCATATCGTCATGTAGAAAGCTGCCAAGAAACAGTTCCTGAAGCCATCACAGCCTTCTTAGAAGGAAGTGATTTTGAGAACGTAGTTCGATGCGCAGTATCTTTAGGCGGAGATTGTGATACGTTAACTTGTATCGCAGCTGGAATTGCTGAAGCGTTCTATGGTGTTCCTGATAATTATAAAGATGAAGCATTATCTAGGATTGAATCGGATATGCGTCAGGTATATGAGCGATTCATGAAGCTTAGCAAGTAAAACATAGTATGGGGTGATTATTACGAAGAGATTTAAAACAAATTTTACAGATGAAGAATTGAAGAATGCTCTTTTTGCAAAGAAAGGTCAAGCAGAAGAAATACTTAATGACACAAATAAGTGGGAAAGATTTAAGATTAAGTTCGAGGCTTTTCTTCATAAAGCGTATGACATTCCAGTCTTAGGAACAGTTATTGATGACATAATAAGTATGTATCAGTTGGTGGAGTCATATGTTAAAAAGGAATATACCGATATTCCATTTACTTCAATCATTTCGATATTAGCTGCATTGATTTATGTTGTTAGTCCAATTGATTTAATACCAGACTTTATACCGGTTCTTGGATATCTTGATGATGCTGCAGTTGTTACCCTTGTGCTGGGCTTAGGAGTAGGACATGATTTGGAAAAATACAAGTCGTGGCAGGAAAAACTGCGTGATAATGCTATAGCAGCATTAGAAGAACAGGTTGGTGGGGTTATTCTGGAACTATTGAGTGGTAGAACTTTGGGTGCGCTAGTTCTCTCAAAGGATGAAACAGTTAGTGTTTATGCTGTTGAAGATACTGATGAAGAACCATATCGAAGTACCGTTTATAGTATTAATCTCCCAGTTGATATTTTAAAGAAAATGTATCTTGAAAAAGAAGAAGATTATATAGCTTTTTTAAATGGTGTAATTTCTAAGACTAATTTTGAATGGTCACCGGTCGGAAGACTGGATGCTATTCATGAAGCATTCATTCACAGATATGAAAACTATTTTGATGTAGAAGAGGGTGTTTTAGATGAATGATATTCTGGAAAAGCTGATGAAACTTATGCCATCATCACCAACAGAATTTACAGATAAGAATAAAGCTAAAATTAGAGAGTATATGCCGGTACCCAATGACTTTGATATTTTATGGGCAGATATTCAATCTTTTGCTGGATATCCTGAGGGAACTGTTATTACTGATAGAGGAATAGTTCTTAAGGCATCTAGACGTGCGTTGAAGAAAAGTAAAAAGGGTGAGAATAAAAAAGAAAACGAGCTGAAGCTTTTTTATCAGATTGTATTATGGGAATACTTTGACCCTGAATCATACTCATTTGAAAGGGAAGAAGTTGATGGAGAAAAAGTATATGTTCTTCGCAGCGGTGATGTTCCCATTCTTTATTTTAAAAATAAAGATGTATGTTCCTTCTTTGAGAACTATGAAAAAGAATTACAGCGAATAGAGGCTCAATCGTATGATTTTAGTGAGTCTGCAGCACTTGGCGAGGTAGAAGCATTAAACTTTGAACAGGCAGCTTTTAATGCTGCATATGGAGCAGATCAGAGTAAAACTGGTCATGGAATTTATGCAGAGGAAGGAAGTACCATTTTAGATAAGTTCGGTGGAGATAAGTCTACAGTTGTAGGCCGAGATAATGCAAAAAACGGGCCTGATAAATTAATTAATGGAAAGCCTGTTCAATGTAAATTCTGTAAGAATGCAAATTCAAGTGTTGGCGCTTGTTTTAAGAAGAATCCAGATACGGGCGCACTTGAGTATAGATACTATGATTTGAAATCCGGAAAACCTATGCAGGTTGAAGTGCCATCTGATCAGTATGAAAAAGCTGTTCTTGCGATGGAAAAGAAAATTGCAAAAGGACAGGTTCCGGGAGTGACAGATCCAAGTCAAGCTAAAGAATTGGTGAGAAAAAGTAAGTTGACGTATGCACAAGCCCGTAATCTTGCAAAAGCAGGTACTTTCGAGTCCATAACCTATGATATTGCTACAGGAACGGTTACTTGTACATTTGCAGCTGGTATATCAGCATTAGCTTCCTTTGGAATTGTTTTCTGGAAGACTAAGAACAGAAAAAAGGCACAAGATGCAGCAATAGATACTGCGATTCAAGTCTTTGGCCCGGCGTTTGCTGCAAATCTTATTTCTAATCAGATTGCTCGTACAGGCTTAACAAAGGCTATGATTCCGATTTCGGAAAAAATAACCGATGCATTGGGAACAAAACTAGTTACAGAATTAATTAATGCTAAAAGAGCACTTTTAGGTCAAGCAAAGATATCTGGAGGTGCTGCATCAAAGAGTTTTGCAAAAGCATTACGAAGTACAGCAGTTTCAGAAGGTGTTCTGTTTACTGTTTTTGCAGTACCGGATATTTATAAAGTAATTGATAAGAAGATTACTGGTGCACAGTTCGTAAAAAATATGGTTTCACTTAGTGCATCATTCTTCGGCAATATTGTCGGCGCCTATGGAACAGGAATTGCTGTTGGCAAAATTGGTGAGAAAGTAGGCAAGAAAGTCGATAAAAGATTAGGTGCTGTTTTGGGATTTGTAGGCGGTCTGGTTGGAGGTACGGTTTTGGGTGTTGCCATGAGACAGCTAACTAATATATTTAAAGAAGATGATGCTGTTATTACTGCAAGATTATTTAATGCTGCTGTTGCAAATTTGGCAGTGGATTATTTAATGACAGAGGAAGAGATTGATAGACTTATCTCTGAGTTGGATGATGCTGGCAAGGATATTAATAAACTTCAAAGAGATTTATTAAAATCTAATCACCAGTATTATGATATTGAACAATTCTTAATTCCTTATTTTGAGATGGCAGTAAATACAAGAGAAGTGATAAAGGATGAAGATGTCATTGAAATTGACATGATGCCAGCATTTGCTTAGTGGAGGTATATATAATGAAATGTGCATGTTGTAGTAAAAAGAAAAAGCTTTTTGAATCATTTGAAGAGCTTGAAAAAGATGTTAGTATATGTGTGGATTGCTCCAAAGTTTTATATAAGTATCAGGATGCTGTTAAGGAGAAAAACACAGAAGAAACTAAGAAGTTTTTAGACGAGATCAATGCGAAGAAGCAGGATAAGAAGTTTGTGGAATGGTTCGTGAAATTTCAGGAACGGATTGGTGTAAAACAAAAGGATGTGGAGTAAAAAATTTTCTATCTAATATAATATATATGAGTGAAAAAATATGAGAAGCAACCTGTTGACTTTCCCTTTTTTATGTGCTAAATAATAAGTGGGTCCTCCATCAAATTTAAATGAAGGCCGTAAAGTGAAAGCGTGTGGCTCAGTCGGAATAGCCACGACCGGATAATGACGCGTTTAGTCACCCGAATCGACATCACAGTAATTTATTTACTGCGATGTGGGTTCGGGTTTTTTTTATACTTTTTTATCAGGAAGGAGATAACAAAATGGCATTGTCATACGAAGAACAAATCAAAGCTGAACTTGAAAAGATCAAGGAGATTAAGCGTAAGCAGAAGGCTGAACAGAAGAAAAAATTTGAAGAACTTGGTCGGATGCTTTCTGATCGTTTTCCTGGCATCACTCCGGAGACTTTTGAAGAATTTATTTCGGAAAAAGTCAACAAGCCTAGTGATAAATCAGCCCCGCAGGGCGAGAAACAAGGTTTGATGTCGCCGTAAGGCGATGTCATACCTTGTTTTGAGCAAGGGCAGGCAAAATGCCGCCCTTGTGATGTGAATTTAGGAACAATTTAAAGGAGATAGGTATGAGCAAACCAGAATATACAATATCGAACTCGACAGGGAATAACGCGGAAAAACATAGTCGAAGATATTACATTCCGTTCTCCGCCGATGAAAGCTTAACTCCGAAGAATATTGTCATCTATGATTGCGGAGATGACCGAGAGCATTTAAACAGTACGGCAAGGCCGTATATCATCGCGTATAACTCCAGGCAGAAAAGAAAAGATCGTATGAAAGATTACGAAGATGATTATGTGGGAGCACTTGAAAATGGAAGAGCTTGTTATGGCAAAGGAGATAAAAAAGAGAAGCCGTTTCATCATGATGTTATCCAGATTGGTAATCGCGATGTGCTTGGGATAACAGATTCGGATTTTGATGTTAAGCAATGGAGAGAATTGAAAAGAAATGGGAAAAAGAAAGAAGCTTCAGGATATGTAGACAAACATCTTAATAAGGATAGAAAAGTAGATGAGGCTATTCAGATTTTAAAGGAAGTAGCGGAAGAAATAATGGATGGTAGGTACTCCAATATTTTAGTACATGGTTTGATCATTCACGCTGATGAGCCAAACGGCACTCCACATCTGGATTTTCGATATTCGATTTTTACGGAGGGAGAAAAAACAGGAGTGCCTTGGAGGATTTCTGATCATAAAGGTCTTGCCAAAATGGGTTTTGTGACTCAAACCAAAAAAGCAAGTGGGCAAAATGAACCTGCGATGTTTACTGCACTTCAAAAATTCCGAGAATCAATCAATGTTTTGGTTGAGGAAAAAATGTTAGAGCATGGATGGGAAAGAAAGTATTTGAATGAGCATCGAAAGCATTTATCAACAGCGCAATATGAAGCAGAAAAAACATTGACTGATGCAGAACAAAAGTCTAATGAGATGATCAGTGAAGCGGAAGATCTTTATGATGTTTACATGGAAGAAATGGATATTGGAAGACGAAAACTTGATAAAGAAAAGAAAGAGTTCTCTGAATTAAGAACGGGACTTTCGGGATTCCTTTCCTCAAACATCGGACAAGAAGCGTATCGAGAATACATTGACAGTATTGGTGGATTAGCGGTTTCAGAAATTCCTACTGCAAGAAACAAGAAGCAAGGTGGTAAAGTCAAGGTTCCTAATCGTGATCTTAATAAAGAACTGGAAAGAATTGATGAAAATATTAAGGTTATTCCTCACAGTGAAATGCTTGATTCAGACGAGGAATTTGACATTGGATTTGAAGACGATGAAATTGATGACGCACAGGATCTGAAATAGAAAAAGCGACATCATATCATAATTCGGAAGGAGAAATATCTATGAGAAAACTTAATAACAACGAAAAAAAAGAGGCGGCACATATGTTGGCTACACTCATTGTTTTAATGAGAGTTATTGGTCATTTAATCATTGAAGCAGAGAAAAATGCAAATTGGTTACAGAGATTTTGCATTCCTACAAGACGAATGATCAATCTGCTTTGCAAGGCAAGTGAATTAATGCAAAAAGCATCCGGTCAACTGTTCTACAGCATTTATCATCAGATTGATAATACGCAAAGGTACTCTGTAGATTTTGATGACCGTGAGATTATTAAAAATCATACGGATGCTAAGCAGTTTTCATTACGGATGAATTTGGATTCTATTGATAATGAAATTAAGAAACTTACAGACGATGTATATCATTTTATTACAGGAGGAAAGAACTATGACGATTGATTTAATTGCATACTTGATGATGCTCATTTGCACTATAAATGATATTGCAGTAACCGGTGCGGGTGAGATTAATCAAGCTATCGATTATATTGAGAACTATACAAAAGGAATTAGTAATAGCAAAAACCACAGACTGTCTAACCATCTGAGATGTTTCTGGAAAAGAGTTACAAGGAAGTCCTTTGAACTGATTGATAAAGCTGAATTTATTTGGGGTTGGAGAGGTGATAAAACCGAGTACAGGGATTCAATTGAGCGGTTAATCACCGATTCAAAGAATTTTATCCATGAAGATGAAGTTTTTTTTAGGATATATCAATATCGGGAAGAAATTATAGCGGAACTCATAAAGCAGAATGTTTTCACAGCGTCATTATGGAAGCAAAAGGGATTGGGTGATGACTTAAACAGACCAGACTCAAAGGCATTTTGTACAGTGAAATCAATCGCAATTTTTGTTTCCTATACGAATGCTATCTGGTTTCTCACACATCAAGCCCTTCATATTCTAAGTAATTTAGAAAAGAATGGGATAGGTAATGTAGCGGTTCAACGTAGTCTTAACAACATTTTGGTAGATGAGGAATGTATCTACAAAAACTTTAGCAGATATATGCTTCAAACTTCAGATGGATACTCGGTGAATAGTGAAGTTATAAAGATGGTTTCTAATCACACAAAGAATTTAAGTGGATTAATTGAAGTAATCGAGGAAAAATCAAAATGGTTGCTCATAAAAGATACGAATGTAACGGGATTACCTTTAAAGGAGGAGATGATTATGGATTCTAGTATTTGTAGGGAACAGGATGAGGATGAATATGATTCTCCTGAGTTTTACCGGATGTCAAGATATGAAAGTACCAAGCTGATTGCTCAGATGATTTTAGTAGCGGAAGACAGGAGAAAGCTTAACTATTTAAATTTCCCAGAGTTTATTTCAGATTTATCGAAATGGGGTTTTGAAATTGCACCGTTTTTTGATAGTGAAGAATATTTTTCTGAGGCTTCAGTGTATTTTCTTAATGAAGCCGTCAGAGGTTCGTTGTCGAAAGATTGTTTGTGGCCTCTTGTAAAAATGCCAGATAACATGGCTATGGATCCTGAAAAATATTTCAAGGAATGTGTTATCTCGGCAGCGGTTGCTTTGGATAAAGATCATAATCCAAATAATCCGGATTTGTACACGACTTTAGGAAAAACAGTATTTTAACGAAAAGAGCCCTTAGAAGTTCCATATAAAGACCAATTATTATTTAATCAGTCATTTTTGGAACTTTTAGGGGCGTGTTATTCTGATATTTCTCATATATAACCCACAAAATGTCCAGCGAGAGGCCAGTTACAGTAAAGTCGCCCCCTATATACCCATGAAATATCCATGAAAAGCCCATTTATATTAGGCGGAGTCTGTCGTAAGTATTGATTGATTGAAATTGATAAATACTTTTTATATAATTTCTATATAAATACTATATAAAAATGAATCCGATGTTTGTATGTAGGTATGAGATTATTATGAATAAAAAGACTACTATGAAGAAAAAGATGGAGCCGGTTGAGAGAACTATTATATCTGTTTCGCTAAGTGTAAATGATAAGCAGAAACTTAAAGAACTGGCAAACAAGCATGAAATGACCTCCTCGGCGCTTATAAGTCAATGGATTAAAGAGAAGTATCAAAAAGAGATTGATGATGGAGTATAAGAGGTAATCTATATGAAGAAACCATTTGTACAAAATGATAATAATATGGCCATAGCATATTATAGGTTTTCGTCGCATGCACAGAATGAACAGTCTATTGATCAACAACGGGAATTGGCTGCAGAATATGCTGAAGCACATGGTCTTACGATTATTAAAGAATATGTTGATGAAGCATTATCCGGAAGGGATGATACCAGACCGCAATATCAACTTATGTTATATGAAGTAAAGACGCTAAAGCCTGCCGTTTTAATTCTATGGAAAACTGATAGACTTGGTCGTGATAGATTTGATTTGCAAATAGCAAAAAATATTATCCGTGGAGCTGGTTGCTCTATTGAATGTGTGGCAGAGCCGTTTATAGATCCGAATGACCCAACGAGCATCTTTGTAGAAGGCATCTTAGATGCCCAGGCAGAGTATTATTCTGCCAACCTAAAGCAAAACGTAATGAGGGGCCTGCATTATAATGCTAAGAGCTGCTACTACAATGGAATTAAGGTTTTGGGATATACAACGGAAGATTTGCCGATAAAAGCTAAAGGCGGCGGATGTAAAAAAGTATATGCGCTTGATCCAGTTACATCTCCGGTGATTCGCAGAATATATGAAGATTATGCAGCTGGGAAACCTATTAAGGAAATCGCAGATGAACTGAATGCGCAGGGACTTAGAACAGTAAGAAAAGATGGTCTGTTTAATGTGAATGGGCTCAGACACATACTAATGAATCGCATGTATCTAGGAGAATATCGATATGGCGGTGTAGTAGTTCCGGATGGCGTGCCACGTATTATATCAGATGAACTTTTTGAAGAGGTGCAAAAACGTTTTGCGTTAAACAAGCATAAGCCTAAAACGCAAGAAGCAAGAAACATAGAGGAGAACGAACCTCGTTTTTGGCTTACGGGCAAGCTATTTTGTGGCGAATGCAAAGAATCTATGCAGGGTGTTTCTGGGACATCAAAATCAGGAAAGATTCATTATTATTATGCTTGTAAAAAACACCGAAGACATAGATGCAAGTTAAAGCCAGTTCGAAAAGAATTTATTGAACGATGCGTTATAGAAATCCTGCGAGAGTTTCTGTCTGATCAAGGGAATTTAGCATCCCTTGCTGTTGATGTCTCGGAATACGCAAAAAAAATGCATTCGGATGATACATATCTAAAATCATTGCAGTCAGAACTGACTCAGGCAAAGAAAGAGATACGGAACATCATTGATGCAATAAAACAGGGAGTAATTTCGAAGACCTTGCAGCAGGCGTTGGCTGAACTTGAGAATAAGCAGGAAGCAATAGAAACAGCTATTGAAGTTGAGAAGGCTAAGCTAGCTCTTGCGAATAATGATTATGGCATTAAGCATTATTTTGAAATGTATGCAAAAGCCGACTTTGAAGACGATGAAACCAGAAGGTTGATTTTTGAATACTTTATTGACAAAATCTATGTGTTTAATGATAAACTAATAATAGATATGTACTATTCAGACAATCATTCTGAAGTGAGTCTGGATGCATTCTTAGCAGCTGAAGAGTATGCTAAGGAAAGTATAAAAGATATGGAGTCGGTGTTCGACCAAAAAACGGACCGCTCCATACTTAAAAAGCGCGTGGTTACGCGCTTTTTGCATAATAAGGATATTTAGCATAAGAAGGGCATTTGGTATGAGACGATTCGCATCACTTTTATTGACATATGTTATGGTTGCAGAGGCGTTCTGTAGCAGCGTGGTTTCCATAAAGGCTAAAGAGCCGGTGGAATCCATTATATCCGGAATGACTACAGAGCAGAAAATTGCGCAGATGATCATTCCGTCGCTTCGAACATGGAACAACAAGGATACTACGGTGCTTAATTCCGAGCAGGCAGCTTCATTAAAGAAGTATGATTTCGCCGGAGTGATCTTATTTTCACAGAATACAAAGAATGTGACTAAGACAACTGAACTTATAAACAGCATTCAGGATGCACATTCAAACGGTGGGTTCAAAGACAGTATGTTTGTTGCCGTGGATCAGGAAGGCGGAAGAGTGACACGTCTTCAGACGGGAACGCATATGCCCGGAAACATGGCTGTTGCCGCTACCGGAGATGTCACAAACGCTTACAAGGCTGCAACTGTGATCGGAAAAGAGCTCGCTGTGCAAGGTTTTAATCTCGATTTTGCACCGGTTGTTGATGTGAACAGCAATCCGGCAAATCCCGTGATCGGAGTAAGATCTTTTTCCGATAAACCTGAGATAGTAACACAGTATGGCTTAAATTATGTAAATGGCCTTCATGATCAAAAGGTTATGACGTGCCTTAAACATTTTCCGGGGCACGGTGATACTGATGTTGACAGTCATACGGGGCTTCCCAAGATTGACAAGACATATGATGAACTGCTTAAAAGCGAGTTGATTCCGTTTTCTTCACTTGCTTCTGCGACAGATTTTATAATGACGGCGCATATCCAGTTTCCTCAGATAGAAAAAGAAACGTGCATTTCCAAAGCGTCAGGGCAGAAAATATATCTTCCGGCAACGCTTTCTAAAATGTTTTTGACAGATATTTTGCGAAAGAAACTTGGATATCAAGGGCTTATTATAACCGACTCTATGGAGATGGACGCAATATCCACTAATTTTGATAAGCTTGATGCTTCCGCAAGAGCAATCAACGCGGGAGCGGATATTCTTTTGATGCCGGTGCGTCTCACATCTACCAAGGATATTGCTGATCTTGACGCATATATCAAAGGGCTCGGAGATATGGTTAGGAGCGGCGCGATATCCGAAAATAGAATAAATGAGTCTGTGACAAGGATTCTTCGTACCAAAGAAAAATACGGGCTTTTGGATAAGGTTCAAAAAGCTTCTCCCAAAAATGCGGCAAACATTGTGGGTTCCAAGGAACACAAGGCTGTAGAGTGGGAGATTACTCAAAAAGCTGTTACGGCGACTAAAAATGACGGAGTTTTTCCGATAGGTAAAGATAAAAAAGTAGTAATTTTTTATCCCAAAAAAGAAGAGCTTAATTCCATTAAGGCAGGAGTTAAGAAGGCCGGAATAAATAAAGTCGATTATATATTTGACGGCGAAGGAGTTTCATCTTCGGCCGATTCATCCATACAAAACGCGGATGTGGTTATTTGCATATCAAGTTGCGCTACGGGAGGAGAGTTAAAAAATACGGCTACCGTAGATACATTGATCGAAAAGACAAAGAACAACGGAAAAAAGACTATGGTACTCAGCACAAATCTTCCGTACGATCTTCAGAAGTTTAATAATGCGGATGCGCTTGTTGCCTGCTACGGACCCGGAGTTAATATAACTGCGGCAATCTATAAGATCTTCTTGGGATAATGATGAAGAAAAAGAAAATATGCGGACAAAATATGATAGGCAAAACGTCAAAATTTAGTAAGTAAATATTGGAACGCGATGCTATTATCTTCAGTCTGGTTGCGGACAGACATAATATAGGTATTGCGACATTTATAAATCTTTTTCTTCTGGGATATATTACGCAGTTTACGCTTAAGGTTCTTCAAAGTCTTATTCCTGAGCCTTCGATGATCGTTCGCGTGATATGTCTTTTGATAGGTATCGTTATCATATGCTTTGGATCTGCGATGTATATGACCGCAGATCTTGGAGTTTCAACTTATGATGCGGTGGCTATTGTGATGTCATCCAAATGGAAACTCGGTAAGTTCAAATACATAAGAATCTGCACCGATCTTGTATGCGTTGTTATCGGATGCGTTTTGTTTGTACTTGCGGGTAATTCATTATCCATGATTCCTACCATTGCAGGTGTCGGAACGATTATCACGGCATTTTTCATGGGACCTTTGATCGATTTCTTCAATGTGAAATTTGCCAGACCTTTCCTTAATAAACAATAATAATGCGCCGACTTTTACAGGATTAATTTATTAAGTTCCTCTTGGCTCAGATTAGCGGCTTCTTGACTAATTTACTACGCACATATAAAATCATTTTATTCGTAAAAAAAGAGAAGAAGGAACTGATATGAGCGTAAGTAAGAAGAGAATAGTTGTAAAAGTCGGAACATCTACAATAACAAATGACAGTGGAAATGTTGATATAAGATCACTTGATCATCTATGCAGAGCACTGTCCGGTGTTGAGAACCTGGGATATGACCTGGTGCTCGTGTCGTCGGGGGCAATAGCTGTAGGCGCAGGAAAGATGCGTCTTGCGCAGAAGCCTAAGGAAATAAGACTTAAGCAGGCGGCGGCAGCGGTCGGACAGACTGAGCTCATGCATCTTTATGATAAATTCTTTGGTGAATATAACAGAATGGTTGGCCAGATATTGCTTGATAATGCGGATTTTTGCAATCCCGCAAGAAGCGAGAATCTCAAAAATACATTCGATGCACTTCTTGAAAATCATATTATTCCCATAGTTAATGAAAATGACTCTGTAAGCCATACGGAGATTGAATCGGATAAGAAGCTCTTTTCCGATAATGATATGCTTTCTGCGCTTGTTGCAATTTTCTGTAATGCAAGCAAACTTATTATTTTCTCTGATATTGACGGACTTTATGACGGCAATCCCAAAACGGATCCGAATGCAAAGGTTATAAGCAGAGTTGAGGAAATTACTGAAGAGCTTAAGAGCGTTGCGTCGGGATCAGGGTCAAACAGAGGAACAGGCGGAATGATCACTAAGCTTGAGGCCGCAGAACTGGCTACATCTCATGGAATTGACGTACTTATTACCAACGGAAAAAATCCCGAAAAACTATATGATATTATCGAAAAAAAGAAAGTTGGAACACTTTTTGTTGCAAAGGAGCAGTGATAGAGTAGCATTTTTTTAACTAATTTATGGCAAATACTTGCATAAATATATGAAATTTTTACTATTTATATTAACTTCACTTGCTTAAAATATATGCGGATTATATTATTAAGTTAACTAATGCGCTTTATTACAATTGCATCATGGAGGCTTATATGGGACAAAAAAGGAAAAAAAGTGGTATAAAGTGGTATAATTCAATTCTTTCTCAGGTTATTGCCGTTAACGTTATAATGGCTGTAGTCTTTGGACTTGTTATGTTTGCAACGATGGATTCGTTGGATAATTCTGTAAATATGTCATCTTCACTTATGTCATATATTGCGAACGTAAATAATTACGAAGGTAAGATATCGGCAAAGGTTTATTTTTTGTATTCTCAGCCTTTTAGCTATATGTATACCGATAGAGAGCAGAAGCAAAATCTCGGTAACATTGTTCAGCAGAACAGAGCGGAGATTACTAAGCTTGTGACTGAACTTATGGATGAACTCGGTAAGAACAGAAGTGAGTATTCAGTTAAGGCTTTGGGTGTTGCACAGCAGTTGTCGGAGAGCATCGATCAGTATGTGAACCTTGTCGATCAAGCATATGAGCTTGCCAAAAAGGCCCAAGGTGCATCATGTGCTCATATGATGGAAACAGAGGTAAAAGATCAGCTCGGTGTTGTTGAACAGGATTTGCAGAATCTTAATTATGCTGTAGAACAGATTGCTACCGGATCAATCTATGACATGATAGATATGAGAAACGGCGCTGTAGTAAAGATAGTTGTTGGCCTTCTTATTTTTGTCGTATGTATTTTGGCTACATTCTTTATGAACTATTTCCTTATCATTCGTAAGATTTCTTCAATGTCAAATGAGGTTAACAGGATCATTGATGAGATTGATAACGGTCAGGGAGATCTTACTTCAAGAATTATGACGAGTGTCGATTCTGAGCTTATATATTTCAAGAAGGGATTCAACAGATTCATTGAGACTCTTCAGACAATTATGCGTGAGATCAGAGAGGGTACATTGGTACTTGCTACTTCTGAAGAAGAAGTATCCATGAAGATTCAGAAAGCAAATGACAATGTTTCAAATACATCTGCAGCTCTCGAAGAACTTTCTGCAAGTATGGAGAATGTATCACATACTGCGAACAATATGCTTGATAAGCTTGAAGATGTTAAGCGCGCTACTCAGAGCATAAATGATGAAGTATATGGCGGACAGGAAGCGGCAACAGAGATTAAGGTTGAGGCATCAAATGTTCGTGATGAGGCTAATCTTAAGAAGAGCAATACAGGCGCTAAGATGGAAGAGCTCAGTAAGGTTCTCGAGATGTCTGTTAAAGAGAGTGAGCAGGTTAACCAGATCGGTGAGCTTACAAATGTCATTCTTGATATCGCATCACAGACCAATCTTCTTGCTCTTAATGCAAGTATTGAGGCTGCCAGAGCCGGTGAAGCGGGTAAGGGATTTGCGGTCGTTGCCGAAGAAATCAGTTCACTTGCTGAAAACAGCAGACAGACAGCCGGAAACATTCAGGCAATCAGCCAGAATGTTACAAGCGCGGTTAAGGATCTTTCCGATAACGCACTTCAGGTTCTTGATTTCATTAACACAACGGTTCTTTCCGATTACGATTCATTCGTAGAGATCGGTGAGAAGTATGGAAATACAGCTGTAATCATTGACAACATGCTTAGCAAGTTTAATGCGAAGGCTGACAATCTCAATGCGATCATGGCTGAGATGGCAACATCGGTTACTTCAATCAGCGAGTCTGTTAAGGAAAGTACAGTGGCTATCAATACTTCAGCATCTAACTCAACAGAGATTGTTGGAGAGATGCAGGGTATCGGAGAAGCTATGGATAACAACAACCGTGTTACAAACCAGCTTTCAGACAGTACAAAACAGTTTGTTAATCTTTAATCCTTGCATTTTGGGATTACAGGTATATAAGACTAAAGCGATTTATAAGGCATGGCTCATATCATTTTTGGGCTGTGCCTTTTTCTATGTGTTTCTATATGCTTTTATAATAAGAAAAACTGGTATTTGATAATAATATAAAGCTGTATATTCATATGATACCAGAATAAAAGTATACTAATATTGCTGTTATCATATGCTTGATCACGGCGACAATAACATAAATTATACAGACAAGAGAGGATGCATGATGAGAGTAGCGGCAATAAACGATCTTTCCGGTTTGGGTAAATGTTCACTTGTAGCAGATATTTCGGTTTTTTCAGCAATGGGAATCGGAACCTGTGCTGTACCGACGGCTGTACTTAGTGCTCAGACGGGTTTTTCTTCATATTACTGTAAAGACCTTACGGGAGTTATTCCTGAGTATATGGCAAATTATAAGAAGCAAAAGTCTGCCTTTGACGGCATTATAACAGGATTTATGTTGAATGAGGCACAGGCAAACAGTGCACTTGAGTTTATAAAGGCTTTTAAGACAGAGAATACCCACGTTCTCGTAGATCCTGTGCTTGGGGATGACGGAGAACGATATATGAATTTTTCGGACAGTCTTCTTAATGCTATTAAAGAGATGGTTAAAGAGGCTGATATAATAACTCCCAATATCACAGAACTGTGTCTTCTTGCAGACGTCGATCCGGGAGAATATCATAAGTATTCCGGTGAAAAGCTTATTGATTATGTGCTTAAAGTTTCTGATGATATCAGAGGAAAGAGCAAGCAGATGATTGCTGTTACGGGAATTCCCGTGAGTGAAGAGGGTGAAGTCGGAAATCTTGTTATATATGACGGAGAACACGGATTTATTAAATCCCGCACCAACGGCGTGCATTATTCGGGAACGGGAGATCTGTTTGCGGCAATTATAATGGGCGGAATTCTTAATGGAATGACTATTCTGGATGCGGCAAAACTTGCCGGAGATTTTATACGTGCGTCAGCTGAAGATGCGGCAAAAGACGGCACTTTGGGTATCGAAGGTGTTGCATTTGAGAAAAATCTTGGGATGCTTATTAGGTAAAATGCTTTTTTACGAGTGAAATAAAATAAGCGGTGTAGAGAGATAAAACACTCTCAATACACCGCTTATATTTTTTCTTATAGATACGATCAAGGATTTTCGTGATATTTGTCATAGATTTCCGCGAGGTATGTTTTTACTATCTGGATATTTGACATCTTGCGGAGATCGAGATTTCCCATGAGAACTGCGATTTCATCGGCGAGTAAAAGCATGTTGTAGATCTTAAGCTTGAATTCGTCTCTGGTCAGCTCATCAATGTTAATTTCCATAAGTGGAGCACCGAGTTTAAGTGTTACATTTTCGTCGGCGATTCCTGTGAGCATAATTCTTGTAGTAGGATCAAAATTTACATATAAAAGCAGTTTTTCTTTCTCATGTTTTTTGAGAGACATAGGGCTTTGATGTGATGACTCCATCCATTCGTAAAGATCTGTTTCATCGGGATTCATTAGATACTTGGTAAGCTCTTCTTTATGCTTTTCAATGTATTGCATATATTTACCGGCGTTAGGACCTGTGTATGCAAGCTCTACTTTGACCCCGTTGTCTGTTCTGACAAGTCTGCACTTCTCGGCGACTTCTTTAAGTTTTAAAGATGTTTCCGCTGCGCCGACCATTTTGAAAGTGCCTGTTTCTAACTCCTGTGTGAATTCCATTTTTATCTCCTTTACGCAAAACTACAATAACGTTAGTATAGCATATGGGGTTAGAAAATGGTATACTTATAAGAGTTTTGTATAAGTCAAGGGGAGAATATGGCACAAAGTAATAATGGTAGAAAACAGACAAGAAAGACCGCTTCGAGGAGTACGGGAAGAAGCTACTCCAGAGCAAAGACTTCCGCCAAGAGAGCAGAAGAAATTGACTATTCTTTAAGAAGCGAACTTGTGGTTATTGCAATGGTCGCTTTAACGATTTTCCTTTTCTTATGTAATTTTGGTATTTGCGGAGAGTTTGGCAGTGCGGTAAGCGGAATATTATTTGGCTTTTTCGGCGTTACGGCGTATATTGCACCACTTGTGGCACTTGGCGCTGTTCTTATTTCAGTGGCTAATTTTGGCTCAAGTGCGGCACAGCGTAAGGTCGTTTCCGGCATTGTGCTTTTCTTTATGTTGGGCATTATTGCGGAGCTTTTTACCAACAGACCTCAGCAGGCGATGAATTACGATGTCGCATTTATATTTAATTCGGCAAAAGACGGAAGAGACGGCGGCGGATTCTTTGGAGGCTCACTTGCTTATGCATTGTATAAACATCTGTCATTTGCGGGAACGGCTCTTGTGCTGCTTCTGGTCGGCATTGTCAGCGTTGTGATATTCACGGAACAGTCTTTTGTCGGTGGTATCAGGAACGGTAGCAGGAAGCTTATTGAGAAGACAAGAGAAGATGCTGCAAATTACAGAGACTACGCGGAAAGACGACGCGAGATGGCTGAGAAGAGAAGGGCTGAAATAAGAGAAGAGAAGCGCCTTGCCATCGAACAGAAAGAAGATGCCAAGATCCTCAGGATGGAGAAAAATGTCCGGGGAGTCATGCTTGACACCAACATCACAAAAGAGGATGTTGAAGAAGAGAAAACAGACAATATCCATATTTATGGTGAAAATAAAGAAGAAAATATCGGGAATATATTTATTCCGGATGAAGAAGAGTTCCATGACGATATACATGAGATCATGCTCAATAAGCATGAGATAGAGACAGACATAGAACCTGACGGACAAAGAGTCCTTGTCACCGAACCCAGAATTCACAGCATGGATTTTGGTTCAAGCAAGGAAGAAGAGCCTATTGCATTACCTGATAATCACAATGGCGGTAAGCTTGTTGCAAAGGCGGCACCTGTAGAGGTTCAGGAAGATATTCTTCCCGATGTTCCGATACATGCGGAAGATCTCGGGAACGGCATGAACGGTGATTATGCGATACATGCTCAGGACCATATTTCAAGATCGCCCGGAGCATCTTCCAAGATCACATCCACAGCCGAAACTGTGCATGTTCCTTCAGGTCCGGGACCGCATACGGTCAATGTCGGCATGGAAAAAGAAATTGAGGCACATAAGCGTGCCATTGCCAAGAAGTACGTATTCCCTCCCGTAAGTCTTTTGGAGAAGGGGGTTAAGAACAAGAATCTTGAGACGGCAAGACAGCTCAAGGAAACGGCACTCAAATTGCAGGAGACACTTAAGACTTTTGGCGTAAATGTAACCGTTACCGACATAAGTCAGGGACCTTCCGTAACAAGGTTTGAACTTCAGCCCGAAGCGGGAGTCAGAGTCAACAAGATTGTCGGACTTGCAGATGATATCAAGATGAATCTCGCTGCAAGAGATATCCGAATAGAAGCGCCTATTCCGGGTAAAGCGGCTGTCGGAATCGAAGTACCGAACAAGGAGAATCAGGCGGTTGCACTGCGAGACCTATTTGAGTCAAAAGAGTTCAAAGAATTCTCATCAAAGCTTGCTTTTGCCGTCGGCAAAGATATAGCAGGAAAAACGGTGGTTACGGATATTTCCAAGATGCCGCACCTTCTTATCGCGGGTGCTACGGGATCGGGTAAGTCCGTATGTATAAATACCATAATAATGAGCCTTATTTATAAGGCTAAGCCCGAAGAAGTACAGATGATCATGATTGATCCCAAGATTGTTGAGCTCAGCGTTTACAACGGAATCCCTCATCTTATGATTCCTGTCGTAACAGATCCCAAGAAAGCTGCTGCTGCGCTTAACTGGGCGGTTGCGGAGATGACAAACAGATATAAGAAGTTTGCCGAAGCCGGAGTCCGTGATCTTAAGGGATATAACAAATCTGTTGAACAGAGCGGTGATCCGGAGAAGCAGGTTCTTCCTCAGCTTGTCGTTATCGTAGATGAGCTTGCGGATCTTATGATGGTTTCTGCGAATGAAGTCGAGGATGCAATCTGTCGTCTTACACAGCTTGCAAGAGCTGCGGGAATCCATTTGATCATAGCTACTCAGAGACCTTCAGTTGATGTCATCACGGGTCTTATCAAGGCAAATATGCCGAGCCGAGTTGCGTTTGCGGTATCAAGTGGTGTTGATTCAAGAACAATCCTTGATATAACAGGTGCGGAGAAGCTTTTGGGAAAGGGCGACATGCTCTTTTATCCTCAGGGATATACAAAGCCCGCACGTATGCAGGGAGCATTTGTTTCAGATAAAGAAGTTCAGGCAGTTACCGATTTCTTAAGAAATCAGGGAATCGAATCGTCTTACGGAGAAGAGATTGAACAGCAGATTCAGAATATTCAAAGTCAAGGCGGTGGCGGTGGTGCCGCAAGTTCGGGCGATGGAGCATCGAGCAGGGATGAATACTTTGTGCAGGCCGGCGAGATGATCATTGATAAAGAAAAAGCATCTATAGGAATGCTTCAGAGAGTATTTAAGATTGGCTTTAACAGAGCAGCAAGAATCATGGACCAGCTTTGTGAAGCGGGTGTTGTCGGAGATGAAGAAGGCACAAAACCAAGAAAAGTCCTTATGACAAAGGTTGAATTTGAAGAAATGGTAGGAGGAGAATAATGGGAGTAAAAAGTGATATTGAAATCGCGCAGGAAGCGAAAATGCTTCATATCAAAGAGGTTGCTAAGTCAGTAGGTGTAGAAGAGGATGATCTTGAATTTTACGGAAAATACAAGGCTAAACTTACTGAAGAATATCTGAAAAAAGCTGAGAGCAAGAAGAAAGGTAAACTCATTCTTGTAACAGCCATCAACCCCACTCCCGCAGGAGAAGGAAAGACAACTGTTTCCGTTGGACTGGGAGATGCGCTTAACAGACTCGGACATAAGACTGTTATCGCACTCAGAGAGCCTTCACTCGGACCTTGCTTTGGTATCAAGGGTGGAGCTGCAGGCGGCGGATATGCACAGGTTGTCCCGATGGAAGATCTGAACCTTCATTTTACAGGTGATTTCCATGCAATTACTTCTGCAAACAACCTGCTTGCCGCACTTCTTGACAATCATATCCAGCAGGGCAATGAGCTTATGATCGATACAAGACAGATCATTTGGAAGAGAGCCGAGGATATGAACGACCGTGCGCTCAGAAACATCGTTGTCGGACTTGGTGCAAAGGCAGACGGTGTTCCGAGAGAAGATCATTTTGTTATAACCGTTGCTTCTGAGATCATGGCAATCCTTTGCCTTTCAAGTGACCTTGAAGATCTCAAGAAGAGACTTGCAAATATAATCGTTGCTTATAACTTTAAGGGTGAACCCGTAACTGCCGGAGACCTTCAGGCAGTCGGTGCTATGGCAGCTCTTTTAAAAGATGCACTCAAGCCCAATATCGTGCAGACACTTGAGCACACACCCGTTATCGTTCACGGCGGTCCTTTTGCGAATATCGCACACGGATGTAACTCTGTAAGAGCTACAAAGACAGCACTTTCAATAGCTGATTATACGGTTACAGAGGCGGGATTCGGTGCGGATCTCGGTGCCGAGAAATTCCTTGATATCAAGTGCAGAATCGCGGGACTTAAGCCTGATGCGGTTGTTCTTGTTGCTACCATAAAGGCACTTAAGTATAACGGCGGAGTTCCCAAGACAGAGCTTGGAAAAGAGAACCTTGAAGCTCTCAAGAAGGGAATCGTGAACCTTGAAAAGCATATAGAGAACATTCAGAAATACGGTGTGCCAGTTGTTGTTACACTTAACTCCTTCATTACGGATACCGAAGAAGAAACTAATTTTGTAAAAGAGTTCTGCGAAAAGAAAGACTGCAGATTTGCTCTTGCGGAAGTTTGGGCAAAAGGCGGCGAAGGCGGAGAAGCTCTTGCAAAAGAAGTTATTGATACAATAAATACCAAGCCAAGCAACTATGCGCCTATCTACAGCGACGACATGTCAATCAAGGATAAGATCGGAACGGTTGCCACAGAGATTTACGGTGCGGACGGAGTTACATATACACCTGCCGCAAGCAGACAGATTGCAAAGATTGAAGAGATGGGATTTTCCAAGCTTCCTGTATGTATGGCGAAAACCCAGTATTCTCTTTCGGACGATCCGACACTTCTCGGTAGACCTACAGGATACAACATTACCGTAAGAGAAGTGTATGTTTCTGCCGGAGCGGGATTTGTCGTTGCACTTACGGGTGCGATCATGACAATGCCCGGACTTCCGAAGCATCCTGCCGCTTACGACATTGATGTTGATGAAAACGGTAAGATCACAGGATTATTCTAAAGAAACACCGGTTAAATCTATTTATTTGAGGAGTATGTATGAGTGCACAGATTATTGATGGAAAAGCGATTTCGCAGATAATTAAAGACGAGCTTAAAGAAAAAACGGCTCGCCTTAAGGAACAGGGAATAGAAGTTACGCTTGCCGTAATTCTTGTCGGAGAAGATCCGGCTTCCCAGGTTTATGTAAGAAACAAGAAAAAGGCATGTGAGTATATCGGATACAGATCTCTTTCTTATGAACTTCCGAAGGAAACTTCTCAGGAAGAGCTGCTTAAGCTGATTGATGAACTCAACAACAGAGACGATGTAAACGGAATACTCGTTCAGATGCCGCTTCCTTCGCAGATAGATGAGAAGACTGTTATCGATGCAATAAGTCCGAAGAAAGACGTAGACGGATTCCATCCTATGAATGTGGGTGCACTCTGTATAGGTGAAAAAGGCTTTGTATCATGTACTCCCGCAGGAGTTATCCAGCTCTTAAAGCGCGGATGTGACGGTAAGATCGATATAGCCGGCAAAGAATGTGTTATCGTGGGAAGATCCAATATTGTCGGTAAGCCTATGTCGATGCTGATGTTAAGAGAGAATGCAACTGTGACCGTTGCTCATTCCAAAACAAAGAATCTTGAGGAAGTCTGCAAGAGAGCGGATATCCTTATCGCAGCTGTCGGAAAAGCAGGTATGATCACCAAAGATCATGTCAAAGAAGGCGCAGTTGTTATAGATGTCGGAATTAACAGAAATGAAGACGGTAAACTTTGCGGAGATGTATGCTTTGATGAGGTAAAAGAGATTGCTTCCGCAATTACCCCCGTTCCCGGAGGTGTAGGCCCCATGACTATTGCTATGCTCATGAACAACTGTTATGAAGCTGCTACAATGTTCAGATAATTGTAGAAGAGAAGTAGAGATAATAGTGGAGTATAAGATATGAAATGTCATAATTGCGGCGCCGATATACCTGATGGACATCTGTACTGTGATAAATGTGGCGCGGAGATAAATATTGTTCCGGAGTTTGAACCGGAAGTTGAAAATGAAATTGATACAACGCTGTCATCGATTGCAGATAGACTCTCTAGAGATGATAAGCCCAAAGTTGTGATCAAATATAGGAATAAAGATGATTTCTTTGAATTTATAAAGAAAAAGAAGAATGTCATCATCGGAAGTGTTCTGGGAATACTTATAATTGTACTGTTTGTAAGTATAATCTTTATGTCGCAGGATAAAACAGGTGCCAAATACCTTAAACTTGCCGAAAAGTCAAGAAGTAACGGTAATACTTATGAAGCAGTTGCATACCTAACGGAAGGAAACAAGAGATATCCGTATAATACGGATATTATTTTCAGGCTGGCGGATTGCTATCTTGAACTTGGATCTGTCGGAAATGCTGTTGATACACTGAAAATAATCACCGATTCGTCAAATTACCCAAAAGATTCTGTCACAGCAGCGTACGAAAGTATAATTTCGATATATAAACAATCGGGAGAATATGATAAAATAGCTGAGATTCTTAATGAAGGTCATAATGAATCTGCAGATGCACTCAGAAAAAAATATGTGCCGAAAGAGCCCGAAATGACTCCGGGAGACGGAACATATGAGGAAAAAGTATCAATATCAATTTCTTCCGATGACGGTTCAAGTATTTATTACACCATCAACGGGGACGCCCCCACCAAGAAGAGTGAAGCTTACAGAAGCGAATTTGAGATCGATAAGGATGGCGAATATAACATTAAAGCTGTAGCCATCAATGAATACGGTGTTTCAAGTCCTATAGTTGATAGAACTCTTATAATAGAAGGCGGAACCGCGCCGACTCCTGAGATTATGGAACCGAGTGGTGATTACAAGGAAAATACCATGATAGTAGCCATATCAGGCGACGGATGCAGGATTTTTTACACGACCGACGGAACCGATCCCACTATGGAATCAGAGGAATATACGGAGCCTATTCCCATGCCGATGGGAACATCGAACTTTAAGTTTATCGCATATAATGAAAAAGGCAATCCGAGTGAGATAGTGGAGAGGGAATATGTTCTTGCGTATGACAGAAGGGTTACAAAAGAACAGGCCGTGCAGAGACTTGTAAGTAAACTTCTTGCACTTGACGTTCTTCTTGATGAAAAGGGAAGTGTAAGAGGCGGCGGACATAATGAATATATTTATGATTCCGTGATCGAGGTTGCGGGTGCCGGTGAATATTACAAGATCATTGAAGAATTTGTTCGCGGTGACGGAACAAGAATTCAGACCGGAAGATTATTTGCCGTTAATACGCATGACGGTACGTTAAATCATCTCGGATATGATACCCGTGGCAGATTTACATTAAAAACCATCAAATAAAGAGTAATTTACTTTATATACTTATTCAAGATATTGGAGGATGATGACTATGTTCAAGATTTTAGAGGCAAATGAGCTTACTACGAACATCTATCAGATGATCGTTGAGGCTCCGCGTGTTTCAGACGCATGTTTACCCGGACAATTTTTGATTATCCGTGTTGATGAGGAGGGAGAAAGAATTCCTCTTACAATATGTGATTATGACAGAGAGAAGGGCACGGTAGAGATTGTTGTTCAGGCTATCGGTGCTGAAACACACAAACTTTCTAAACTCAAGGCCGGTGATTATTTGGCAGACGTTGTCGGACCTTTGGGAAAACCTTCCGATCTTTGCGAAGAGAGCGTTGAAGATCTCAAGAAAAAGAAGATCGTATTTATTGCAGGTGGTGTAGGAACTGCTCCCGTTTACCCTCAGGCAAAGTGGTTAAAGGAACAGGGCGTTGAATGCGACGTTATCATAGGTGCAAAGACAAAGGATCTTGTTATCATGGAGGAGAGATTCAAGAAAGTATGTAATCTCCACATTACAACAGATGACGGATCATACGGAAGAAGCGGAATGGTTACAAAGGCTCTTCAGGATCTTTGGGATGAAGGAAATAAATATGATCACTGCGTAGCTATCGGACCTATGATCATGATGAAGTTTGTTTGCAAGCTTACAAAAGAACTTGGAATTCCTACAATTGTCAGCATGAATCCTATTATGGTTGACGGAACGGGAATGTGCGGAGCTTGTCGTCTTACAGTTGACGGACAGGTTAAGTTTGCCTGTGTAGACGGCCCCGAGTTTGACGGACACAAGGTTGACTTTGATCAGGCAATGAATCGTATGAAGCTTTACAAGACTGAGGAGGGAAGACTTCTTCTCAAGGCTCAGGAAGGTGATACACATCACGGTGGATGCGGAAACTGCAACTGATAGATGATTGATTCGTTTAGCAAATTATTCTATTTGCGATAACTATATAGGAGAATAAAAGATGGATGGATTTGTAAGAGTTCCGGTCCGCGAACAGGACGCTAAGGAACGTGCGACTAATTTTAAAGAAGTATGTCTCGGATATAATAAAGAAGAAGCTGAGAAGGAAGCTCTCAGATGTCTTAATTGTAAGAACCCCAAATGTGTACAGGGATGTCCTGTATCAATCAATATTCCTGCATTTATTGAGCAGGTTAAGCAGGGAAATGTTGAGGAAGCTTATCAGGTGATCAGCCAGTCAAGTGCACTTCCCGCTGTATGCGGACGTGTATGCCCTCAGGAGAGTCAGTGTGAGGGACAGTGCGTAAGAGGAATTAAGGGCGATGCCGTTTCAATCGGTAAGCTTGAGAGATACGTTGCCGACACAGCAAGAGAGATGGGAATCAAGCCCGAGGGTGCAAAAGAGAAGAAGGGCAAGAAAGTTGCCATTATCGGTTCAGGCCCTTCAGGTCTTACATGCGCAGGCGATCTTGCAAAGATGGGCTACGATGTAACTATTTTCGAAGCGCTTCATGAGGCAGGCGGTGTTCTTGTATATGGTATTCCTGAGTTCCGTCTTCCTAAGGATGCGGTTGTTAAAAAAGAAATCGAGAACGTTAAGTCACTCGGCGTTAAGCTTGAGACAGACGTTGTTATCGGTAAGTCTGTTACTATAGACGACCTTATGGATAAGGAAGGCTTTGAGGCTGTATTCATCGGTTCCGGAGCAGGACTTCCCAGATTCATGAATATCCCCGGCGAGCAGGCTATGGGTGTATTCTCAGCAAACGAGTTCCTTACAAGAAGCAATCTTATGAAAGCTTTTGATGAGAATTCAAGAACACCTATCATGAGACCTAAAAAGTGCGTAGTTGTAGGTGGCGGTAATGTTGCTATGGACGCAGCAAGAACAGCACTTCGTCTCGGAGCTGAAGTTCATGTTGTATATCGTCGTGGTGAGGAAGAGCTTCCTGCACGTAAGGAAGAAGTAGGACATGCTAAGGAAGAGGGAATCATCTTCGATCTTCTTTGCAATCCTGTTGAGATTCACGCTGATGAGAACGGCTGGGTAACAGGAATCACATGTATCAGAATGGAACTTGGCGAGCCTGATGAGTCAGGAAGAAGAAGCCCTGTTGAAGTTCCGGGTTCTGAGTTTGAGATTGAATGTGATGCTGTTATCATGTCACTCGGAACATCACCTAATCCGCTTATTTCTTCAACAACAGCGGGACTTGATATCAACAAGAGAAAATGTATCGTTGCAGAAGACAACGGACAGACATCAAAGCCCGGCGTATTTGCAGGTGGTGATGCCGTTACCGGAGCAGCTACTGTTATCCTTGCAATGGGTGCAGGTAAGGCTGCTGCAAAGGGTATTGATGAATATCTTCAGAGCAAATAATATATACTTGAAATATTGATATGGCACCGTCATCCGTTATCGGGTGACGGTGTTAATCTAAAGAAATACCGATAATACCGGTATTTATCTATAAAGAACACGGGAAGAACAGAAAATATGGTTGCTTATGTAAATGGTATTCTTGAGAGCATCGAAGAGGGAAATGCTGTTATAGACGTTAACGGCATTGGGATAAACGTAAATATTTCCGGTTCTACCATGGACAGAATGCCCGGAATTGGCGAGATGGTAAAAGTTTATACTTACACAAACGTCAAAGAGGATGCGTTTACACTTTTTGGATTCCTTTCAAGGGATGAGCTTAGTCTTTTTAAACTTCTTATTACAGTTAACGGAATAGGACCTAAGGGCGGACTTGCGATATTGTCGGTTATGTCACCGGACGATCTTCGCTTTGCCATTATTGCGGGAGACAGTGCATCTATTGCAAAAGCTCCGGGAATAGGCAAAAAAACTGCGGAGAGAATAACTCTTGAACTCAAAGACAAGATCAAAGTTACGGAGGATTCTTTGCTTTCACAGGGTGGAGATTCGCTTGACGGAGACCTTTTGGGTGATAACTTGTCTGCGAAAGATGAGACGGTTGCTGCACTTGTGGCGCTTGGTTACAATAATTCCGATGCTATGAGAGCAGTCAGAAAAGTTCTCGGCACTGAAGAAGGAGCAGCCGCAAATACGGAAGATTTGCTGAAACTTGCTCTTAAGGAGATGTTTTAAACAGCCATGGAAAAGAAAAAGATAGTAACAAACGCCAGAGGAATAGCACCGGAGGCAAACCGGGAAGATATAAAGATTGAGGGATCGCTTCGACCTCAGAACCTTGATTCCTATATTGGACAAAAGAAGATCAAGGAAAGCCTTAAGATTTATATTGAAGCTGCAAAGAAGAGAGGAGATTGCCTAGATCACCTTCTTTTTTACGGACCACCCGGACTTGGTAAGACCACTCTTGCGGGAATAATCGCAAATGAGATGGGTGTACATATCAAGATAACAAGCGGACCCGCTATAGAAAAGCCCGGTGATATGGCGGCTATATTAAATAATCTTCAGGAAGGCGATATCCTTTTTGTGGATGAGATTCATCGTCTTAACAGACAGGTCGAGGAAGTTCTTTATCCTGCCATGGAGGACTATGCTATTGATATTATGATAGGAAAAGGTCCTACCGCGAGATCGATAAGACTAGATCTTCCTCATTTTACTCTGATAGGTGCGACAACCAGAGCGGGAATGCTCTCTGCGCCTTTAAGAGACAGATTCGGAATGATACATAGAATGGAATTTTATGATATTGATGAACTTTGCAATATCATTTTACAGTCGGCAAAACTCCTTGATGTCGAGGTAGACAAGGGCGGCGCCGTTGAGATGGCAAGAAGAAGCAGAGGAACGCCCAGACTTGCCAACAGAATACTTAAGCGTGTCAGGGATTTTGCACAGGTTAAGTTTGACGGAAAGGTTACGGGAGAGGTCGCAATGACGGCTCTTGATCTGATGGACGTTGATAAAATGGGACTTGACCATACGGATAGAAATCTTCTTCTTACCATGATCAACAAATTTGCAGGAAAGCCTGTCGGACTCGATACATTGGCGGCAGCTATAGGAGAAGATCCGGGAACGATCGAGGATGTTTACGAGCCTTATCTTATTAAGAACGGTTTCATAAACAGAACTCCCAGAGGACGCGTGGTTACTGAAATTGCGTATGCTCATTTGGGACTTGAAAACCCCGTCGATACCGATATATAATTTAAAAGTACAAATTTGCTTATTGTTTGATTTTTTTATGCAGGGAGAAAACTATGGCTTCTAAAACGGATACTGAAGTAATTATCGGGGGAAAAGTATTCACCTTAAGCGGCTATGAAGGCGAGGAATACCTCCAGAAGGTGGCTTCGTATATTAACAATAAGATTGCGGAGTACAACAAGTTGGATGGCTTTAAGAGACAGCCGGTAGATACACAGAATGTTTTGTTACAGCTTAATATTGCAGATGACTATTTCAAGTTGAAGAAGCAGATAGAACTTATGGAAGAGCAGCTTACCGAGAAGGAAAAAGAGCTCTACGATCTTAAACATGAGCTTATCGCGACGCAGATAAAGCTTGAAAATACCGAGAAGAACAGTAAGAGTCTTCAGAGTAAACTTGATGATTCTTCCAAAAAGATAATTCAGTTAGAAACACAGGTTAAAGGTAATAAAAGGTGATTTAATGGGGCTGTCTTTAGGGACAGCCTTTTATATGAATATGAAAAAAGTCGAACTTTTGGCTCCCGCAGGGGGGTATGAAACAATGGTAGGTGCCTTCAATGCAGGCGCCGATGCCGTTTATCTTGGCGGATCTAAGTTCGGAGCAAGGGCTTATGCGGATAATTTCGATGAGGCCCAGGTTCTGGATGCTATTTCTTATGCCCATTTACACCACAAAAAAATATATATGACAGTCAATACGCTCGTTAAAGAGCGCGAGTTTTCAGAGCTGTATGATTTTATGATTCCTTATGCGGAAAAGAATCTTGACGGTGTTATCGTTCAGGATCTCGGCGTTATGAAATTTTTGCGCGATGAGTTTCCGAATGTCGAGATTCATGCAAGTACGCAGCAGACCGTTACGGGTGTTTACGGTGCGAAGCTCTTAAAAGATCTCGGATGTTGCAGAGTCGTACCCGCAAGAGAGCTTAGTCTTTATGAAATGAAGGCAATCCGTGAAAAGGCGGATATTGAAGTTGAGGCATTTATTCATGGCGCGATGTGCTATTGCTATTCGGGAGCATGTCTTTTCAGCAGCATGGTGGGAACTAGGAGCGGTAACAGAGGACGTTGCGCCCAGCCATGCAGACTTCCGTATAAAATAGCGGGATCAAACGGCAAAGAGGAATATCCCATCAGTCTTAAGGATATGTGCACGATAGATTTGATTCCGGAACTTATAAGAGCGGGAATTGATTCTTTTAAGATAGAAGGACGAATGAAAAAGCCTGAGTATGCGGCAGGCGTTACGTCGCTATACAGAAAATATATCGATCTGTATTACAAAGAGCCTGACAAAGAACACAAGGTATCCAAAGAAGATATGGACATCCTGAAAGCTCTTTATCTAAGGACGGGTATAAGCGACGGATATTATCACAGGCATAACGGAAGAGAGATGGTCACCGTCTCATCACCTGCATATAACGGAACTTCGGAAGAAGTTTCCAAGATGATAAAAGAAAAATATCTCGGCTACGAGAAGAAGATAAAGTGTGATATTTACTGCGATCTGACGGCCGGAAGCGCGGCAAAACTTACTATGCTTCTTAAGGACAACAGCGGTATTGTCTGCGAAGTATCGGGGAATGAAGTCCGGCAGGCATCAAACAGACCGATGGATGAAAAAAGTATTGAAAAGCAGCTGAGAAAGCTTGGAAATACGCCGTTTGAAGCGGATGAAGTCATTGTTTCCATAAATGATAACGGTTCGGGAAGCGGAATCTTTATTCCCGTAAGTGAGCTTAATGAATACAGACGAAGCCTCTGCGAGAAGATGCTTAATATGCTTCTTGATTCGGATACAGGCAAGAAGGTTCGGGAGCAAGGCAACGGTAATGGTTCGGACAGTTTAGAGGTAACGGAAAGTAAAGTAGCAAAGCCGGAAAAAAGAAAAGCAGATTTCCATGTGCTTGTAAGAAGTATGGGGCAGCTCAGAGTTGTTTTAAGTTTCCTTGACGGTGATTTTGGCGAAAAGAAAATCGGAAGAATTTATGTCGATTCAAATCTTCTTCTCGGAGAAGATAAGGATGATGTTTTAAATAATCTTAAAACCGCAGAAGAAGCGGGTGTTGATGTATTCGTGGCTCTTCCTTATGTCACAAGAGAAGAGAAGATTGACGGGACTTCTGATATTATAACGCTCATAAATATCTGTAAAGCAGGTAATCTGCGCGGTTTGCTGGTAAGAAACCTTGAGCAATTGGGATATTTGAGAGATAATAATTATCTTGGGAAAGTAATCTGTGATTACGGAGTTTATGTATGGAACGCAGAGAGCTGCAAACTTCTTTCCGAATGCGCGAAAGGGGATTTTGGCGTCGATGAGATATCTGTTCCGTACGAACTTACAATTCATGAGGCAAAAGATGTTACGGTTTCGGTTAAGAGATTTTCCGATATTCACGTTACATATAATGTCTATGGACATGTTCCCATGATGATAAGCGCCGGCTGCATAAAGAAAACTACGGACAGATGCAGCGGAAAGACCGGAAGCGTTCATAGTGAGAATATTCATATGATCGACAGGATGGGAAATGACATGGTGGTAACGACTGATTGCAGGAACTGCTACAATGTCATATGGAATACAGATCCGACAGTTCTTTTGGGTAAAATGAAAACTATTGAGGATATAGGAATCTTCGATCATTACAGGATTGATCTTACGATTGAATCAGGGAATGATACGGAAAATGTTCTTGAAAGCTTTATTCACGGTAAAGCTTTTGAAAAAAAGAACTATACCACGGGTCATTATAAACGCGGAGTGGAATGATTTAATGAAACTTTATGTTACAGAGATAGCTAAATATGTGATTGCTTTTTTGCTTTTTTTGTACACTGCCGATTCTTTCGGTGCACTTGCAAAACCGTATGAGAGCGACAGAAAGCTTATATATACCAGGCAGATCGGCTGCATGTTCGGAGTTCAGATATCTTGTTTTATACAGATATTGGCACGAACGGGAAAGATGAGTTATTTTTTCTTTTTCGCATTTCAGCTGGTAATATTTGCTTCGATAATTATGCTTTTTTATGTCATTTATCCGGATGCGAATAAGCTCGTTGTAAACAATATGTGCATGCTTCTGATGATAGGAATAATCATGCTTACGAGACTTTCTTATGAGAAGGCGATAAAACAGTTTATTATCGTTGCGGCATCTATTGTAATAGGCTTTTTTATTCCGGAACTGATATTCAGACTGAATGTGATAAAGCGCTATGAATGGGTATTTGCTGCGATCGGTCTTGCTGCAATCGGTGTGGTTTTGGTTCTCGGAACCGCAACAAACGGATCTAAGATCACGTACACGATTGCGGGAATTACCTTTCAGCCGTCGGAATTTACAAAGATTATTTACCTGCTCTTTTTGGCGGGGGCATTGTATAAGGCAAAAGAACTGACAGATCTTATGAAGATTGCCGGAGTTGCCGGCGTTCATGTAATTATCCTTGTTTTGTCAAAAGACCTGGGAAGTGCGCTGCTGTTTTTCATAGTTTTTCTTGCACTTATATATATTGCAACGAATAATATCGGATATCTTTTCATGGGACTTGGATTCGGGTCGGTGGCGAGTGTTATTGCTTACGGGCTCTTTTCACATATACAGGTGAGAGTTAAGGCATGGCTCGATCCGTTAGGAAATATTGAAAGTGCGGGATATCAGCTGTCACAGTCGCTTTTTGGAATCAGCAGCGGAGGCGCTTTCGGACTTGGACTTTACGGAGGATCGCCGCAGTCGATTCCTTTCGTTGAGCAGGATTTTATTTTCTCGGCGATAGCGGAGGAATTTGGAATCGTATTTGCAGTTATAATGACACTTATATGTCTGAGCACATTTATGCATATCATGTATGAAGGATATATGATGCACGACAAATACTACAGACTTTTGTCATGCGGAATAGGTGTGGCTTATATTTTCCAGACGTTTTTGACTATAGGAGGAGGCTCCAGATTCATTCCTCTTACGGGTGTAACACTTCCTCTTGTAAGTTACGGCGGATCGTCCGTAATGGTTACGGTTGTCATGATGATGATATTTGAGGGGATTTGTCTGGTGCGGAATTTCGAGGAAGCGGAAGACTACATGAGACGCGACAGATCAAGAGGAAGCAAGAGGGATTATTATTACGATGAGAGAAACGAGAGGTACGAGGAGGACTACTAAAGACACAAGGTCGTCGCAACCGACATCGATAATTGTACTTTCGGGTATATATGTGATGTTGTTTGTGTCAATGCTTGTATTTATAGCATATTCCGCTACCGTAAATAAACAGAAATACATGAATAACAATTTCAACACCAGACAGAAGATCTTGACGGCTCAGAATACAAGGGGCAAGATCCTGTCTCGTGACGGTGACGTTCTGGCAAGTACGAAGACGGACAAGCATGGCAAAGAAAAAAGGGAGTATCCTTACGGAAAAGACTTTGCTCATGTTGTCGGATATTCATCCCACGGAAAAGCTGGTGTTGAGCTTATGGCCAACTATTATCTGATAAATTCGGGATTGGATCTTTCAAAAAAAGCCGCATATGAGTCTAAAAATGAGAAGTTTCCGGGAAATGACGTGACAACAACTCTTTCCGTTGAACTTCAGAAAATATGCAGTGATGCAATCCAGGCACCTAGAAAAGGAGCAATAGTTGTTTCGGACCCGAAGACGGGAGAGATACTGGCGATGGTATCAAAGCCTGATTTTGACCCAAATACGATACCGCAAGACTGGGACAGTTATGTTGCTGATGAATCAGGCGATGCGACTCTTGTAAACAGAGCTACGCAGGGACTTTATCCGCCGGGTTCCACATTTAAGATAGTCACTTCGCTTGCATATTTAAGGGAACATCCAAAGGACTACAACGATTATAAGTTTACCTGTAAGGGCAAAGTTTCCGAAGGTGAGAATACCATATCCTGTTATCACGGAGAGAGGCATGGATCGCTTGATCTATACAAGTCTTTTGCGAAGTCGTGTAACTCTTCCTTTGCAAATATAGGAGTTAATTATATCGATCAGCATACGTTTAATGATGTTCTAAACGATCTTATGTTCAACGGAAAACTTCCTCTTGATATGACATATTCAAGAAGTAAGGCGAGATATAAAGATGATATGTCAAAGGGAGATGTAATGCAGCTTGCGATCGGACAGGGTGCGACGACTGTTTCTCCCATGCATATGAATATGATCACTTCGGCTATAGCAAATAAGGGAATTCTTATGAAGCCTTATTTTGTAAAAAAGGTTGAGACTGCAGACGGTAAGGTGCTCGAGTCGTATAGCCCGGAAGAAGCCAAGAGGCTTATGAGTGAAGAAGAGACAAGGATCCTTACAGAGATGATGATCCAGGTTGTTCAAAAAGGAACTGCGACCAAATTAAAAGGCCGTTCCTACACGGCGGCAGGAAAGACCGGTTCTGCTGAGTTTAATTCTGCAAAGTCGGATTCTCATGCATGGTTTACAGGTTTTGCACCGGCTGAGGATCCCAAGATCTGCGTTACCGTGATCGTTGAGGATGCCGGAAGCGGCGGTAGTTTTGCCGTTCCAATCGCAAAAAAGATTTTTGATGCATATCTTAAGTAAAGAAACATACGAAAAAACTTCCAACACCTGCACGCCGCGGGGTGTCGGAAGTTTTTTAATTCCTTTTTATCAATAGACTTCTTCAATTGCAAGTCTGTAATCCATCGAAAGATCGAGTGGAGCATTGTTTTCGTTTAAGAGTATTACGGGATGGGAGAGTGCGTGTTCGTTTATGCGGATCACGGTTCCTCTCTTTCCGTTGTTTAACTTGATGCTGAATCCAAGCTGTGAGCTTGCTATATGCAATAGTATCGAAGTAAGGGCTTCGCTGTAGAATTTCTGGAAGCCCTGCATTTCATAGTTTGCGATAATCTGAAATGCATTTAATTTTCTTCTGTAATTTCTTTTTGATGTCATCGCAACGTAGGAATCGACAATCGCTATATACTTGGCGAATCTGTCTATGTTGTCGCCGTGAAGTCCTGCCGGATAGCCTGTTCCGTCGCATCTTTCGTGGTGCTGCATCGCCGCATTGAGGACATGCTCGTTAAAATCACCCATATTCTTAAGGAAATCGTATCCGATGACGGTGTGCTGGATGATTATCATATATTCTTCTCTTGTAAGGCGCTGCGGCTTTGTAAGGATCTGATTGGGAATGCTGAATTTACCGATGTCATATACAAATGCACATTGGATAAAAAGCAGCTGATCTTCCGGTGTAAGACCGATGAAAGATCCGAAAACGCCTGCGATAAGAGCTGATTTCAAACAGTGGTGAAGAATCATATCTTCATCTGAAGGCGAAAGATTATACAAATATTCAAGAAGCTGCTCACCGTTTGCAACAGAAGAAACGATTGAGTTGTAAACATCCATGAGCTGCTGCATGATGATCGGCTGATGGGAAGTAAGAGCCCCCATCATGTAACCCCTGAATACAGGGAAATAAACGTTATAAATTGACTCGAATTTTTTAAATCCTTCGGAAATACGAACCTTGTCATTGTGCGTGGTAGCAAAATCGGCTTCTTCCTTTATCGGGACGGCCATAATTGACTGTCTTGTAAGCCTTTCTATGACTGTTGCGTCAATCTTTGTGTTGGCGGCAACGATTATCTCGTTCTTGTAATTCAAAATATTCTCTGCGGCTACCATACCGGGTTTTAATTCCATCCGGGCAACGTACTTCATTTAAGGGACCTCCGTAATTCCATAAACGCCCTCCTTATGATAAAATAATAAAGATTTGAGAGCGCTTAATAATAATATACTTTTTCGTGTTATTAAGGTCAATTTATTTATCTATGGGAGCTTCAATTTTTATGACAAAAAATGCATCCTGTAAATTTTATAAGAATCTGTACTGGGATGAAACGATCAGAAACAAGAGCATGATCAAGTGGCGCCTTTGTCACAACAAGAAGCAGCTCACAATTTTTTGCGTGGTGAGGGCTACGAACGGATCGGATCAGCTTGAGATCATTCACAGTGCTTTTTTATCCCAGGATTATTATAAAGAACATCCGGCATACATATATGGGATTGCGTCGGGGTATTCCGAGGCGATCGATATAGTCATCAGAATTTCCGATGAGGCGCAGAAAGTGGGGAAGCCGGGGAAACTTTTGGATTATCTGGACAAAAAATAATTTAAACGGAGAAGTTTATGTTGGCGGTTTTTTTATCGGTATTGAAAGTGGTCGGCATTGTGCTGGCAGCCTTACTTCTTATTGCTATATTGCTGGTCTTGCTGGTTCTTTTTGTTCCCGTAAGATACAGAATAAAAGGAAATTATCCCAAGACTGTATTTGCCGAAGGGGAGGGCTTTGATAAGGATAAAGCTTTTTTGTCGGTGAAGTTTTCATGGCTCTTACATGTGCTTTCGGGAAAATTTTTTTATCCGAATCCTAAAGGGACCGAGTTTGTCATAAGAGTGCTCGGTGTAAAGATTTTTCCGCGAAAATCCGGAAACAAGGCGGATGACGGGGCAGATAAAAAGAAAAACAGGGACGAGAACGGCACCAAAGAAAATCCGGAGGCTGAGAACGGAATTATTTTCCGCGAGGAGTTTGTTAATAAAAAAGAGAGCTTTAAAGACGAAAATACATCTTTGAGTGAACATATAGAAAACAATATTACGGAATTAAATCAAAAAGATAGTGAAATAACAGAAGAAAATAACGAAGACGAAGATAAGGACACTTTTTTCGACAAGCTTAAAAAGGTTGCAAATACAGCTTTGGAGCTGATTAAAAAGCCAAAACATGTGTTTGAAAAAAATCAATATACAATATCTAGAGTTTGTGATAAGATAAGAATGATAAAAAATACTCTGGAAAATGATATTTTCAAGAGAGCTTACAGTCTTGTTAAGGACAAGCTGACACGACTTTTAAAAATGATCCTTCCCGATAAGAGCAATATAGAATTGTATGTCGGATTGGGAGATCCCGCTACGGAAGCGGAACTTATGTCTGTATACGGAGTTTTGTATCCGGTTTTATATGACAAGATCAAGTTCACACCTGATTTTGAGAACAGGGCACTCGGTGTAGATATGGATCTTAAGGGGCATATAACTGTATTTACGGTTATATATTGTGTTGCTGTTTGTTATTTTAACAAGGATGTAAAGAAAGTCATAAACAGATTCAAGAAGATAATGAATTCATGAGGCAATTCTTTATCACCCGGAGGAGTAAATGGGAGACAACAATTTTGGCGGCGTGGTTGACTCGCTGCTTAAAGGTATGAATTCAATTCTTGCGACAAAGACTGTCGTAGGGGAGGCTACTAAGGTTGATGACACAGTGATCTTACCACTTGTCGATGTATCTTTCGGTGTTGGAGCAGGCTCCAGTGACGCTGACAAGAAGAACGGCGGAGCCGGCGGATTTTGTGCAAAGATGTCGCCAAGTGCCGTATTGGTGATCAAGGATGGATCTACTAAACTAGTTAATATCAAGAACCAAGATCTTGTGACGAAGGTTTTTGATCTCGTGCCTGATATTGTGGATCGTTTTTCTAAAAAAGAAGAGAACATGATGGATGATAACACGGCAGTAGACATTGCTTTTCCTGAGGATAAGGACAAGGAAGAGTAAGTCTTAGGCTAGGGGGGTCCTAATGGAAAAAAAGAGAGACATTGAAGACATTATTCTTAACGGGACAAAAGATGAACTTTCGGAACTCAGACTTTGGCTTTTTAAAGAAAGCGTAAGACTGGAGAATCAGGAAAGTTCCCTTTCGGACCGCTACGCACGACTCGAAGCTGACGAGATTTCTTTTAAGAACAGAGTTGATGCGGCAGAGAGGAAGCTTGAAACAGCAACAAAACGCCTTGATAACGATCAGGCACTTTTTGAGCAGAGACTCAAAATTCTTAATAATGGCTTTGATCAGCTTAACAACGACAAGAAAAAGTTGCAGAGTGAGTTTGTCAGACTTGAGAGGGAGAGAACTTACCAGCGCGAGATTGAGTATGATGCGGTTGACTGCCTTTTCAGAGGTGTCAACAGTGCGCTTGCTCTTAAAAAGAGATATAAAGATCTGATGAAGATGTTTCATCCTGATAACATAAGCGGAGATCAGGATATGGTTCAGCTTATCAATCAGGAGTACAGCGAATTGTGCAGACGCTACGACGTCAGCATGATCAACTGAATACAATCTTCATAAAATCTTAAGTTGTTAGTTATCGTAATATATGATAATATAACCAAGTCATTGTTCCGTCTGGGAACAATGACTTGTGTATGTTTTCGGGGATTTTTTTGTTTCATTGGGTTCATTATTGGATGTGAGCCTATATAATGGCATTTTCGCCATAGATTCCAAAAAAGAAAAATTAAATATTCAAAAATTAAATTATTGACATGAACGAATGTTTGTTTTATTATAATTTTCAGATAGAACAGATGTTCTAGAAAAGGAGACTCGTATGGAGAGAGAAGAAAAACAAAAAGCACTTGAAGCAGCACTTGGTCAGATTGAGAAGCAGTTTGGTAAAGGTGCTGTCATGAAGCTTGGTGATTCATCAGACACTATGAATATAGAGACAATTCCCACAGGTTCACTCAGCCTTGATATCGCACTCGGACTTGGCGGAATCCCTAAGGGAAGAATTGTTGAGATATACGGACCTGAGTCAAGTGGTAAGACAACAGTCACACTTCACATGATCGCGGAAGTTCAGAAGAGAGGCGGCATTGCAGGATTTATCGATGCTGAGCATGCTCTTGATCCTGTATATGCAAAGAATATAGGCGTTGATGTTGACAATCTTTATATTTCACAGCCGGACAGCGGTGAGCAGGCTCTTGAGATCACAGAGACAATGGTTCGTTCCGGTGCTATTGATATAGTTGTTGTCGACTCTGTTGCTGCGCTTGTTCCCAAGGCAGAGATTGACGGTGATATGGGAGATTCTCATGTCGGACTTCCGGCAAGACTTATGTGTCAGGCACTTCGTAAGCTTACTGCAGTTATCAGCAAGTCAAACTGTACGGTTATTTTCATCAACCAGCTCAGAGAGAAGGTTGGCGTTATGTTCGGTAATCCTGAGACAACAACAGGCGGACGTGCGCTCAAGTTCTATTCATCCGTACGTATGGATGTTCGCCGTATCGAAGCAATCAAGCAGAACGGTGAGAATACAGGTAACAGAACAAGAGTTAAGGTTGTTAAGAATAAGATCGCTCCTCCTTTCAAAGAGGCTGAGTTTGATATTATGTTCGGCAAGGGAATCTCAAGGACAGGAGATATTCTTGATCTTGCAGCAAGTGTGGACATTGTCAACAAGAGTGGTGCATGGTATCAGTACAATGGCGAGAAGATCGGACAGGGACGCGAGAATGCAAAGCTGTATCTTGAAAACAATCCGGAGATCCTTACGGATATCGATGCTAAGGTAAGAGCATATTATAACCTTCCGGTCAATGTATCTGCATCAGATAAAGCAGCAGACGAACCGGCACCTAAGAAGACTAAGGCAGCGAAATAATGATCGTTTCAGATATATGTGCATTGGATAAAAAGAGATCCAAAGTATTCATAGACGGAGAATTTGCTTTTGTTTTATATAACGGTGAGCTCAGAGATTTTGATATCAAAGTCGGAAATGAGCTTTCCGAAGATAAATACAATGAGATTGAGTGCGGACTTCTGCCCAAAAGGGCGAAGCTCCGCGCTATGAATTTACTGCAAAAAAGAGATTATACAGAAAAGCAGTTGAGAGATAAGCTTTCTGATGGAATGTATCCGCAGGACTGCATAGATACTGCGATAGATTATGTTAAATCATACAGATACGTAGATGATGAGAGATATGCGGAAGATTACATAAATTATCATATGTCCGGAAGAAGCAGAAACAGGATTATCATGGATCTCATGAATAAGGGGATTTCTAAGGATATTATCCTTAATAAGCTTGAAGAATTGTATTCTGAGAGCGGTGATGAAAATGAGATTATTCAGATCAGGCAACTCCTTATCAAGAAAAAATATGATGCGCAAACGATTGACCATAAAGAAAAACAGAAACTTATTGCCTTTCTGATGAGACGCGGATATGACATTTCAACGATTAAAAAGGCTATGGATAGCGGAATAACTTGACACTGCGTTTTATAGAATGTAAAATTTAAGTGTTGTAAAATTGTATTTAAGTGTGCATTTTTTTTGTGCACTATACAAAATATTGTACAATGAAAATTGAATAAGGAGGTGCTCCTGTAATGACTACTGTTATAGTTGCAGCAGTAACTCTTGTTCTTTCTGCGATTTTAACTTGGATTGTTTCGTCTGCATATCAGAAAAAGGTAACAGAAGAAAAAATCGGAAGCGCTGAAGAGAGGGCAAGAAAAATTATTGACGAAGCACTCAAGACTGCCGAAGAAACGAAGCGTGAGAAACTTCTTGAAGTAAAGGAAGAGGCACTTAAAACACGTAATGAACTCGAGAAAGAAGTACGAGACAGAAGAAATGAAGTCCAGCGTACAGAGAGGCGTATTCAGCAGAAAGAGGAAAACGTCGAGAAACGATCTGAAGCGATCGAAAGGAAAGAGCAAAGTTTAAATGCGAGAGAGGACGCTTTAAACAAGAAGAATGAAGAGGTTACTAAGCTTAACGAACAGAGGGTACAGGAACTTGAGAAAATCTCTGGCTTAACCTCCGAGCAGGCTAAAGAGTATCTTTTGAAAATTGTCGAAGATGATGTAAAACATGAGTCAGCTGTCATGATTAAGACCATGGAAGCTGAGGCTAAGGAAGAAGCTGATAAGAAAGCTAAAGAAATCGTTGTAAACGCGATTCAGCGTTGTGCCGCCGATCACGTCTCCGAAACAACAATTTCGGTTGTTCAGCTTCCGAATGATGAGATGAAGGGTAGAATCATCGGTCGAGAGGGTAGAAATATCAGAACTCTCGAGACAATGACAGGTGTCGATCTCATTATTGATGACACACCTGAAGCCGTAGTTATTTCGGGATTTGATCCCATTCGCCGCGAGGTTGCACGCATAGCACTGGAGAAGTTGATCGTTGATGGTCGTATTCATCCTGCCAGAATCGAAGAGATGGTTGAGAAGGCACAGAAGGAAGTTGCTGCCAAGATCAAAGAAGAAGGTGAAAATGCTGCTATTGAAGCCGGTGTTCACGGCCTCCACCCGGAAGTTATCAAGATTCTCGGTCGTATGAAATTCAGAACAAGTTACGGCCAGAACTGCTTGAAACATTCTGTAGAGGTTGCTCAGTTATGTGGACTTTTGGCATCGGAACTTGGTCTCGATGTCAGAGTTGCTAAGAGAGCAGGACTTTTGCATGATATTGGAAAAGCTGTCGATCATGAGCTTGAGGGCTCACATATTCAGCTTGGTGTTGATATCTGTAGAAAGTACAAGGAATCACAGACTGTTATTAACGCAGTAGAAGCTCATCATGGTGATGTTGAGCCACAGTCACTTATTGCTATCCTTGTTCAGGCTGCCGATACAATTTCGTCAGCAAGACCCGGAGCAAGAAGAGAAACTCTTGAAACTTACACATCTAGACTTAAAGAACTCGAAGATATTACCAATAGCTTTAAGGGTGTTGATCACTCTTTCGCTATTCAAGCCGGCAGAGAAGTCAGAGTAATGGTTGTTCCTGAGCAGGTTTCAGATTCAGACATGATACTCATGGCTCGTGATATTGCTAAGAAGATTGAGGATGAAATGGAATATCCCGGACAGATTAAGGTTAATATCATAAGAGAGAGTAGAGCAACTGATTACGCTAAGTAATCCTGTTTCTGAACTATTATTGGGTAAATGTAGTGGAGAGGCTATTTTGCGAAAGCAAGATAGCCTCTTTTTAAATAATAGGAAACTCTTTGGCTTTCCGGTTATTTGATTTAGGAGAATTGATTTAATATGTTGCCGGTTGAATTTAAAAACAGAATGAAATATCTTCTGGGAGAAGAAGATTATGAGCGTTTTATTGAGGCATTTGAAGCAGATAACAGGTATCATGCTTTAAGACTTAATACATTAAAAGTAAAAGGTGACTTTAAGGATAAGCTCGAATGTATCACAGAGCAGGTTCCGTGGGAGGAGACAGGATTTTATTATGACGCCTCTTTTACGCCCGGAAAACATCCTTATCATGAAGCCGGGCTTTATTATATTCAGGAGCCTAGTGCAATGGCACCTGTCCATTATCTTGACCCGAAACCGGGGGAGAAGATTCTTGATCTGTGCGCCGCGCCCGGCGGTAAATCCACTCAGATTGCTTGCAAACTTGATGGAAAAGGTCTTTTGATCACAAATGAGATAAATAGAGACAGAGCAAAGATTCTGTCTTTGAATATAGAGCGACTTGGCATAGAGAATGCCATGGTCTTAAATGAGACATCGGAACATTTAGCCGGATATTTTAGCAGCTATTTTGATAAAATACTTGTGGATGCTCCTTGTTCGGGCGAAGGCATGTTTAGGAAAAATGATAATGCCGCCGATGAATGGAGCGAAGAAAATGTCCTTCTTTGCGCTAAGAGACAGGCGGAGATACTTGATAATGCCGCTGAGATGCTTGTTCCCGGAGGAACACTTGTATATTCAACATGTACGTTCTCAAGGGAAGAAAATGAAGACAATATTGAGGCTTTTTTAGAAAGACATGATGATTTTAAGTGCGAAATGAAAAAGAGACTCTTTCCGCATGAGGTAAAGGGAGAGGGGCATTTTTTGTGTGTTCTTAAAAGAGATGGATTAAACGTAGCTGTCAAAAACGGATTTATTCCGGGTGGCAGGATAGTTCCTGCAAGAAAAGAACAGATAAAGATCCTTGATGCTTTTTTGAATGAAACATTTGAAAAAGATGCCATAGACAGGCTTTTAGAAGGCAAAGTTATATTCATGTTCGGAGATCAGATGTATATCGCTCCAAAGGATATGCCGTCTTTTGAAGGATTAAAGGTCTTGCGACCGGGGCTTCATCTTGGAACGCTTAAGAAGGATAGATTTGAACCTTCACATGCGCTGGCACTTTTTTTAAAACCGTCGGATGTGAAGCTTACCTATGAAATCCCATCCGAAGATGATAATATAAAGCAATATCTGAACGGCCAGACGCTTAGAGTAACACGAAGCGGAAATAAAGGGTGGTGTCTTATCACGACGGACGGATATAGCATAGGCTGGGCCAAAGAAGCGGGTGGAATGCTCAAAAATCACTATCCTAAAGGACTTAGGATAAATTATTAAAAGGAAAATTATAAGAATGAAAAAGCTTCTTGTATATCTTAGGGATTACAAAAAAGAAATAGCGCTTGGACCTTTATTTAAGCTGCTTGAGGCATCTTTTGAACTTATGGTGCCTCTTGTTATCGCAGCTATGATCGATAAAGGAATCGAATCGGGGGATAAGTCATATGTGATAAAAATGTGTATGATACTTATCCTTTTGTGCGTTATAGGATGTGTCAGTGCGATAACTGCGCAGTTCTATGCGGCTAAGGCTGCGGCGGGATTTGCCAAAAAAGTAAAGAGAGCTCTTTTTAGCAATATTCAGTCGCTTTCGTTTTCTGATATGGACAGAATCGGTACATCTGCAATGATGACCAGAATGACAAGTGATATCAATCAGGTTCAGCAGGGAGTTAATCTCACTATAAGACTTTTGTTAAGATCGCCCTTCATCGTCTTTGGTGCAATGATAATGGCATTTACGATTGATGTAAGGCAGGCCCTTATTTTCCTTGTGACAATAATATTACTGTTTGCGGTTGTCGGTGCGATCATGGGATGGAGTATTCCCAAGTACGGCGAGATACAAAGCAGGCTCGATAAGGTTCTGAGACTTACAAGAGAAAATCATACGGGTGTCAGGGTTATCCGTGCTTTTGGACTTGAGAATGAGGAAAAAGATAAGTTTCATAAGAGTAATGATCACCTCATGGAGCTGCAAAGCTTTGTCGGAGGAATTTCCTCTCTTATGAATCCTGTTACATTTGCGATTTTGAACATTGCGCTTTTGATTCTTATTTACAAGGGTGGAGTCTATGTTGAAGCGGGCGAAATGACAAAGGGTGAAGTTGTTGCTCTTTACAACTATATGTCACAGATTCTCGTTGAGCTTATTAAGCTTGCCAATCTTATCCTTACGATCACAAAGTCTATCGCGTCTGGTAACAGGGTTCAAGAGCTTATTGAGCTTAAATCCTCAATGAGTGACGGAAACGTTGATACTTTTGATAAAACAGATGAGCATGTTGTCTTTGACAATGTGTCTATGCGTTACGAAGGCGACAGTGAAGATTCGCTGGAACATATTAGCCTTACTGTAAAGCGAGGCGAGAGAATCGGCGTAATCGGAGGAACGGGAAGCGGCAAATCTACGCTTATTAACCTGATTCCCAGATTTTATGATACAAGAGAAGGAAATGTTTTAATAGACGGCAGGAATGTCAAAGAATACAAGCTTGATGCCCTCAGGGAGAGAATCGGTATTGTTCCTCAGAAAGCGGTTCTTTTCCACGGTACTGTAAGAGACAATATGCGTTGGGGCAAGAATGACGCGACTGATGAAGAGATATATGAGGCTCTAGATATCGCACAGGCAAAAGAAATCATTGACGGAAAAGATAACGGACTTGATCATATGGTTTCTCAGGGCGGTAAGAATTTCTCGGGCGGTCAGAGGCAGAGACTTACCATTGCGAGAGCACTTGTGAGAAAGCCGGAGATACTTATTCTTGATGACTCGGCTTCGGCACTTGATTTCCTTACTGACAAGAATCTAAGAAAAGCAATCGGTGAAATGAAAGATGCGCCGACTACTTTCATTGTGTCTCAGAGAACTTCAGCTGTCCATGATTGTGATAAGATACTTGTACTGGAAAATGGTGCGGTTGTCGGAATGGGAACACATGATAAGCTCCTTGAAACTTGTGAGCTATATAAAGAGATATATGATTCTCAGTACAAGAAGGAGGGAGCGGTATGAAGAAAGGTACGCTTAGAAAAGTGCTTCACTATGCGGGAAAGTACCGCGGACTTGTTTTCTTGTCGCTGATACTTGCGGTTGTTACCGCGGCACTTGCTTTATATATTCCAATCCTTGCCGGCGGAGCTATAGATCTTTTGGTTGGAACGGGTGATGTTGACTTTAATAAGGTCATGGCGGTTCTTCTTAAGATGCTTATTGCCATACTTATTACCGCAATCTGCCAGTGGATTATGAACAAAGCAAATAATGTCATCACTTTTAAAGTTGTAAGAGATGTGAGAGCTGAGGCTTTTGATAAGCTTCAAACGCTTCCTTTTGAGTATCTTGATAAAGTGCAGACGGGTGAAATAGTAAGCAGGATAGTTGCGGATATAGATCTTTTCGCAGACGGGCTTCTTATGGGCTTTACGCAGCTCTTTACGGGAATAGTGACTATTCTTTTTACGCTTGTATTCATGTTCTATCTGAATTTCAGGATTGCGATAGTTGTTGTTGCTCTTACGCCTTTATCACTTATTGTTGCGAGAGTTATCGCGGATAAGTCATTTAAGCTTTTTAAGCTTCAAAGCGAAGCGAGGGCTGATCAGACTTCGTTTGTGGATGAGATGATAGGCAATCTTCAGGTTGTAAAAGCATTTGCTCATGAAGATGAGAACATGGAGTATTTTGATGAGGTTAACGAAAAGCTAGAAGATGCTTCTACAAGAGCTGTTTTCGTTTCGGCTATAACCAATCCGGGTACAAGATTTATCAATAATCTGGTTTATGCTTTTGTTGCGCTGTTTGGTTCGTTTGTATGTATCGCGGGAGGAATGACCGTCGGCGGACTTACAATCTTTTTAAGCTATGCCAATCAGTATACAAAGCCGTTTAATGAAATTTCGGGCGTTGTGACGGAGCTTCAAAATGCACTTGCCTGCGCAAGGCGTGTGTTTGACCTTATTGAGGAAAAGAGTGAGGAGAAAGATAAAGATACTGCTCCCGAAAAGTTCAACGCTGAAGGTGTGGTTGATATCAGTGATGTTTCTTTTTCCTACGATAAGAAAAAGAAGCTTATCGAAAATCTTGACCTCAGCATTGTTAAAGGACAGAGAGTTGCCATCGTCGGACCTACGGGAAGCGGGAAGACAACGCTTATCAATCTACTTATGAGATTTTATGATGTCGATAAGGGAAGCGTTAAGATCGACGGATATGATATCAGGGATATAAAGAGACTTGATCTACGGGATAACTTCGGAATGGTGCTGCAGGAAACATGGCTACGGCACGGGACTGTAAAGGATAATATTACTCTTGGAAGAAAAGACTTTACCGATGATGAGATAATAGCTGCGGCTAAAGCAACTCATGCTCATAGCTTTATAAAGAAGCTCCCCGACGGGTATGATACCGTGATCTCGGAAAACGGCGGCAATCTGTCGCAGGGACAAAAGCAGCTTCTTTGTATCACAAGAGTAATGCTCAATATTCCTCCGATGCTTATTCTTGATGAAGCGACGTCTTCCATCGATACTCATACGGAGATGAGGATCCAGAGAGCTTTTAACAAGATGATGAAGGGCAGGACAAGTTTTATTGTTGCGCACAGATTATCAACTATTGTTGAGGCTGACGTTATCCTCGTTATGAAAGACGGACATATAATCGAACAAGGAAATCATGAGACACTTCTTAACAAGAAAGGCTTTTACTACGAGTTGTATAACAGCCAGTTTGCGTAAATTGTTATGGCGGGGGCTATATTTACGCTTGGAAGTCGTTAAATGATGTAATAGAATGTAATTAGATGTATTTAACATATGAGACATCTTTTTATACAGATAATGAGGGGCAGATAATGAAAGTGAATAAAGAAATCAAAAGGCCTGTTTTTGTTATCGGGCACAAGAATCCTGATACGGATTCGATCTGTGCTGCGATCACTTATGCAAAGCTAAAAAATGCAATAACAGGAGATGAATATATAGCGGGAAGAGCGGGACATCTCAATGAAGAGACGCAGTTTGTCCTGTCACATTTTGGTGTGCAGGTTCCTGTATATATCAAGGATGTAAGAACTCAGGTACGTGATATGGAGATAAGGATGCTCGAAGGAATCGGAGCGGATTTGTCTCTTAAAAGAGCATGGGCTGAGATGCGTGACGCCGAAGTTGTTACTTTGTGTGTTACGGAGAATGACGAGGTCAGCGGAATAATAACGACAAATGATATTGTTGAGACATACATGGACGTCATTGATCCGGGAATCCTCTCGCTTGCAAAGACGTCTTATCAGAATATTGTTGAGACTCTGGACGGTGAACTTATAGTTGGCGATATCGGGGATATACTCGATAAGGGAAAAGTTGTTATCGCTGCTGCAAGTCCGGAGATGATGGAAAATCTTATTGAAGAAGGCGATGTCGTAATACTCGGAAACAGGTATGAGACTCAGCTGTGCGCAATAGAGATGAATGCGGGATGCATCATTGTCTGCGAGGGTGCTGATGTTGCAAAGACCATTCGCAATCAGGCAAGAGAGCATGGAACAAAGATCATTACAACACCACATGATACATTCGTGGTGGCTAGACTTATAAATCAAAGTATGCCTATAAACTATGTTATGAAAAAAGATAATGTAGTTTGCTTCCATATGGATGATTATATCGAGGATATTCAGGAAGTAATGGCTTCCATGAGGCACAGATATTTCCCTGTCCTTGATAAGAACGAGCACTATGTCGGAATGATCAGCCGAAGAAATTTCCTTGGTGCGAAAAAGAAACAGCTCATTCTGGTAGATCATAATGAAAAGAATCAGGCGGTAAACGGTGCAGATTCGGCGGATATTCTCGAAATAATCGATCATCACAGACTTAGAACAATCGAGACATCGGGACCTGTTTTCTTCAGAAATCAGCCGCTTGGCTCAACCTGTACTATCATATATCTGATGTACAAGGAATACGGAGTAGAGATTGATAAGGTGACGGCAGGACTCCTTCTTGCGGCTATCCTTTCAGATACGCTTATGTTCAGGTCGCCGACGTGCACAGCGATTGACAAGAAAGCGGGCGAGGAACTTGCTTTGATTGCAGGCGTCAATTACGAAGAATTTGCAAAAGAGATGTTCCATGCAGGTTCTAATCTTAGCGGCAAGACTGCAAGCGAGATTCTGCACCAAGACTTTAAGAAGTTTACCGTTGATGATATGAATATCGGTATCGGCCAGATCAATTCAATGAGCGCAGAGGAGCTTCTTGAGATAAAAGAGAAGGTAGAACCTGAGCTTAAGAATGCAGCAGAAGACGATGGGCTTGATATGCTCTTCTTCATGCTTACCAATATTATCGACGAGTCCTCGGAAGTTCTTTTCACAGGTGCCAAGTCGCAGTATACTATCAACAGCGCATTCGGAATAAATGCTTCCGGCGATAAAGCAACACTTCCCGGCGTTGTATCGCGTAAGAAGCAGCTCTTGCCGGCGATTGTTGAGGCAATTCAGAACTAATGCGGGGATTGGAACGGCTATTGTGAGAATATGAATAAAGTGTTATTGTAAGTGAATGAAAGCAATCTTCTGTTTGGGCAATTGGAGCCCATTCTTGGAAGATTGCTTTTTTGTTTTATCTAATAGAAATTTCTCCGAAATTAGAAAAAACGCTACGCTATGGATGCGACCGATGCGCAGAAGTATTATGCAAGCTAAATCTTGCGCGCATTGGCGCGCAAAGAGTTGCTTTGAAACTCTTTGATCTCTTGAGCTGGATGTACGCGGCGTTTGTGCCGGAGGTGGCGCAGGAGTTTATATCAGTTCTGATGCCGATGCATGCTTTAGTGCCGGCGATAGTGATGGCACATTTGCATCATGGGATAAGCTGAAATAATGCCGAGGAGAAGTCAGAGAGAAGAGGGAAGTTTTGAAGAAGCGGTTTAGAAGAGGGGAAGATGAGGTGAAAATAGATGGAAGATATGACCTATATGGAGGGATTAGCTTATATAGGTCATGTGATGCGATGGAAAAATGAAGTGTCACATGACCTATACGGAAGAATTTGTGTATATAGGTCATGAGGCTGCTGAAAAAGATAAAACGTCATATGACCTGTACGGGAGAATTTGTGCAGAAAGGTCATGAGGTGCGTCGGAAAAGATAAAATAGCGTATGACCTATACAGAAGAAGTTGTGTATATAGGTCATATGGTGCGATGGAAAAGATAAAACGTCATATGACCTTTTCAGAAGAGTTTACATATATAGGTCATGGGATATGCTGAATAGGAAAGCTTAAAAATGCGGTAATGGAAGGAAACTTACTCATAGAGAAAAGCATCAATTACGGATGGCTTTAAAATTCTAGATAATCATTGATAGTTACTGACGGACGACATTGGTATCTTCTTGGCTGGTTAAAGATTTCTTTTTTTGACTACTGCTACTGTTATCCAGTAGTAGTTATCAAAAATCTAAATAAATAAGCGTGCTGAGCTTTATGTTTGTAAGTGTAAAGATTAAAATAAATATATTGTATTCCGTTTATTGCCACATGCAAAAATAATAGAGGTGACATCGTGAATAAAATAGATTTCAAAAAAAGAACCGAATACTTAAATAAGAATAGTTTGCACTTATAATTGAAATATAGAAGGAGAGATGCTGAGCCCCAAAATTGTTATATTGTAAAGGGAAGAAGCATCAAAATTATAAATGTCAACATTTTTTGATGCTTCATAAGACTTGCAAATACATGCTTGAAACATCGAAAAAAGGTACATTTCCGAAATTTGATGCTGGAGAGACTGTATACTTGGGGGGATGGGCATCAATTCTAGATGTTCTCAAATTTATTGATGCTTATTACTTGTTTGGGGGCGAATGCGATAAATTCCTCTTGATTATAAGTTTTCTCTATGATATAGTAATAAAGCTGTACGTCATCAGAGGTGCAGCGGTATGCCGGCATGTCGGAATGGCAGACGATGCAGACTCAAAATCTGTTGTGGGTAACCACGTGTGGGTTCAAGTCCCACTGCCGGCACTAAGAAATACGCTTAAATAGTGGTGTTCAATAAAGTATGGGGCATTTCGTGGGGCATTATACGAAATGTTCTTTTTTATTTTTGATTGTACAAGGCATTATGGGATTCTTTGAGCGATATTCGTGTAATCATGGATGAAAAACTTTTTATATATTTATAAAGATGATAACTATGCTGTTTTGGTTTCAAACATGCTAGGTTATCTTTTATTTTATCTGAAAATGTATGAAGAAGTACCTTGTGCAGTTGCGCGTCATCGAAATGGGGAATGTGATCATCTAAGTATTACTCACTAGTCAGGATGAAATATGCCTTCAGAGAAGAAATGGCTTGAAATAAGGCATAGAATATGCCGAAGAAGTGGTGCTGGAGAAAGAGAAATATGCCTTCAGAGGAAGAAAAGCTTGGAACAAGGCATACAATATGCTGTGGAAGTAATGCTGAGGGAAGGAAAGTATGCCTTAAGAGAAGAAAAAGTGTGAGGTAAGGCATATTTTGTTTTGAGGAAGCACGGTTGCTGTAAGAAATATATGCCTTATAGCAAGCAAAAAAGCTGTATAAGGCATATTGATAAAAATAGCTTGTCGGGGCGCAAGTTGCGCGCACCCAATCAGACTAGAGCCACTAATTCACCCAATCAGACTAGAATCATCAATTCACGCTATCAGACTAGAACCACTAATTTACGCAATCATACAAGAATCACAAAAATCCGCAATCAAACAAGAATCAACAATTCACCCAACCCTCTTATCCTTAAACAAGTAATACGCAAGTACGTGCAGGGCTTGCTTGAAGTCGCCGCCGTTTATTGCGGACAAGAGCTCTGTCTCGTTCAACAGCACTACATTAAGAAATTCTGTATCATCAAGTTCCTGTGAGGCGGAGAGGGTGCAGTCTGTAGCGCTGTAGATGTGCACGTTGCTGTTCGATATTGTTGCATTTGCGGGAATTGTGAGAAGGTGTGTCCAGTTATCGGATGTATAGCCCGTCTCTTCGCGGAGTTCTCGCTTTGCGGCCTCGAAGGCTTCATCTTCGGTCGCGATGATGTTTTCTTTTGTTATACAAGGCTCACCTGCCGCATCTTCTTCCTTTGCATATTCAATCCCACCTGCGGGAAATTCTGTAGTGATCTCATCTATACCGTGTCTGTACTGACGGACACAGATGAAATTTCCGGATCTGTCGGTTGCAACTATAAGTGAAAAGCTGTGTTTTGAATAGTTATATACGGGCGAAATGGTCTGTCCGTCGGGAAGTTTGTATTCGTTTCTTCTAAAGTCAATCCATTGATCTTGGATGATATGTTCTTCATTTATTAGTTCCCAGTATAGTTTTTTCTCAAAATTGGTCATAAATTACCTCTTTTTTTATGTTTTTTACGCAATGTATTTTATCACAAATCAGGCTTTTGCTGATATAATATTTCGTAGGTACGTATATTTGAATGTATCGTTATTTCTTTATGAGGCGGTGTTTATATGAAACTATTGGCAGTTGATAAACTTGTGCCCGGACTTATCGTTTCGGAGAATATATATACGATTGATGACAGACTTGTTTTGGCTAAGGGAACAGTCCTTGACGAGAAGGATATACTTAGAATAAAGTCTCATTCTCTTTATAATATCTTCGTTGAAGATGACAAGCCGGTTGAGCGCAGTGCCAAAGAGGAGCCTACCCCGGAGGACTTTTTATCTTACGCTGATAAACTTAAGAATTCAGAGGGCTTTATCAGATTTAAACGCGACATAGAGGAGAAAGCCAAAAAGCTTGAGGAATCCTTTAAGATGATTGCCAATGACGGAGCACCTCTTGAGATAGATAAACTTACTGAACCCGTATACCACCTTTTTGTTGAGGCGGGTGGTACTGCCGGAGTTTTCGATATGCTTCACAATCTTAGAGATAACAGTGATGCTGTCTTTATGCATAGCTTAAATGTTTCCCTTATAGCAAATACGCTTGCAACCTGGATGAGACTTCCCGAGGATGTTGTTCGTGTCGTAACTGCGGGAGGACTTCTTCACGATATAGGCAAGATGCTCATGCCGCCTGACCTTCTTAACAAGAAGGCTGCTCTTACAGAGTATGAAGAGCGCGTTATGAGAGATCATGTGACCAAGGGCTATGAACTTGTCAAGGACGAGGACATCGATCAGAGGATAAAGAACTGCATTCTCATGCACCATGAATTCAAGGATGGATCGGGATATCCGCTTCATCTTAAGGGAGATAAGATAGACGAAGTTGTTTCTATAGTTACCGTTTCCAATATATATGACGAGATGACATCAAGAAGAACATACAGAGCGCCTATCTGTCCGTTTACAGTGATATCTCAGTTTGAAAAAGAGGGTATCAACAAGTTTGATCCCAATGTAATAATGACGTTCCTTGGCAATATCGCAAATACATTTATTGCCAACAGAGTTATGTTAAATACAGGGCAGACCGGAGAGATCATATTTGTAAATGCAGATCACCTGTCACGCCCCGTTGTAAAATGCGGCGAGAACTACGTGGATCTTTCGTCAAACAAGAGTCTGTCTATCGTGGCAGTTATATAATTACTGCATCATTGGATTGTAAATGAATTATGTTTGTAGTATTCTGTATGTTGTAGAAATGGCCGTTGAGAGCACATTGTAGAATACAACATATTGAATGTTTTAGATTTGTTATGCGGAGCGAACATGACTTGTAAAGAAGCGGATAAATTTATTCCATTATTTTTAGATGATGATCTTGATAACCGTGAACTTGCTGAATTCCTCAATCATGTTGAGACTTGCGCAGGATGTAAAGAAGAACTGACCATACAGTTTTTGGTCAAGGTAGGTATGAAGAGGCTTGAAGATGGTAATACCTTCAACCTTCGAAGTGAACTTGATGCTCTTTTGCTTGATGCAAATAAAAGGCTGACTACCAGAAGATATCTGGTGTTGTCGAGCTATCTTTTGCAGGCGGTGGTTCTTGCTCTTGGTGGAACGGCACTTTTTCTCGCACTTTTTTTATAGAAACGAGTTTTTTTTGTGGCTCTTTCGTGCCTTAGCAGGAATAAACTGCAGTTTCCTGTGATATTAAAATAAGCATTATGTTGGGGAAAAGTCATTGAGTATTAACGTTATTGACGCTACAAATTTCATAAAGGATGCATTTTACGCCATGCCTGTATTTTCCGATGGGAACGGAAATAATATCAGTGGCGTTTACGGTGCATTATATAAGTTAAAGAGCATGCTTTCAGAAAATGAAGAAGCTCTTTTTGCTTTTTCTTTTGAAAAAGATAATGAATCTGAGTATACACCTGCTGTTGTGGATCAGACGGAAAAGTTTGCGGAGATTCTTAAAGGTGCCGAAATTCCGGGACTTTTGGATGTATCAAATGGAGAATCCGCATCACCTGAACTGATCGCATATCTTGAAGGTGAACTTCTTAAACTGTCACCTACGGGTAAGGTTTCCGTAGTTCCAAAGTTTGAACTTAATATTTCCGTTACGTCAGATCTGGGCGAAGTTGAAGAGATTTTCAAGAAAGCTCATGAGTACGGAGCAGGGGCAATAGATAATTACATCGGATATTTCCTAATGAGAGAGCGTACGGCAGATAAATCATTAGGGAAAAAAGACACATTCGGTATAGCGCTTTGCTATGGTGAAAAGAACGTTATATATATTCCTTTAGAGAATTTTATAACCGAGTCGTACATAGGAAACAAGCTGAGCGAACTTAGCAAAGACTGCTCGCTTGCCACATTTGATATAAAAGACGGATATGACTTATTTACGCCGTTTGAGATAAGCGAAAGAACTACGGGTTATGACAAGGAAGATACGGGATATCTGACTTCTCCGAAGTGCTTTGATACTCTTATCGGAGCTTATTTGTGCAATCCTATCAAGAACGATTACAGTGTTGAGGATATTTCCAAAGAATATCTTAAGATTCCTTTTGAAAAAAGAAATGATATATTTGGTAAAAGCGGGATAAAAGAAGCAGATGCGGGCAAGATAGCCGATTATGCATGTAAGGCGGCTTATATCTGCAAAGCTTGTGCGCCGCTTATAAGAGAGAAACTTTCAAAGACCGGAATGGAAAATCTTTTTTACAATATCGAGATGCCTCTTTCATACATTCTTTTTGCTATGGAAAAAGAGGGAATCATTGCAAAGAAAGATGAGCTTAAAGCGTATTCGGATAAGCTTGCCGTAAGGATCTCGGAGCTTGAAAAGGCAATTTACGAAGCGGCAGGATGTGAGTTTAACATAAACAGTCCGAAGCAGCTTGGAGAAGTTCTTTTTGAAAAGCTGGGGCTTCCTGCGGAGAAGAAGACAAAGTCCGGATATTCAACAGCTGCCGATGTACTTGAAAAGCTTGCTCCAGATAATAAGATCGTTGCGGACATTCTTGAATACAGAGGTCTGGCAAAATTAAAGTCTACATACGCGGACGGACTTGCGGCTTATATCGCCGGCGACGGAAGGATTCATACAAGCTTTAACCAGACGATAACGGCTACGGGAAGAATAAGCTCTACAGAGCCAAACCTTCAGAATATTCCCATGAGAACCGAAGAAGGAAGACTTATCCGAAAGGTCTTTGTTCCAAAAGACGGATATGTATTTGCCGATGCGGATTACTCTCAGATCGAACTTAGGATACTTGCGCATATGTCGGAAGATAAAGGGCTTATCGATGCATATCATGAGGGCAAAGATATTCACAGGATCACGGCATCCAAAGTCTTTCATGTTCCTTTTGAAGATGTCACACCGCTTCAGAGGCGAAACGCCAAGGCGGTCAACTTCGGTATTGTATACGGAATCAGCTCTTTTGGCTTGTCCCAGGATCTGTCCATATCAAGAAGCGAAGCAAAAGAGTATATGGATAAATATTTTGAGACATATCCCGGCGTTAAGGAATATCAGGACAAAGTGATCGCAAGCGCCAAAGCAGACGGAGTGAGCGATACACTGTTTGGAAGAAAACGTCCCATTCCCGAACTTAAAGCGTCTAACTTTAATCTCAGGCAGTTTGGCGAGAGAGTTGCGATGAATGCTCCGATTCAGGGAACGGCTGCAGATATAATGAAGATTGCCATGATAAATGTCTTTTTCAGGATAAAGAGAGAGAATCTTAAATCAAGGCTTATACTTCAGATTCACGATGAACTAGTTATCGAGACGGCACCTGATGAAAAAGATACAGTGACGGAAATACTTACAAAAGAGATGGAGAATGCGGCAGATCTTTCGGTTCCAATGGAAGTTGACTGCCATATCGGAAACGACTGGTATGAATCAAAGTAATTTACAGAATAAGATACAAAAAGGAAGAACAAACATTATCGGTGTTACGGGCGGCGTAGGTGCCGGCAAGAGCACTGTGCTTAAATACATAAGCGATAATTATAATTGCAAGGTTGTCTTTTCGGATGACGTTGCAAACGAGATAAAGAAAAAGGGGTATCCCGCATATGATGAACTCGTGAGGGTTCTCGGGCAGGAAATACTGGGCGAAGACGGCGAGATTGATAAGGCCAAAATGGCGACAGCAATCTTCGGAGATGTAAAAAAACTTGAAAAAGTGAATAAAATTTTGCATCCTGCAGTAAATACCTTTATTATTAATATAGTAGATGAAGAGAGACTCAAAAACAGAATCGATTTTGTTTTTGTTGAAGCGGCTCTTTTGATAGAAAACGGATATAAAAATATTGTCGATGAGCTTTGGTATATCTATGCCGATGAGGATACCAGAAGAAAGAGACTCAAAGATACAAGAGGTTATTCAGACGAAAAGATTGACGGAATATTTGCTCAGCAGCTTAATGATGAGACATACAGACTAAATGCGGATTTTGTTATTGATAACAGTAAAGATTTAGAATCGGCAAGTGAACAAATTAACAGTAAACTTGGAGAGTGGAGAGTATGATGGCAAGTTTGGAACAGACTGATCAGAAAGTGGTATTTGGTCTAGATATCGGAACAAGAAGCGTGGTTGGAACTGTCGGATACATGAATGACGGACAGTTTAATGTTATTGCGCAGGCGGTCGAGAAACACCAAACAAGAGCTATGCTGGACGGACAGATTCATGACATCGGTAAGGTTGGTGCTACGATAAGAGTTGTAAAAGAAAAACTCGAACAGCAGACTGACATACATCTTACGGATGTTTGTATAGCGGCTGCCGGACGTGTTCTTCGTACTGTCAGAACAAATTATGAGTATGAGTATCCGGAATCACATGATATCACGGATGAAGATATATATAATCTTGATTCTGCTGCGGTTCAGCAGGCTTATTCGGAGTTTCTTCAAAAGAACACATCCGACCTTAAGTTTTATCTGGTAGGTTATTCCGTAATGCATTATTATCTGGACGGATATCAGATAGCAAACCTTGAAGGACATAATGCGGGTAAGGTAAGTGTTGAACTTATTGCGACCTTCCTTCCGGATGACTGTGTAGACGGACTTTACAAAGCGTGTGAGAGAGCGGGACTTAACGTTGCAAACCTGACTTTGGAGCCTATAGCTGCTATGATGGTTGCAATTCCTGACAGATTCAGAATGCTCAATCTTGCACTTGTTGACGTCGGTGCGGGTACATCCGATATCTGCGTTACCAATGACGGTTCTATAACTGCGTATGGTATGCTTCCTATCGCGGGAGATGATATAACCGAGATAATCGCACAGCACTGTCTTGTTGACTTTAACCAGGCCGATGAGATCAAGATTGCGGCAAGTCATAACGATAGAGTTGATTTCATTGATATTATGGGACTTCGTAAGACCATAACGGCTAAGGATATTGCCAAGATCATAAGACCTCAGGTTGATATGATGGCGAAGAAGGCAGCAGAAGAGATCAAGAGATTGAACGGTGATAAGCCGGTAAGCGCCGTGTTCGTAGTCGGAGGCGGCGGATGCGTGCCCGGATATACCAAGGCTATAGCAAGAGAAATGGATATTCCCGAAGAGCGTGTTGCTTTAAGAGGTGAGGAAGTAATGAAGAGCATTACCTTCCTTAACAACGACGGAATAGAGAGAGATTCTCTTCTTGTAACACCGCTTGGTATCTGTATCAGCTACTACGAGGAAGCAAACAACATTATATTTGTTTCGTTTAACGGCGAGCAGACAAGGATTTACGATAACGGCAAACTTCAGATTATTGACGCTGCTATGCAGGCTTCATTCCAGAATGAAGATCTTTTCCCCAAGAGAGGAAAAGAACTCAGATATCTCGTCAACGGAAAAGAGAGAGTTGCTAGAGGCGAGCCCGGTGAAGCTGCTGTTATTACACTTAATGGCAAAGCTGCGGATATTCATTCAAAGATCCGCGCAAATGATATTATCGATGTAACACCTTCAACGGCAGGCGAGCCCGGAAAGGCTGTTATCGAGAATATTCCTGAATTTAAGACTAAGTTTGTTGTAAATGTAAACGGCGTAAATGTCGAGGCTTCAAGATTTGCGACTGTAAACGGTGAACCTCAGACCGCGCTTTACAATATTAAGAACGGTGATGACATTCAGATACTCGATTATAATACCGTTGAGCAGGTTGCTGCTTTAATGGATATTGAAATTACTGAAGATACGTATATAATCGTTAATAATGAACACGGTGATAAAACAACTCCCGTATATGAGAACTTCAAGGTTGAGTTTAAGGACAGAGAAGAAGCTATCATGGAATATTACAGGGATTTCCCCGATGCCGATGAAGTTGCCGTAAGTATGGCCAATGAAGAGGCATATGAGAGCGATGACTATGATGTGAGAAAATTTGACGGTCAGAGCGATCAGCTTGGATATGACGATCTTCCTGATGATGACGGTGAGTATCGCAGAAGCGAAGACTCTGTTAAGAATATCCTTGCAAGAGACATTCATATTCTGGTTAATAACGAAGCAGTTACACTTCACGGTAAGTCGGAGTACGTGTTTGTTGACATATTCGATTCTATCGATTTTGACCTCACAAGGCCAAACGGCAGAGCAATCGTTACGACCTTAAACGGAAAGACTCCCGATTACTTGCAGTCTATCCACGAAGGTGACAAGATAGAAGTATATTGGAAGTAAGGGGACTAGTTGATGCGTTTTACCAGTATTGCCAGTGGAAGCAGTGGTAACTGTACCTATGTCGGATCTGACAACACTCACATTTTGATCGATGCGGGAATCAGTATGAAGAGAATCGGGGAGGGGCTTAATAAGCTTGATATTTGTTTTGATGACCTCGATGCTATTTTTGTGACACATGAGCATGTGGATCATATAGCGGCTCTTCATACGATACTTAAGAGATACAATATACCTGTATATGCCACGGAAGGCACGATACAGGGAATAAGGAAAAGTGATAAAAAGAATGAGATGACAGGTTCCGTATTCTGTCCGGTTCAAGCGGATAAGAGTCTGTGTGTCGGAGATATGATAATAAATCCCATGACAATTTCACACGATGCTCTTGAACCTTGCGGATACAGGATATATTGCGGGGATAAAAAGATAGGCGTTGCGACCGATCTTGGCTGCTATACGGATTATACCGTTGAGTGCCTTTCGGGGTGTGACGCACTTCTTTTGGAAGCAAACCATGATGAGAGGATGCTTCTTGCAGGGCGTTATCCCTATATGCTCAAAAAGAGAATTTTGGGCGATACGGGGCATCTTTCCAATGCAAAGAGCGCAGAGCTTCTTTGCAAGATCTTAAATGATAAGATAAAGGGAGTTTTTCTCGGACATCTTTCAAAAGATAACAATCATCCCGATCTTGCTTACAAGACGGTAAGCGTTGAGATCGATATGGGAGACAATCCGTATTCAAGCGGTGATTTCCCTTTGATGGTTGCAGACAGAGCGGAGCTTTCGCCTGTTATCGAATTTTAAATAAGTGGAGGAAATATGAATAAGATTATTATTACAGTTGTTGGTAAGGACACAGTGGGAATTATTGCTAAGGTATGTACATATCTTGCAGATTCGGGAGTAAACATCCTTGATATTTCGCAGACTATCGTAAGCGGATATTTCAATATGATGATGATCGCTTCTATGGAAGGAATATCCAAAGATTTCAATACGGTTGCCGACGATCTCGAGAAACTCGGTAAAGATATCGGCGTTGTTATCAAGTGCCAGAGAGAAGAAATTTTTGATTCCATGCATAGAATTTAAGGAGACAACTTAATGATAAATACAAAAGAGGTCATCGAGACCAATGAAATGATCGAGAAAGAAAATCTCGATGTCAGAACAATTACAATGGGTATCAGCCTTCTTGACTGTATCGATTCCAATCTCGAAACACTCAAGAAGAATATATACAATAAGATTTATGAGTCGGCAAAAGACCTTGTTAAGACGGGAGACCAGATTTCAAGAGAGTTCGGTATTCCCATCGTAAACAAAAGAGTATCCGTTACACCCATCGCTCTTGTTGGCGGTGCGGCATGTAAGACAAAGGAAGATTTTGCCGAGATAGCAAAGACTCTTGATGAAGTTGCAAAGAAGATCGGTGTAAACTTTATCGGAGGATATTCGGCACTTGTCAGCAAGGGAATGACACAGGCAGACAGACTTCTCATTGAGTCAATCCCGCTTGCGCTTTCTCAGACAGACCTTGTTTGTTCATCAATAAATGTAGGTTCCACCAAGACAGGTATCAATATGGATGCCGTTCGTCTCATGGGAACAATTATAAAAGATACAGCAGAAGCAACCAAGGAAAATGATTCACTCGGATGTGCTAAGCTCGTTGTGTTCTGTAATGCACCAGATGACAACCCGTTCATGGCGGGAGCATTCCACGGTGTTACAGAAGCTGACAGAATAATAAATGTCGGTGTCAGTGGACCGGGCGTAGTTAAGACAGCGCTTGAAAAGGTAAGAGGCGAGAACTTCGAGATCCTCTGCGAGACTATCAAAAAGACAGCTTTCAAGGTAACAAGAGTAGGTCAGCTCGTTGCAAGAGAAGCATCAAAGAGACTTGGTGTTCCTTTTGGAATCATCGATCTTTCACTTGCACCCACACCTGCTATCGGAGACAGCGTTGCCGATATCCTTCACGAGATAGGTGTTGAGCATGCCGGTGCACCCGGAACAACTGCAGCACTTGCGCTCTTGAACGATCAGGTTAAAAAAGGCGGCGTAATGGCATCTTCATATGTAGGCGGACTCTCAGGTGCATTTATTCCCGTAAGTGAAGACCAGGGAATGATAAATGCAGTGGAAGCGGGAGCTCTTACACTTGAAAAGCTCGAAGCTATGACATGTGTATGCTCAGTCGGTCTTGATATGATCGCAATTCCCGGAGATACCAAAGATACAACTATCGCAGGTGTTATTGCCGATGAAATGGCTATCGGAATGATCAACCAGAAGACAACTGCGGTAAGACTTATTCCCGTTATCGGAAAGGGAGTAGGAGAGACTGTTGAATTTGGCGGACTTTTGGGATATGCACCCATAATGCCCGTAAATGGATTCTCATGCGATGCTTTTGTAAACAGAGGCGGAAGAATACCTGCACCCGTACACAGCTTTAAGAATTAAGAATAAAAACAAAAATATAAAACTTCCCGCAACCATTATAATGTGGCTTTCGGGAAGTTTTTTATCAAGAGTATTTGAGGTTAAAAGGAATAATGATGTTTGAATAAAATTCTTTTTCGCTGTTTCTGAAATCGGCTGAACCACCGTATGTTTCAGCTGCGGATTTAATTGATTTTAACCCTATACCGTTGCCGGAACGTCTGGTGGTGATATAGGTGTTATTTTTTTGCTTAACAAAGCCGTTGAAACTGTTGGTTGCAACTATATAGAGATTACTCATGTTTCTTTCAAGAATCTTTATATCTATCTTTCTGTCTTCCTCCGGAAGATCTCTGCAGGCAAGAACGGCATTTTCAAGAAGATTTCCGATTATATTGCACAGATCGATCGTTGATATCGTTATCTCTTTTGCAGGAAGAGTGACTTTGCAGTTAAACTGTATCTTTTCACTCTTGCATTGCCTCATATAGTGGTTCAAAAGAGCGTTTAACGAATTGTTTTTGCAGTAATATCTGATCTCGCTCTCGGGCATATTGTCTATATAATTACTTAAATATTCCCTGATTGATCTTATATCGCCGCTGTTTGCGAGAGAATCAAGAAGGCATATGGTATGTTTAAAGTCATGCCTTACTCTTGCTGTGGTCTCGATGTAGCTCTGCTGGCTTAGATACTGTGCCTCTTTCATCTGAAGGATATGATATTTTTCTTCATATTTAACGGCGTTCATTATCTCGAATACTATGTTATAGAAGATAACCGTCAGAATAATGAATACAAAGAACATTCCGATCAGAAGTCCCCAATAGGTTGAAAAAATATCATCGATGTAGAGTGAACTATATTTTCCAGGTCTTATGAGAATGCTTATTGCCATAAATATTACAGACACGGGCATTGTTATGATCCATATCTTGGATATTGTAAGCGTATCGACAAGGTTGCTTCCGTGGTCGTAAAGAGGAGACCAGAAAATAGCAAGGATAAAGAAACTCAGCGTAACACGTATAAATGTAGTCTCGATGTTGAAGCTGTCGGAATCGGACGCAGGGTTTACGATAGCGTCATATCCATACACCGTATTTATAATGATAGACATCATGGCACACATCCAAAGATAGATCGCAAGGGATTTTGCAAGATCTGCAACAAGAGTTTGCTCGTAGATAAAATACAAGATGAAAACCAATAAAAGAAATGTAAAAGCTTTATTTGCATCAAGTGTAAGTGTTATAAACGAAAACAGTGCGGACAGTATTACCGTAATAGTGCTCATTCCGATAAAAAGCGGTTTTGTCCGGTACTTCAGGTTATTCTTAAACGGCAGGTAACACATGATAAGTGCCGGAATAAGAATGAGGTTTGAAAAAAACATATTCAAAAAATTAAAGGCGTTCATCAGATAACTTCACTTTCGTTTCTAATTTTATTAAAGATATAATTCTTCCAGATCTGCTCAAGTTGTTTTTCTTTTCTGAGCGTGATGGGAGTCTGCATATCCCCGGCTATATAACAGCTTCCGTCTTTTAAGGAAGTGATATAGTCCATATTTACCAGGATTCCTCTCATAACAGGAAGAAATCTGATGTCTTCGGTCAGAATGTCCGAGATCCTTGAAAAAGTCATTCTTACTTTATATGTCCTCTGATTCTTGAGGATGATCTCGTTGTAGTGGCCGATCGATCTGATAAGTGCGATATCTGAATACGGCACGGATACGTTATCTTTTTCATATGTAAAGAAAAGATAAGGAACATCTTCAGTCATTGTTTTTTTCTTTAGAAAATCATCCATTACCTTATAGAGTCTGCCTTTTTCGGCAGGTTTCGAGATGTAATCGTAGGCATGGATACTAAATGCTTCCGGCATGAATTCGTTGCTGGTCGAAAGAAAGATGATAGCGGTATCGGTATCGGTTTCCCGAATTTTTTGTGCGGTTTCGATTCCTGAAATGCCATTCATATAAATATCCATGAAGATCAAAGTGTAATTATATTTTTTGTACTCGTATAGAAATTCTTCACCTCCGGAAAAGACTTCGATAGAAAGATCGAGTGAGTTCTCGTAAGCGTAACTCATAAGAATAGTTCTGAGCTGATCTGCATCAGAACGCAGATCGTCAACAATTGCAATATTCATTTAACAATAATTCCCCGTCATAAAATTAGCGTTTTGAAAAATATTTCATAATAGATTATAATATTATAATGCATCTTATGCCAAAAAAAAACATTTTATGACATAAATATTGCTTCGAAATCGCGTTGACAATAAAATTTTATACGTCAACGGCAAACGGTTTGACTTAAATGAGCGATATAGTTATGCAAAGAGGGGCACTTATGTTTAGAAGATTTAAAAATCTGTTTGTATTCGCTCTTGTTGCTGCCATCGGCACTGCAGGCCTTTCAGGCTGCGGAGAAAATTCTGAAACGGTTTCTGATATCGATCTTACGAAGATTCAGAGACTTTCTTATGATGCAACAAATGAGCATGAAATTGCGTTGGAGAAATTCAATAAAGGTTGTGAGCCTGCCAAGATCATCCGTGATGACAAGTCTCAGACCAATAAGAATTTTTGCCTGATTTTTCAAGGCGCAAAGGATTCTGTTACGGTAGAAAAAATACTTCAGATCCTCGATGAGAAAAATATCAAGGCCACATTCGCAATAACTGCGGCTACGGCGGCAGAAGATGATGCTTTGATCGATCTTATAATTCAAAAAGGACATGACATTATCGACAATGGTCTTAACGGAGATTCTTCAATTGATGTATTGTCTGATGAAGATATGGTCAGCAATTTTTCTGATTCCAGAAAAGTTTTTTCCACATTAATGGACGTTCCACCCGATAAGATGATGCTTAATACCACATATTACAATGACACGATATGTATGGCTGCATCCGCATCCGGTTACAGCAAGCTGGTTTCGCCGAGTTCGGGAAGTTATCTTAATGAAAAGAGCTTCAGAGACGATCAGAATACTTTCGAATATGTTTCAAGACAGGGAAACGGTAGAATTCTCGTTATCAAGCTTGATGAGTACGTGGAATCTCTTGAGGTTGATCCGAAGGTTGAATACAAGGACCCTGCTATTGACGTGCAGCCAACCATAGTTTCGTCATCAGAGGAAGATGAAGACAAGAGAGATGTTGTTACCATGGTAGGATGGCTTCTTGATGCCATGCAGACACAGGGCATTGACAACGTTAAACTTGATAAGCTCAAAGCTCTCAATGATGAAGAGTATGTAAGACAGCTGTATGAAGAGACAGGCGGATATTCAGCCGAAGTATATGAAGAAGTTGCAACAATGCAGGATGTTACAGGTCTTTGCTTCTACGGAATTCCTGAGAATGTTGAAAGCGTTGATGCCATTACAAAAGCTCTTATTAAAGCAGGTGCAAAAGCTACTTTCTTTGTAAGCTCGGAAGATATAGAGAAGAACCCTAAGGCTGTTGAGAAAATCGTTAATTCGGGATTTTCAATAGCGACAAGAGGTACTACGGGCGGAAATATCAGTAATAAAGAATTCTATGATATTTATGTAGACCTCAAGACTTCTGTCAGAAGTATTCAGAAGAATTACGGACTTAAGGCAAAATATTACATGCCCGAGGATGAGAGCGAGATAACCGAAAATCTCAGAATTGCCGCAAAAGTTGCGGGACTTGATATTGTATCACCCAAGAATGATGCAATCCCCGAAAAAGGAAATATCAGTTGCTTCGATCTTACAAGAGAGTTTGAGATGGAGAAGCTTAATGCCTATATTTCTTCAACAGCAGGCAAAAATCAGCAGATTGTAGATATAACTGAACTTGTTCGTTCGTCTACATGTGCTCCGGTTACAGATAAAGAAACTCTTGAGAGTTTGAGAATGGAAAACCATGCAAGACTTGCTCAGGAGAGAAAGAATATATACACATCCGAAAGAGCGGTAACAATGACATTCTACGGAATCTCCAATAAGGCGGTTCTTAACGACGTTCTTTCAATACTTAAGTTAAACGGATATAAAGCAACATTCTTTGTGACACCTGATGAACTCAGCAGATGCGGAGAATCAATTACCAAGATCCTTAACGGCGGTAATGAGATTGGTATTGCATATGTAAGCAATTCTCAGGTCGACCAGAGCTACGACGAAGTTGCCGGATATATACTCGGTGCTCAGCAGTATGCACAGTGGAAGTATGACGTAAGAGTCTCTGTAGTTATGCAGCCTTATGGTATTCCCACCAAGGATACAAAGGAAGCTGTTGCTTCATGCGGATGCTCACTTGCGGGATATGAGTATTCAATGGTTCAGTCTAAGGACAGAAGTGCGGTAGACTTAAGCTTCTATACAACACTTGCAAAGAAGGTTGAGGCGCACAGAGGAAGCGTTATCTACTTTAATATGAATTATTACACCGCAGACCAGGATGCTGCCGGCGGTGACGGAACAACACTTCTTGCAGAACTTCTCAATAAGTTTATTGAGACAAAGATATATGCACTTACTTATAAAGATGTATACGGAAAGCAGCAGGCTTCAACTGCATATACTGTTAAGACCTTCTCTGAACTTGCATCTTCACAGTATGTATATTCACCTATAAAGAACTCGCAGAAGATTGTTTCAAACAACAACAATATTGTTGGGGCACTTCCCGATAATGCTACAAAGAATGCCTATATGGCAGGACATTACATTGGAAATCCCGATGTTACATATATCCCCGGATTTACCGAGGATGAAATGAAGGCTTACGACAAGACAGGTAAGATCTCCAAGAATAAAGTCATCTTCCTTACATTTGATGACTGGGGATATGAACAGGATATAAATGAACTTCTTTATGTCCTTGATAAGTACAAAGTAAAAGGAAACTTCTTTGTCAGAACAAACAACGTTGCTGACAACCCGAACCTCTTAAGGGCGATCGCGGTTGACGGACATATGATAGGATCACATTCGAATTCTCACATGGTTGCATGGAATTCGACACAGAATCCGGATGGTACCTATACCTACGAGTCAATCAGTGAGGAAGCCGGTAAGAGACTCAGAGCTGACGTTGTAAACAGCTACTCGACTCTTAATAAATATTGCGGAGACGTTGTGGTTGACGGAAGACGAGCGCTTTCGACAATTTACAGACCACCGACACTTGCAATGAGCCGAATCGCAATGGAGAACATTTTTGATGTAGGATTTACATATATTGTCAGCGGAGACTTCAGCTCGGGGGACTATAACTGCAGCTCTGTTGATGAAGTTGTCAATATATTGCGAAACGGCAAGAGCGCATGGTATGGAACAGAGACTATAGGAAACGGTTCGTGTATCGTTTTACATATGTCACCCAATGCACAGTTTACTGCCGAGGCACTTGATATCATGATTCCGGAATGGAAAGCTCAGGGCTACAATTTTGGCAGACTTGACGATTACCTAAGATGATTGAGGGGTAAAAGATGGAATTTCTTGATAAGTTCAAAAAGAAAAAGGGTTCTGTAAACAAAGAAGACGTTATGACTGTTGAAAAGAAGGACAGACGAGTTCTTTCACATGTTCCGGATTCAACAAACAAAAGAACAAATACAGAACGAAGAGGAAACAGTAGCGACAATAAAAATAATGATTACGAGGCTTTTCTCAAAGAGAGTAAGTCGGGCGTAAGATATGTTACAGGCTTCCCTGTACATATGAGAAGCTACTCCAAAGAGGGGCCTAAGGTCAGCGGAGTGGGCAAGGTTGTTGATATATCAAACACCGGTATGCTCGTTGAAGTTGGCAGAGAGGAATTTAGTGCCCTCAGTACTAAGACGATGCTCAAGGTTGACTTCAGGGTTGTTCCCGGAAGTATGCCTGAGGGTAATGAGATGCGGGTTAGGCAGAAAGTAAAAGTTGTCCGCACTTTCATTACTTCCGACGGCAAGTTCATGATCGGAATAAATTTCGGCAAAGAACTTCATAATTATGCCGCCGCGAATAAGGACAGATTCATGTTTATGTCTTCGGTTGTCCTTATCGCGTTTACGATCAGCTGTATCATCCTTATGAGAGCGGAGAGCGTCATTTACTTTAAGTTTAATAAGCTCCTGTATCTGTACAGTATGATCACGGCAGTGTTCCTTTTAAGTAGATATGTATTCGGTGCTTTTTACAGACCGAAGAAAGTGGACCCCGATTTCACACCGGGTGTTTCAATCCTTATTCCTTGCTTTAATGAGGAGGAATGGATCGGAAGAACGATTGAGAGCTGTGTGAATCAGGAATATCCGATAGATAAGCTCGAAGTCATAATAATTGATGACTGCTCGACGGATAAGTCTGTTGAAAAAATAAAAGAAACAATCGAAAGGTTAAAGAAAGAGGCAAGCGGTAAATACGATCTTGAAGGCAGAATTTCCTACTGTGTACAGGAAAAGAACGCCGGAAAGAGAGATGCTCTTGTAAGAGGATCGGAACTTGCAAAACATGAACTGGTAGTATTTGTTGATTCCGACAGCTTCCTCGATCCTTATGCCATAAGACATCTGGTTCAGCCTTTCAAAGATCCCAAGATGGGAGGCGTTGCGGGAAGAACCGATGTTGCCAATACATACACAAATGCACTTACCAAGATGCAGAGTGTCAGATATTACATTGCTTTTAGAGTTATGAAAGCGGCCGAAGGATTGTTTGACTCGGTCACATGTCTCTCGGGACCTCTTTCATGCTACAGGAAGGAGATCATCCTTGCAAACAAGGATGCATGGATGAACCAGAGATTCCTGGGGCACAGAGCTACATTTGGTGATGACAGAGCGATGACAAACTTTATCCTAAGACGCTACAGAACGTCATATCAGGATACGGCTGTTTGCTCAACGATCGTTCCCAACAAGCATTCTGTTTTCCTTAAACAGCAGATGCGATGGAAGAGATCGTGGCTTAGAGAATCACTTATTGCCGCTTCGTTTATGTGGAAGAAAGAACCTTTCGCAGTTCTGGGCTTCTATATGGGGCTTGTGGTTCCCGTAGCCGCTCCTTTAGTGGTTCTTTACAACCTTGTATATGTACCTTTGACACAACACATTTTTCCGACTGCATTTTTACTGGGATTATTCCTGATGTCATTCCTGATGAGTATGTCGCAGATGCTTCTCAGAAAGAGCTCAACCTGGGCGTATGGCCTTTTATTCTGCATTTATTATGAGCTTATTCTTTTGTGGCAGATGCCTATTGCATGGTTTACATTCTGGAAGTCCACATGGGGAACAAGAATGACGCCAAGTGACCTTGAAGAAGCTGAAAAGAAGCGACTTCGCAAGGAACAAAAAAGCAAGAAAAAGTCGTCAGATAATAAGAACGTGGAATAAGGTGGAAATATGTATAAGATTGAATCATCAAAAGATATAAAGAAGTTGATACGTTCGATACTGGAGCTTGTACTTCTGCTTGCGCTTTTGGCTTTTGTATTGAACGCACTGCTGACTTCTACAACATACAGACCGTATAATCCTTTGGATACCAATGTGGTTTCACGTATGGATCACGGATTTATAGCTCTTTCATATTCCGGTGTTGCAAGGGACGGTAACGGTTCCAGGATTGGTGTCGACAGGCTGGATGAACATCTGAATGCTCTTAAGAAGAGCGGATATGTTACTATTACGCAGAATGACATCGACAACTATTACAACAAAGGTATCGCTCTTCCGGATAAAGCTCTTTTCCTTATGTATGAGGACGGTAGGAATGACACTGCTATCTTCTCACAGAAGATAATGGAGAAATATAATTTTAAGGCTACAATGTTTACTTATGCCGAGAAATTTAGAAGTAAAGACGCATTTTTCCTTATGCCTGATGAGCTTAAGAGACTTGAAGAGAGTACATACTGGGAACTTGGAAGTAACGGATACAGACTTGGATATATAAACGTATTCGACAGATACAACAGATATATAGGTGAACTTTCCAGTGAAGAGTATTCTGCAATGAGTAAGTTCTTCGGAAGAAATTACAATCATTATCTTATGGACTATATAAGAGATGAAAATGATGTTCCGAAGGAATCCTACAACGAGATGCAAAAGAGGATCCTTGGCGAGTACGGACTTATGAAGAGCGAGTACACGAAAGGGCTTGGAAAAGTTCCGGGTGCTTATGTACTTCTTCACTCAAATACAGGAAAGTTTGGTGAAAATGACAAAGTAAGTGCTGTGAATGAGAAAGCAATCGGAAACACTTTCAACATGAACTTCAACAGAGAGGGCTACGCACTCAATAACAGAAAGAACAGCATTTACGATCTCACACGTCTTGAACCTCAGTCAAGCTGGTATACAAACCATCTGCTTATGAGGATTAAGAGCGATCTTCCCGAGGAAGATCAGAAAAATATAGAGTTCATCAATGGGGATGGTGACTCAACAAATTCATGGGAGCTTGAAAAAGGAGCTGCTGAGTACAGGAAGAATGATGAAATTATTGCGCTTACATCTCTTCCGCAGGAAATGGGTATCTTAAAATTAAAAGGCAGCGAAAACATTAAAAATGTTGAAGTGTCTGCAACGCTTAAAGGAAATGTACTTGGATGTCAGTCTGTCCTTCTTAAGGCAAACAGTAAGCTTGACGCCGGATTGGAAGTCAGACTTATGAACAATCACCTCTATCTTGTAAACGGTAAGGAAATCCTTGAGGATGTCGACCTTTACGACTTTGACGGAAAAGAAAAGATTTCCGTTGAAGAAGATATGAGAAATTCTCTTGCAGGTGAGTATGCAGCTTTTGCCAGATATGCATCAAGTCACAAAGAGGCAGAGGAGTACTCAAAGCTTTCAAACAATGCCAAGAGAGCAAAGGTCAAAACTCTGGAAGATGGTGGGGAAGAATACAGACCTTCATTCCAGATTGGAGATAAAGGAAACAGAAAGCTTGATATAACGCTTATTGACAATTTGATCACTGTTAAAGTCGATGACAAAGTCGTATTTGAAAATTATGAGCTTAAGAAAGTAGGCGCAGGAGCGGTTTATTTAAAGAGCGCATGGACAGAATACGGTTACAGTCAGAGAAATATTGCCGATGATGTTTATGACGGAGTATTTGAGAAAGTAACCGTAAAAGATATTGATAACGGCACAGTGTTGTACACCAATGTTCTTAAAGGTGCACAGAATGTTCAGAGAAAAGCTGAGCAGATATTTAATTCGGTAATAAACTGGTTTATTACAAATATTTGATTGGAAGAAGCCTGACAACGAATAGGGGAGACTATGAATAAAAAAGCTTATGCAGTTCTTTCGGCGGCGATATTGAGTTTCGGATTATTCTGTGGCTGTGGGGACACTACAGATAATAAGAAGGATATCGCTATGGGAAATGAAACTGAATACGCTGCGCACGACGGCCAAAATGGGGATGAAGCCAAAGATGCGTCTGTATGGTACCCCTATTGGGACAATGACACTGCTGATGAAGAGCTTGCGGCTATAGGTGACGATCTTGGCACGATATGTTTTTTTGCGGCATATTTTGACGAGCACAGCAAGATGTTTATTCCCGATAATATTACGGACAAGATAGAGCAGTTTGATAAGTCAGGTTATTTAAAAGGAAAGACAACATTTCTTACAATAGTTAATGATAAGTTGCTTGATGAGGGTTCATCCCTGAAAGACACAGAGCTTTTGTATGAGATATTGGGGAGTAGTAACCTTGCGGAGAAGCACGCGGACAATGTAATAAAGCTCGCCAAGAAATCCGGTCTTGGCGGAGTTGAGATTGATTATGAGGCTATCAAAAAAGACACTGAGCTATGGGGACACTTTAATGAATTTATTAAGGTGTTGTCAGAAAAGGCTTCGAAAGAGGGGCTCCTGCTCAGGGTCGTATTTGAGCCATCAGCGCCGATAGACAGCTTTGAATGGCCTGAATATCCGGAATATGTGATGATGTGTTACAACCTTAAAGGCTATGGAACGGAGCCGGGGCCGAAAGCAGATGTGACATTCATCAAGGATATGTATGAGAAGATGACCGTCCTTAAAGGAAAGACCAATTTGGCATTTGCAACGGGAGGATTTGATTTTGCCGAGGACGGTTCTGTAAAACAGGTTAATTACGCAAATGCAGTTTCTATCTGTGAAGAATATAACGGCGAGATTGTAAGAGATCCTGAAAGCAGTGCGGTTCATTTTGAATATACCGATGATATTGGTGAAAAGCACGAGGTATGGTACGCGGATCAGGAAACTCTTAAAGTTTGGATAAGTACAGCCAAAGAAGCCGGATGCGAAAAGTTTTCGATATGGCGACTTGGCGGAAACTTATAATTGTAAATTGATAAACAGGAAAACGATATGAAAAAGTCATAAAACCGACATTAAAAGTAAGTCTATTAATGGCGATTTTATGACTATTTTAGTGCAAAAAAAGTAGTTGCAATATTGGAAATGAGATGATATTATTTTAGTGTACTAAGTTGAATAGTACACTTACTGTGATATTTTATTATTTCATAAATTATTGACGGATGGGAGAACTATGAAAATTATAGACTACCAAGACAGCAGACCTATTTATGAGCAGATAGTCGAGAGTTTTAAAATACAGATTTTTAAAGGTATACTCCGGGCTGATGAGCAAATGCCTTCTGTCAGAAGTCTTGCAATGGAACTTTCCACTAATCCCAATACGGTTCAGCGTGCATATGCGGAGCTGGAGCGGCAGGGATTTATTTATACTGTTAAAGGCAGGGGAAACTTTGTCAAAGGTGATGATACGCTTAAAATTACAAGGAAGCAGGAAGTGATTGATGAGATCGTTGATCTGCTTGTTGAAGCAAACGGTATCGGGATTACCTATGACGAAGTATTATCGGAGATAAATGAGAGGATAGCCGAGCTTAAGAAGGAGGATGGAAAGGCGTGATTGAGTTAATCGAGCTTAATAAGGCATTTGATGACATCAAAGCTGTCAATCATGTATCACTTAAGATTGCTGACGGAGAAGTCTTTGGTCTTGTTGGGACAAATGGGGCAGGAAAGAGTACAACATTAAGAATAATTGCAGGAGTTATCAAACCGGATTCGGGTGTTGTCTGTGTTGATAACAGGCCTGTTTATGATAATCCTGATGTTAAGAAGGATGTTTTTTATATTTCGGACGATCAGTATTTTTTCCCAAACAGTACACCCGATGATATGGCAGGCTTTTATGCATCGGTATATGAGAATTTTGATAAAGAGAAGTTTAATAAGTTTTTGACCGGCTTTGGCCTTGATAAGGACAGAAAGATAAATACTTTTTCAAAAGGTATGAAAAAGCAGGTTTCAATTTTATTGGGATTATGCGCCGGAACAAAGTACCTTCTTTGCGATGAGACTTTTGACGGACTTGATCCCGTAGTAAGACAGGGAGTAAAGAGCCTTTTTGCTGCCGAGATGGAAGACAGAGGTCTTACTCCCGTAATCGCTTCACACAATTTAAGAGAACTTGAGGATATATGCGATCATGTGGGACTTCTTCATAAGGGCGGCGTTATTTTGTCGGAAGATATCTCGGACATGAAGCTTAATATGCAAAAAATTCAGTGTGTATTCAACACAGATGAAGATGAAGAGAAAGCGCTTGAGGGACTCGATGTGCTTATACATGATAAACGTGGAAGACTCCATACCATAACTGTCAGAGGAGAAAGAACAGATGTGGAGAATGCATTTAAGCGTGCGGATATGGTCTTCTTTGAAATGTTAGCGCTTACATTGGAAGAAATATTTATCAGTGAGACGGAGGTGGTTGGATATGACATCCGCAAATTCATCATGGGTTGATAAAGTTAAAGCAAATAAAAATATTATGAGCAATAAGAGCTTATGGTCATATATATTGGTGGCTCCTGTTATGTTTATAGCTTTTATTGTGCCTATGGTGTTGTGGTTCATCAGATCGCATCATTATGGAATTGAGCATGAGCAGGATGCAGCTCAGTTATTGTTTGAAAAGCAATCGGTAGTTATGCACGCTTTGGGACTTGGATCAATGTTTTATGTTCTGATCGGTGCACTCGGAATAATATATGCATTTACAAAGTTTTCTTATCTTTTCAGTATGAGTAAGCTTGATTTTTATTTGAGTCTGCCAACTACAAGTGCCAGAAGAATTCAAAGCGCATATATGGTTGCCGTTAACAACTTTATCGCTATATTTCTTGGCGTTGAGGCTGTTGCTGTTCTTATTGCGGCAGCGTTCGGTGCTATAAATACCGCACTTATAATAGCAATTCTTATTCAGACGGTGAGAATGATCATATTTTTCTATACGTGCTTTACTATTACAACTCTTGCAATATTATTGTGCGGAACAAGGATGATCGCACTTGTATTGACTGCAATAATGCTTTATTTTCCCTATATTTTGGGAGAAGAGTTTCATTATTTGAATCGCATGTTCTTTTCAACAGCAAGTGAACTGTCTGAAAACACCGCAGTTTTGTCGCCTTGTAATGATGTGCATAGTGTGGCGAATATCATAATGAATAAATTCAGATTTTATTCTGTTGATAAGGTATTTGATGTTTCATCGGTCATGAATACGTATCTTCAAACAGTCAGATATGACATAGATATGATAGTAACGGCTGTTATTGCGACTGTTCTCGTTGTATTCGTATATAAGCACAGAAGGGCAGAGCATGTAGGCAAAACTGTCATCTTCAGACCTGTCAGATGGGCTTGTAAGGTTCTTGTATGTGTGATTGCTTCGCTCGGGGGAATGGTAGTTATTCGTTCCATCTTGGATTCGGCATGGAGCAGAAAGCTCTATATCATTCTTTGCATTGGGATGCTGGCAATCTGTGTTTTTGTCGGATCACTTATTGAGATCTGTCTTGATTCCGATATTAAGAGCTTTGCAAAAGGAAAACGTCAGACTTTAATGGCGATGGCTATCTTATTACTGATTTTTTTCATATACAAAGGTGACCTTCTTGGATACGACAGTTATGTTCCAAGTGCGTCATCTGTTGAAAGCGCAGCATTATTTTACGACGATTTCGGGTCAATGTATGACAACAAGTATTATTACAATTTTGATTCCAGAATAGATTGGTCTTCGTATTCTTTTTCCAATATGAAGATCACGGATATGGATGCTTTTATTCCCGTTGTTCAAAAAGGAATGGAATGTGCCAGAAAATGTAACGGAGATTTTGATAAGGCTGAAAAATATGGCTGGGAGCAAAAGGTCCTCTATAATTTAAAAGACGGAAGAAGAGTCTATCGTGATATCATAATTCCTTACGATATAGATCCGGCGCTTATGGATAAGCTTACAGGAAGCGAAGAATTTATAAAAGGACATGCCCCTTGTTTTTATGAGGGGATTTTCACTACTGAGAATCTGACAATGGCAAATTCATCATTGTCCTGTTCATTCCCCGGGGGTGATGAAAGTACCAATAATGTTTCTGTTATTTATGATGTTGTTGAAGCCTACAAACAGGATGTTTTGGAAAATTACAAGTATTCATATATCAGAGATACAAGTGCTATAGGTGAGTTATTCTTAACTTGTGGACCTACTTTATCATGTAATTTTCCGGTTTATGAAAGCTTTACGCATGTAATTGATGTATTGAAGAAAAATGACCTTTATGGCGGAAAAGATTATCCTTTTGATATGATAAAAGAACTTTCGGTTGATAATTATTTTCCGGGATATAACTTTGCCGAAATGTCTGAAAATGAGGCAATGGAACTATATTTTAAATGGTTTTATGGGACAAGGGAATATGGCTTTCAATCCAAAACATATACAGATAAAGATAAGATAAAAGAAATATTGGACAACTGTACATATGAAAATTATGCGGAGTGGGAGTATCCGTTCGATAAAGTTGATAAGCAGTTCAATTTATATTTTGATGACAAATATAGGGATATATTTGAATGTAATTTTGCATTTAAGAAAGGTTCTGTTCCCGAGTTCATTTATGAGGATTTAAATAAGTGAGGATAAAGTCTTTAATTACCGAAAGAATTAAACAACCGAAGCAAAGAGTAAAGACTGTCGGAAAGAGAGAACTTATTTCATGGTTCTTTCTTCTCCCTTCGCTGATCGGCGTATTTGTTTTTTTCGTGGCGCCATTCATGGTTATCATTGCTTATTCATTTATGAATAATCCGGTACAGAAAGAGTTTGTCGGATTCAGCAACTTTGTTAATGTCTGGAATAATGAAGCATTCAGGAAAGCGGGACTTAATACTCTTAATTTTTCTTTTACGGCAGTGCCGCTTGCGGTTTTGTTATCGCTGATACTTGCTGTCGTGATGGAATCGAGGATTCCGTTTAAGAGTTTTTTCAGATCGTCATTCCTAAGCCCGCTTATGGTTCCGACTGCGTCGATAGTTCTTATATGGCAGGTAATGTTTCATCAGAACGGAATCGTAAACAATGTTCTGGCAACACTTGGAGATACATCCAAGACAGACTGGCTCAAATCGGATAAGGCATATGTTGTTTTGCTGACGCTTTTCTTGTGGAAGAACCTTGGATACAACATGATCTTGTTTATGTCGGCACTCGGAGGTATTCCGAAGGAACTTATAGAAGTTGCAAGAATAGAAAGTGCCGGTAAATTTCAGATATTTTGGCATGTGAAGCTTAGGTTTATATCACCTACAATAATGTTCGTGACTATAATGTCACTTATCAATTCATTTAAGGTTTTCAGGGAAATATACCTGTTAACGGGGGACTATCCTTACGACACGCTTTATATGCTGCAGCATTATATGAACAATAAGTTTGCATCGCTGGATTATCAGATGCTTTCATCTGCGGCGATCATTATGTTCATAATAGTATCGATACTCATATACTTTTTACTTAAATTTGAGGACTCATACGGTAAAGACGTCGAGGGATAACAGCTTATATGGAAAATGAGTTTAGCAAAATATACAGAAAACGAATACAACAGAAAAAAGAACTGGAAGATAAGACAAAGAAGATCATAGTAACGGTTGCGGCGATTGTTTTTGCATTTTTCTTTATTATGCCGACGCTCCTTACGTTTACCAATTCATTTATGGCTGCGACGGAGATAAATGCAAACTACGGTTCGGTCTTCGATAATTACAACAAAAGTGACGGAAGTGCCAGGACATATATTTCAAAGACTGTGAATCTTAAGTTTATTCCGGACATGGTCACTTTCAATCAGTATTTCACAGTTCTTTTAAAGAGCCCCGAATATCTTTTCAAGTTCTGGTATTCGGTGATATATACGGTTCCGATAGTTTTCGTGCAGCTTGCACTGGCTTCGTTTGCGGCCTATGGTTTTTCAAGGCATGAGAGCAGGGCAAAAAAAGTGATCTTTTTTATATACATCATATTGATGCTTATGCCGTATCAGGTCACACTTGTTCCGAATTACCTGGTTTCTGATTTCCTTGGGATTCTTGATACAAATTGGGCAATCTGGTTTCCGGGATTTTTCTCACCGTTTGCGATATATCTTCTTACGAAATTTATGAAGCGAGTTCCGAAAGAACTTACGGAAGCGGCGGAGATAGACGGAGCGGGTGAATGGGAAATCTTTTCCAGGATACAGTTTCCGCTGTGTAAGGGCGGAGTTGCTTCAATTATGATATTGGTATTTTTCGACTATTGGAATATGGTCGAGCAACCTCTTATCTTGCTTAAGGATGCGGATAAACATCCGCTTTCGGTATTTTTGTCTAAGATCAATCAGGGTGAGATAAGTCTTGCATTCGCAGTTGCGATAATTTATTTGATTCCGCCGTTGTTATTGTTCTTGTACGGCGAAGATTATTTAGTGGAGGGCATTTCCTACCAAGGAGGAGTCAAGGGATGAATAACGAAAATCAGCTTGTGGTTGAAGACAAGGATACAGACAAAGATAAAGGTAAAAAAAGGGATAAAAAAGACATTGTAAAGAACATAGCCATTGTTTTTCTTTGCATTATGCTTGCGCTGACTTTTTTCTCAAATACAATTATGAACTATTCGCTTGCCCAGGTTGCAACAGTTTCGGTTGATAGCGGAGAGATAGTTAAGGAAATTCCGATATCCGGTGAGATCGTTGCAGAAGATCCTTATGAAGTTACAGTGAAGGAATCAAGAAAGATCTCCGGTGTTGCGGTAAAAGAGGGCGCGCATGTAAAGAAGGATGATATTCTTTTTTATCTTGATGATATCGAGTCGGAAGAGTTTCTTGCAGAGAAAGAGAAGCTTGATGAGCTTGAACTTAAATATGATACGGAGCTTTTTTCCGGAAATGTGCCGGATGATGTGATCACAAATGTCCGCAAAGGAAAAAAGTCATCACATGATAAATATCAGAGTGAGTTAAAGGCTGCAACGGACAGATATGATGCGGCACTTGATGCAGACCGTGCGGCTCAGGCACAGATTGATGCAATTACGCAGAAAGCAACTACGGATAAGGCAGACAGTGATTATAATGCAGCTACTCCGGGATATACACTTGCGCAGGCTCAGGCAGATCTTGCGGATGCGCAGGCTCGCGGAGATGAAGACAGAATTGAAGATCTCCAGAAGAAGGTTGATGAGCTAACAAAAGATCAGAGTCAGCTTAACAACCTCGGAACTCAGCTTGATGCGGACAATCAGAAGAAGCTTGCCGCAGCTACGGCAGAAAAGGCGAGAACCCAGGCTGAGCTTGAAGCTGCCACAAAAGAAAAAGAGAAAGTGCTTGCAAGCCTCGGATCGGAGATTGGTCTTACAGATTTAAAAGATAAGATTGCAGAGTCAAAGGCTAAGCTTGCAAAACTTGAGGCTGAATCAACGGGAGCAACCATTAAGGCACCTGTAGACGGAATTATTTCAAGTATAAATAAAGTGGCCGGAGAAAAGACAAATGCCGAAGAGCCCGTTGCGGTCATTCAGGTTGACGGAAAAGATATGACACTTGAGTGTTCTGTAAAGACAGAGCAGGCAAAGCGAGTGAAAGTCGGAAATGTTGCTACTTTGACAAATCCATACAGCTTCGAGAAACCGGATTCCTTTAAGGCGATACTTAAGTCTATTAGGAATGACAAAAAAGACCCCGCCAATATGAAGGTTTTGACCTTTAAGATTGAAAGCCCCGAGGTTACGCCCGGTCAGGAAATATCTCTTAAGATGGGTGAAAAGCCAAAGCATTACGATATGATCGTTCCAAACAATGCGGTCAAGGGCGGAGACAACAAGAGTTATGTTCTTGTTCTTACAGAGAAAAACTCACCTCTCGGAAACAGATATATTGCGACGAAGGTTGATGTAAATACTCTTGATTCAGATTCAAAAAACACGGCTATTGAAGGTAATCTTCCCGAATATTGCAGTATTATTACAACAGCTTCAAAGGCAATAGATCCGGGCGACCAGGTAAGACTTGCAGAGAAATAATTATGGATAAAGAAAAAGTATCAGAGTTTAATGATAAAGCAAAAAACAAAATAAAGACTTTTTTTATCGAAGCAAAAGTACCTCTCATACTTATTACGATACTGCTTTTGATAGATCTTATTCTTGGAATCATAACAAGATTTTTGGTTGGAAAGATGCCGGATCAGAATGTCATTGATAGGATATCGGCAGATGAAAACTGGGCACATGTAAGTGTTTTTTATGCCCAGAATCAGTGTATAGATGAAAATTCCATCAAGAAACTTGAGTATGATTTTAAGAACAAGATGGTGGATGAAGGTGGAATAAACGAAAAAAAACTGGATTTTTGTAGCTGTTACAGCGCTCAGGGTGCTGTAAGCATAAGCTATGACAGTGATAAAGAGCCGTACAAGGTTCGTGCCATAGGAGTGGGCGGCGATTTTTTTCTTTTTCACCCGCTTAATTTTGTAGCGGGTAGTGCTTTTAAAGACGATCCCACAATGCCTAATTATATTGTACTTGATAAGCAGGTGGCATGGGATATATTCGGATCAAGCGATATTTGCGGAGAAGTTGTCTATATAGAGGGTTTCCCACATTATGTCGCAGGTGTCGTAGACAGAGATGAGGGAAGATTTAATGAAGCCGCAGGACTTAAAGAGCCTATTATCTATATGTCCTATGAAAGTCTTTCAAGATTTGGAGAAATTTACAGCGGCAGAACAGTAGAAAAAGAGATTTCCGAAACCGGACAGAAAGCGAAGTTCGGCGGGATCAATTGTTATGAGATTGCTTGCCCCAATCCTGTAGAAGGGATTGTTTGCAAATATATTACTGAAAGTTGCGGCCTGGATGGCGGATCGGTGCACATCTGCGAAAATTCAGAGAGGTTTAAACCTATGTCGCTTCTGGAAGTTGCAGCTTCTTTTGGAACAAGAAGCATGTGGCAAAAGGCTATATATTATCCCTATTGGGAGAATATAGCCAGAGGATATGAAGATATTTTATCTATCCTTTTTGTTATCGGATTGTTTTTGAAAGTGAGTGCCGCTGTGACAGTTATCCTTTTTGCGAAGAATTGTTATACGCACAGGGAGACTGATTTTAGTGGATTCATGCAGAAACTTGCCGATAAGAAATATGAACTCGAAGTAAAAATGAATGACAGAAAGAAGAAAAAGAGGATAAGTAAATGGGAAAAAGACGATTTGTCGGGAGAGTAGTAAGTGGTTTGCTGGTATCCGTTCTATTGGCAACATCATTGACAGGATGCGGTAAGAAGAAAGATAAAGGCGTTTCATTGGAAGAAGCCAAGAAAATTGATAAAAACTGTATTTTTAAACAGGAAGATCTTGAGGGTATTCTTGAACCGGGTGAAGAAGTCGGGGTTTTAAGCAGTGCAGGCGGCAAGATTAAGCTGTTTGCCCAGACTGAAAAAGGAAAGACCAGATTGATCACTTTTAATCCGGACGGATCGGATGTTCAGTCTGTTGATGTCGGAAGCGGAAAGAATTTTTATGTATACAATTGCGTGTTTGATAACGACGGAAATGCTTACTTGAATTGCTTTGAGGGCGATAGAGAGGCGTTGTACGGAAGAGGCGGAGAATCAGATGATTCTGAAGAGACCACTGCCGAAGAAGCTTCATCTTCCGATAACTCAGTAGCAGATGCTTCTGTGGCAGAATCCTCTGCATCGGAATCTTCTGTAGCAGAATCTTCTTCAGCAGAGACTTCGGCTGAAGAGGCTGAACCTTCTGAAGAGAAAAAGCAGGAAGGTGATGTTTCCGGGGAGGCTAAATCTTATTTTGTAAAACTCGATTCTTCAGGAAAAGAGATTGCAAAGGTTGACCTTGCTCAGTTTGCTCCCGAAGATGCACAGGGCATGGAAGAAGGGTTCAATCTTTATGGTATGGTATGGACTGAGAAATACGGTATTCTTTGTCCTTCAGAAAATGGAATACAAACTTTTGACGAGAAAAACGGTCCTCAGATGCTGATCGAAAAGAAGAAAATCTGCGGTGATGACGGGTGGATCAACAATCTTTCAAAATTGTCCGAAAAGGAGCTTCTTATAACTTATTATGCAGGTGATGGAGAAGGCGGCGAAGTAAACGCAATTCTTGATCTTGATAAGAAAGAAGTTGGAAAAAAGCTTGAGGGATTCGGTAAGTATGGCAATTATCAGTTCTTTACGGGCAGTGATGGTTCCTTGTATGCATCTGATGACTCCGGAATTTATAAATATGATATGAACGGTGGCAAGCTCAATAAGCTTGCAGATTTCAGAGATTCAAATATCGGCACGGGTGGATATATGTGGCTTGAGACCGTTGCATTAAGCGATACAGAGTTTATTGTAAATATTCCCGGACCGGATATGGGCACTAGCATTAGTTCAACTTTGGCAAGACTTACCAAAGTAAATCCGGAAGATGTAGTTGATAAGACAGTTATTACATTGATGGCACAATACATGAATGGTGATATCGGGAATGCGATCATGAAATTTAACAGGTCAAACGATAAGTATATGATCAAGATGATCAATTATGATACTCTTTATCAAGATGATTGGGAAACTGCACGAAAGCAGTTCAATCTTGATATTACATCCGGAAAAGCGGCTGATATTATTTGTGTTTCAAATAACGAAGCGTCATTACGTAAGTATGTTGATAAGGGAATATTGCTTGACCTTACACCTGCTTTTGAAAAAGGCGGACCGCTCGGTGATATTGAATATCTCCCCAATGTGGCTGAGATGATGAAGATTGACGGTAAATTATATACATTCATGCCTTCGTTTTATGTTGAAACATGTTCAACAAAAACTAAATTCCTTAACGGAAAAACTACTTTGTCGTTTAAGGACTGGGATGATATTATTACCTCTAACGGTGCCAATTATGATCTTGCATTTGGAACCTATGTATCCAGAGAAAATCTCGGATCATATTTATGGACATATTACGGCGATAAGTTTGTTGATTGGAAGAATAAGAAGTGCAACTTTAACAATCCGGAATTTATTGAGTATCTTAACTTTGTAAATAAATTCCCTGATGAGGAACATCAATTTGAAGGTGAAGAAAACGGAGAGTGGGTTCCTGAAGAAAAATTTGTTCAAGAAGATAAAACATTGTTCTACAGAACATATATCTCAAGCTTTGATGATTATGCACGTACAGCACAGCTCACTTTTAAAGAGGACTTTGAATTTGTAGGTTTTCCTAATGAGGGAGGAGAGAATCTGGCAGTAATTTCTCCTTCTACATTTGCCGTAAACAGCAAGACAGAACATAAGGAAGTTATCTATGACGTGATTAAGAGTATTATGACTGCGGATAAAGAAGCTTTCTATGGTTTCTCTCCGGTTAAGTCTAAGTTCGATGAACAATTTGCAAAAGCTATACAAGAAAAGTCCGAAGATGATATTGACGCGTACGGGTGGGATCCGGTTACCGATAAGGAAGTAAAGGTAAAGCCTCTTTCTCAGGAACAGGCTCAGAAGTTGAAGGATTATATCCTTGGTATTAAGGCAACGGATTGCTATGATGAGGAAGTGTCCAAGATTGTTGAAGAAGAAACTGCTACATTCTATAGCGGACAGAAGACTGCCGAGCAGGTTGCGGAAATTATTCAAAACAGAGTTACAACATATCTTAATGAAAATAGCTGATTTTATAGGAGGGTACGCGATATTTGCGTATCCTCCTATGCTATAATAAAGGTTAAAAGTGGAGAAAAGAGTATGGAAAAAGAAAAAATATCAAAAAAAATTGTTACAGGCATCCTTGCATCGGTGCTTTGTGTCACAGCTCTCGCAGGATGCGGGAATAAAGCTGCCGACGGAATGACTGTTTTGGAGGAAAAAGTTCCACAGCAGGCGGACAGCGGCATTTTTAAACAGGAAAAAATCGAGGGAATAACAAAAGACGGTGAATATCTTGAATTCTTTGATCTTGAAGGCGGAAGAGTTATCACCGTAGCTCACGGACAAGACGGAAAACGCAGATGTGTTTCTTTTAAACCTGACGGTTCCGATATAAAATCTTTTGATATTGCAGGCGACGGAAACAGTATGTCAGCTCTTTTTACTGCCGACAAGGAAGGAAATCTTTATATGCAATATCAGGAATTTGCCGAGGAAAAAGGAGGCGCAGAGGATGAGGAAGGCGTTGCTCATGCAGGTGAAAATGACGGTAGCCTCGAAGCGCCCGGTGATGATGAGAATGACGATGCAAATGTTGGGAATTCAGCTCCTGCAACCGAGGAAGGCGCTGAAGATATTTCTTATAAAGTGAGTGAGGCTTTTCTTGTGAAGTTTGATGCTACAGGAAAAGAAGTTCTCAAAAAAGATATCGTTGATGCGTTTTCGGGAGAAGAAAACTTTAGTGTTAACGGCCTTGTCTGGACTCAGAAGGACGGCCTTTTGTTCAATACAACCAAAGGAATCATGAAATTTGATGAGAACAGTGGGCTCAGTTCTGTTATGGAATGCAGCGATTTCGGCGATTCCTACGAGGGTTATTGCACTCTCTTTAAGGGAGCGGACAATCAGCTCTTTGCTTCGATATACAGGATCGATGGCGAAGGATATATGTGCTGCAAGGTGGATCTTGACAATAAGAAACTCAGCGATCCCCTTGGGGTTTTTAATGAAAATTATTATGATTTCTTCTCAGGCGAAGGTTATGATTTCTTTGCCGCAGATACCGATGCACTTTACGGATATGACGGCAAGTCGGGCAAAGCCGTAAAGGTTGTTGATTTCCCCGGATCGGGAATGAATCCGGACGTTGCGGGTATCGTGTTAAATCACGCCGTAATCGTAAGCGATAAAGAGATTATTGCAGATATGCCCGGCGGATCAGAATTTACAGCAAACATCTGCAGACTCACGAAGTCGTGAGCGTTATAGCGCGGATAAATAGGGCATCTTAGTCACTATATACTGTAAAAGCCGACACGTTATATGGTTAATTTTATCTTTGTAGGTTAATATTAATGTGTTTTTTCCTTTGGAGTGATATAATACATCCTGGAGGAAAAATGAAGAAATGGATGATAAGAAGATTATGAATGAGAATGTACCCTACGTTGTCCATGAGGCAACCTTGTCAAGGCTTGAAAGAGGCAACAGAAGAATGTTGATCGCGCTTGCTATTTGCGTGGTCGTGATGCTGCTAAATAATATTGCTTGGTTTGTGCATGAGGAGCACATCGCAAATCCTGATAGGCATACTAAACAGGAGAGTGTAACTGATAACGAAGATGAATCCGGATACGATGACGGCTACGGAGACGAGTACTCTGATGAAGATTATCGTGACGGTAGAAGGGAGTCGGGGAAAGAACGCTAAAGATGAAAGCTTCCTCGATAAATTGTTTGGTGGTCTTAAGAAAAATAAAAAAGACAGTAAAGATTCTAAAGACAGAAGAGACACCAAAAAGAGAAGAGTAACCGGAGACAGAAAAGACAGTTAATGATATTTGACCGATAAAGATAGAATTATATACAGACGGGTTCACGGATTTATCTCTGTGAACCCGCTTTTTTTCTTGAAAAAATGTGGTATAATCTCAGTGTATTGTTGGCAAATTGTTATTGTTCACGCTTGAATGATAACGATACAATTTCATATTGATAAGGGGAGAATAAGCATGACAGACAAAGTTAAATCAGTTACAAGTAAAGGCAAAGGTCTTGCAAATGAATTCCGTGAATTTATTATGCGAGGAAATGTTCTCGACATGGCAGTCGGTGTAATCATAGGTGGAGCATTTCAGAAGATCATCTCATCTCTTGTTGATGACATAATTATGCCGGTGATCAGTATTATCACAGGCGGAATTGATTTCAACAATATGTTTGTATGCCTTGACGGCAACTCGTATGTAACACTTGAAGCGGCAAAGGAAGCAGGTGCCGTAACTCTTAACTACGGAACATTTATTACCGTTGTTATCAATTTCCTTTTGATGGCAATAGTAATCTTTGCTCTTGTTAAAGTAATGAACTCAGTCAGTGCAAAGTTTGAAAAAGAGAAGGCAGAGGAGCCGGCAACAACAAAGATCTGTCCTCGTTGCAAATCTGAGATCAACATTGAGGCTACAAGATGCCCTCATTGTACTTCCGAATTATCTTAAGCAAATAATTTTTGATATATGCGAAGAAGCAGCAATTATGCTGCTTTTTCCATTTAAGCAGACCTGTTAAAGAGGATGGATTTATGGCAAAAGTAATTATGGTTCAGGGAACTATGTCGGGGGCAGGAAAGAGCCTTCTCGTAGCCGGACTTTGCAGGATATTTAAGCAGGACGGTTATGTGGCCGCACCCTTCAAATCGCAGAATATGGCGCTTAATTCTTTTATAACTTCAGAGGGACTTGAGATGGGAAGAGCGCAGGTTATGCAGGCAGAGTGCGCCGGTATTGAGCCTTTGGTATGCATGAATCCTATTCTTTTAAAACCTACAAGTGACGTTGGCTCTCAGGTTATAGTGAACGGTGAAGTAATCGGTAATATGCGTGCCCGCGAGTACTTTGATTATAAGAAAAAACTTGTTCCCGATATAATCAAGGCATTTGACCGGCTTAGTAAAAAAGCCGATATCATCGTGATAGAAGGTGCGGGAAGTCCCGCAGAGATAAATTTAAAAGAAAATGATATCGTAAATATGGGAATGGCAAAGATGGTAGATTCGCCGGTTTTACTTGTCGGAGATATAGACAGGGGCGGAGTTTTTGCTCAGCTCTTTGGTACGACCATGCTTCTTGAAGATGAGGAGAGAGACAGGATAAAGGGCTTTGTCATCAATAAATTCCGCGGAGATGTCTCTTTGCTTGATTCGGGAATTGATATGATCACTGAGAAAACCGGAATTAAGACGGCCGGAGTTATCCCGTATATGAATATCAAAGTAGACGATGAGGATTCCCTTACCGATAAGTTTAATGATAAAGCAAATGCGACATTAAACGGGAATGCAGCGGATATTGCAGTTATAAGATATCCAAGGATTTCCAATTTTACAGATTTTAACTGCTTTGATGCTCTTGAAAATGCGGTTGTAAGATATGTTGATTCAATTTATGATTTAGGTGATCCCGATATTATATTTTTACCCGGAAGTAAGAATACGATAGCCGATCTTAAATGGCTAAGAGAATCGGGGCTTGAGGCCGCTATAAAACGTTTTTCCATGAAAAAGCCCGTATTTGGAATCTGCGGAGGATTTCAGATGCTTGGGAAAAAGATAATCGATCCTTCCGGAACTGAGAGCGGAATAGGCTCAGCTATAAGAGGAATGGAGCTTCTTGATATCGATACGAAGATACAGGAAGAAAAGGTCAGGAAGCAGGTCAATGCCAAGGTCTCTTTTCCGAAAGGGGTATTTGAATCGCTGGGAGATGCGGAGATTTCAGGTTATGAGATACACATGGGCGAGAGTACAAGAGACGGGAAGATTGAAAGTGATCTTGTTATAAGTGACGGAAAATATGTCTATGGAAGTTATGTTCACGGACTTTTTGATAAAGGTGATATTGCCGCATGTATATTGAAGGCTTTGGGAAAATCAGGTTCCGGGAATTTTTCTTATGAAGAATTCAAAGAAAGCCAGTATGATATACTTGCAGATACAATAAGGCAAAATATGGATATGGATTATGTATATTCCTGCCTTAAGGAAGCGAAGATTACGGAGTGATATATGTCAGATAGTATTTTAAATAATGAATCAAATAAGAGGGCTCTGATTGCAATGAGCGGTGGCGTGGACAGCAGCGTTGCGGCGTCAATTATCCATGACAGAGGATATGAGTGCATGGGATGCACTATGAGACTTTATGAAAATGATGTTATAGGTGAGGATCTTTTCGGAACCTGCTGCAGCCTCAAGGATACTCAGGATGCGAGAGCGGTCTGTGAGAAGATAGGTATTCCTTACAATATTTATCATTATGAAGCAGAGTTTAGAGAGAAAGTCATTGAGCCTTTCATCTGCAGCTACGAAAACGGTGAGACGCCCAATCCTTGCATCAGATGCAACAGATATCTTAAATTTGACAGCCTTTACAATAAGGCAAAAGAACTTGGATTTGAATATATTGTAACGGGGCATTATGCGCGAATAGAGGAAAGAGACGGTAAATATTACCTTCTCAAAGCAAAAGATCCAAATAAGGATCAGAGCTATGTTCTCTATGATCTTACACAGGAGCAGCTTGCGCATACATTCTTCCCGCTCGGAGAATATACGAAGAACGAAGTAAGAGAAATTGCAGAGGAAAAGCAGTTTGTGACATCTCATAAAAGTGAAAGCCAGGACATCTGCTTTGTTCCCGACGGCGACTACGCTGCGATGATAAGACGTTACAGAGATAAAGAGTATGAGAAAGGCGATTTTGTTGACACTGAAGGAAACGTTCTCGGAACCCACGAAGGAATCATAAATTATACGATCGGACAGCGTCGTGGTCTCGGCATTCCTGCAGACAGAAGACTCTACGTAAAGCAACTCGACGTAAAGAACAACAGAGTCATCCTCGCCGACAACAAGGACCTTTTCGAGAAAGAACTTATAATCCGCGATTTCCACTGGATAACAGGCGATGTTCCGACAGAGCCAATGCGCTGTAGCGCCAAAATCCGCTATCGCCATAAGGAACAACCCGCAACACTCGAAGTCCTCAGCGATGGAAAAGCAAAGATCACCTTTGATGAACCTCAACGCGCCATCACCGCCGGCCAATCCGCAGTTCTCTACGATGGCGACATCGTCCTCGGTGGCGGAATCATCACAAATGAGTGATATTTTTGGTGTACCACAGATAAGAATTGTTCTAAATGACATTGAGGACATGCGGGACTTTGGTTATTTTATATTTGTACGAGCAAGATGATTTTCAAAATTTATAAAAACAGGAGATGCTGACTTCTCTGAACAACGTGAAAGGAAGCATCTCCTGTTTTTATAAATTAATGAAAATCACTGCGCAGACAACCAAAAAATAACCAAAGTCCCGCATGGAAAGTATACATAAAGGGCAACACCGTATATTCTTGCACATCCCCTTGTAAATAAAGGGCTATACCGTAAATTCCGGCATAGCCCTTAGATATTTAGAAGTTTGTCGAACCTCTCTTTATGAGTTCTCCCGAGAAGATTGTCTTCTGCGGCATCTCATTTTGGTTGAGGGTTCCGATAAGTGTTTTTACAAGCTGAATACACATATCTTCAAGACGATTGTCGATAGAAGATATATTGGGTTCCGAACAGTGTGCGAGGATAGAATTGTTATATCCAACAATTTGAAGCTTGCCCGGCACATCAATCTTATTTGCTTTCGCAAAGTTCATGGCACCGATCGCAAGGAAATCTTCACTTGTTACAATTCCGTCGAACTTAAGTCCTTCTTTGTAAAGCTTGTCGACAAAATCCCTTACTCCGTCGATGTCTTCACGACTTCCGGGGAAGCACTGCTGATACTCCTTTCTGAGAGGAATGTCATGTGTTAACAGTGCATTCTGGAATCCTGCAAGCTTTTTGAGACCGGAATATGTTGTGCTGTTGTAGAGATATAGAATATTCTTTATTCCTGCATCAAGCATACATTCAGTAGCATCCTGAGTTGCCTTGTAGTCATCACAAAGAGTGCAATAAACATTAGGGCAATCAAAGTCTGCATTCAGAAGCATGATTGGTACTGAAGCAGCGCCCTCAATAACATACTTGTTATCTTCAGCATTGTTCATTATAAAGTTAGAACCGACCATTATTACGCTGTCTACATGCTGAGAGAGCAGGAGATTAAGGCATTTCTTACGGGATGGGATCTCGTAGCCCGTACAGCACAATACTGAATTGTAACCATTTTCTCTAAGGTTCTGCTCAATGTAGTAAATTGCCTTTGCAAGATACAGATCGGATGCATCGGCGCAAAGAATACCAACGGTCTTCATTGAATTGAGACCGAGTCCTCTTGCGAATGCATTTGGTTTATATCCGCATTGTTCAATTATATCCAGTACCTTTTTGCGGGTGCGGGGCTTTACGTTAGAGCTTCCGTTAAGTACACGTGAAACTGTAGCGATTGAAACTCCGGCTTTTTTGGATATGTCGTAAATAGTCATTTGGTTGCTCATACTTATCTCGTTTCTAAAGGAAATTTGAAGTATCTTACTGCATTGTTATATGAAATGTCAGCGGCGATCTGTCCGAGTGTATCGATGCACTCTTCGGGATATTCACCGTTCTCAACAAGTGATCCAAGGAAGTTGCAAAGGATTCTGCGGAAATACTCGTGTCTTGTGTAAGAAGTAAAGCTTCTTGAGTCTGTAAGCATTCCTACGAAACCTGAAAGGTTACTTGACTCTGCAACGGCCTTTAAGTGCTGTTCCATACCAAGCTTTGTATCATTGAACCACCAAGCGCTTCCCTGCTGGATCTTAGCTACTGTAGGAGCCTGGTTGAAGCAGTTGAGCATAGTGTTGATGATCATAAGATCGTTGGGGTTAAGGCT